>SESG01016571.1_pt1 | contig 13773 bp, 12 predicted proteins | sample 3171421 | NCBI WGS metagenome assembly SESG01 (sample SAMN10866946, study PRJNA518727) | freshwater metagenome | biome: subpolar coniferous forest; feature: holomictic lake; material: water; isolation source: holomictic Lake 227, 6 m and 8 m depth | place: Canada: near Kenora, Ontario | collected... | reverse complement strand
CGAGGATGAAGTCGCCCTCGCCCTCGTAGGCGAAGCGATCGCGGATGCGCAGCGAGTGCCAGCCGTACCAGCCAGGGGGCATGTGCTTCTGGAGCGCGCCCCAGACCGCCTGCTCCGCCTTCGAGCTGGTGGGGCGAAACGTGTCGCGGGGGTGGATGCCGGGGCCGGAGGACACGGGGGGAGGTTGCCACGGGGGCACGTCAAGTCAAAGGCATGGCGATTCGGGCGGATGTGCTGCGGGCCTGCCCTCGCTAGGTTGACACCAAGGGGACGGCACCCGCGGTGGAGTCAGAGGTCTTGGGCCCAAAGTGCACCTCACAGCACCCTGGGCCCGGGGGCACGGGGGCCCGGTGATCCCGGTGGAAAAGGGGCTCAGCCTGGCCGGTGGTAACACGCGGGAACCGGAACCGGAACGGCCATCGGGGAGCATGCTCGCGGCGCCATCAAACGGCGTGCTCCCGCTCAGGACGAGCTGGGCAGGTAATTACGGTTCCGCATTTCCAGAACTGCTAGGCGTTGACGGTAGACGGCTATCTGCGTCTTGGCCCTCCGACTCCTGGGCTTCGAGGGATCTTCGATTTCGGAGCGGCAGGAACGCGAGGATCTGTTCTCGTCGCGCCCGATAGCCGTCCGCTTCCTTTACGATCAGTTCTAGCTTCAGGAGACTGTTCAGATCCCGCGACAGGGTCTTTTCCGTCTTCTTCGAATATGCGACTGCAAGCCCTGCACTCAAGTTCGGCAGGTCCTTCTTCGCCAGGGGGCCATCCTTTCTTGAGAGGTCGAGGACCAGCTCCCGCATTCTTCTTCCCGCCTCATCGTGCACGTGGCGAAGCTTGTCATAAACGTGCTCGCGCCACGCGACGTCCCACTGCTGGCTCCGAACAAGCTGGAGCTGTTCCGTGAGGCCATCGACCAAGCCGCGAAGGGCGTAATGGATGAACGGAATTACGTTGCCGCCAGAGGCGCTGGCTCGATCGAGCTGCCGGTAGTACTCGGAGCGAGTCTGGTTGTAGTGATGGCTAAGGACGTGGCACGCGACATTGGGAAGGCCCGCCGCAGCGAGGATCTGAACTTCTACCAGTCGGGCAGTTCGACCGTTGCCGTCTCCGAACGGATGAATCCACGCCAAGTAGAGGTGCGCCAGGATGGCCTTCAGGATGGCCACGGGCACCAGCATTTCTCCAGTCGCGTTGAACTCGTCGCCCTCTAGCCACGCACACATTCGATCGAGGAGGTACTCGCAGTCTCCGGCTGGTGCCCCGCGATACCTGAGTACACCAACGGAATAGGTTCGGACCTCGCCAGGTACTACTCCCTCTTCAACCTGAAGACCCTTGAGAACCGTGGCGTTGAACTGCTTGATCCGATCCTTTGTGAGGGCAGTAAGTCGACCCTCTCGAAGTTCCGGCAAGACCAGGGAATTCAACGCCGCAAGAATGTTCTCAATCTCCTGCACCTGGTAGGCCTTGGAGGGGGGAACCGCAGGCTTCTGCCCGGCGACCACCGCCGCCACCTGCTCCTGCGTGAGAGTGTTCCCTTCGATGGCAGTCGTTCCTTGCACTCCCTTCGCGAGAACAACCTGTAAGAGGTGCGAAGCCACCTCGGGCTTCATCGGAACCCCGGCGAGGTGGTCGCACTTCGAGCGCGCTTCGCCGAGGAGCATCCAAACGGCGGGCTCAACTTTCTGCTGAAGGTCCACCTTGAAGGTGAGCCAGGGGTGGGACTGCTCGTAGGCCCTAGACATTGCCCCTCCTCGTGTCCATAGAATATTTAATAATTCTGAGATATTGTCTTTTAAGTATCAGGCGCCATGTCCCATCTAGTGCCGTATGTATAGCCCATGTTTCTGGTCCCGCAACAGTCCCACCCACCGAACAGGCTTGCGCCCGTCCAAAGGTCGCCGTGTCGCGAGCCGGCCGATCCGAGTGATGGCCTCTGTCCGCATCCGGTCTCTCCTCCAGCGATTGGACGAATCGCTGGAGGGGATTCCCTTGGCAGGGGCTGCTCTGCTGCGCGTGAGCAACATGGCTGGGCAAGCCAGCAAGGGAGCGCAGATGTCCGTTTCAGGGAACCGAAGCGGAACTCGCACGGGAAGATCGAGGCCCAGGGTGATGTGACGGGTCAGATCCAGTCGCAGCCGGGAACGGCTGGGAGGAAGTTGCGGAAACGGGCCAGTCGTCGAGCGTCGAGGGATGGGAGAGAAACGACGGGGTGACGCTCGGCGGCACTGCTGTGTCTGCAGGGGCAAGTTCACGCCGGAGCCGTCGGCGCGAAAGCACCAGAAGACCTGTGGAGCCAAATGCCGTGCGATCCACGAGGCCACGCTGGCGCGGGAAAGGTACCAGGCGGAATTCCTCGCACTACCCGTGCAAGAGTTCCTTCACCGCCTCGGGCGACAGGACCTTGCCCGTGGACTTCACCTTCCCGTCGATCACGAGCGCAGGCGTGGACATGACGCTGAACTTCATGATCTCCCGGATGTCCTCGACCTTCTCCACGACCGCGCCGATGCCGAGCTCCGCGACGGCCTTCTCCGCGTTTGCAGTGAGCTGCTTGCACTTCGCGCAGCCGGTCCCGAGCACCTGGATCTTCATCGTCTTCTCCGTCGTCACAGTACGGCGTTGAACATCCAGCCGACGAGCAGGATGCCGGTAGCCACCACCCCCACGAACGCCGCGATGAGCGGCGGGCGGAGCACCTTTCGCAGGATGATGATCTCGGGGAGCGACAGTCCGATCACCGACATCATGAAAGCGAGCACGGTCCCGAGTGCCGCGCCCTTGCCGAGCAGCGCCTCGACCACCGGGATGATGCCCGCGGCGTTCGAGTACATCGGAACGCCGATGGCGACTGCCGCCGGCACCGACCACCACGCCGACTTGCCCATGAAGCTCGCGAGCAGCCCCTCCGGCACGTACCCGTGGATGCCTGCGCCGACCGCGATGCCCGCGATGACCCAGGGCCAGACCTTGCCGACGATCTCCTTCACCGCCTCCACGCCCTTCTCGACGCGGCCGGTGAAGCCGAGGTGTTCCTTCTCGAAGGTGGCCTCCGCCTTCATCGACTCGTAGACCCAGCTCTCCACGAACCGCTCCAGCTTCATGCGGCCGAGGATGAAGCCGGCGACGATGGCGATGGCGAGCCCGGTGACGAGGTAGAGAGCCGCGACCTTCCACCCGAAGAGGCCGAACAGCAAGACGAGCGCGATCTCGTTCACCATGGGCGCCGAGATGAGGAAGGAGAGCGTCACGCCGAGCGGGACGCCGACCTCCACGAACCCGATGAAGAGCGGGACGGCGGAGCAGGAGCAGAACGGCGTGACCACGCCCAGGAGGGCGGCGAGGACGTTCCCGACCGACTCCCGCTTGCCCGCCAGGATGGCGCGGGTGCGCTCGGCGGTGAAGAAGGACCGGATGATCCCGACCCCGAAGACGATCAGGACGAGCAGCAGCAGGACCTTGGGCGTGTCGTACAGGAAGAAGGCGATGCTCTCGCCGAGATGGGAACCGGGCGCCAGTCCCAGCACCTGGAAGGTGAGCCACGCGGAGAGCGGCTTCACCGCGGCGTAGGCGGCGACCCAGGCGCCCAACCCGAGCAGGAGCAGCAGCGCCGTTCGGCCGGTCCGGGGGGCGGTCGGGGTCATGTCGTCGTGTAGAGGAAGTAGATGCCGCCCGCGATGACGGCGAGGCCGGCGGCGCCACGCAGGAACCGGGCGGCCCGCTCCCCGTTCTTCCAGGCGAGCCATCGCTGGACGCTCCCGGCCGACACCCCCGCCGCGACGATGGCTGCCCCGTGCCCGAGCCCGTAAACGGCCACCAGGAGCGCTCCGTAGGCAGCCGCCTCCGCGCCCGAACGGAAGGCCAGGCCCAGAAGGGGAGCCATGAAGGCGAAGGTGCACGGGCCCAGCGCGGCACCGAAGAGGAGGCCGAGCACGAGCGCTCCCCAGGGCCCGCGTCGCTTCGTTCCGGGGGACGGCGTGGACCACGTCGGGAGCGGCAAGATCCCGAGCAGGTTGAGCCCCACGGCGAAGAACACGGCCGCCAGCCCGAACGTGCCCCAGCGGCCGACGTCGCCGGCCATCCGGCCGGCCGCCGCGGTGAGCACGCCGATGACCGCGATGCTCCCCAGGATGCCGGTGGCGAAGCTCGTGGAGATGACGAGGGCCCGCCGGCCGGTCGGGAACTCGGTGCCCCCGTTCATGTAGGCGACCACGAGGGGGATGCTCGACAGGTGGCAGGGGCTCAGCACCACCGAGAGCACGCCCCACAGGAACGCCGCCGGGAGGGCGAGCGCGGCCGACGCCGTGAAGGCGTTCCCGAATGCCGTGAGGATCTCGCCCATCGTCGGTCCGCTACAGCCTCACGCCCAGGGCCTTCCACTGGGCGAGGATCGCGTCCCGGTCCATGAACCCCTGGTGGCGCGCCAGCTCCTTGCCGTCCGCGCCGTAGAAGATCTGCGTGGGGATGATCTGGATCCCGTGGGCCTTCCCCGCGGCCGGGTCCTTCCAGACGTCGATGAACTGCACGTCCATTCGCCCGGCGTACTCGACCTTCAACGCCTCCAGGATCGGCGCCATCGCCTTGCACGGGATGCACTTGCCCGCGCCCAGGTCCACCATGCGGGGGATCTTCTGAGATGTGGCCTGCTGGGGCGAACTGGCGACCTGGCCTTCGGCACGGGTGACGTCGCATCCTTCGAGCACCGCCGCCGCGACCATCGCGAGCGCGAATCCCACCAACCTGAAACCCCTGCGCATGGTCCTGGACCCCTTTGCTTGGACGATCCGCTTATCGCACCGATACGATAGGCAGGCAATCGAAACAGGTGCGCTCAGATGTCGCACCCGTCAACGGTGAAGGTTCTGTGAACACGTCTCTGCCTGGTTGCGCCGATGGCTCGTCCATCGTAGAAGTCCGAATCATGGCGACGCCGATGAAGTGTGCCCCCCCGCCCCCGGCAGATTCCCGACGCGAAGTGCCCGACCTTCGGCCCGTGGAGGGCCCCGAGGCGGACCAGGAGCTCGCCGCGCTGGCGAAGGCCCTGGGCCATCCGGCTCGCGTTCAGATCATGCGGCTGCTCGTTCGCCGGGAAGCCTGCATCTGCGGGGACATCGTGGACGAGATCCCGCTCGCACAGTCCACCGTCTCTCAGCATCTCAAGGTGCTGAAGGAGGTGGGGCTCATCCGCGGCGACATCGACGGCCCCCGGGTCTGCTATTGCGTCGAGCCTCGGGTCCTCCGTCGCCTGAAGGCGCTCGTGGGGGGCATCTAGCCGTGGCCGCCTCCGTCGCACACCGCCTCTCCTTCCTCGACCGCTACCTCACCCTCTGGATCTTCCTCGCCATGGGCGCAGGCGTGGCGCTCGGCTACCTCGTGCCCGGTGTCGTGCCCGCGCTGGGACGGATGAGCGTGGGGACCACCTCGATCCCCATCGCCATCGGCCTCGTCCTCATGATGTACCCGCCGCTCGCCAAGGTCCGATACGACGAGCTGCCGCTCGTCTTCAGGAACGGCAAGGTGCTCGTCCTCTCGCTGGTTCAGAACTGGCTGGTCGGTCCGATCCTCATGTTCGCGCTCGCGGTGATCTTCCTGCGCGACAAGCCCGAGTACATGGTCGGGCTCATCCTCATCGGGCTCGCCCGCTGCATCGCCATGGTCATCGTCTGGAACGACCTCGCCGACGGCGACCGCCAGTACGCGGCCGGGCTCGTGGCCTTCAACTCCATCTTCCAGGTGCTCTTCTTCTCGGTCTACGCCTGGGTCTTCATCACGGTGGTGCCGCGCTGGCTCGGGCTGTCCGGCGCCGAGGTGAACATCACCATCGGGGAGATCGCGACCAGCGTCTTCATCTACCTCGGTATCCCGTTCCTGGCGGGCTTCGCGAGCTGGGTGCTCCTCCGGCGCTGGAAGGGCGAGGACTGGTACCGGAACGTCTTCATCCCGCGCATCTCGCCCATCACGCTCGTGGCGCTGCTCTTCACCATCGTCCTCATGTTCTCGCTGAAGGGCGAGACCATCGTCCAGGTCCCGCTCGACGTGGTGCGGATCGCCATCCCGTTGCTCATCTACTTCGTGCTCATGTTCTTCGCGTCCTTCTTCATGAGCCGGAAGGTCGGGGCGGGCTACGGGCAGACGGCCACGCTCTCCTTCACGGCCGCCTCGAACAACTTCGAGCTCGCCATCGCGGTGGCGGTCGCCACCTTCGGAATGTCGAGCGGCGCGGCCTTCGCGGCGGTCATCGGCCCCCTCGTGGAGGTGCCCGTGCTCATCGGCCTCGTCAACGTCTCGCTGTGGCTGCGGAAGAAGTATTTCCCGCTGGAGCAGGCGCAGATCGAGGGCGTCAAGAACTGCGTCGGGGACTTCCCGACGCCAACGTCAAACCGGAGACCCGCGTGAGCGAGCGTCTGTACAACGTCCTCTTCCTCTGCACCGGCAACACGGCCAGGAGTGTCCTCGCCGAGGGAATCCTCGCCCACCTTGGCAAGGGTCGCTTCCGGGCGTTCTCGGCCGGGAGCCAGCCGAAGGGCGTCGTGAACCCCTTCGCCCTGGAGGAACTCCGACGGGCCGGGCTCCCCGCCGACGGCTTCCGGAGCAAGAGCTGGGACGAGTTCGCGAAGCCGGGCGCGCCGGAGATGGACTTCATCTTCACCGTCTGCGACAACGCCGCGAACGAGGCCTGCCCCGTGTGGATCGGGCACCCCATGACCGCGCACTGGGGGGTTCCGGACCCAGCGGCGGTCGAGGGGTCGGACGACGGCAAGCGACGTGCCTTCCGTGAGGCCGCCACCGCGCTGCGTCGCCGCATCGAGCTCTTCCTGAGCCTTCCGCTGGAGAAGCTGGACGGGCTCGCGTTGCAGGGAAGCCTGTCCAGCATCGGCAGGTCGTAGCCCAGCTCTCGGGCTCCACTCCTGGAGCGGCTCCTCGGAGACGTCCCGCGCCACTCCTCACTGATCCCAGGATCACTCGTTCTCGCGGCGCCCTCCGGCGCCACGCAGCCGCGAGGCCGGACGCCCCTTCATCCGTTGATGGCGTCACCCGGGCGACTCATTCTTGGGTCGTCAGAATAGCGCATTCCCTGGACGTGAGACGAACCCAGCAGTGGCGGGTGACGTCAGGGCGGTGTAGGCAGGCCTCCGGCAGGAGATCCATACTCGTCGGCATGCGCACCTCGACGCCGTCCGCGTTCGCTCTCACCGCCGCGATCTCCGCCTCGCTCGGCCTCGCCGCCTGCGGGGCGTCGTCGCAACCCGATCCGCTCGCCTCGTTCAAGACACAGACGCTCGCCTGGGCACCCTGCGACCCGACCATCGCCGGCCCGGGCTTCGCGGAAAGGCTCGCCAGGCTGGGCAGCCGCGCCACCTGTGCGCTCCTGCGGGCGCCCATCGACTACGCCAGCCCGTCGGGAGGGGAGTTCAAGATCGCCCTCCTCCGGGTGGCCGCTGGCGACGCCTCCCGCCGGAGGGGCGCCATCCTCCTGAATCCCGGCGGCCCCGGCGACGACGGCCTCTTCCTCGCGCCGCTCGTCGGCTCCATCTGGGCCGAGGCCAGCTCCACCGATCCCGTCGGCGCGCTCTACGCGGAACTCTCCCGGGTGTACGACCTCGTCGGGTTCTCTCCGCGCGGAACCGGCGCCAGCACGGAGCTCACCTGCAACTCCTCCGAGCAGCTGTCCTTCGTCGCCAACGAGGCCCTGGATCGGAGCCCGGCCAACGTCGATGCGATGCTCCGGAACGCCAGGCTGCTGGCGGAGAGCTGCCGGAAGAACCCGCTCACCCCCTTCGTCCACACCGACGCCACCGCCCGCGACATGGACCTCCTGCGGGAAGTCCTCGGGGACGCGAGGCTCTCCTACTTCGGGCTCTCCTACGGCACCTGGCTCGGCGCCTGGTACGCGGGCCTCTTCCCGGACCGGGTGGACCGCATGGTCCTGTCCGGCGTCCTCGACCTGACGAAGAGCCTGTCCAACCTCTTCGTGCTCCAGGCCGCGGGCATCCAGTACGTGATGGACGAGCTTCACTCCCCGTACGCTGCCCTCCACCCGGACACCTACCTGCTCGGGAGCACGGCGGACGCGGTGCGGGGCGTGTACGCAGGCCTCCGGCAGGAGGTGAAGCAGGCCCTGAACCCGCATCTCGTCGCGCTCATGGGAACCGAGAGCGCCCGCGACGACGTGCTCTTCCTGCTCCTCGCCGCCCGGACGCTCGACGGCATCCTGTCCGCGACTCCACCTCCCGCCGACGAGTACGCAGCCTACGGCCGCGTCGAGGCGGCCGTCGCGTTCGTGCCGGACGACGGACGCAGGAGCAAGGTCCACGACGACGTGAACCAGCTCATCCCGGCCTACTTCGCCCTCTCCCGGAAGGAGAGCGGGAAGGTCGAGCTCACCGGCAAGAGCGCCACCCTGTGGAGCGTGATCTGCAACGACACCCCCTGGGGGTTCGACGTGCCCTCCTGGGTTCACCTCCAGGACCAGCTCTCCGCGCTCTACCCCATCCAGGGCGGGCTCTTCACGGGCAGCCCCTGCCTGTACTGGGGCGGGCCCACGGTGACCCGTCCACCCCTCGCGAACCTGAACCGGGCCGGCCCCATCCTCCTCACCCAGACCCAGTTCGACCCGCAGACGCCGCTCTCGGGCGCGCGCGCGAGCTTCCTGGCCATTCCGACGTCGAGCCTCATTCAGATCGACGGGGGCTGGAACCACGGGGTGATGATGCCGTCCGGCAACCCTTGCGTCGACGTACCGGTGGCCCGGTACCTCCTCGACGGAACGGTGCCCGCCAGCCGGGAGACCCACTGCGCCAACCTCGACGTGGTGCAGCGGAGAGGTAGCGGAACAGGTCCAGGCTCGTCGCCTCTGGAGTCGCGACCCGCATCGTTCCGGTCTCGGTCGTCATGTCGGCGGAAGACGTGTGCTCGAGGTCCGCCTTCTGGAAGAATCGGATGCGCGCTCGTCCGGCGATGGCTGGCCGTACACTGATCGTCCCGAGCAGGGGATGACCGCGCGTCGTCAGCCGCCGGGGTTGTCCACATCCCTACCCCGTGACGACGTACAGGTTCCGGACCCCGGCCTGGACGGCCATCGAGCGGAGCTGGCCGTTCTGGCGGGCCCGCATGGTTCCTTTCATTCTACCGCTGGGCATGACGCGGTATCCTCCTCCGCCCTCGTGACCGACCCGATCGCCATCTCCCTCACCCCCTCCGGGCACCTCGTCCTGGGCCCGGCCGGTTCCTCCGATCCCTCGCCGGAGGCTGCCGTCGCGCGGAGGATCGCAGCCGCGTTCCAGCGCGGCCATGGCGAAGGGCTCCTCCACCTGGGCTCGGCGGAGGCGACGACGCCACTCCCTCCCGCATTCGCCTTCTGGCGAGACTTCGGCCGCGGGTTCATCGCGGCCCTCTGCGCCCTGCCCGATCTCGAGGCGCTCCGGGAACGGGCGGACCCCCGGCCCCGGGAGGGCGAGCTCGCCATGCTGCTCGCGCGAGCCCCGCTCATGCCGGGGTCGGAGTACCTGGGCCTCGAGGTCCTCTCCGCACTGTGGACCGACGTCCTCGTGGCGTGGCGAGCGGAGATGAATGGGCTGCGCGGAACCGTCCAGGACTGGCTGGCCGCGCGCGATCCGGCGTGGGCGGTGGTCGGACGCGTCCACTTCCACCTCGCCGAGAACAAGCGCGACGCCGACCGGCCCTTCGCCTTCCTGGCCACGTACACGACGGGGCTCTCCGACGGCGGCAAGCCCCAGCACCGGCCGCTCGGCGACGCCGTCCGCGAGGCCTCGTCCGCCGCCGACCAGCGCCGCCTCCTGGCCCTCCTGCAGCCGGTCCAGCGCGCGTCGGAGCGGAGCGCGCTCGTCAAGGCCATGGCGGACTCCGGGCGGCTGTTCCAGCCGCAGGCCTGGGCGCCTGCCGAGGCGCACCGGTTCCTCCGCGAGATCCCGGACCTCCAGCAGTGCGGCGTGGTCGTCCGGGTGCCCGACTGGTGGAGCAGCACCCGCTCGCCGAGGCCGCGCGTCACCGTCTCGGTGGGCGAGCGCCGACCGGCGGGACTCGGGCTCGACGCGGTCCTCGACTTCGACGTGCGCCTCACGCTCGGGGACCAGGAGGTCACCGAGGCGGAACTGCAGGCGCTCCGGAAGCAAGGCAGCGGGCTCGCCCTCCTCAAGGGACGATGGGTCGAGGTCGATGCCGAGCGGCTCGACGAGTTGCTCCGCCGGTGGAAGGCGGCAAAGCGGAACGCCGTCGATGGCCTTTCCTTCGTCGATGCGATGCGACTCCTCTCCGGCGCCGAGATGGGGGGCGCCGAGGAGGGCCAGCCCGTCGCCGATCGGGAGTGGGTCGGGATCGAGCCCGGTGCCTGGCTGGGGGAGACGCTGGCGGCCCTGCGTGGGGAGGCCGTCGGGGAGGTGGCCGACCCGGGCTCGGCGCTGCTCACCGAACTCCGGCCCTACCAGCGCGAGGGGGTGCGCTGGCTCTGGACGCTCTCCAGGCTGGGTCTCGGCGGGTGCCTGGCCGACGACATGGGGCTCGGCAAGACCATCCAGGTCCTCGCCCTCCTGCTCCTCCTGAAGCGGCACCGCGCCATCCCCGGCCCCCACCTCCTCGTGGTCCCGGCTTCACTGCTGGCGAACTGGCAGGCCGAGGCGAAGCGATTCGCGCCCAGCCTGCGCGTGCTCGTCGTGCACCCCTCGGTGATGCCCCGGGGCGAGATCGACGACCTCTCGCCGGATTCGGTCCGGGACGTGGACCTGGTCGTCGTGTCCTACGCCGGGGCGGCACGCACTCCCTGGCTCGCCAACTGTTCGTTCGGGCTCGTGGTCCTGGACGAGGCGCAGGCCATCAAGAACCCCGGCGCCCGCCAGACACGCGCGGTGAAGGCCATCCGGTCCAGGTGGAGGCTGGCCCTCACCGGGACGCCGGTCGAGAACCGCGCCGGCGACCTCTGGTCCCTCTTCGATTTCGTGAACCCGGGGCTCCTCGGCTCCGCCAAGGTGTTCGGCTCGTATCTGAAACGCGCATCGTCCCACGCCGGGCTCCGGAACCTGGTCCGCCCCTACATCCTGCGGCGTCTCAAGACCGACCGGGCCGTCATCTCCGACCTGCCGGAGAAGACCGAGGTGAAGGCCTTCTGCGCGCTGACGAAGCGCCAGGCGGCGCTGTACGAGGAATCGGTCGAGGCGCTCGCCCGGGAGGTCGCGAGCATGTCGCCCGGAGATCGGATGCGGCGGCGCGGCGTGGTCCTTTCCTACCTCATGCGCCTGAAGCAGATCTGCAACCACCCCTCCCAGTGGACGGGGGACGGCGGCTGGGCGCCCGGCGAGAGCGGCAAGTTCGCCCGGCTGGGGGAGATCGCCGAGGTCGTCGCCTCCCGCCAGGAGAAGGCGCTCGTCTTCACCCAGTTCCGCGAGATGGCGGAGCCGCTGGCCCGCTTCCTGGGCGGGGCCTTCGGGCGCCCCGGGCTCGTCCTCACCGGGGAGACCCGGGTGAAGGAGCGGTCGGAACTGGTGCGACGGTTCCAGGAGGACGAGGCCATCCCCTTCTTCGTCCTCTCGCTCAAGGCGGGCGGAACCGGACTCAACCTCACCGCCGCCACCCACGTGATCCACTTCGATCGCTGGTGGAACCCGGCGGTGGAGAACCAGGCCACCGACCGGGCCTTCCGCATCGGCCAGAAGCGGGGCGTCCTCGTGCACAAGCTGGTCTGCCGGGGGACGATCGAGGAGCGGATCGACGCCATGCTCGAGGAGAAGCAGGCCCTCTCGCGCGACCTGCTGGAGGGCGGCGCCGAGGTTCGCCTCACCGAGCTCGACGACCGGGAGCTCTTGAACCTGGTTTCGCTGGACCTGCGAAGCGCGATGTCGGATTCATGACCGAGAGGAGGGTCGATGGGCTACGGATACTACGGTTTCGCCCCATACGTTTCCGTGGCGGAGCGCCGCCAGCGCGCCGCGCGGAAGCTGGCGCAGCTCCGGAAGAAGGGACATGAGCCTCGTCCGGTGGAGATCTCCGGGCGACACATCGCGACCACCTTCTGGGGAAAGGCCTGGTGCAGCCACCTCGAGTCCTACGCCGATTACGCGAGCCGCCTTCCTCGCGGCCGGACCTACGCCCGGAACGGCTCGGTCATCGACCTCCAGGTCACGAAGGGTGAACTCCGTGCACTGGTCTCCGGGAGCGAGATCTACGAGGTGCTGGTTCGCATCGCCCCCCTCGCCCCGGCCCGCTGGAAGGTGACCCGGAACGAGTGCGCGGGCCAGATCGGATCCGTCGTCGAGCTCCTCACGGGAAAGCTCTCCACCGAGGTCATGGCGGTGCTCTGCCACCGGGAGAAGGGGCTCTTTCCCGGCACGCGAGAGATCCGGATGTCGTGTTCCTGTCCGGACGGCGTCAGGCTCTGCAAGCACCTCGCGGCGGTGTTCTACGGCGTCGGAGCGCGGCTCGACCAGGCGCCCGATCTCCTCTTCACGCTGCGTGGGGTGGACGGGGCCGAGCTGCTCGCCGACGCCGGACGGGCGAAGGGGCTCGCGGCGCCGAACCGGGCGGACGCAGCGATCGCCGACGAGCACCTGGGGGACATCTTCGGGATCGAGATGGAGGGGAAGGCACCGCGCCCGGCCCGGAAGCCGAGAAAGGTGATCCGGAAGGCGGGCAAGAAGGCGGGCAAGAAGGCCCCGAAGAAGGCCCGCCGGGCGTAGGCCCGCTCCCTCCCTGCGGCGTCGCCCCCTTGCCCTCTCGAACCCCATGTGGGTTGGCCCTCATGTAGCCCTTGCGGTCGAACTCGTGAGCAGGGGAAAACTACTGTCGGGGTGAGGGCTCGACAGCGAAAGTTCCTGGCGTACCTCGCGGCGCCCGTCCTGGTCGGCGCCAGCGTGTTGTTTCGCAACGCCATCCTCGGGAGCACGGGGGAGCCCGAGTCCGATCTTCTGCTCTCGGCCGTGGCCATTGCCGGGGCCCTCGGCGGTATCGGCCCCGCACTCGTCGCGACGGCCCTGAGCTTGCTGGAGGAGATCTACTTCCAGACAGAGCCGGTGAGGACGTTCCTCGTCCCCAGGCACCGGGATCAAGTCGAACTCACCCTGTTCCTGGCGAGCGGGGTTGCCATCGCGATCACGTTCGAGATCCTGCGGCGGCTCCGCCAGCGGGAAGCTACGGTTCGCCGGACGCTGCTCATGATCACCCGATGCAACGAGGCGATCCTGCGTGCCCGCACCGAAGAGCAACTCTACGCCGACATCTGCCATGTGATCGTGGACGTGGGCGGCTACCGGATGTGCTGGGTGGGGCTCGCGGAGCAGGACGAACGGAGGACGGTTCGTCCGGTGGCCCACGCCGGCCACGAGGACGGCTACCTCGGGCTCGTCGACATCGTCTGGGCGGACGAGCCGCGGGGGCGAGGCACGACGGGCACCGCCATCCGGGAGCGGCGCATGGTGGTGGGACAGGACTTCTCCACCGATCCCTCGATGATGCCCTGGAGGGTGGAGGCGCACCGGCGCGGCTATCGCTCCGTGACCTCCCTGCCGCTCCTCCGGGAGGGCGAGGTCCTCGGGGCCATCGTCATGTATTCGCGCGAGGCCGCTGCGTTCACGGGGGACGAGCTCGGCTACCTGGCGAAGCTCACCGACGACGTCGCGTTCGGCGTGACCGTCCTCCGGCAGGCCCAGGCCAGGGAACGGGCGGTCGCGGAGAAGAGAAGGGCGGAACACAAGAGCGAGGAGCGCGAACGGTTCCTTGCCAACGTGTTGGCCACCTCCCTGGACGCGTTCTGGGTGGTGGACACCAC
>SESG01006408.1_pt1 | contig 13780 bp, 14 predicted proteins | sample 3171421 | NCBI WGS metagenome assembly SESG01 (sample SAMN10866946, study PRJNA518727) | freshwater metagenome | biome: subpolar coniferous forest; feature: holomictic lake; material: water; isolation source: holomictic Lake 227, 6 m and 8 m depth | place: Canada: near Kenora, Ontario | collected... | reverse complement strand
AATCGCAGGTGTTGACGTTCCCAACAATAAGAGAATAGAAGTAGGACTTACTTATGTCTATGGTATAGGTAGGACACTTTCTAAGAGAATACTTACAGAAGCTGGAGTTGCTCTGGATAAAAGAGGACAAGAACTTACAGATAATGACATCGCTTCAATAAGAAAAGTATTAGAAGCAAGTATAAAAGTTGAAGGTGACTTAAGGAAAGAAGTTACCATGAATATAAAAAGATTGATGGACCTTGGTTGTTATAGAGGACAGAGACATAAAAAAGGTCTTCCTGTAAGAGGCCAGAACACACAATCTAATGCAAGAACACGTAAAGGACCAAAGAAGACCGTCGCTGTTAAAAAGTCAATTAAGACAATGAAATAGTACAGGAGAATAATAGAATGGCAGCACCAAATGCAAATAAAGCAAAAGAAACAGTAAAAAAGAAAGTCAAAAAGAATGTACCAATTGGTAAGGCGTATATACAGGCGTCTTTTAATAATACCATAATAACATTTACTGATCCTAAGGGTGGCGTAATTGCATGGTCAAGCGCTGGTTCCGTTGGTTTTAAAGGGTCAAGAAAAGGAACACCTTTTGCAGCGCAACTTGCAGCTGAAAACGCAGGTAAAAAAGCTGTAGACGCTGGAATGAGAAATCTTACTGTTTTTGTTTCTGGACCAGGAGCTGGAAGAGAATCAGCATTGAGAGTATTTAATGTTCTAGGTTTTAAAGTAGGATTGATACAAGACGTTACACCGATACCACATAACGGTTGCAGACCACCAAAACGTCGTAGAGTATAAGAATAAAAAAATAAAAAAAAAGGAGATAACACATTGGCTCGCTATACAGGTTCAAAATGTAAATATTGCCGAAGAGAAGGTAGAAAACTTTTTCTAAAAGGCGACAGATGTTTTTCTGACAGATGCGCTTATGAAAGGAGACCTTATCCTCCAGGAGTACACGGTCAGGGAAGAGTAAAATTCACAGAATATGGTATTCAGCTTAGAGAAAAACAAAAAGTTAAAAGAATCTACGGCGTGGATGAGAACCAATTTAGATTGTTCTTTAAACGCGCATCTGGTCTTAAAGGTAACACAGGAGAAAATCTTCTGTCCTTACTAGAAAGAAGACTTGATAACGTTATATATAAACTTGGTTTTGCAAATTCTCGTCAGCAAGCAAGACAGGCTATTAAGCACTCTCACTTCCAGTTGAATGGAACAAAAGTTAATATACCTTCTATGATAGTAGATAAGGGTGATGAAGTAGTTATCAGAGAGAAGAGCAGAACTATGCCTAGCTTTATAGAGGCTATTCAGTCTGTTGGAAGAAGAGAAGTTCCTAGATGGCTGAACATTGATGCAACTAGTTTTAAAGGAACAATAACAGACGTACCAGTAAGAACAGATATAACTGTAGACATAGAAGAACGTCTAATCGTCGAGTTATATTCTAAGTAATAAATTAAGGGGGCTTAAGGCTATATGGAAAATACAGAAAAAAGAATTGATGCTTTACACTGGAGAGGTTTGATACGCCCTAGACTTTTAGAAGTAGATAACGACACCTTTACAGATACATATGGCAGGTTCGTAGCAAAGCCTTTGGAAAGAGGTTTTGGTCTAACACTTGGTAATGCTCTAAGAAGAGTTTTACTTTCATCTATAAGAGGAACTGCTATTACAAGCATCAAGATAGAGGGTGTTCTTCATGAGTTCTCAACGCTTCCTAACGTAAAAGAAGATGTTGCAGATATGATCCTTAATCTTAAACAAGTTAGATTCCATCTTTTTACAGATGAACCAAAGACTGTAAAAATAAGAAAGACAGGTGATGGACCAGTTACAGCGGCAGATATACAACTAGACGAAACAGCAGAAGTATTAAACCCAGAACAGCACATCTGTACATTAAGTGGTAATGGTAAGTTTAATGCAGAGATAACAATACAAAGAGGAAGAGGATATAGACCTGCAGAAGAAAATAAGTACGAGGGTATGCCAGTAGGAACTATTCCTATGGATTCTTTTTTCTCTCCTATAAAGAGAGTAAATTATTCAGTTACTGATGCTCGTATAGGACAAAGAACAGACTATGATAGACTTATTCTAGAAGTTTGGACAGATGGTACAATACTTCCTGAAGACGCTGTTGCTTATGCATCAAAGATTCTTAAAGAACATTTAAATATATTCATTAACTTTCAGGAAGAAGCAGAACCGATTTCTGAACAAAAAGTAGCTAGCAAGATCAGTCCTGAACTTGCTGAATATTTGGATAAGACAGTCGACGAGCTAGAGCTTTCTGTAAGATCAGCAAATTGTCTACATAATGCTAACATAAGACACATAGGTGAGCTTGTTACAAAGACAGAGGCTGAAATGCTTAAGACAAAGAACTTTGGAAGAAAGTCACTAAACGAAATAAAAGATATACTTACAGAAATGGGTTTGAGCCTTGGCATGAAAATAGACGGCTGGGACACACCATCTGAAGGTTCAAGAATAAATAAGGAGTTTGAAGAATGAGACACGGTAAGAGTGGAAGAAAACTTAGTTTAGAAGCATCAGAGAGAAAAGCATTTTTTAGGAATATAACAGATTCCCTTATCACTAAGGGTAAGATCAAAACCACTGTCACAAGGGCAAAGGAAGTCCGTAAATTTGCGGAAAACATGATTACTTTGGCAAAGGAAGGTACTCTTGCTTCTAAAAGAGAAGCTATTTCTTTTCTTAGAACAAAAGAATCCTTTGTTAAGCTTTTTGGCGAATATGCAGAAAGATATAAAGACAGAAATGGTGGTTATACAAGGATAACAAAAGCAGGTTATAGAGCTGGAGATAATGCTCCTATGGCATATCTTGAGTTTATAACATCAGAAGAGCCTACAACAAAGAAAACTGCGACAAAGAGGAAGAGACGTCGTTCTACAGGTAAAAAAGACGGAGAGACTACTACTAAAGAGACTAAAAAAGAGTCTAAAAAGGAAGCTTCCGTACAGGAATAACCCTAATTCGTTGTTCCTGATTAAATATTTAATCCCCACATCTTGTATGTGGGGATTTTTTTTATTCAGAATCTATATAAAGCGACTAAGCGCCGGCTCTAAAGATTTAAATTAAGATTTATTGCTGTCAGGTTGCCTTATATAATAAGAGGTCTTTGATGTCGTAATACTTGTCTGTTACGCCTACGTATTTCATCCCTATTTTCTCAAGAACATGCTTGGATCCTGCGTTATCTTTGTTTACAAGTCCAAGTATGGTTTTTAGTTTTAATGTTTTAAAAGCATATTCCAAAGAAGCCTTTGCAGTTTCAGTCGCTAAACCTTTATTCCAAAAAGCAGGAGATAAAGCATAACCAAGTTCAATATCTTGTGTATTATAAATATATTGCAGTCCGCAATGACCAATAATGCTTTTGTCTGCTTTTAGAATAACAGCCCATAAACAAAAACCGTTAAGATCGTGTTGATCCATTCTGCTCTGAAGTTTTGCTTCTGTCTCTTCCACTGTGATACTGTCTATCGGTAGATATTTTAAAACCAAAGGATTACTTATTATTTTATAATACTCTTCCAGGTCAGAACTTCTCCAAGGACGTAAGATAGTTCTATCTGTTTCTAAAACTATTTTCATAAAGAAGATTTTTGTATTAGCCTTAAAAATTCTTCTCTAGTGGATAAACTCTTTCTAAAGACGCCAAGCATTGATGAGGTTGTAGCAAATGAGTTTTGTTTTTCAACTCCCCTCATTACCATGCACATATGTTTTGCTTCAAGAATTACACCCACACCTCTTGGCTTTAATGCTTCATAAAGAGTATGTGCTATCTGGTTTGTCAGCCTCTCTTGAACTTGAAGTCTTTTTGCAAAGACATCTACTAATCTTGGTATTTTACTGAGTCCGACTATTTTACCGTTAGGTATATAAGCTACATGACATCTTCCAAAAAAAGGTAACATGTGATGTTCACACATACTAAAAAACTCTATGTCCTTAACTATTATCATATCGTCATATTTTTCTTCAAATAATGCACTAGTTATTATCTTAATGGGATCTTGTTTGTATCCGCTGGTTAAAAATTCAAAACTTTTCTGCACACGCTCTGGTGTTCTTATTAGCCCTTCTCGTTCTGGATCTTCACCGATCAATTTAAGGATCTTTTTTATTTCTTCTTTCAATTTTTAGTCCTCCTTAGAAAGGAATAAGCGAGAATCACATTGCTTCTCCAATTCCTTTTCAAGTTTTTTAAATTTCTGTTTAAAATCATTTTGAGACACGAACCCTGTATAGCCAGCATAAGTGTTAGTTATGGCTCTCGTCATCAGTCGTATGGTCTCATCTGTTTTTCCCTGTTTTATAGTAAGACACGCAGCATTTTTATATGCTCTATATGCATTGGAGTACATCATTGCTTTTTCATAGCTTGAGGCAAGACTTGTATATGCATTTTCTAAGAGCTCAGTATCGACATCCTGCTTATATACACTGTCAGTGAATTCTTCTAAAAAGCCAGCAGCCTTCACATATTCTCCTGTTTGATAATAACATTCCCCAAGATAATAATATATTATCGTTTCTTCAGGATATATTTTTCTTATTTTTTCTAAAACGTCTATAGCCCTTTTATAATCACCCTCAAGCATCTCTATGTTTGCCATCAACAAAGATCTTTTTAAATTATCGGCCTGTTTATCCTGTAGTTGCTTAAGATATTTTTCTGCTTCTAAATATTTTTTCTGATCGATTAGGGCCTGTATTAACTGTTCGTGAGCTTGTTCATTGTTTGGTTTCATCTCTAAACTTTTATCGCAATAGTACTTCATCTTTTCGTATTCACCCATGATCCTAAATACAGTGCAATATGCTAGTGGAATCTCTATACCTAAAGGACCTATTTCATCCATTTCTCTTACTGCTCTTAAGGCATTGTTGTATTGTTTTGTGTACAAAAAACTTTTCCATAAGTATCTGCGGATTATTATGGAGTTTGGATGTTTTTTTATAAGTGCTGTTCCAGTCTCTATAACCCTAGTATAGTTTTTCTCTCTATAATAGCTTTGCATCTGAGATATTGGATTTAAATTCTTTAAAATATTCTTTTTTACGAACAGGTAATCAGCCATAAATAGTATTAGGAAAAAAAGACAGATATATATTACAAGAGAAACGACTGGGTTTCTTCTTACATATCTTTTTTTGTTCAGGTCAATGTTGGGTATACGATCCTGCATCTTATTGAAAATGTTACACGAAATCTGCTTGTTTTCAATCAAGGATATTCTTCTTGTTTTATATCATGAAACCAATGTAGTTAAGTTTAGAGGCTATAGATTTTGATAGTAATGCGTATATTCAAAGATTGAATGTTTATAAGGGGAAAATAAATAAATGAACAAAATTTATTAATATAACAAAAAAAACTATCAAAGAAAAAAAACAATAAAAACAAGCGTTTATCTTTGCGGCTTGGAATAAGTTACTTGACAGTTGTCTTTATTTATTATAGTTATGTTTTGGCTTTAAAAAAACAAAGAAATAATTAATTATGATGCATTTATACATATCTCTATTAATCTTTTTTTTAAGTTTGTGTTCCTATGGTCAAAACTCTTTTTATTATAACGAGGATGAAGAACTACGTGAAGAAGTAAAGTTATTACATTCTAGCTATGATGATAAATTACATGATGCGTATATTGAAAAACTATATTTTTTTAGTGATTTAAGAGAAGCTGCAATATCAACAAGTGACTATTATCGAGCACTTTTTAATGAATATAAGGACTATGATTTTTTTACATTCAAGGGTAGGCCTTTAAATTATCAAGTTAATTCATTTATTTTAATTGTTCCAGATGAATATGTTGTTTTTTGTCCCAAGAGAGCAAGTTTTATATCTAACTCAAAAGAATTAATGATTGTTATACAGAACGGTAAATATGATGATGTCAGGACTTTTTTCCCTGTTCAAAAATCAATGCAAGAAATAAAGATTACGGATCAAGGTCTTGTAAAAAAATATGCGGTATACCGTCTTACTTTAGAAGAAATGAAGAGGCAGTAAATATAAATGTTAAAAAAAATTTTTAATAGCTTAATTTTGTTAGTGATGTTTTTGTCTCTTGCTTCTTGTTTTGGATTAAGTAGCTCAATAAGTGTTAGCAACTCAAATAAATATAATGGTAACCATGAACAGAACACACTCTCTTCAGAAAAAGATATTATTAGCTTTTCTATTGCAGGAGTTTCAGGGGTTATAAGTGGGACAGATATTTCTGTTGTATTGCCTTTTGGTACATCGTTATCAGGACTTGTTCCTTCTATAACTGTTTCTTTATTAGCTAGCATTGGTGCCTCATCGCAAGCCGTTCCAGATTTTTCAGAACCTGTCTCATATACGGTAAAGGCAGAAGATGGATCAACAAAAGTGTATACTGTAACAGTAACTCTAGCTGGTCCATTATCCAGTAATAAGAACATTGAAGGATTCTTTATATTAGATTTCTATAGCATGATCGCTGGAACAGAAATCTTTATTACAGCTCCTTATGGAACAGACATAACTTCATTAGCACCTACTATATTTGTTTCAGAAGGAGCCAGTGTCAGCCCAGGTTCTGGGGTAATTAATGATTTTACAGAACCAGCTATATATACGGTGACGGCAGAAGATGGTTCTACAAAAGAATATACTGTGCTCATAACAGTTGACAACAAAGTTACCTTTATAGCTGACGGTATAGGTTTTAGAATGGCATCTGTTCCAGGTGGCTTAACCTTTCCAACTGGCCTTGATGATATTGATACAGCTACAGTTGCAAACTCGTTTTGGATAGGAGAAACTGAAGTAACTTATGAACTATGGACTAAAGTTAGAGAGTGGGCTGTACTACATGGTTACACTTTTGCAAATGATGGTTTTAATGGTACCTGCGGACTTTCTTGTTATCAAACTCATCCAGTTACTATGATTAACTGGAGAGATTCTATGGTCTTTTGTAACGCTATTACAGAATGGTACAATGCGAAAAACGAAACGAACTATACCTTTGTCTATAAGTCTTCTGGATTACCAATAAGAGATTCCAGAGACAGCAATGCAGAGCAATGCGACTCTGTTACTCCGGATGAGACAGCCACAGGTTTTAGGCTACCAAGCAGGAATGAATGGGAGCTTGCAGCAAGGTATATTGGTAAAACAGAACCAGCATATGGAATGCTGTCGACTGAGAGAAAAACAACAGTTGTTAATGGTGTGACGTACTACTGGACACCTGGTAACTATGCGAGTGGTGCAGACTCCGATGTTAGCTATCCAGATGCCACAGGAGCAGTAGCATGGTTCGCTGATAACAGCTCCTATTCTACTCACGATGTAGGGCTTAAATTTTATAATCAATTAGGGCTAAATGATATTAGTGGCAACATTGTTGAATGGAACTTTGATAGGTCTTTTAATTCTTATCATGTGGTATCAGGAGGGTCTTGCTGGTCTTTATCTTTATCAAATGAGATTGCTCTAGGTTATTTTTCAACTCAGTTGACATCAGGTGTGAGTAATAATCTTGGTTTTCGTCTATCAAGGAATACTTTGTAGTTAGATTAGAATTTTTGAAAAATAAATTTTGGTACCCGGAGAGGGACTTGAACCCCCACCCTTCCGGACCAGATCCTAAGTCTGGCGTGTCTGCCAATTCCACCATCCGGGCACCTATAAGGACATGTGACTCTATATTTTAAATGCCAGCAAAAGTAAATATTTTATTTTTAGTAATAAAGTAATCTATAGATATTCTGTATTTACCCATTGTGACTTAATAGGTCTTATGCTAAAAGATTTGTAATTCTTTATGGAGGGTGCTTGGCCGTGAAAAATAAAAAGAAAAATCAACCTAAAAATAAGCAGTTAGCTAAGAAAAAACCAGCTGCTAAGAAAGCTGTAAAGCATCCAAAAAAAGTATCTGCTAAAACAGTAAAAAAGATAAAGACTAAGACTAAGACTGTTCATAAGAAAGTTGCTATAAAAAAGGTATCTAAATCAGTAAAGAAAACAATAGTAAAAGCTAAACCAGTAAAACATTCTAAGATAATAAAAACTGTCAAGGTAGCAAAGCCTGTAAAGGTTGTTAAACCTCTTAAGGTAGTAAAGCCTGTTAAGGTTGCTAAACTATTAAAACCTCTTAAAAAAAGTGAGCCAATCGTAAAACAGGTGAAGAAGTGTAAAAAGTCATTGTGCAAAGAACCAGCTTTTGCCAACGGATATTGTCGCTATCATTACATAGCAAGTTGGAAAGCAGAACATATAGATAAAAAAGTTAGAAAAGTAAAACATCTTGAAAAGATGATCACAGAGATCAAAAAAAGATTCCCTGTACAGTATTTGGAGCTTATCAAGGGTGACCTTATGTCTGACAAAATATTCAGACAGGTTTTGAAGGATATGGATCTTGAAGATGATATCAATGATTTCGAAATAAGCAACGATACTCAGAAAATAATAGATTCATATAGCGTCTTAGTTGATACTGATAATGAAGAAGAGTTTTGATATAGGAAGATCTTCCAAAGCCTGCATTTTAACATTCGGATGCCAAATGAACGTCCATGATAGTGAGCGGATGGGCGCTTTACTTGAGCAGCGTGGCTTTACTTTGTCAGATTCATATGAAGATTCAGGGCTAATAATAATAAATACATGCTCAGTTAGAGAAAAACCAGAAGAAAAAGTTTCTTTTATGCTTCAGCACATTGGTGGGCTTAAAAGAAAAAATCCTAAATTAATAGTGGCTGTTACAGGTTGTGTTGCTCAGCAGAAGGGAGAAAACATCATAAATGATTTTCCTTTTGTTGATATGGTAATAGGACCAGACGGCATAGATAAATTACTTGATAATATAGACAAGGTTCGTGGCTGTAAGGCTCAGATATCAGACACAGAGTTTTTAGAGGACATCTCATATTCCAGCACACTTATGACAAGAGCTGCTGTTTCAAAGGCACACGCTTATGTCACTGCTATGAAAGGTTGTAATAATTATTGTTCATATTGCATAGTTCCTTATGTTAGAGGACCAGAAAGATCTAGAACAATATTAGAGATAAAAAATGACGTAGAAAATATGGTTAATAATGGCGTTAGCTCTGTAATGCTTTTGGGACAAAACATAGCAAGATTCGGTCTAGAAAACCACGAACATTTGCCTTTGCTTTTGCGAACTATAGGAAAAATAAAAGGTATAAAACGACTTACATTTATGACGTCGCATCCAAGAGATTTTAGTGATGATATCATCACGTGTTTTGAAGAGATAGAAGCTCTTGTACCAATGTTACATTTACCTGCTCAACATGGAAGTAACAAGATACTAAAGGCAATGAATAGAGGCTATACAAGAGAAGACTATCTTGAAATCATCAATAAACTAAAAGCTACTAGCTTTTGGAATGACTTGGCAATAACGACAGATATGATAGTTGGTTTTCCAGGAGAGGAAGAACAGGATTTTGAAGATCTTATCTCCCTGCTTGAAGAAGTACGTTATGATAATTCTTATTCTTTTATTTATTCCCCGAGGCCAGGAACAAAAGCTTATAAAGATTATGGCTCCAAAATAAATAAGGAATTAAGAGAAATTTACGTTAAAAGGCATATGAAGTACCATGACCTACAAAATGAAATAGCATTTGAAAAAAATAAGAACCTGATAGGTAAAGTTGTAGAGATACTTGTGGAAGGGCCTAGTGTTAAGGATCCTAACAAACTTTCTGGCAGAACTGTTGGCGGTAAAGTAGTGAATTTTGAGCGAAGTCAAAAACAAACTGTTGAAACAGGTAACTACGTTATGGTAAACATAACAAAAGCTCATCCCACACATCTTAAAGGAGAACTTTTTAATGATTAAGGTTTTTGGAGACAAAAAACCCGAAACGGAGAAGGCTATCTTTGTTGCAGAAAGCGCAGATATTATAGGTGAAGTTGTGCTTTGTGCTGACTCTAGTGTTTGGTATGGCGCTGTACTTAGGGCCGATATTGCAAAAATAGAACTTGGAGATCGAAGTAATATTCAAGATGGCACAGTCTGCCACGTCGATTACGATAAGCCAGTTATAATAGGTAAAAACGTTACAATAGGACACAACGTTACACTGCATGGGTGTAAAATAGGCGATAACTCGCTTATAGGTATGGGTGCTGTTGTCTTGGACGGTGCTGAGATTGGTAAAGATTGTCTTGTAGGTGCAGGTTCTGTTGTTACTCCTGGTACACAGATACCAGACAATAGTTTAGCTATAGGATCTCCTGCAAAGGTAAAAAGGGAACTTACAGAAGAAGAAGTAATATCTATTAAGCAGAATGCATCTGCTTATGTAGAGCTTGCTATAGAACATGACAAAAACGGTCTTTAATATTTGGAGGCAAATATGGAAAAAATAAGAGAAGGGCTAACCTTTGATGATGTTCTTATACAACCAGAAGCATCTTCTGTACTACCAAATGAGGTAGAAACAAAAACCCACATAACAAAAAATATATCTCTTAATATTCCACTAGTAAGCGCAGCAATGGATACTGTAACAGAATCAAGTACAGCTAGAGCGATGGCTCAGGTCGGTGGTATAGGCATAATACACAAGAATATGGAAATTGAAAGACAAGCATATGAAGTCAGCAAGGTAAAAAAATACGAAGCTGGAATGATAACAGATCCAGTTACAGTTACTCCTGATGATACAGTTGGTGAAGCAAAAAGATTAATGGCAGAATATAAGATAGGTGGTTTCCCTGTTTCTGATAAAGACGGAAAACTCGTAGGAATAGTAACTAATAGAGACTTAAGGTTTGAAGAAAATATGTCCTTAAAAGTTAAGGATGTTATGACAAAAGAAAATCTTGTTACAGTTCCTATGCACACAAACTTGGATGATGCAAAGAAGATACTCCAAAAGCATAGAATAGAAAAACTTTTAGTCGTAGACGACAGATTTCATTTAAAAGGTCTCATCACAGTTAAAGACATAGAAAAGAGCAGGCTATACCCTAATTCATGTAAAGACTCTCTTGGTAGATTAAGAGTTGGAGCAGCAGTTAGTACTGGTGCTGATACAATGGAAAGAGTAGAAGAACTTGTTAAAGCCGGAGTAGATCTTATCATAGTAGATACAGCTCATGGACATTCCAATAAAGTCCTTGAAACTATCAAAAAGATAAAAAGTAAATTTCCTGAATTAGATCTAGTAGGAGGAAATGTTGCCACAGCAGATGCAACAAAGGCACTTATTAAAGCTGGTGTAGATGCTGTAAAAGTTGGTATAGGACCAGGATCAATATGTACTACAAGAATAGTTGCAGGTATTGGAGTACCACAGCTTACAGCCATTATGGATTGTGCAGAGGCTGTAAAGGGAACAGACATAAAACTTATAGGTGATGGCGGAATAAAATTTAGCGGAGATATAGTAAAAGCCCTTGCTGGTGGTGCAGATGTTGTAATGATAGGCGGCTTACTTGCAGGAACAGATGAAAGCCCTGGAGAAATGGTTCATTATCAAGGACGTTCTTATAAGGTTTATAGAGGCATGGGTTCAATTGGTGCTATGAAGAAAGGAAGTGGAGATAGATATTTTCAGGAAGACGTTGAAGAAACATATAAGCTAGTTCCAGAGGGTGTAGAAGGTCAAGTTCCTTATAGAGGATCACTAAGCCTTGTTATATATCAACTCATGGGTGGTATAAAATCTGGTATGGGTTATATCGGAGCAAAGGATATTTCTGAACTTAAGAACAAAGCAAAGTTTGTAAGACTAACAGCTCAGGGTCTAAAAGAAAGTCATGCTCATGACATAATGATAACAAAAGAAGCTCCAAATTATAGACTTGGTGGGTAATAGAACTAACTAGAATAAAATAACTGATAGAGGAAAATAAATTGAATCAAAAAGTTTTAATCTTAGATTTTGGCTCTCAATATACACAACTTATAGCTCGTAGAGTTAGAGAACTTAGTGTTTATTCAGAGATACAGCCGTGCAATATCTCCATATCAAAGATAAAAGAATTTAACCCTTCAGCAATAATTCTGAGTGGTGGACCTTCTAGTGTTTTTGATGCTGGGGCTCCAAGCGTTGATAAGGAAGTCTTTGATCTTAATGTTCCTGTTCTTGGTATTTGTTATGGACTTCAACTTATTGCACATCTTCTTGGCGGAAAGGTTGTTCCTTCTACTCACAGGGAATATGGACGAGCAGTTGTTAATGTAAAAGGCAAAGATATACTTTTTAGTGATGTTCCAGAAAAGTCCAATGTTTGGATGAGTCATGGAGATAGAGTTGAATTATTGCCAAAAGGCTTTCATCTTATTGCCAGTACAGATACTGTAACTAACTCAGCTATTAAAAATGAAAAAGGCACTATATACGGTGTTCAGTTCCATCCAGAAGTACATCACAGTGATTTTGGAAAAAACATATTATCAAATTTTCTTTTTAAAGTTGCCGGTCTTAAAGCTGACTGGGATATGAAAAACTTTATAAAAGAAGAGATCACAAAACTTCAACGTGATGTAAAAGGTAAAGTCATTTGTGGTGTTAGTGGTGGTGTTGATTCAACTGTTGCCGCAGTGCTTCTTAAAAAAGCACTGGGTGATGAGAATGTTTTTCCGGTTTTTGTTAACAATGGAGTCCTAAGAAAAAACGAAGCTGAAAGTGTTAAACAATTATTTTCTTCTATGGGCTTTAAACTTTATTATTATGATGAGGAAAAGCTTTTCTTGGATAATCTGAAAGGTGTTGATGATCCAGAGAAGAAAAGAAAAATAATAGGGCATACTTTTATAGATGTTTTTTATAAGGCTGCTACAACATTTAAAGCACAGTATCTTGCTCAGGGGACACTGTATCCTGATGTTATAGAATCTGTAAGTTTTAGAGGACCAAGCGCAACCATAAAGAGCCATCATAATGTTGGCGGACTTCCAGAAAAACTTAATTTAAAACTAGTAGAACCTTTTAGAGAATTATTTAAGGATGAAGTAAGGGCAGTTGGAAGGGAACTTGGGATACCAGAGGATTTTATAATGAGGCATCCTTTCCCAGGACCAGGTCTGGCAGTAAGAGTCCTTGGTGATATTACAAAAGAACGTTTGGATGTTCTAAGGGATGTTGATGATATTTTTATTTCAATGCTTAAAGAATATGAACTCTACAACAATATCTGGCAGGCCTTTTCTGTCCTTCTACCTGTAAAAAGCGTAGGAGTTATGGGTGATAATCGTACATATGAGAACGTTGTTGCTCTTAGGGCAGTAACTAGTGTAGATGGAATGACTGCTGACTGGTACCATTTTCCTCATGATTTTCTGGCTAAGGCCTCTAACAGGATCATTAATGAGGTAAAGGGTGTTAACCGCGTTTGCTACGATATCTCTTCTAAACCACCTGCAACTATAGAGTGGGAATAAGTCGCTGTAAATCTGCATCATAGACCTTAATTTTTTACTTTGATATCAACTAAGATAATGGTATACCTTTTTGGTCTTACAAATGGCCTAGTCTGTTTGGGCCTGAGAGACAATACTATAAAGAATCTTAGAGGTGTTAGATTTATGGAAATAGTTGTACTAGTTAAGCAGGTCCCCGATACTGCTAATGTTGGCGCAGATGCCATGAAAGAAGACGGGACAGTGAATAGAGCAGCGCTCAAAACTGTATTTAATCCAGATGATCTTCATGCCCTTGAACTTGCCCTTGAGATGAAGGATAAGTATGGAGCTACCGT
>SESG01032468.1_pt1 | contig 13781 bp, 8 predicted proteins | sample 3171421 | NCBI WGS metagenome assembly SESG01 (sample SAMN10866946, study PRJNA518727) | freshwater metagenome | biome: subpolar coniferous forest; feature: holomictic lake; material: water; isolation source: holomictic Lake 227, 6 m and 8 m depth | place: Canada: near Kenora, Ontario | collected... | reverse complement strand
ATATAACATCTTTATCGGATTCATATAGTTTAATTACATCTTCTGCTTTCCAAGCAATATCTGAATCAATCCACAGTAATTTGTCATATGTTATATTTCCACCTAATGGTCTGCTATCAAAGGGATCCATCGCTGGACCGCCGTTTAAAGTCATCTCTCTTGAATCTCCTACATGCGAGGAATATTCATTTGTATATCCCCAAGTGATGCCTTTACTATTTAGAGCGGCAGCGGTATCTAATAAACTTTTTACATAAGGTCCAGTCAAAGAATGGCCTGGAGTACAAATCATCAAATTAACATGATTAGTTGTTTTATCTGTCATTTTACCTATTTTTCTATTTAAGCATTAACCGAATATAAAGAAAATATAGACGGATAATAAGTGTTTGTAGCTGTAGTACTAATTGTACCAGATGCTAATATTCCACTTCTAGTTGCGAATAAAATTCTTCCATTAGTTGGATTATATGCTACATTTTGCTTATACAGTGCAAGCTGTCCAGTATCCAAAGGTAGAGAAATTGGTGTAATTGTTCCAGCTGTTGGATTTAGTAAATATGCTTGTGAAGTAGAATTATATGGATATTTACTTGTAGTAGTTATTATAAATGTATTTCCTGGGCCTGGTGTTACTGAATTTGCAGCAACATCGGCTCGCACTTGTCCATAATTCACACTGTACCATGTAGATATAAAATTGCTAGACATAGGTATGTTATATGTTGTCCATGTTACTAGATCTGTAGATAGAATTACATTATAGCTACCAGTTGTTGTGGCAGAAGTAGTAGTAATTACGCAATGATATCCATTATTATATGCTACATCCACTACTCCGTTTGGATATCCCATTAAATTAAAAATACTATTTGATAGATATGTTGTGAAGTTTGGAGTTAAAAATAAAGATGAACCGTTGGATGTTGTTGGTCCATATGGATAAGTACCTGTAGCATAATGTACTAAATTAGGACCTCCTCCATTTGCAGTAAGGAAATTTAATCCGTTATATGCAATTCCATTGACCCCAGTCATTGCAAAATTAGTATTTGTTGATGTTGCTGTCCATGTAATTCCATCAGTTGAGGTTTGAACTCCACCAGTTACAAAGTCAGAAGATTTAAAATTACTAAATGCTGTATATAGCGGAGAGTATACAGAACCTAAATCTCTTAGATTTTTAGCTACGTGACTTGAAAAAGCTGCATAATATTTTCCATTAAGATATGTCAAATTGTTTATTTGGTATCCAGGCTGAATATTTGATGTTCTAGCTGTCCATGTCGTTCCATCTGTTGATGTATAAATATTTCCATCAATTGTACCAGCCACATAAATAGTATTTAAATAGCTTACAGCTGTTATATGCTCAATTGTACCAATAGAACGAGAAGTCCATGTGATAGTGTCTGTAGATGTGTACATTTGACCATTTGCACCAGCTGCTAGGTAAAGGTTGTTTCCATATGCGACAGTATTTATATTTAACCACATATTATCTACAATTGCAGGATTTGTTGATCCTGGTATAACCGCTTGAGGAAACATCATAGCGTTTCCAGTAGATGTAGTATACGAAATATACGAATCAGAATTAATTGTATTTGGAAAATTTGTAACATTAAGTCTATTCCAAGCAGATCCATCTGATGCGGATGGGTATAGAAGAAGTGAATTTGAAGTTCCAAGAATTAAAGGATAGCTTGGACTTTGAGTGAATGGTAGAGATACGTTAATGCTTGAAGTAATACCCAACGATCTTAATGTCCAAGTTATCCCGTCAGTAGAAGTAGTCAAAGTTCCAGAATCTCCTCCTGCAGCAAATAACCATTGACCGTTATTTTGAGGTCTTCCAGTAATTGTTCTAATTGTAGTAGTTCCGAAGCCAGATGTTCTAGCGGTCCATGTTACACCATCAGTTGAAGTTGAAAGAGATCCATTATCTCCACCAATTAGATATATACCATTTCCATAAGCAATTGCTCTAATCGCATTTGTTACAAATCCAGATGTTCTAGCTGTCCACCCAGTTGATGCAATATCTGCCCTTACTGCACCAGGTGAGGTCTGTAGTGCTCCAGATGCTCCTCCGACTAAAAATAAGTTATTTACCCATGCAGCTGCGTACCAAGTTCCTGTTGTTGAATATGTATATACGCTGCTTGATGCTGTTCCAAAGTATTGATTAACAAAAAAAGTTGGAGTTGCATAAAACATTCTATATCCAGATATATCAGTTGAAGAATCTGACAAGAATATATTTGTTGATGGAATTCCATATGAACCATAAACCATCCAGTTGGTTACGTTTGTGTTTGCTTGATAAAAGATTCCAGTGTTTGTAGATGTTGGATTTAATGATATATTCATTTGAGCAAAATTATATGGACCTGAAACATAATATGAATCTACAAAAAAGTTATAAGTAGGGGATAATATAGGAGTTGTAACTGTTGTTACAGATCCTGTAGTTGCTCCATTTACATAAATTCTTGCACCTACAGATTCACCATAACCAGGTGCTGATTCCCAAGCAAATCCTGTATAACTAGATAGTGCGTAGACATAGCTACCTGCACTAAAAATATGATTAAAGTTTTTGTAGTAGCCGTTAGCATTAGGAAAAAATCCATACAAAGTTAATGAAGTTGTCCAGGTTATCCCGTCTGTAGATGAATATAGACTTGCAGGACCTGTGTTCGTATTCATAATAGTACCATAAAAATATGTTCCGACAACCGTAGTTTTAAATGAATAGCCAGTAACTGGAGGTGTTGATGATGTCCATGTAACTGCATCTGTAGATCTCCATAGTGTATATACTGCTCCATTAAGTGCTTCAGTAATAAATGCTGAACCATTCCAGGATATATTACTATTAACTGGTGCATACGCTGAAGATATATTTCCTGTTGTCCAAGTTATGGCATCAGTAGATACAGATGCCCAGTTAACGTTTGCGGTAGTATTCTGTTGTCCTGTCGCTACATACTTAGTTCCATTCCAAGCAATTCCTTGAATGAAGCCTGTAAGTGGAATTGAACCCAAGGTCCAGGTTACAGCGTCTGTACTTACAATTATATTGCTGGCTCCTGCTGCTGCATTTAATCCAATTACATATTTTGATCCATATACTGTAACGTTTGCGTATGGAGCTGTTCCAGTAAATCTTTGAGTCCATGTAATAGTATCCGTTGATGTATATATATAAATTGTTGTTGCAGCAGTATTTATTGTTGCAACCCAAAGATTATTTAAGTAAGATATTGTAGCTGCACCTGATCCAGCAAGTGGTGTTTGTGGCATCGTTCTAGCTGTCCAGGATACTCCGCCGTCTGCAGAAACATATAGATTTGCTCCATAGTATGACCATGCAGCAATAAGTCCATTACCATATGCAGCAAATGAATTAGAGGTAGTGAATTGAAAAGAGCTTGCTCCATATGGTTGAACTCCAAGTATTGCAGAATTCATAGTAAATTGATTATAATAATTAGATACGCTTGTGCTCCAGTTTAAATTGATTGATGTTCCACTATTATTTGAAAATGAAACAAGAGTTCCATTTTTTAAAAGAATATGTCCAGTTCCATTTAAAACTAATTGATTTACTGGATATGAAGCAGTAGTTGATGAATAATATTGAGGAGATATACTTGCAATTCCCATTCCCAAATTAGAAGCAGGCTTTGTTACTGCAGATGTATATGGGTATGAAGTAGGAATTGTTCCACCCGAAATTGAAAATGTTGATGGAGTTGTTACGTTAAAATAAACTGGAGTTCCAATATTTGATACTGTTCCAGATACTCCCGTTCCCGAATATGAATAAGAAAATGTAGAAGTAGATCCAATTCCGTCATTTATCGCATCCGCTGTAACTACATATTTACCTGGTGCCAATGTACCTGTATATGTGTATGTTCCAGTTGATTGATAAGTGCCAAATATCTGAGCCGAAGCATTTTTTGGGCTAGAAGATGGGGACGAAGGATATACTGATTGTGCCATTTTATGCTATGGTTACTCCTGATATGTTAAATGATACTCCGATACTGCTTGCTGATGCTACTATGTTTGTTCCCGCTGCAAGTACTTGCTTAATATCAAAGAATGCAGTAGAAGATGGGCTAATTGATGTATTTGTTTCTACCGCAGTTCCACCAAACAATAGAGAGAATGTTTGTGGAGCAGTAGTGTTATTTGTAACCAACATATTAGTTGCAATTCCAGATGTTACTGCTGGAACCTGATACAAATATGGATACTTACCAAAAGAACCCTGAGTGACTGCTGTTGTTGCTGCAGTCTGAGTTGTAACTAAATAAGAAAATGTTGTTGTTGATGGAATTCCAATTACTTGAATTTGTAAACCATCATAAAGTGGATCACCAATTGTTACTGCTACTAAATCTCCAATAGCCAGTCCATGTGCTGATGATGATGTCAATGTTGCGACATAGTTTTGAATAACCTTGTTTGAAATTGTGAATCCTGTAAATGCAACTACTCCACCTGTAAATGATGCAATTCCATTTGGGGATACGGCTGTTGAACCTACGTTTGCAGCAGTCTTAACATATGTAAATGTGTTTGCTGCTGGGATTGAATTAATTGTATATGTTCCATCAAATGTGGAATCTACGCCTTGAATTACAACTACTGTTCCTACCTGAGTAATACCATGATTGGCTGCTGTTGTGAGAGTTACTAGGTTAGAAGTAAGAGCTTTGTTTGAAATATATGCACGAACTGGTGCGGATCCGATAAGTGGATATCCTCTATATATTGCTAGTGCTGTTGTTGTCATTTATTTACCCCTAGATTAGTTGACATTAGAGATAAGCACCCATTATAATTAAAACTTCAAGGTCTTTTCCATTGATCTGAATTTGACCACTAGCTTGGATACCATTCTTGACTTTAAAATCTAGATCTGCCATTTAGGTTCACTCTCCCCCTTATGTATATGTGTTTATTATAGCATAAAGTTTTGCGGGCACAAAGATTAGAAAGCACCCATTATATCTCCTATGCAAGTCGGTATGTAACCCAAGTGGTTACACCAGTACGAACGGACCTAAATTGAGCTGAAATTCCTATAGCTAATGCTGTAGAACCAACGATAGTATGGGAAGCTCCAGCAACAAATGTTATCGCACCTGAAGCAGACCCTAGGTTTATTACACTCCAATCGAAGGCCTGATTAGTGGAAATTGCGTTAAATCCACCATCCATAAGCGTTCCAGTAGGCAAAGTTAGGGATACTGCAGTGGCAGAAGTAGTAGTAATAATCTGAGTTAATAAGTTGGCAATAGTTACAGTTCCAGTGGCATTTATAGCCGTAACCGTAGGTTGTTGCATCAAGAAAGTTCCAGCAGCAGTAACAGATACTAAGTTAGCAGGAGTGTTTGACTGCAACTGCAATAGATCAGCAGTCTGAGAAGCTGAACCTCTGATAACCGCACCTACAGTTGTAGTAGCAGTAGTGACTACGGCAAGTTGAGCCGCGACTCCACCGCTACCCAGAGTAAGAGTAGTAGAGCCAACATTGAATACGCCACCAACATAGCTAGCTGCTGTGCTAGACCCATAAAGTAACCAGACGTTAGCAGCAGCGGCTAAGTTGCTCCAGAAACCATAAGCATTTGTAACTCCAGTTACTTTTAAAGAAGAATCTGCATAAAACCCATAAGTACTTGTAATGGCACTTCCAGCACCAATAGATGAAGTCTGAGCAATGAAAGCAATACCGGAAGTAAGCGTAAATGCTGCTGCTGCTGTACCAATTTGTGAAGTAACCATAAAAGCTCCAGTGGTAACATCAGATTGGGCAATTCCATTTACAACTAAGCCTAAGGATGATGTTGCTCCAGTAACTTTTTTCCAAATTCTTACCGAATATGCAGCACTTGGATTTCCACCGATTCCGACTTCTCCAGAAGCGTTAATTTGCATACGGGCTACAGCGCCAGTACTGAAACCAAGTGTATTAGTAGATGGAAGATATAGGCCATTTGTAGGAACATTCGGTCCAGTAAGTACTAATGAAGGTGCAAAATGGTTTCCAGTAGAATCTACATAAGAAAGTAAGGCTGCCGGTGATTGCCACTCTTGAAGGTTTGCACTTTGCGAAGCAATACCTTTGACTACCAAACCTACAGTTGTAGTAGCAGTAGTGACTACGGCAAGTTGAGCCGCGACTCCACCGCTACCCAGAGTAAGAGTAGTAGAGCCAACATTGAATACGCCAGCAACATAGTTAGCGGCAGTACCAGACATATATAGGTTCCAGTTAGCGGTGGCTAAAGCGATGTTGCCGTGAAATCCATAGTTGCTCGCGGCAGAGTTCAAGGCACTTGATACGCTAAAACCATATTGACTAGTAGCAGTAGCAGGAGCCTGAATTGTTATACCAGCAGCGAAGAAATGACGTACAGAAGCCATATTGAAAGAAGTGGCTTGGTTTGTTGGAGCAGAAACAAATCCACGATAATCTGTAGTCACATCAGATTGGATAGACCCAGTAATATTTACCCCATAGTAAGTAGCAGCACCAGTCAGGTTTTGCGTAATAGATAATGAAGTTGCTGCGACTGGCAAACCAAGTCCTAGATGCCCTGCCAAATAATTATCAGCAGTTCCAGACATATAGAGGTTGTATGCGTTAGTAGCAGCGGCAACATCTCCCTGGAAACCTATGTTATTTGTCGCACCAGTAATAGCCGAAGCATAAAAGCCTATCTGAGTAGTGATGGCAGAGCCAGCCCCAATAGTGCCTTGTGCTGCTTGGAAATGATAAAGAGCGCCAAGAGTAAATGATGATGCTAGGGTGGAAGGATTGGATAAAAAGTTTCTAGCCGTACCAGTAACATCGGATTGGATTACACCATTGGCTGTCACTTGCCGAGCATCCGTTGAACCAGTAAGCGTTTTGCCAACAGTAAGTGCTGTCGCGGTGGCGGGTGTTGTTCCGATACCCAAAGAACCTGCTAGGTAATTGCTAGCAGTACCAGACATATAAAGGTTGTAGGTATTGGCAGCAGCAGCAAGTTGTCCGAAGAAGCCATAGTTATTGGTAGCACCTGTGAGAGTGTTGAAAACCCAGAAGCCATACTGGTTTGTGACTGTGCTACCAGCGCCAAAGGTTCCTTGAGAGGCGTAGTAATGAATCATATTTGTCAAGGTAAATGAGGCTGCTTGAGTTTGAGCATAAGAACGATAGAGATAAGCGCCAGAAGTCACATCGGATTGGACTTGACCTGAGTTGAAGATTCCGTAAGCAGTCGTAGCGCCTGTGATGTTCTTGGAAAGATTGAGGGATTGCCCAGTAGTAGGGGAAGCGCCGAGACCAATTTCACCTACCGAGTTGATTTGCAACCACGAAGTAGAGTTAGTTGCTAAGCCGAGTGTGTTGGCTGCTGGAAGGTAGAGACCGTTGGCAGGAACAGTCGATCCAGTAAGAATTATATTTGGGGCGGTAATGTTAGATAAAAATTTTTTTGTCATATTACTCCTATTATATCATTAAAGGGATTGGGGATATTTTTCCCTAATCCCCTCAATTTTAAACTATTTAATTAATTATCCTACTAGTACTACCTTGTAAGTTGGAGTACTTGCTGGGGCTGTAGCAAATGTAATTGTTACAGTTGCTGCAGCAGTTGCTTTAACAATATCAACTGCAACTTCTTCACCTGTAGTCATATCGTAAACCTGAACAATGAAATCTAGGTTTCCAGATCCAAAGTTATGATTTACTGCAAATGATGTAGCTGCTGAGTTTCCAGTAATTGTAGCAATTTGCTTTTGTGGGCCGTAGTTATAACCTCCACCAGAAACACCAGTTGCAGTTTGAGTAGTTGTACCAGTTGCAAAATCTAGTGTTTGTGCTGCAGAACCATTAAATGTAGTTCCAGAAGTTAACTTGAATCCTGTTCCAATTGTCAAAGCATTAGTTGTATTTGCAGTAATTGTAATTGCTGCAGAACCATCAAAGTTTGTTCCATTAATTGCTCTTGGTGTTGCCAAAGTTGTAGCAGTTGAAGCATTTCCAGTTAGTGCACCTACAAATGTAGTAGATGTTACTGATGTGAGACCTGCAATTGTTGTTGCAGTTGCGCCAAGTGCTATAGATGTTGAACCAACAGTTACAGAAGAATTTGTAAGTTTAGAATTTGCAATTCCTGCCGCTGTCAGGTTAATTGTCCCTGAAGTATTTGTAAATTCAGTTCCAAGCGCTGTTGTTGTTTGAGCAGTTACTTGACCTGTAGAGTTTACAGTTGCACTTGAAACAATATTCTTAGTAGATGAATCTGTTGTTGAGCTTGGGCTAACTGTAGTAAGTGTAAAGTTGATACCAGTTAATGTTACTCCACCGCTTGCTGTATATGTTCCAGTTCCTGAGAACTGTGTATAAGTAATATTATCTGTGCCAATTTTAATTCCATTTGCTGGAGTTGTTGCAGTTCCAGTTGTTGATAGAACCCATCCTGTTGATGCCTGTGAAGTGCCGCTACTAACAAATGTAAAGTCACCAGTATTCATTTCTCCAGAAATAGAGTTGTTAGAATCTTCAGCTCTAGTAAGTACTGTTGCAACTCCCGTAGTTCCTGCGGTAGAGACATAGTAAATACCATTAGCCTTTGAAGCTGTTCCTGCATCTGCAGTAACACCATTCTTTACAAGAACACGATCATTGGCTGCAAGTGTTACGTTTGTATCAAGAGTTGTAGTTCCTGTTGCTGAGAATGTAATTGTTGCTCCAACACCAGTTCCGCCATCTGCTCCCGCTGACCCTGCTGCATATGTAGCTGCAAGAGTTGTTGTAGTTGCAACTTTAACAGAATCATGAACATCAAGTGATGCTGTTGCTGCATCTACATAGGCTTGTGTAGCAAGAGTACCTGATGTTGGAAGTGTTACGTTAGTAGTACCTGTTGAAGTCAAAGTAATTGAATTTGTGCCACTTGTAGCAAGTGTAGATCCATTAGCAAGTGTTAATGTTCCTGTTGTTGATGAAATAGTAAGACCATTAATTGATGTTGCTGTCGCTGCACCTAATACTGGAGTTATAAGAGTAGGAGTATTGGCAAATACATTTACGCCTGTTCCAGTTTTGTCAGTTAATGCTGATGCTAAATTTGCTGAAGATGGAGTTGCAAGGAATGTTGCAACTCCAGTTCCTAGACCAGATACACCAGTTGAAATTGGGAGCCCTGTTGCATTTGTCAAAATACTGCCTGCTGCAACAGTGCCGAGAACTGGGGTTATAAGTGTTGGAGATGTAGCAAGAACTACTGAACCTGAGCCTGTAACTGCTGATAATGTTGTACCATTAATCTTAAATACGTTACCTGTACCCGCTGTATCATAAGTTTTATTAGTAAATACATCAGTTGTTGCTTTGCCAACAAGAGTGTCTGTAGCGGCGGGAATTGTAATTGTTCCCGATGCTGTACCTGTAGCCACTACAGAAGTAGTTCCTGAAGTAGCACCTGTAAGTGTAATTCCAGTTGATCCTACTGTAAGAGAAGATAATGTACCTACAGATGTTAAACTTGAAGATACTACGTTTGAAGCCATCGTAGTTCCAGTTAATGTTCCTGCTGCTGCTGCTACTGTAATATTAGCTGTTCCATCAAATGAAACTCCATTTATTGTGCGAGCTGTCGCTAATGCAGTTGCTGTCGCAGCATTTCCTGTAATATTTCCATCTGTAAAAGCTATTGTTTTACGTGTTGTTGATGGGCTAAAGTATAAGTTTGTTCCATCAAATTCCATTGCTCCTGCTACAACTGATGTTGTATTTATTCCTGAAACAAATTTAAGTGGAGCAGCTGATGTAGCTCCCGTTGGAAGGGTTACTGTTCCAGTAAATGTTGGAGATGCTGAAAATACCAACGTTCCTGAACCTGTTTCATCTGCCATTGCAGAAGCAAGGTTTGCAGAAGATGGAGTTGCAAGGAATGTTGCTACGTTAGTTCCTAACCCTGTTACTCCAGTAGATATTGGAACTTGTACTGTAATGTTTGCCGTTCCGTCAAATGAAACACCATTTATAGTACGAGCAGTTGCCAATGCAGTGGCTGTTGCTGCATTTCCAGTAATGCTAGAATCTGTAAAAGCAATTGTCTTTGTGGCAGATCCATTATAATAAAGAATATTTGCAGCTGTTGTTGGCGTTGTCCAAAAATCACCTGATGCAGGTGAAGTTGGTGCAGCTGTTGCAGCGGGAATATTTAATGATGATCCACCTGTTGTAGATGCTGTTAAGGTTGTTTTCCCTGGCAAAGTAACGTTTGTAGGCAGGGAGAGAGTAATTGTATTAGAACTATTAGTTACAGTAATCTGATTTGATGTTCCAGATAGTGTCACTGCTCCACTGAAAGTGTTTAATGTTGATACTGAGGTTCCGCCTGTTGTTAATGCTACCCAGCTACCTGTTCCAGATGCTGTGGCATAGTACATTTTACTATCTGTACTATTAAAATATATAGAACCTGCACCTGATGCAGATGGGGCTGATGCAGCACTTTTAACAACTGCTGATGGCCCAATTTGTGTTCCTGCACCCAATAGTGCATTTACTAATTGATTATTATTTAAATCTAAATTTACTAAAAACTTTTTTGCCATTTTTTATCTCCTCTTATGATAAATATGCATACCCAGATATTTCGTTGTTAAAATTAACAACGAGTGAATTAATATCCGTGTGTAAAACTTCTCCTTCTATTACATTCCGTGCATAGTCTTGAGTATAAACTGCTGGGCGATACCCAAGATTGTGTACAATTGACCATTGTGTAGCATTTGATTGTTTTTCATATGAAAAACTAATAAGTTCTGGATTGCCTGGAACTCCTTGCGAACCTTGTGGACCTTGTGGCCCTTGTGGCCCTGAAGACCCTGTTGAACCTTGATCTCCCTTTGCACCCTGTGATCCCATTGCAGCAACAGTGACTTTTGTAGTTTGTTCAACTACTGAAACATTGTTGTCTTTTTTAACGATTATAACTTGCTCTGTCATTCTATAACTCCTACATCTACATTAAACCAACCTTTGTGTATGGTTGATGTTAAACTTCCAGAATTTACTTGCACCTGAAATGCACTTTTTGGATAAACAAATTTTCTTGTTTTTGCTGGACTTATAATTAATTTAAATTTTCCATTTGCTGCATTTGTTATTGTAATCCCATCACCAATGCTACATGTTGCACAAAGAATTTTACCGCCTGGTTTATCTTTAATTTCCATGTTAATTTGATAGCCTGTTAAATTAATTGGGGCCCCAAGTTCGTCTGTATAGGTAAAATCAAGTTGGAACGAATCCCCTTGAATTACGTCATAATTAACATCTTTTAAAGCCATAACCCATCCTTTATGATTATAAATTTATAGATTGATTATAGCATTTTATTTTGCAAAATCATAGAAAAACCCCTGCCACGTATACGTAGAAGCAGGGATTTTCATAATTATTATATTAATTACTACCAATATCAACTATTTCACATTCTGACGCAATACAAGCCAAAGATTGAGTTCCAGTTGTAGAATCTTCTAATTCATAGAGTGAAAGATTTTTCCAGTCAATAACCGTTGGCATCTTAGAAAGCATTGCTTCATATTGATCTTTTGAAACTTCTTGATATGGAGCTTGTACATAAGTATGTTCTGAGTAAGGTAAGAATGAAATTCCTGAAACCTCATCAAAATGTTTATAAACCCATGCTCCAACTTCCATCCATTCATCTTCCTTTACAGATACTGTAATAGATGGCTTATGTTCACACCAGTGACGCTGATATACAAGCCAAATCTCCAATTGTTGAATAGCAGTTAATTTATCTCTAGTAATAGCATTTGAAGGAGCCTTTACTGGAAATGAGAATACATAAGTATCTTGTGGTTTCATTGCATCATCTTCTGCAGGAATCCCCGTGTCCTTTAAGAACTGAGTAATTGGATCCTTCTTGTCCCCACGAACTGTACGAATATAGTAATCTGAATGCCATGCATGCATTCCTGAAGACACCCCGACCAATTGGGATACTGTTCCTGAAGGTTTCACGCAAGTTACTGCAGCTGAGGCGGGAATTCCAATTTTCCCAGACTCTTCAACATTAACTGATACAGCATACTCACGAAGACTGTCTAATGTCTTTGAAAGTTTATCTAGTCCATCTTGACCAGAGAAAAACTTATTTCCAAATTGGCCTGTTAGAGAAACTCCAAGTAGGCGTTCTTCTTCTGTATTATCTTTCCAGATTTTACGGATATATTTAAAGTCAGTAAGTGTTGATTGCCATGTTCCTAAAATTGAAGCAAGCCGAACCTTTTTAGCAACTGATTCTGGAGTATCATTTTCACGAAGTACAACTTCTGATAGATTACAGAATTGATATGGACGAAGGATAATTTCAGAACAAGGATTTGTTCCGTAATGAATATCTGGACTACGACGACCATACTTTGCTGCTTGCTTTTGTGCTGCTGCAACATTGTAAATTCCACGCTCTCCAGACTTTGAATCATATAGCGACTTCCATTCGGCAATGAACTGTTGCATCTCTGGTTTACGAGAATAAGCAACTGAGTTATTTGACAATGCACGTTGAGAATTCTTTTCCCACCAATTACCTGCTTTTGCCTGTGCCATTTCAATATCGTTGATATTTGAAAGTGAGATCATCGCTGAACGACGAACTCCACCAACTACAACTACTTCACCAATCTTACACATTAGGTCATGGGCTTCAAGTGGTTTTAGTTGACGACCCAATGCACCTTTAAATACTTGAATTGTAAAATCAAAAAGATTTACTAGAGGTTGTGGGCCCGATGATCTTCCACCCATTGTTTTAAGACGTGCACCTGATGGGCGAACTTTACTAATATCAATTTGAGGAATTTGTCCTGCCCACAATAATCCAAGCAACTCACGATAAGCTTTTGCCCAACCTTCTTTTGAATCTCCAACAATAACTGTCGTAGAAGATTTTTCAAGTGTCTCAGGAAGAGACGGGAGTTTATTGATATACTTATATTCAACAGAGAATCCAACACCAGTACCGCACATTAGAATATACATTGCTTCATCAAATGATCTTGCATTATCAACTGGCAAGAATGCACAGTTATATCCTGAAACATTTTCTCTTTCAAGTGCAATACCTGCAGTCATAACAGAACGCATTGATGGCATTACATTTCGATTAAACATTGCTTCACGAAGTTCATCTACAAGATTCTCATCTGGAACATATCTATGCTTTTCACGCAATTGCGTAACCATAAAGTTAAAGTAACGGTCTACAGTTTCTTTCCAAGTTTCTCTTCTACCCTCCGATTCAATCCATCTCGCATATCGAGACAGGGCAATAAAGTTTTCATATGGGTTTTCAATAGATCCGTTCAATTTATAGTCCTCTTTCCTAGTTTTTAATAGAACCTCAGTGTATCACACTAGAATTCTTAAATCTAGAAAAGCTTGAACTTTTTTCTTTTTCTAGAGGACTCGATCATTTTGTAAATTTTATTTAATCTTTCTACTGTAGGTTTTGTAATTTCAACCCAATCATAGACTTGATGCATTTCAATAGCGTTTTGAAATGTTTCTTTTAAAATAGAATCATAGTTTTCAACACAATTAATCATTTGTTCTTTTAAAGATGATTGAATTGGTTGCATCATTAAACCAGGATGAACAGCTTGCCAAGGACTATAGGACCATCTTGAATCTACCCGCCAAGTTATATACTTTGCATAAT
>SESG01019417.1_pt1 | contig 13797 bp, 8 predicted proteins | sample 3171421 | NCBI WGS metagenome assembly SESG01 (sample SAMN10866946, study PRJNA518727) | freshwater metagenome | biome: subpolar coniferous forest; feature: holomictic lake; material: water; isolation source: holomictic Lake 227, 6 m and 8 m depth | place: Canada: near Kenora, Ontario | collected... | reverse complement strand
AGGCGGTAACTTCGGCTTCATTGTTCAGCTTTCTTCCAAAAGCAGCATTATAGCGTATCCCCAGCCTTGCATTTGTGGAAAAGCGCTTTTCATCGTTGGTTACGGCTGACGGATTTGCCTGATAAGGGTCGCTGGCAAATTCCTCTTTTGTAAGTGCTCCCGGGTACCGGATCTCCCCGTCGGCAAAATAGCCCAGGATCGTAAGATTTGAATGAGCCGAGATATCGGTCTCCATCAACATGTTCAGGATATGCCGGTAACTCTTGTTGTGCTGGCGGAACCCGTCAAAATTCAGATAGCTGTAGTTGGTCAACATCCTGGATTTACCGGTTTTTACGGCAGCTCTGAATCCGTTTTTATACAATCCGGATGAACCGGCCAGGTTAAACTGCCGTACCGACGACCTGTCAAAGTCCATATCCGTTAAAAAGCTTATAACTCCTCCGGGTGCATTTGAGCAGGAGGACAGGGCATCGCCGGCTAAAAACTCAACACGCCGTATGGAGCCAACATCAATTGCATCCATACTTGTTTGCCCGTCCGGCTCCGTTTCTGGAATGCCATCCAGGAGTATCCGTATCCCGCTTATGGAATGGTTCAGGCGAATGCCGTATCCCCTGGCTGAGAACAGCGCATCCTGCTCCCCGAAGTGCGATTGCACAAACAATCCCGGCACCTGTAAAAGTATCTCATCCGCACCTATGTGACGGTCGTATTTATAACCTGAAGATGATAACTGCTCTACCGGAGTGGAACTTCTGACCCCGCGCACAGCACTGCCAGTTGAAGATCTGACAGCCTCTGTTTTCTTCCCGGATCCATGGTTCAGCAATTTGGCCGAGGTATCAGCCTGAATGACTTTCTGCGAGAAACCGCCAAGTGTCCCGATGACAAGCATCACGGGGATCATAAGCAGATTATTCATTTTTCTCTTAAACCAGATCGTAGCCATTATATTTGTTTGCTGAATCTTCACGTTAACTGCATAAGTTCACGGGAGAAGTCTGCCTGCTGAGGCATTTATGATGATAAGTGAATCACCCCCGCTTCAGCAGGCAGTTTGTCCCGGCTGCATCATCGGAGCTATTTTACTTCAATCAGCTCGACATCAAAAACAAGTGTCGAATAGGCGGCGATGGGGCCCATGCTCCTATCGCCGTAAGCGATCGAAGAGGGGATGATAAGGGTTGCTGTTCCTCCCTGTTTCATCAGTGCAATTCCTTCATCCCATCCCCTGATGACCTCACCGTTCCCGAGTGTAAAACCGAAAGGTTCGTTCCGGTCGACCGAAGAGTCGAATTTCGTTCCATCCAAAAGGGTGCCGGTATAATGAACTTTTACCTTTTTACCGGCCACTGCCTGGGGACCTGTGCCCTTTGCCTTCTCAATGTAATATAATCCCGAAGCCGTTGGCTTTACGGTAATTTTCTTGTCTGTAATATACTTCTCGATTAACATAGGTTCATCTTTTTTTGCGTTAACATTATTCTTGGGTTCATTCGGCTTTGCCTGCTGTGCCGCTTCAGCCTTCTCTTTTTCACACTGGGCTTTTGACAGCACATCCAGGATCTCAACCTCGTAAACCAGGGTTGAATATGGAGGAACGGCCACCCCGCGGCCTGCTTCACCAAAACCCATTTTCGAGGGAACGATAACTTTTGCTTTTCCGCCCTTTAACATTTTCCCAATCGCCTCTTCAATGCCTGGAGTATCAAACCTGGTCCCGTACTGAAATTTAACAGGTTCAGGCCGGGTATATGAGGAGAACAACTCCTTCCCGCCGATGAGCGCAACTTTGAAATGAAGGTTAACCTGGCAGCCGGTATCAATTTTCATCCCCTCTCCCTTCTGATTTTCAATCATGTATATCCCGGTTTTGGAAGGTGTTGCCTGGATCTTGTTGTCCGCAATATACTTCTGCAGGGCATCTTCCTCGTTTTTCTTCAGTTTTGCCGGATTATCGAAGGAGAGGAGAGACACGTAAAAATCAACTGTTGAATTACTGTCGATGACTTCAGGACGCTTGGGCATCTTGAAGGTTTTCAGGAAAAGCGAATCCGCGGGGATCACAAAAATGGCGCTGTCGCCGGCCGACATCATCCCGATTCCTTCGTACAAATCCCCTTTGAAATCGGATGGGGGCAGCTGAAATTTTACAGGAACCCCTTTTAACTGCGATTTGCTGTCAAACAACAGGGTATCTTTTCCCTTTACGATAGTCGTATAGCGCATCTCAAGGGATACCCAGTCGCCCAAACCGGGTTTTGCCGAATCCTTGCTGTTTTTGTAAATCTTATAGCGCAATCCTGTTGCGGTTTTCTTAAAGTCCTCATGTTTATTCGGGTAGACTGAAAGGCAGAAAAGAAATCCGAACAAGAAAAGCATACTGATCTTCAATTGTTTTTTCATAAGATAAATTCTAATTAACTGATTAGGTGATTATTTAATTAACAAAGATAAAGTTTGCAACAACTCCCGGACTAACTGCCCGGTTATTTCAAATAAACCATCCGCCTGGTTTCAACCTTGTTGTTCCATTGCATGCGGTAAATGTAAATACCTGTTTTCAATGCAGGGTTTTTGTCCTGGTCAGCAGGGTTAAACTGAATTTCATAATTGCCTGGCGGTTTGGTTTCGTGAACTGGTTCGGCAACCTCATTTCCCAGGATATCGTAGATTTTCAGCGAAACCGGACCGGCTGAGGCCATTGTGAAGCCGATTTTTGTTGACGCTGAAAACGGGTTTGGGAAATTTTGCAGGAGCGCCCCCCCTGCAGGATTGTTTTTGCTGCCTATACCGTTGACACTTGTAAAACTGATGGGGACGGTCCATATCTGGTAGATCCCTGAAGAGTTATCCATCCAGACCGTCCAGATCGTTGAATCGGTTGAGGAAATATCAATGATGTCTCCTTGGTATCCCTGTCCCAGCCCGCCAATGGGGGCGGGTGCAAAATGGTGATCGGTGATCTCATATTCTTTCCAGCTGTTTCCTCCATCGGCCGAGCGGGCCAGGAAGACGCCCGTTGAATCGTTTGTCGTATTCCGGTCATCATAAAAAATAATGTTGACCGCGCCGTACTTGTCAATGTGCATGTTGGGGAAGTACTGTGTTTTACCGTTGTTTACCGGATCCTGGTTCACCCTGATGCCTGCCGACCAGGTTACGCCGCCATCCGACGAACGGTATAGAACAATATCCGGGTCGCTTCCCGCCGGAGCAAGGCTCTTTTGCCCGGTAACAATGTAAATCCATCCCCTCCTGGGCCCGTTGGTTGTATCTACGGCGATACTGGGCAGCCCGTTCACCCGGATGTTTTTCTTATTGGATAAAACGCCGGTTATTCCATTTACGCTGAAGGCATTTTCGGTTACATGCCAGTCGGTTCCACCATTCGCAGAGGAGGCGAACCCGACCATAATCTCCTTGAAGGGCGAGGTATCGGTAACCCCTGCCCAGCAGGCATAAACTTCTCCGCCGGGGCCGATGGCCAGGTCTCCACCCGCGCTCCTGCTCGATGGGTTGTTCACCTGGCGGGGAGTGCTCCATGCCTGGGCCCCGTTGTCGGTGTAAGCGAACATCAGGGGAAAGGGATTTGCAAATTTCACCCAGGCAGCATACGATCTGCCATAGTGAGTGCTGGAAGGGGCGGCATCGGTGGTAAGCGCAGCCCGTTCAAGGTCGTCGGTCGAAATCACCTTCTGGGCCGACCATGTCTGGCCATGGTCCAGCGAATAGTGTGAGTACAACCCGACAAAAGGGGTTCGCCCCAGGTGCGAGATGATGAAGGTTCCGTTTTTATCAATGGTGATACCGGGGTCGCCCCCATGAAAGGCGATTGGATCGCCGGTACAGGTGTCGTTCCCCCGCCAGTTTTTGCCGCCGTCGGTGGTAACATAAATTCCCTCGCTGATAAAAAAGGGTACGAATGTTATTGTATTGCAGGCAGCAAAAAGGGTATTCCTGTCAACCGGGCTTCTGACCAGGAAAACCTCAGTCTGGTTCACCTTGCTGGGATAAATCCTGTAGTTTTTACCTATCGCCAGCGGGGCATTAATATCCGGGTAGCCTTGTGCCATGATTTCAGCAACCATGAGCAATGTGGATAGCAACAGACAGGTTTTTCTCATTGTTTTATCATATTTACATTAAGAGGCGGTCCCGGAATTACTGAAACTTCCTGCCGGGGGCCCCCGGGAAATCAAAATGCATACCCAAAATTGACTGATCCCACGAAATCCCTCGGACTGCCGGCATCATAGAACCGGTAGTCGGCAGAGTTCGTATTCACATTCCCGACATACCCCTTGTTAAAAACATTGTTTACTCCAGCCGACAACATACAGGTAAAATGTCCGAGGGTCAGATCAAACCCAAGCAACGAGTTAACAAGGCTGTACGAACCGGTTTTTTCGCTGTTTGCATCATCAACCCATACTCCGCTGAGGGCGAGATAGCTCAGTTTCGCAAAAAGGCTGCATTTTTTCCCGACGGGGTGAGCATATGCCAATGCCAGGTTCAGGTTATTCCGCGGGATATTGGGTTCAACGTTCCCCGAAAAGTCCCTGTTCACGGTCATCAGGGTTAAGGATGAGTTTTCCTCCCAGGAAATGGCAGGATATGTTTTATACCTGAAATCAGAAAAAAGATAGGCAGCAGTTAAGAAAAGCTCTTTAATAATCTCCAGTTTTCCCTTAATGGAAAAACCTATGCGGTCTGCCTTTGCAGCATTCCTGAAGTATTCATCCCCAAAGATCTCATACCTGACGATTTCATTATCAATTTTGCTTGTGAATACGGCGGCTTCAAGGTGCAGCGACCTGAAAAACCGGGTTTTCCCTTTTCTTTCAAGGTTTCCCTTTATTCCGGCCTTCAGGGTGGAAGAGGTCTGCGGCTTCAGATCCTGGTTATAGAGGTATAGCCCGTTGGGGCTTTCAAGTTCCTTGTCGGTTGGGTTTTTAAATTTCATCTCCCATGCCGCAAACAGGGTGACTGCATGCATCATCCTGAAATTCAGCCTGACTTCGGGCGTGATGGCATGGTAAAGTTTTATATCGGACCGGGCCGGGACCTGCTCTTCGGCCACACTGTATTTGACATGATCGTATCTGCCGTTCAGCAAAAGGAATACCTTTTCCCTGATCAGTTCAAAATTCTCTGCAAGGTAGCATGAGGCGATGCTTGTCTTTTCAACTTCAATCTGTTCTATGTTGTCATTTTTCTGGCCGCCATAGTTTTCATATTCCTCTTTCCGTTCAGGCTGACGGAAGAGCTCCCCTCCTGCTGAAAACTCATTATCCCGGTTCCAGAAGCGGCTGTTCAGCACATACCTGGCCGACAGCCCCATGATATACCTGGTGGTAATCTTGAACTCCTTTGTAGCCTTTTCAAAATATTCAATCTGGCCGTTCCCCGCAATTTCGATTTTCTGATTCAGCGTTTTCCCGAACTTAACATCGTACCTGATATCCACCTGCCCCTTCTGTGTGATCCGCTTTTCATCCCGGCTGACAGCGCGAGGGTCGGCCTGGAAGGGGAGGCTGTCAAACTCAAGCATGGTCAGTGATCCCGGTCGCTTTTGATTTCCGTCAAAATAATGCCCGGCAACCCGGAACTTTGAATTGGCTGCAGGGGATGTTTCGAATCCGATATCAAATGTGTGCGAGTAATTGCTGCTGTGTGCCCGGTAACCGTCGAAATTCCTGTAATTGTACCGGGTGGTGAACCGTGAAGAATTGCTGGTTAATGCTGCACCGAGCCCGTTTACGAAGAGGCCAAAAGAACCGAACTGGTTGTCCTGGAAAATTGAATCACCGGGAAAGCGGGACTGCGCAGTTGGGAGTGGCGGCAAGCCGGTTGCATATGGGGGGTTCGAAAAAACCTCGCTGGTGATAAGGAAAAACAATACCATTAAAAGGCAAAAATATTTTCCATGATCTGCCGGTTTGAATTTCGTTGCAGAGGTAAAGATGTTTTTGCTCCTTCTCACGGTTCAAAATTAAAAATAATTTCGCAGGTAATCCATCTTTATTCACAAAGTCTGCCACGGCATTCTGCCATACTTATTTCTCCGCCTCTTTCGCTGTGACATTCCTGCCTGTTCAAAACCAAATTTGAATTCATTTACCGGCATTTATTGCATTCCTGTCAAAAATTAATATTACTTTTGGATTTGGCCGATAGAAACTGACCGTTGTTTGTCCAAAAGCATTTATGAACAAACCTGAAGAGAGAGAATCAGAACCGTTGTTTCAAAACGAAGTATTGAAGCAGGGTAAGTCATTGGATCAGGATAACCCTCAGCAGTACAGGGATCTCTTTGATCATGCGCCCTTTGGCTATCTTACCGTGGACCGGGCTGGCCGGATCATCCGCTTCAACGATGCCGCCTGTCATATCCTCGGATCGGGAGGTTCATTGACGGCAGGCCAGCCATTCCGACAGATCCTCGAGCCGGGAGATCGCCAGGAGTTTAACAATGCATTGGCAGAAGCATTCAATACAAACCGGAAAATCATCTGTGAATTTTCTTTGGAACGTCCCCGGCAGGGAATTTTTTTCCGCACGGAGGCCTTTGTTTTTCCTGGCGACGAGACTTGCAAGATCGCCGTCATTGATATTTCCGAGAAAAAAAACACCGAGGATGCCCTGAAGAAGAGCGAGGAGAAATACAGGATGCTCCTTGAGCTTGCGGTTGATGCCTTTTTCCAGGGCGACCTCCAGGGCAACTTAATCACGGTGAACGACAGGGCTGTCGAGCTGACCGGTTATTCAAGGGAGGAGTTGTTAACACTCAACATCCGTGACCTGTTTGTTCAGGAAACCCTTCACAATAAACCGCTGAGATATGATCTGCTGGTGGAGGGGGAAACCGTAAAAAACGAACGGGAGCTCATTTCCAAAAACGGCCGGAGGATCCTGGTCGAGATGACCTCCAAGCAGATGCCCGACGGGACCTATCAATCCTTTTTCAGGGACATTACGGAACGCAGGCTGAGTGAAGCGACTGTCATTGAATCGGAACGGAAATACCGGAACCTCCACATGAGCATGATGGACGGCTATGTCTTCACCGATATGGAGGGGCGGATCAGCGACAGCAACAATGCCTACCAGCAAATGGTCGGGTATAGCCCGGGTGAACTTGAAAAAATTACTTACCGCGACCTTACCCCTGAAACCTGGCATGTCTATGAGCAGAAAATCGTAGACGAACAGATCCTTATCAACGGGCACTCTCTTGTTTACCAGAAGGAATACCGTAAAAAAGACGGCACCATATTCCCTGTCGAACTTCGGACTTTCCTGGTCAGAAACGCTGCAGGCGAAAACGAGGGCATGTGGGCCATCGTGCGGGAGATTACCCAGCGGAAACAGGCCGAGGAGGCACTCAGGGCATCGGAGGAAAAATTCAGAAGCGTGGTTGAATCCTCTCCGACTGCCATGTATTTTTATCACCTGGCTGATGACGGCAGGCTCGTTCTTTCGGGTGCGAATCCTGCATCCGACAATATCATCGGCATTTCCCACAAATCGCTCCTGGGAAAAACCATCACCGAGGCCTTCCCAAACCTTGAAAACACCGAAATTCCCGATTTATACCGCAAGGTGGCGAAAAACGAAATTGGTCCGCAATCATTCGAGATAGAATACAACGACGAACGATTCTCCGGATTCTATAACGTACATGTATTCAGGACAGGCCCCAACGCCATTTCGGTAGATTTTGTCGACATCACCAGGAGAAAGCAGACAGAAGAGGCCCTTCGCCGTTCGGAAATTGAATACCGTGAAACCCTGGATTCACTCCCCGACTGGATCTATGTGGTTGACGGACAATATAAAATCGTAATGTTCAATGAAGCCCTGAAATCGGAACTGATCAGCCAGGGGTTTACCCGTGACTGCATGGGAGAAAAAATCATGGAATGTTTTCCATTCATCAGCAGTCAAACGGTTGCAGACACGGAGACCGTATTCCAAACAGGGAAGCTGTCGGTTGGGGAGCAGAATTTCACACTGAATGGAAAGGCACTCCACGTGGAGATCACCCAGGTTCCCATCTTAAAAGACGGGAAAGTTGACAAGGTGATCCTGGTTATCAGGGACCGTTCGAAGGAGAGGGAGATTGAAGAGCTGAAACGCCGCAATACAGACCAGAAGGAGGTTTTACTCCGCGAAATTCATCACCGAGTTAAAAACAACCTGGCGATTGTCATCAGCCTGCTCAACTTCCAGCTCAGGAACACAACCAACGATGAGATCACCCGGATGATCATTGATATTCAAACCCGGATCCGTTCGATGGCGCTGATACATGAACACCTATACCGATCAGAGAACCTTGACCGGGTAAGGCTCGAATCCTATATCGAATCCCTGTCATTTATGATACTGACCACCTTCAGCGGTCATAGCGTAAAACTTGAAACACACCTCGATCCGGTAGATGTGAATATCGAATCAGCATTGCCCATTGGCCTTATCGTTAACGAACTTCTTACAAATGCCTTCAAATATGCATTTCCCGACGACAGCGAAGGGCTGATCACCATCCGGCTTGAAGCGGCCGGCAACAACTTGTGCAGGCTTGTCGTTGAAGATGATGGTATCGGGCTTCCAACTACCTCCAGGATGGATTCTGAAAAATCACTTGGGCTCTATATCGTTGGCCTTCTCGTCGAACAGCTTGAAGGAAAAATAGAAATCGTGAGGGAAAAAGGCACCTCGTTCAGGATCCTGTTCCGGAATGCATTGTCGAAACAGCAGCATGACCCTACCCCAAACAGCTGATCCATCGCGGCATCCTTCAAAAACAGCAGGAGGAACCAACCGGAAAGATAACAAACACAACTTCTTTTCGTTATTACACCTGCATGCATTAATACATGGAGTTAAGCCATTGCCTCCGAAGAAAAAGACAAATCGCCTGGCGGCACTCATAAAACAACAATCATATGTATAAAAAAAAGATCATTTTCGCCATAATTTTTGCCGGTTTTTTTACAATCGGACTGAATGCCCAGATCCTTGACAAGGCCATGAAGATGATCGGGACCGGGAAAACAGGACTGACCGAAAAAGATGCAGCCGACGGCATAAAAGAGGCCCTAGTAAAGGGAACCGGTGAAAGCGTAGCAATTGTTTCTAAACTTGACGGCTATTTTTCAAACCCGGAGATCAAGATACCCTTCCCCGAATCAGCCAGGAATATTGAAACGAAACTGAGGGCAATTGGTCTCGGCAAACAGGTTGACGAAGCGGTCCTGGCCATCAACCATGCGGCAGAAGATGCTGCAAAAGGGGCTCAGCCCATCTTCGTGGCCGCAGTGAAAAAAATGACCATCTCTGATGCCATTCAGATTGTTAAAGGGCAGCCCGATGCCGCGACACGTTACCTGTCGCATACAACCACACCTGAGCTCAAATCAAGTTTTTCGCCCGTCATTAAAACATCGCTCGACAAGGTGAATGCGACAAAATACTGGGCCGACCTGATAAAGGCATACAACAAGATTCCCTTCGTATCGAAACAAAATCCCGACCTGGCCGAATATGTAACGGAGAAGGCCATCACCGGCCTGTTTACAATGATTGCGAAGGAGGAGGTGAAAATAAGGCAGAACCCGGCCGCCCGGACCAGCGAATTGCTGAAAAAAGTCTTCGGAAATCTCTGAAAAACACCCTCATGAAAATTGCCTATCTTTGCTTCCGGAATCCACGCCGGAATTGGGTATCCTGTTGCCCAGGATATTGTGTTGTGTTTTTCCCGGAATAAACAATTATGAAAGATTTGTACAGTGGAATTACCAAGTGTCTCCTCGTCCAGACAAAATTCTCCGATTATAGTTTCTGGAATTACCAGGATGTCTGTAAAATTGTAGAAAAAAAATACCCGGCCGCCCCGCTTGGCCTGCTCACGGTTGCTGCTATTTTGCCGCAGCACTGGGAATTCCGGCTGATCGACGAGAATGTTGAACCATTGCTGGACGAGCACCTGCGTGCTGCCGACCTTGTTTGCATAGGAGGTATGCTGCCCCAGCAGAACAGCATGCTTGAACTGATTGAAAGAGCTCACCGGGAAAATTGCATCGTGGTCGTTGGCGGTCCGGATCCCACTTCGCAACCCGACCTTTATAAAAATGCCGATTTCCTGGTTTTGGGAGAAGGAGAGATAACCATTCCACTGTTTCTTGATGATCTGAAGCGGGGGGTCACCCGGGGAAAGTACGTTTCGGCTGAAAAAGCCGACATGCAGTTTGCCTATGTTCCCCGTTACGACCTGATCCGGTTCAACGATTATATCATGCTCGGCCTGCAATATATCAGGGGATGTCCCTTTAACTGCGAGTTTTGCGATGTAATCGAACTGTATGGCCGTATCCCGCGATTTAAAACCAACGAACAGGTCATCAAAGAGCTGCAATCACTCTATGACCTCGGCTACCGTGGGCATATCGACATGGTGGACGACAATTTCATCGGGAATAAAAAGAGGGTCAAGGCGCTCCTAAATGATATGATCGCATGGACAAGGGCGCGGAAATACCCGTTTTATTTCACCACCGAAGCCTCGGTGAACCTGGCCGACGACGATGAACTGCTGCAACTGATGAAGGATGCCGATTTCCGTTATGTATTCCTTGGAATCGAAACCCCGGATAACGAAACCCTTCTGCTAAACAAAAAGACCCAGAATGTTAACAAGCCCATCACGGAGGCTGTCAGGAAAATACTATCCTACGGGATAGTGAGCAATGGCGGGTACATCATGGGTTTTGACAGCGACCGGCCTCATATTGCGCAAATGATGAGCGACTCCATCCAGGATTCAGGAATCTGCATGGCGATGATCGGGCTGTTGTACGCCTTGCCCAACACCCAGCTCACCCGGAGGCTGGAACAGGAAAAACGCCTGTTTCACCGCACCTCGCAATCCCTGGACCAGGGGGATATCGACCAGATGACCAGCGGGCTCAATTTCCTCACGCTGAGACCCAGGGTTGACATGCTTGCCGGTTATATCGAGGCTATTGAGGCGGTCTTCAACCCTGCAAATTATTACAAACGTGTCATCTATACCGGTCTGCATGTAAAAACAGATTACAAGCACAAACCCGATTTCAAAACGTGGCTAGTTTATATGCGCTCTTTTCTAAGGGTTTGCAAAATTGCAGGCTTTTCAAAAGAGACAGGCCGGTTGTACTGGAAAATGTTCTTTACCGTGATCTTCAGAAATCCTAAGGGAATTGAACCTGCAGTGAACCTTGCTGCCATGTTCATCCATTTCACCAAACAAAAATCCTACATCGCTTCGGTCACGCGCCGGCTGATCGCCGATATTGAAAAAACCGGGGAGAGGGCCTTTAATGAAAGGATGATGGGAAAAGCAAATGACGACCGGTAATTTTTCCGGCTGAAACTGAATCTCAGCATGATCTTAACCTGACATCAACCAACCTGCCATGAAACAGAGAGGGATATTGTTCCTGATAATGATTTTGCTTTTAGCCAGTTCCTGCAGATCCCCCCTGGCATCCTACCGAAAAGCCCTTTCCAGGGCACCCTATGATGTGATCATTGTTCCCGGCATCCCCTACCATGATCAGAACTGGGAAAGCAATGTAATGAAAACAAGGGTATTATGGTCATATTTTCTCTATTCAAGAGGGATCGCAAGAAATGTAATCTATTCGGGAAATGCCGTCTATTCTCCCTATGTCGAAGGAAAGATCATGGCATACTTTGCCATTGCACTGGGAATTCCGGCTGCATCTGTCTTTTCGGAGACAACAGCCGAACATAGCACAGAGAACCTGGTCTATTCCTGCCGGATGGCAAAAAAACTCGGTTTTAAGAAGATCGCGGTTGCCACCGACCCTTACCAGTCGGCCTTTCTTAAAACCTATGCCTGGGACTGCGGACTTGATGTCGAATTTATCCCTGCTATCTATGATTCGCTGAAGACCGTGAAACCGGGCGTAATGGTTAAGATTGACCCTGCTCCTGCCTTTATCGACAATTTCATCCCCCTCCCTGAAAGAGAGAATTTCCTGGTAAGGATGCTGGGAACCATGGGTATGGACATCAGGGATGAATAATCCCGCCTGACACTATCCTGGTATCCCTGCCACTGCTATCCTGTCAGATATCCGGCGTTGGTATATTGTTTGTATAGTTGTATTTATGGTCAACATTCCCCCATCAGATAAAAAAAGAGTTGTGATTGCCGGTTGCGGCTTTGCCGGGCTTAAGCTCGCGAGGAGCCTCAAGAACAGTGGTTACCAGGTAATCATCATCGACAAATACAATTACCACCAGTTCCAGCCCCTGTTTTACCAGGTTGCCACGGCAGGGCTTGAACCCAGTTCCATCTCGTTCCCGCTCAGGAAGATATTCCACCATTTCAGGGATTTCTATATTCGGATCGCTGAAATCCAGCGCATTGATCCTGATACTTCGCAACTGTGGACCACCTCGGGAATCATCCGGTATGACCTGCTTGTACTTGCAAACGGCGCAGGAAACTATTTCATTGGTCTGAAAAACCTGGAAAAGTTGTCAATGCCTATGAAGTCGGTTTCTGAAGCACTGTCGTTGCGCAATGCCCTGCTGAAAAATTTCGAGGATGCGCTGGCTGTCGGTTCCGATATTGAACGGGAACGATTCATGAACCTGGTGATCGTCGGAAGCGGGCCCTCGGGCGTTGAGATCTCCGGCGCCCTAGCCGATATGCGGAAATATGTCCTTCCAAAGGATTATTTCGAACTGGATCCATCCAAAATCAATATACATCTCATAGAGGCCGGAGGAAAAGTGCTGCCTTCGATGTCGGAAAGGTCTTCTGCAAAGGCAAAGGAATTTCTTGAAAAACTCGGGGTTAAAGTTCACCTCAACACGCAGGTGAAGGATTATAACGGCAAGGAGGTGTTCATGGCTGACGGGTCTGCGATCAAATCGAACCTGGTCATCTGGACCGCCGGGATAAGGGGTGTGAGGATCCCCGGTTTGGCCGACAAATGCTATCTGTCCAATAACCGGGTACTGGTGGATCCGTACAACAAAGTAATCGGGTACGATAAAATTTATGCAATCGGCGACCTTTCTGCCATGATATCAGGTGATTTCCCAAGGGGACATCCCCAGGTGGCACCGGTTGCCCTGCAACAGGCCGCCAACCTTGGCTCCAACCTTAAGAAAAGGCTCAGGAATGAGCAGCAGGATTCCTTCCGTTACAGGGACCAGGGAACAATGGCCACAGTCGGGAGGAACCTCGCCGTGGTCGACCTGCCCTATGTGCATTTCCATGGAACTTTTGCCTGGTTCGTGTGGATGTTCGTCCACCTGATGTCGATCCTGACCATTAAAAACCGGATCCTGGTCTTTTATAACTGGTTCTGGAACTATTTCACCTATGACCAGTCGCTCCGGCTGATACTGAAGCCAGAGGAAGACCACGAAACCACATCATAGTATGATATTTGACCGGTAGAATTAAATTCACGAAAATCCCAGGAGAAAAATCCGGGGTTGAAATCTATACCGCATGATGACTCCTTTCCTGGTGATCCGTCGGATTACAACTGGAATCTAGCAGATCAACCAGTTCCGCCATCAGTGCCAGCAGTCTTTTCGATTTTGTTTTTCCAAGTTTGTTCTCAAACTCGGCCTTCAGTGTTTTATTGGCCGCCCACATCTGCATGAGTACCGCGCCCCCCTTGTCGGTCAAAGAAATAATATTGCAGCGGCTGTCATGCTCATTGGGGTCGATGACAATCAGTTCATGATGCAGCATCT
>SESG01010540.1_pt1 | contig 13811 bp, 9 predicted proteins | sample 3171421 | NCBI WGS metagenome assembly SESG01 (sample SAMN10866946, study PRJNA518727) | freshwater metagenome | biome: subpolar coniferous forest; feature: holomictic lake; material: water; isolation source: holomictic Lake 227, 6 m and 8 m depth | place: Canada: near Kenora, Ontario | collected... | reverse complement strand
CTCGCCATCTTCTACAGCATCTTCGGTTTTTTATTCAAGACCAATATCACGCATGAGCATTTCGCGCTGGAGTTGTTCTTTGGCCTGGCGTTATGGAGCTTTTTTTCCGAGGCCACGTCCAGTGCGCTGACCTCCATATCCGGCAAGCCGAACTTCGTGCTCAACATCCACCTCCCGCTTTGGCTCCTGCCCTCCAGCAGTTTTATTGTCGCCCTGCTCAACCTGGTCCTGACCATGAGCGTGTTCGCCGCTTTCTACCTGTATGCGGGCCTGCAGCCTGCCCCCGGGTGGATGTTTGCGTTCTTCGGCGGCCTTGCGCTGATCGCGCTGCTGGCCTACTCCGTCGGCGTCCTGCTCAGCATCACCAACCTTTTCTTCAGGGATATCCAGCAGATATGGGAACTGCTGCTGGTCTATGGCGTCTTTCTCTCCCCGATCATCTATTATGTAAACATCCCTGAAAAGCTGCTGACCCTCTATTATTCCGTGAACCCCTTCGCCTTCCCCCTCGAGCTGGCGAAATCCGCATTTTTCCACGTAACTCCCAGAATGTCCACGAACACCACCTGGCTGACCTGCTATCTGCTGGCCGCAGCCGCCTTGCCCGTGCTGGCCTTGCTGGCCATCAATACCATCGAGGGAAAGGCCCGTGACCAGGTATGATCAAATTTGATCATGTGACGAAAACATTTTTTTCTCCCCACGGGGATGTGACCCTGCTGCGGGACTATTCCTACGACTTCAGCGATGGCACCATTTACGGGCTCTACGGACCCAACGGGACGGGTAAAAGCACCTTTGCCCGCTTGATCACGGGGTCCATCTTCCCGACCTCCGGAAACGTGCAGCGGGAAGGCAAGATCGTCCCTTTTCTGGAGCTGGGCGTGGCCTTCCACATGGAGCTGTCCGGTCGTGAAAATATTTTTGTCAACGGCGGCCTGCTGGGAATCAGCCTGAGCACACTTCGCGAAAGCTACCACGAGATCGTGGAGTATGCCGAACTGGTCGGGAGCGAGCATAAGGCGCTGAAACATTATTCCAGCGGCATGATGGCCCGTCTGGCCTATTCCATTTCCCGCTATGCGGATGGCGACATCTTCATCTTTGACGAAATCCTGGCCGTCGGGGACGCCGCTTTTCAGGAGAAATGCTTTGAGAACTTCGAACGGCTGAAGCAGCAGCGCAAATTGATTTTCATCATCAGCCACAGCCTGCCCCTTTTGGAAGCGCACGCTGACAGCATCCTCCTGTTCAACAAAGGTGCCAACCCAACTCTCGCCCAGGTCCGCAGATAAGCTTGCGCGACAGGAAGTCCGCCCTGTCCTTTGACCGGACGCAGGACGGCTATCCCAGCCTTCAGGTTCTCGAGTTTGACGTTGGTCCGTCCGTCACACAGCCTGGCACCCCTGCGCCGGGTGGAACGGCCTGCGGCTGGCCGGTTTGAGGGCGGAGGGAGCGCAGGAGCTTGCGGCACGGTTTTTCCACAAAGCGCCACATCAGATAACTGGCCAGCAGCACGAGGCCCCAATACAGCAGTAACTTGAGCGGATCCGGAATCCAGGCCAGGGCCTGCTGGTGATTCACGTAAACCATGATGAGCATGTAATGCAACAGATAGACCGAGTAGCTGATTTCACCCAGCAAGACAAGGAACGGATGGGACAGGCCGCGCGAAAGCAGACCCCGATTCAGCCCCATGACCACGATCAGCCAGCCGAACAACGGCGCACACAGTCCGGAGGGAAACAGCCACAGGACTCCCGGCTCGCCTAAAGATGGAAACGCCCGCTGCACCGCCATGCTCACCCGGCCGCTGTAGTACATCAGCAGGACCGTGAGAATCACGGTGGTGCCTTCCAACACGGTTCCTGCAGTCAGGCGCAGCCGGACCCGTGGGCGCAACGCCTGGAAAAGCAGCAACATCGTCATGCCCAGCACAAACTCGAACAACCGCGTCACAGGGTGGTTGTAGATCAACACATGCACCGAAACGCCATCCCGGAGCGGGCCGGGGCCGTCTTGGATGTGCGCCACATTGCAGAAGGTGATCATGCCCGCAGTCAGGCCGGCTGCGAGCAACAGTTTAAGCCACCAGGTTTGCCGCCAGCGGTAAATCAGCAGCGGGAAGCAGAGATAGAAAAACGCCTCGGTCGAGATGCTCCAGGAGACGGCGTTGAAGTGGTAGCCGCAGGCCTGAAAGGGGATCCATGCGTGGGTCAGCGAAAGATTGGCCAACACCATCCACCACCGCGTTGTTTCGGTGAGAAAGCGCTCGTCGGGCGCGAACAGAAGCAATAACAGCAGCAACGCAGCCATATGCGCCGGCCAGATCCTCGCAAAACGAGCCAGCAAAAACGTCTTCACCGCGGGGCCATCCAATGCGGGATAAACCCAGGTGAGGATGAAGCCGGACAGCACGAAAAAAAATGAAACCGCCTGGCACTGGTTGAAAGGCTCCATGAAGTTGAGCGGGATGCCGAAACAGCCTTGCGTATGCCCCACCACAATCGCCACGACTGCAAAGAAGCGCAGCGAGGTCAGCGCAGCCAGACGTGGCGGCGGGGCGGCGGCTGTGAGCGGAGTGGCGCTCATCACGAGGGGGGCGCAGTCCGTCGGCGGATGATATCAACCCGTGGAGTACGACTGCTGAGACTGGTGGAGGAGTGCGGCGACAATACGCGGAACACAGCCATGCCACTCAGCGGTGCGGCACGTCCGCCCGCAGCACAGCGATTTTCGAGAGCAAGATGACCGCAACAAAGCATCAATGCATCTTTGTAAATCCCCTCACAAAGTCAAGCACCCGTTTGTTCGCCAACCACGCGCGGCTGCTTCAGCTTTTCGGCAAAGGGTTGGAGCCAGAACTTAAGTAAGCACGAAATGCCACTAAACTCTGAACACAGGAACCACAATCTTGTCACAGAATTAAATGGAGGTATGTTCCCCATGTCGCCGCCATCTTTCCACTTTCACCGTGGCGTCAACCTTGGCGGCTGGTTTTCCCAGATTGATGTGCGCGACGAGAAGCATCTGGCCAGTCGGTTTTGTGGCGACGATTTGCGCCGTGTGGCCGCCGCCGGAGCCGATCACATCCGCTTGCCGGTTGATCATGAACTGATCGAGAACGACACGCCGCCGCACGATCTATGCCTGACCGGTCTCGCATGGGTGGATCGTGCCATGGAATGGGCCTGGCGCGCAGGACTTGGCGTCACCCTCGACCTGCACAAGACAGCCGGCATGTCTTTCTGCACCCCTGAAAGCAAAGGCAAGCCGTGACAGGCTTAACCGCCTGTACGGCTACTGTGCAGAAGTAGTTGCCTGTCCGATAGGCACCGAAAATGCCCTGGCTGGAAGGACTTTCCCGCACCTTCGCCTGTTCCTCCCTCCGCGAGCTACATCAACCTTTCAATCGAGGCCCGCTTGGCGCCATAGACCTTGCCCAGCCCGAGGGCAATGGCTTCGTCACACAAGGCCACCGCCTTTTCAAACTCCCCGTCGTCGAAGGCCAGCGCGATGCCGCGTTCGTACATCCGCATGGAAGGACAGTACTCGCGGAAGCGTTGAAACGTTTCCGCCTGTGCCGTTGGAAGATAGTCGGCGGCCCGGGCTAAAGCGGTGCGGCAGGTCTCGAGATCACCGGACTGGAAGGCGTCCTCGGCCAGCAGGTCATAGAGAAAGAACTTCACGGCGTTGGGAATCGAGTTATTCCGCTCGCTGAAGGTCAGGAGATATTTCTTTCCCTTCTCCGCTCCTCCGTACAGGGCTTCGTTATGTCCTGCAACAAGGTCAGCGAGGATTTCGACCGGGGTCTTGCGGATCGGTGAGAGACGTTCAGCCATGACGGAAGAGTGTCAAAACCTGTCCGTAATCTCAAGTGCGGTGTAATATGTAACCCATCTTTGATCATTTCCTTAGCTTGACAATCCGCCGCCCGTTTAGTGTCATGCTCCAAGTGAACGTGCTCACCCAGTTGTTCTGGATGATTGGGCGTGGTGATCAGGAAGAGGCTTTTCAATATGAATAACTTTGTCTTCAAGAACCCGACCGAAATTATTTTTGGAAAAGGAACTATCAAGGAGTTGGAGCGCCGCGTTCCTTTGGATGGGCCTGTCCTGTTGCTGTATGGCGGGGGCTCGATCAAGAAAAACGGAGTTTATGCTCAGATTGTCAAGGCGCTCAAAAAACATCGTGTCATTGAGTTCGGCGGGATAGAACCCAATCCACTGTATGAAACCTGCATGAAGGCTGTGAAGGTGGTTAGCGGGGCCAAGGTGAAGTTCATCCTGGCTGTGGGCGGCGGCTCCGTCCTTGATGCGGCAAAGTTTATAGCGGCGGCGGCGCTCTACAAGGGGCGGGAGCCATGGGAAATCCTGCTGACGCACGGTGCCACGGTTACTGCGGCACTCCCTGTTGGAACGGTGCTGACCCTCCCGGCAACCGGATCAGAATCCAATGGCAGTTCAGTCATCTCCCGAATGGACACCCATGAGAAACTTCACTTTACATCAGACCGGGTGTTCCCGCTCTTTTCCATCCTTGATCCCCAGGTTACTTATTCTCTCCCCATGCGTCAGGTTCGGAATGGCCTCGTGGATGCGTTTGCGCATGTCATGGAACAGTACATGACCTATCCGAATGCCGCGCCCCTTCAGGATCGTCTTGCGGAAAGCATTTTGCAGACGTTGGTAGAAGTCGGACCCGGGACCTTGAAAAATCCCGAGAACTACGACTTACGTGCCTCGTTCATGTGGAGCGCAAATCTGGCTCTGAATAACCTGATTGGCTGCGGTGTTCCACAGGATTGGTCCACCCACATGATCGGACACGAACTTACCGCGTTTTACGGTCTGGACCATGCGGAAACGCTGGCAATTGTCATGCCGGGAGTGTGGGCGCATGAGTTAAAACGCAAGCAGGCCAAACTCAAACAATATGGCAAGCGGGTGTGGGGTGTCAAAACTGCCCCTCAGGCCATCGCCGCAACGGAAAAGTTCTTTCACTCTCTTGGCATGCCGACACGGTTCTTGGATTATAACATTGATGCCGTGGAGGCCGCGAAGCGGGTACGCATCCGGTTTGCCGCAAGAGGCGCTTCCTTCGGGGAGCATGGGAACTTGAAGCCACGGGATGTGGTCGCGATTCTGCAATCGCGCGCTTGATGAGGTGCTTTGCAGGTGCTGGCTTAAACCGGCAACGATGGTTCAATTCCCGCCCGCTCCGCCATGCGGGCGTATGTTGAATATGGTTTAATCTATCCAGGAGATCATGACAAATACCTTTGCCATTGCAACTATCATGGGCCTGGTCGAGGGGGTCACGGAATTCATTCCGGTCTCCTCCACGGGCCATTTATTAATCGCGGAACGCCTGCTCGGCGTACATTTGAGCGATCTTTTCAACATCGTGATTCAATCCGGCGCGGTATTGGCGGTGTTGCCGCTGTTTCGTGCGCGGCTTGCGCAATTTTTCTTCCAGTGGCGCGAAAAGGCGACGCAAGCCTACCTCCTGAAGATCGTCGCGGCCTTCGTCGTGACGGGCATCGGTGGTGTTCTGTTGGAAAAAGGCGGATTCAAGTTACCCGAGAACCCGCTGCCGGTAGCCCTCGCTTTGCTGGCGGGCGGCATTGCCTTTGTGCTTACAGAGGCAATGTTGAAGGGCCGGACGATGAAAAACGAGATTACCTGGGCGATGGCGGTGGCGGTTGGCTTGGCGCAACTTGCGGCTGCGATTTTCCCCGGCACTTCACGTTCGGGCGCGAGCATCCTGATCGTGCTGCTGATGGGGTTGGGCCGTCCCGAGGCCACCGAATTTTCGTTCCTGGTCGGTGTTCCAACCATGCTGGCGGCGGGCGGGCTGAAGATTTTCTCGGCCCTGCATCACGGCAGCGCGGCGACGGAAAATTGGACGCAAGTTGGGATTGGTTTCGTGATTTCAGCGGTCGTTTCGTTTATTGTGGTGAAGTGGCTGCTGCGCTACGTGCAGACGCATACCTTCACCGCGTTCGGTTGGTACCGCATAACGCTGGCCGTTCTGCTGGTGGGCCTGCAGTTCGCTGGCGTTCTCAGCTGATCTGCACCGCACCCTTTTCATCTCCATATCATAGCGATAAACTGGCGGCCGCCTTGCGGCCGGCAAAAGCCTGCTCTGGGTCTAGGGCGCGGGCAATTCGTAAACGTGCAGCGCCACCGGGGTGTCGCCGTAGCCGATGGTCGGGCCGCCGCCGTAGCGCTCATAAAGGTCCGTTCCGCGGAAATCGTCAACGAATCCGCCGGCATCCGACTTCAGCTCGCGATCCTCGAAGACGACGCGCACAGTCTTGCCTGCTTTCAGTCCTGGCACGTTGATTCTGGCGTGCGCGAGTTGCTCCGGTGCTTCGCCGATCTGATCGCCCCAGACGATGCGCTCCGTGCCGTCCGGTGTCACGATGGCCGTCCGGCCCCACCAAACGCGACCGCCTTCGTGCAGGAACCCGACGCCGTCCACCAGCTTGCCGGTGGCATCGAGCTTATCCAGCGGCAGTTCGAGTTTTAACCATTCACCCGCCGCTGGCACCGCGCCCATGTTGACCGCCGCCGACGGTATGTACTGAATGGCAGCCGGGACCAGATGTTGGTCCCACCCGAGAAAGCCTTTCGCGTGCCGGTAGAATGTTGTCAGGAACCAGTAGGCCGAATTGGTGCTGGCGCGCATGCCGGCGAAGTCCATGGCCCCCCAGGCGGCCGCGTGCGTCCAGCGGCCGTCGGCTTTGACGAACGCGACCAGATTGCCCGGAGGTGATTGCGGGTCAAGGCGCACGCTCTGGACAAACTTCGTCCCGGCGGGCCATACCTGCGCGTCCGGCAGGTACTGGATGCCATAAACAGCGGGGCCAACATCGACTTTGTCAATTAGGCCGTAAGCATTGGCTTCGTCGCGCTGCTCGAAACGCGCATCGGTGACGCGGGCGCGGCCCTGTTCATCGCTCCAGCGCCATCTGCCGAAGGTCATGCCATGCGTAGTCGCGGCGACGATGTAGAGCTTGCCGTTGCTGAGCCGTGAGAAGTGCTCGATGGCTGGCTCCGTGGTGATGGCCGGTCCAACGTCGGTCGAGTAGGCGATGGGTTTCATGAACTCCATCTCGCCGTGCAAGCCCCGGTACAGGGACTGGTCGCCGGGCCCGTGCGCGAACTGCCATCCCCGGCAGCCGCGCATCAACTCGACGTAGGTGTGGAACCGCCAGCGTTCGTACGGCACGTCCTCATACATTTGCGGGCGCAGCCACACCGCCGCGTTTTTGCCGGCGACGATCGGCGCAAGGTCGGTGTGAATGTTTCCCGGATAAAGCGGCTCAGTTTCCGGATCGAAGATGTCAAAGCCGGTGGCGCGCTCGAATTCGAGGCGATTCCAGTAGCCGCCGTGCCCGACCATTACGGGCTTGCCGGTCTCCTCGCGCAACTTGGCGGCGACCTTCGCCAGGCCCTTGCGCTGCTCGGTCGAGATCTCATGGAATAAGCCGAACGCCTCTTCGATACTGGGCGCGGTGGAGACCACCATCGGCGCAGCCTTGACGAATGCCATGTAAGCGGCATATTTCTCCGGCCCACCGGCCGCCTTCACCAGGTCCTCCACTGTCAGCGGAATGGTTCCCGGCGTCACGAACGCCGACGAGCAGTAGAGGTTGTCGTTGGTCCAGAGTTTTTCGAGTGCTTTTTGACTGGTGATATAGTTGGCCACGTAGCGGGCGCAGTTGAAATCGTTCCGGCTGCGCGAATAGTGGGAGCCGTACCGATCGTAGATGTTCCAATTCGGCACGTTGTGCAAGTCACGATACTTGCCGACGCCGGGGTCGGCTGGGCCGTCGTACACCGGGATGAACCCGTAGATCGCGCCCCATGGCATCCAGGGCCGTCCGTTCACCAACAGGCCGTTGCCTTGGATCGTGACCGACTCGATGGCCGGTTGCGGCGCCTCGTGCGCGAGCCGGCAAAACGGCGGCGAGTCCGCTGTAACCACGCTCTTGCCAGCGGCGTCGAGCACCGTCGCGCGGACGAACCAGTTCCGATCCGGTTTGTTGAACGCCTGCAGGGGCAGGAACGACGCGTCGAAGTCCGTGAGCAGCAGGTTCCCAAAATCGCCGCGCAATTCAGCCGGGATCTTCTCCCGCTGCGCGAGCAATGCCGCCGGCGTTGCCGGCACTTCCCACTGTCGCAACGTCTTGCCCGAGCCGCGCCGCAGGACTTCAAGGCGGACAGATTTCACCTTCGCCAGGGCAGGCTGCGTCAGGCCAAAGGTCAGCCGTACGAGTTCCTTCTGCTCGGGCAGGAGGTAGAGCGAACCGAGTTGCAGGTCAATTGGCTCCGTCCACGTGCCGAACCAGAGTTCGTTTGATGCGACCGGCTTGCCTTTTTCGCCAAGCAACGTGAGCGTGCCGTGATATTCCGTGTAGGCCGTCGGACACGGCTCCGTCAGCGTGTACGGAACGGAGAGACTGCCGGGCGCGGAGGAGAATTGCGACTTCTGACCGGACGGCGAGGTGAAATTCCATTGCAGCGAGCAGCCCTGCTCTTTGCCGGCATCGGCGAGCTTGACGCTGAGCACGTTTTCACCAACCAGACGCTCGCCCAGGTTCAGATCGGCGAGATGCGGGCCCTTTTTGGACTTCGCGTTCTTGACCGGCTTGACGTCACGCCCGGCAAGCTCGTCGGCTGTACTTTCCGGTTCGCTCAAGCGCACGTCATCCCACCAGACCGTGCCGCAAACGTTGTTTTGCGGCTGCTGCGAGGTGTCGTCGAGCGTGTAGCCGTTGACGCCCCGCGCGCACAACTGTAGCCGCAACGTCTTGACGGGGTTGCGCGGGCGGAATACCTGGCGGAGCATCCGCCACTGGTCGGAGCCGATGGAGACCGGCGCTTTATTAATGAAGTTGAAACAGTCCAGCCGGTTCCCGTTCTGGTCCAGCGCATCAATCTGGAGCATGCAGAGCCGGTCAGTTTTAACCCACGCGCTGACTTCGATGATGCGCGGACTGGTCTGGTTCAAGGTAATCGGCATTGCAGCGACAAACTTCTCATCGCCCGCCGCGACGATCATCTTCAAGCTGTGCGCGCCACTGTGCGAGAGAAGCGCATCCGCCGCGACCGGTCCACGATTGGGGAAGGCGGCGTTGTGCCATGTGTTGAAGATGTAGTAATACTTGGGCGGGAAGTAGCGGTATTTCTCAGGCTGGCTCCAGCTGACCGGGTAGCCGGCCTTGTCGAGCGTCTCGAAATCGCCATTGGGGAGCAGGTTGGGCGCGGCGGAATCGCCGGCAACGAGTTCCGCGCGGGCGATTTCGATCTGCCCGGTCTTGTTATTGTACTGGATGCCCACCTGCGCCAGGCCCGGCAAGGCGTTGTTGGTGACCGCCTGAAACCAGACGCTGTCCGGCACCTTGACTTCAACCCATTGGAAATCGTAGGTGCCGGAGGGCAACGGCGCACTAATGACAGCTTTCGCTGGCACACCGCGGGACTTGGGCGTGATGTATGGCCAGCCAGCCGAGATCGTGACGCCGTTGGTGGGTACGTCCCGGCCTTTTACGAACACGCGGAACGTCAGGTCGCGCATAAGCTTCTCCGGCCGGTCGCTGGTCACCGTAACCGCCGCCGGAAAACCGCCGGCATCCGGGAAATTTTCCGACTTGCGGTCATCGTGAATCGTGAGCCAGTTCACATGCTGTTCGATGGACGCCGCCGGTCCGCTCAGCACGAGGCTCCGCTGCCCGTGGGGCGCATTCGCGTTCAGCCATGTCCAGCTTCCAGACAAAGCCCAGCCGTCAGGGTTGAAGTCGCGGCGATTGTAGAACTCCGACGAGTAGCACCAGTGATGATTCTTCGTCTCTGCCAGTTGGGTCAACCAGTCGTCCTGAAAATCTCCATTGCGCAGCAAGTTCGCGTGGGAGCTGATGGTGAAAACAAGGGTGGCAAGCGATAATAAAACGCGCTGTAACATTTTTGCTGTTCCTGTCTTTTGTGCATGTATCGAACGGCGACTATTTTTTTATATTGCCTTTGGAGAATTGCTTGTGTCAAGCGAGGATTTGTGATTATCAGCTTCAAGCTTCAATAGGACCAAATAACAAAAGTTGCACGCGTCGACCGAATCCGGTAGCGTGCGCTGACAAGTATGCACCTGGTATCCGGCAGCCCATTTGAACAACCGGCGATTTTGAAAAAGATCGCCGTTTTTTTTCTGGGGATTTGGAATGGGCCGCGCAATTTCATCCGGGCTGTCCGCGATACGACCACAGTCTACCGGTGTGGGACGCTCTCTTACGCGACGCGCGGCTTGATTGCGTTGTTTGCCTGGATGCTCTGGGGCGATTTTTGTTTCACGCTGATGGAATCGGTCGTGCCGAGCATCATGCCGCTAAAGCTGCGCAGCCTCGATTCGCCCAACGTGATCATCGGCTTCATCATGACAACGTTGCCGGGGGTGTTCAACATCACGGTCACGCCCGTCCTCAGCTTCAAGAGTGACCGGTATCGCAGCAAATACGGCCGGCGGCTCCCGTTCATCCTGTACACGCTGCCGTTTTTGACTTTGACGCTGGTTCTGATTGCGTATGACGATGCTCTCGGACACTGGGTGAAGACAACCTTCCTGGCTGGCAATTCATTTAGCGAAGCGAAGGTGGTCATCATCCTGCTGGCAATTTTTGCGGCGATGTTCGACTTCTTCAACATGTTCGTGAACACGGTGTATTGGTACCTTTTCAACGACGTTGTGCCGCAGGAATGGATGGGGAGGTTCATGGCGTGGTTCAAGCTCGTCGGGAACCTGGCGGGGGGGCTTTACAGCTTTTTCATCTTTCAATTCGCTGAGACCCACATGCGGATGATTTATCTTGGGGCGGCGCTGGTGTATTTCGTCGGCTTTGGCATTGTCTGCCTGCGAATGAAGGAAGGCGAATATCCGCCGCCCGGAGATGCTGGACATCGCCAATCGTTGCTGGAAAAATTCCGCATCTATGCGCGGGAATGTTACTCCTCGCAGTTTTACTGGGACACATACTTGAGTCAGGCGTTATATGCGATGGCCGCCTGCGTCGGTGTGTTCAACATCTTTGCCCTTAAATCGATGGGGCTGGACCTGAAACTGATCGGACGCATCGGTTTTATTGCCGTGTTCACGGGCCCGCTCTGCCTTATCTACGCCGGTTCGCTGGTGGATAAGTGGAACTCCGTTCGCGTGGCGGCGTACTGGTCGGCATTCGGGGCGTTCAGTGTATTGGGTAACTGGGTCTGGCTGTTTGTAGACACTCCCAATCCGAATGTTTTCTTTTGGACGAATGCCGTCGTGGGCGGGGTCTTTGCGGTCCTCTTCGGATCCATTAATTCCATCCTCGAGCTGCCGCGGCTGATGGCGCTCTATCCCAAGGACCGGTTTGGCCAATACTGCGGCGCAATCGCCTTGGTCCGCGCCCCGGCCGCCATGCTGGGAGGAGTGCTGGCCGGGTTGTTCATGGATCTGTGCCGGCATTTTTTTCCGACAGGCAATTATGCCTACCGGTTTCACTTCTTGTGGTCGGCGCCACTGGTTGTGCTAGCCTTTTATTTTCATTACCGGGTCTACCGCGCCTGGAAACGGCTCGGCGGCGAAAAATTTTATGTCGCCCCGACAGCGGCCTTTAATCCGGCCGACCTCCCCCCGCACGCGAGTGGCGATTGCAAAGTGCTCAAAGGTCCGCTGGTGGTGATTGCGATCGCCTGGGTCGGCGGGTTGCTTGGCGCCCTGACGTGGTGGGCGTTTTATACATTCGTCGATCCCGAACCGCAGTACGCGCTTGTCTTTCTACTCGCGGCTATTCTCTCGCTGGTGTTGTTTGGCCTCTTCCTGCGCTTCCTTAAATTTATGGAACGCCCATGACCATTATGCAAATCATTACACTGCCAATCTAGTCCCCGCTTCTGCGCCGGATGTGTGGCCGCATCTTGAATATTGCCGCCACGCACGCCGGCAGTCCTCACTCAAACTCCGCCACCGAATGCAGCACGCCATCGATGCGGAACCGCAGCGCTCCACGGTGACTCTCCCCGCCCGCCAGAGCCAGCATCCCGGCCAAATCATGCATTCCCGAAAGGTGTTGTGCCTGACTGATGATATCTCGTCTAAGGTATTTAGCCCGCGATACTTCCTGTTTTCATGATGGTGCCCAACCTGTCTTAAATGCATTCTGGAGTAGTGAGTTAACGTCAAGGGAACTGAAATCAGAAGGCATTTTAATAAAGGAGATAATTTTATCCTCCAGCTAAAAAAGGTCGCCGATGCTGCAACCGCCCTGTAACTTCTCAAAGACCTCTGGACTTTACGTAAAATTGGTCTATTCATTCGAATTTCAGAGAGCTGGTGTGATATAATGTCCAAAACATGGATGATAGGCGGTGCTGGCGTGTGAAGCTGAGGTGATCGGTGAGCGCAGGTTTTGGTCCATACCTGAATTGGCCCTCACCATTTCGAACAACTCAGTAAAAGAGTTAATTTCTATGTGCCTAACAAATATGCCTCGATTGATAGTGGCAGGCGTCCGGCATGGGGTTGAGTGGAGGGGCCGGTTTGGCCTTGGGAAACGTTGCGTTTTTGGCGGTGTATTAGCCACAGTCTTGTTGCTGGTGACAAGCGCTACGGCCGCCACCATGGTGCAGGAATTTTTTCTGCCCATGCCTGAACAACAGGTGCGGACCGCATTTACCACGATTCGTCCGGCGGCCAGCAATACCATGGTGGCGGTTTTCTCGATCGTGGTCACTGGCAATGGCACGCTGGTGGCCTATGACCAGTGGGAAGATGATTACGAAACGGACATCAACAATCCCATCCAATCCACTACGAAGATTTGGGGCGATGGCAACAACGCCAATGGCATTTGCCCCGGGTTTGTCAGCGATCCCACCAATGGTTTGCCTGCTGGTACGGTGATTGCGCTGCGTAACGACGTGCTCCTGCCGCGCAATCCCGCGACGATCCTTTACGATGCCCGTGACCGGATTGCTGCCAATAAGGCTGTGACTGTTTCCAGAGCCTGCTGGTCGAAGAATGTAGGGACAGTGCAGGCCAGCGCAGCGGAAGTACTCGCCACAATGGACCACGGCAGTAAATACATTGCCCCTGCAGGCGAAGATGTCCTTTTCAATAATATGTTCCAGTACGTTGGCTTATTGATTATGGCCGATCAGGACAATACTGCTGTGATAATTGACCAGGATGGCACGGGTACAGTGGCAGCTGTGAGCATCGTGCTGAATCGTGGAGAATCCTATCAGGTCAACGGCGGCATTAAGAAAGGAGCCACGGTAACGGGCTCCAAGCCGGTTCAGGTACACATGATGACGGGCAATAAGTCCGTGTCATACGAGTCGCGATCATTTGTGCTGCGCCCTACTTCAATCTGGGATGACAAATATATGACGGCGGTTGGTACGGCGCCAAATGGCAATCAAGCCTACGCCTTTCTGTATAGCACCAATGCGGCGGCCGTGAGCGTTAATTACACCACGCGCGCGGGCAGTGGCACGCTGACGATTCCTGGCGGCGGCAACGGACATTTACAGTGGCAGCTGCCGCAAAACTCCGGCACTTTCTTTCAGAGCGCCGGCGGGCAGAATTATTTCGTCATCTGTTCTGCGGGCGCCCAGCCCGGTAATAGCGCGGCGTTCGACTGGGGGTTTTCATTGATGCCGTTTGAGGGCCTCACCACTGAGGCGGTGGTCGGCTGGGGCCCCGGTAGCAACGATGGCACGCAGAATGGCAGCCCGGCATGGGTTACACCGATGGGGAATACGACGGTTTAC
>SESG01003671.1_pt1 | contig 13815 bp, 10 predicted proteins | sample 3171421 | NCBI WGS metagenome assembly SESG01 (sample SAMN10866946, study PRJNA518727) | freshwater metagenome | biome: subpolar coniferous forest; feature: holomictic lake; material: water; isolation source: holomictic Lake 227, 6 m and 8 m depth | place: Canada: near Kenora, Ontario | collected... | reverse complement strand
CTGACCGTAACCGAGCCCGGCTTCGATCGCGTGGCCAAAGGTGTGACCAAAATTGAGAATGGCACGCAAGCCCGATTCACGTTCATCCTGCGCCACGACCGAGGCCTTGATCTCGCAGCAGCGCTTGACCGCGTGCGCCAGCGCCGCAGGGTCACGCGCGAGCAAGGCGTCGATATGCGCTTCAATCCAGTCAAAGAAAACCAAGTCGGCAATCGGCCCGTACTTGATCACTTCGGCCAGGCCGGCGCTGAGTTCACGCGCCGGCAGGGTCTTGAGCGTATCAAGGTCGCACACCACCAGCAGAGGCTGGTAAAACGCGCCGATCATGTTCTTGCCCAGCGGGTGGTTGATGCCGGTCTTGCCGCCAACCGACGAATCAACCTGCGCCAACAAGGTGGTGGGAATCTGGACAAACGGCACGCCGCGCATATAGCTGGCAGCGGCAAAGCCGGTCATGTCGCCAACGACGCCGCCGCCGAGCGCAAACAACACGGTCTTGCGGTCGCAGCCGTGTTGCAGCAAGGCGTCAAATATCAGGTTCAGCGTTTCCCAGGTCTTGAACGCCTCGCCATCGGGCAGGACAACGTGGTGGATGTGGCTGTACTTGCCCTGCAAAGCCGATTGCAGCCTGTTTGCATAAAGCGGCGCGACCGTGCTGTTGCTGACAATCAACGCGCTGCTGGCGCGCGGCAATGCGGCGTAGCTTAGCGGATCGTCAAAAAGCGAGGGGCCGATGGTGATGGGGTAGCTGCGGTCTTGCAGATCGATGGCGACGGTTTGAATGGCTGCGGCGTTCATGCCCGTGAGTTTAGAGGCTAATGGTCTTGCCATCGCGTACCAGCTGAATTGGTTGGCCGCTGTTAAACTCATTATCAAGAAGGTTTGCGTATGAACGCAGCTAATTTCAACCCAGTCTGAACCAACATGACCCAACTTCGCAACATCACTTTCATCGGGGCAACGCTTGCAATCAGCCTGGCACTGGGCGCCTGCAGCAGTTCACCCAACGAAGGTGAACTGAAGGCGGCGGTCGAAGCCAAAATGAAGGCTGACTCTGAAGCGCTGGAGCGCAGCATCGGCAAGCAGGGCATGCCAACCAAACCCGAACTGAAAACCGTACGCAAGATCGGTTGTAAATCAGACGGCGACAAAGCCTATCGCTGCGAAGTGGAACTTGAAGTCAACCATGGCGGCACCCTGGCCAAGGGAACCGCCTCGATGCGCTTTGTCAAGAGCGGCGAGAGTTGGGTCGCGGGCAAATAGGTGTGCCACGAATTACCTGAGGCCGTTGACGCAAACGCAGTCATGTCATCAAGCAGGCGCCACTAGCAAGTAGCCAGCGCGCCCTGCCAGTTGACCGCTGTCGCTTGCCGCAGACTAGGGGCACCCAGCACTAAGGCCCTTGCCGTTGTCTTTGATGGTCAAGGTCGTGACGGCTGAAGCGCCGAGGGAATCGACTACGGTGATCGTGACGTCGTAGGTTCCAGACGGAATGTAGACTAACGCCGCAGTAACCGGATTAATACAGCGAAAAGTCCCCGGTGTGCCCGGGGGGCCGCCAGCCACAATCACCGTTGGGTTCGCCAGCGTACCCCCAATGGACACGCCACTCAGCACCAAGTCGCTGGTGTACGCAACATAGGAGGCTGTTCCACCGTAAATGCTGAGCGGAATTGTTCCTGTGTAATTCTCCCCAACCGTCAAAGCACTAGGCGACAGGCGCAACAGGGTTGACGGCGCCGCCACGGTCAGCGTCAAGGTCGTCGTCTGCCCGGACGCGTCAACGATGGCAACGGTGGTCGTACCCACGTTGCGCAATGTCGCCGTAAACGTGCCGCCGCTGGCAGCAACTGAGCCCGTAGAAACCGTTGCGATGCTGGTGTTGTTAACTGTGACGCTATAGCCGGGGGTACCGCCGCTGACGCTGAAGTTTAGAACATCACCCACATTGGCAGTTACCGAACTCGGCAGCACACTCAGCGGTGTCGTCGCAAGTGGTGTCACCGTGACTGAAATGGTGTTCTTGGCCCCCAGCGAGTCTGTGATTTGAACCGTGGTGACGCCAGCGCCCAAGCCGTGAATTGTCAGCGCTGTTCCAACAATGTTGGCTGTGGCGACAACCACATTGGAACTAACAGCAACATACGGCGCTGTGCCGCCGCCGATCACATAGCTAGGTGTTGCCCCTGTGGCAATGGTGACGCAGCCGTTGTAGCCATCGGCCACGCAAGCAACTGCCGTGGTATCGGCCGTGGTGAACAACGGAGTCGGCGCACTGGCGCTGACGGTCACGTCACTCTTGACAAACTTGCCGGTGGCATCCAGAACAGTGACAGTCGCGGTCCCCGCCGCGATGGCGGTAACGGTCAGGGTTGCGCCGGTCACACCGGCTGTTGCGACGCTCACATTGCTGCTGCTTGCAGAATAGGGTGCGCTGCCGCCACTGATGGTAAAGGTCGGCGCCGCAGCCAACGCAATTGTCAGCGTGCTCGGGACGGTGCTGAATAGCGCATTGGCCGACCCAACGGTGACCGGGATCGACACCGTGGCACCAGCGGCGTCATGCACACTAACCGTCGCGGCCCCCCCGGCGACTCCCGTGATCGTCAATCCGCTACCAACAACACTGGCGGTAGCCACGCTCGCGTTGCTGCTACTGGCGGTGTAGCCTGGCGTACCGCCGCCGATCGTGTAAAGGCCGGTCCCGGTTGTGCCAATGGTCACACCGAGAATCGGTGCCGTGGTGTAAAGCGCTGAGCCGCCGGCGCCCACAACTGTCACTGTCACGGTCACCGACTTGCCGGCAGCATCAAAGACCACAACCTGAGCCGACCCGGTCGTGGCACCCGCGATATTCAAACTATTGCTCCCCACCAAGGTTGCAGTTGAAACAATGGTATTGCTGCTGACAACGGCATAGGGCGCCGTGCCGCCGCTGATGGCGTAGGGCAGAGCTGTTCCGGTTGCAATGGTAAGGGCGCTAGGTGCGGTCGTTTGCAGTGCCGGGGTAGCGTCCACGCTAACAGTAGCCAAGGTGCTGACTGACGCTCCAGTCGCATCAAACACTGAAATCTGCGCGCTGCCTGCCGCAACACCGGTAATGGTCAAGGTCGTCCCGCTGACCGCGACCGTCGCAACTCGGGCATTGCTTGTGCTCACGATGTACGGCGCCGTACCACCGCCGACAACATAAGTCGGCGTGGCCGCCGGTGCCAATGTTACGGCGCTGGGCGCTGTCATGTACAAACTCGATAGGCTACCGGAGCCAATGGTTACATTGACCTTGACTGAGTTGCCGGTCAAATCGAAAACGCTGACCTGGGCCGTGCCTGCAGCAACGCCAGCGATGGTCAAGCTGGTTCCACTTACGGTTGCGGTCGCGATGCCGGTGTTGCTGCTGCTGGCGACGTACGCCCCGGAGCCGCCGCCAACAAGGTAACTTATTGAACCACTTGTCGCGATGACGACAGAGCTTGGGGCCGTGACGAACAGTGCTGCCGTCACCGAGCTCGTACCAACAGTGACATTGGTACTCAGCGACTTGCCCACAGCGTCAACAATGTTGATGAGTGCAGTGCCCGCGGCAACGCCGGTGATGGAAAAACTCGTGCCGCTGACAACTGCCGTGGCCACGCCGGTGTTGCTGCTGCTGACGATGTAAGGCGCAGTGCCACCACCAACGGTGTAACTTGGTGCGGCGCCAATGGCCACCACGACAGCTGCCGGCGCCGAGGTGAACAACGCAACTGCATTGTTGGAGCCTCCGCCCGGTACTTGATTGTTCGCGAGGTTTCCTGCCGAACCACCACCACCACCACAGGCTGCAAGGGCAAGCGTGGAAATGAATACGACCAGTAACCTGATCAATTTATTCTGAAAACTGATCGCATTAATGAACTTCATTTTGTACCCTTGGGAAATTGTTCTCAATTTTCATAATACACACGCAACTTGCTAACGATTCAGGTCCACCTTGCGCAATGAAAATGCAACAGTCTGAACATTCTAGCGGGAAGCAGCATTTCATGTAGGCCACCCACCGAATGTCATCAGACGCCATTTGATCGCATTAAAATCACCCTGAAACACCTGCCAAACAACAACAGTTAGCTATTAAAAATATAGCGTCCTAAATCCGATCGATTACCAAATCCAAACTCCACTGCAAGCCTTTGTCGCTTCAGCACAACGCCACACAAACCGCGAAATTACCTCAGCATCGCCCCTGACTGCACAGGCAATAACAAACCTGCCAACTCCAGTTGCACCACAATCATGTTGACCAGCGTCGCAACCGACGGACGACCGGTTTCCATCACAAAGTGCGCAGTCTCGCGGTACAAGGGGTCCCGCTGCACATACAGTTCACGCAAGCGGCTCAAGGGATCAGCCACCTGCAACAAGGGGCGATTGACATCATGACGCAAGCGTCGAAACAGTTCGTCCGGCAACGCGTTCAGGTAAACCACCTGAGTGCGATCACGCAGATGCCGGCGATTAGCCGGTCGCAAAACAGCACCGCCACCTGTGGACAAGACACCGTTTGGGCTTTGTGTCAACTCATCAATCACCGACTCCTCAACGTCGCGAAATTGGTCCTCACCCTCACGCTCAAAATACTCCCGGATCGAACAGCCAATCTGACGTTCGATCACCTGATCAGAATCAAAGAATGGCAGCTGCAAGCGCCGGGAAAGTTGACGTCCAACGGTGGATTTCCCGGAGCCTGGCAGGCCGACCAAACTAAGTATCAATTTCAAAACACAACATGCGACAAGCAGCGCTGCCCGCCTTGGTCAGCGGGTACCCGTCTTCTCGGTAATGATCCGTGGCGTCACAAACACCAGCAGCTCCGTCTTCTTGTCGGAGCGGGTTTTGGCCTGAAACAGATTGCCTATCACCGGCAGGTTGCGCAGCCAGGGCACACCGGTCTCGTTGGTCGACTCGGTCTGCTCAAAAATACCGCCGATCACGACCGTACCGCCGTTCTCTACCAGCACTTGGGTGGTTACATTCTTGCCGCTGATGACGGGGCCGGCGGCGGTGTCAACACCCTTGGTGTCCTTGCTGACATCGAGGTCCATGATGACCGCGCCCTCGGGCGTGATCTGCGGCGTCACCTCAAGTTTCAGATTGGCGTCTTTGAAGGTCGTGGTGCAGCTGCCGTTTTTGTCGCAGGTCTGGTACGGAATCTGGTCGCCCTGTTTGATCACCGCTTTCTTGCCATCAGCCGTGACGACACGCGGGCTCGACACGACGCGGCCCTTGTCATCCGCTTCGAGTGCAGAGATTTCCAGATTCAAAAAGCGGTTCGACAGGCTGCTGAAAATCGACAGTGCAAAAGTGGCCGGTAGGCCAGTAGCGCCAATTGGCGCGGTCGCCGGCAAATTGACAAAGCTGCCGCTGGTATTGACGCTGCCACCGGCACCGCTGGAGGCCACGGCATCGCTGTAGCTATTGCCCAGAACAATGCGGTTGCTGCTGCTGCCGATCTGGTAGCCGCCGTCGCCACCTTGTTGCGCACGCAAATCAGTGGCACCGAATTTGACGCCCAACGACTTGCCGAACGAGTCGCCGGCTTCGATGATGCGCACCTCGATCATCACCTGGCGTACTGGTACATCAAGCTTTTGCAGCAATTGCAGCACCTGCTCCAGCCTGGAAGGCACGTCGGTGACGAAAAGCTGATTGGTGCGCGGGTCGGCCGTTGCACTGCCGCGCGGACTCAGCGTTCGGCCCGCGCTCTTTTCACCGCCACCAGCGCCGGTCAACTGCTTGGCAATGTCGTCCGCCTTGGCGTAATTCATCTGGAACGACTGAGTTCGCACCGGCTCGAGGTTGAGTACCGACACCTTGGACTCGAGTTCGAGTTTTTCCTTGGCCAGGATTTCATCCTTGGGCGCGATCCAGATCACGTTTTCAGTCTTGCGCATGCCCAGGCCTTTGGCCTGCAAAATGATGTCCAGCGCCTGGTCCCACGGCACATCCTGCAGCCGCAGGGTTACCGCGCCGGTCACGGAATCGGAGGTGACGATGTTGAAGTTCGTAAAGTCGGCAATCACCTGCAGCAGCGAACGAACCTCGATATTCTGGAAGTTAAGCGAGAGCTTTTGCCCGCTGTAACCAGGCCCCTGGGTCAATTTGGACGGGTCGATTTTCAGCGGCTTGACTTCAACCACGAACTGCTCGTCGCTTTGGTAAGCACTGTGGACCCACTGGCCTCTGGGCTCAATCACCATGCGTACGCGGTCACCCGTTTGGAATGTCGTCACCGTTTGCACCGGCGTTGCGAAATCAGCCACATCCAGGCGCCGGCGCATGCCCTCGGGCAAACTCGACTTCATGAACTCAACAACCAGGGTCTGCCCCTGCTGGCGAATATCGACACCAACCTGGTTATTGGGCAGGCCCACAACAATGCGCCCCGAGCCTTCCTCTCCGCGACGGAAATCCACGTCCTTGAGCGGCAAATTGTCACGATTACGGCTCTCGGCAAAAACCGGCGCCACTGTGGCAGATGGAGCGCCACCCGCCACCGCTTCAAGCACGATCAACAGGGACTTGCCCTGCAATTGCGCTTTATAAGGCGTTGCCTGCTTGAGATTGAGCACGACACGCGTGCGCTCACCCACCTGCACCACATTGACGGTGCGCAAATTGCCTTGATTCACCTCAACGGTTGAGCGCCCCATGGCATTCGATATGCCAGGGAAGTCAAGCGCAATTCGGGCTGGCGACTGAATTGAAAACCCGGTTGGAACCGCGGTCAGTGGCTGCGAGAAATCAATCTTGACAACCTCGACCCCGCCCTGCAGCGAGCCCGAAACGGCTTCGATCGCACTCTGCGCCTGCGCGACCAGCGCGACCAGCGACAGCAGGGCCGCCAGTGACAACCGTTGCCACATCCGGCTAACAATCGAATCATTCTGCTTGTTCATTTCGACCTCTCTTGCAACTGCAACGTGGCAGTGCGTTCAATCCATTCGCCGACAGCGTCCTGCACGATTTCACGCAGGGTCACCTCGGTCTCCGTGATCTTGTTCACGCGCCCGTAATTCTGTCCAAGGTAATTGCCAAGCCGCACCTGATACAACAGCTTTTCAACCCTGACCAATGCAACCGGGTCCCCCGCCTTCGACAAGGTACCCACCAACCCCATCACGTCAAGCGGGAACGCCTCGAGCGCTTCCTTGCGGCGCGCAAGCTCGGGCGCAATCAATGCGCCGTTTGCAGCGGCCTGCGATGAATCGCGCTTCAAGGCCTGCGCCAGTTTCTGGTTGCTAAAAGGGTCAACCGCACTCACTTGCCCGTAGGTTTCGGGCTTGAAAATTTTGGGTTCGGCAATCGGCGCTACCTTGGGCCGGGTCTGACTCTTCTGCTCTGTCATCCATTGGCGTAACTCACCTTCGCTGGAAACACCACACGCGACAAGTATCAAGGCCGAGATGACGAGCATCAATCCATTAACCGGCTTCATTTTTTCGCCCCTTTAGGCGCTATAGCCTTACGCTGTGCAGCAACCTCATCGGCGTCCAGATAGCGGAAGGTCTTGGCCGTGGCATCCATCGTCAAGCTGCCGTCCTTGGCCGGCACAACACTCAGGTTATTGAGCGTCACGATGCGTGAAAGGTTGGCGATATCGGACGCAAAAGCACCCAGGTCGTGATAACGCCCATTGACACGAACCGCAATCGGCAACTCGGCGTAATAGTCTTTGACGCTGACCTGCCCAGGGCGGAACAGCTCAAACTGCAGACTGCGCCCCAGACCCGCCTGATTGATGTCCGAAAGCAGCGCATCCATTTCCGCCTTGCTCGGCAACTGCTTTTCCAGTTGTGTGACGTACTGTTGAACCTGTTCACGCTGCTTCTTCAAAGCTTCAAGATTGACCGCCTTGGCCAACTTGAGCTTGTACTCGCCACGCAATGTTGCCTCCTTGGCCTGCTCTGCCTCCAACTCCGCTTGTGAAGAGTTCAACCAGGCGAACCACAGGACCACCACCAGAACGATGGTGATACAGGCAAAAAACGCGTACCGCGGAACTACCGGCCAGTTATGGGGCTCCTTGGGATCCAGGTTGCGAAACTGGCCCAGCAACTTCGCCTGCAGCGCAGGAAAATCAAGCTTGATTGGAAACTTATTTACCATGCTGCCTGCTCCTATGGTTTGACAGGAGAGGAAGCTGCGCCTTGGGGCAGGGCAGCGCTGGCAGCAGCGCGCGCGCTTTCAGCTTCGCTGGCACGCGTCAAATGAACACGAATCGTGAAGTTGGCAACCCGGCGCTGCTCCCGCAACGACAGGTTGGCCATGCCTGCCACAATTTCCACCAACTCCGGTTTGGAAAACCAGGGCGTATTGTTGCCAAGATTGCGCAAAAACTCCGACACACGCTCATTTGATTGCGCAACGCCTTGCAGCAACACACTCTGGTTATCCTGGCGCATGCTGGCAATATAGATGCCATCGGGCACTTGCCTGACCAGTTCAGTCAGCAGATGAACCGGCATATTTCGGTCCGCCTGCAAATCCTCCACGGCTTGCTGACGCGCACGCAAGGCCACAATCTCGGACTCAAGACTGGCGATATCCTTGATCTGCGCATCAAAGCGCTGAATTTCGGTTTGTAGAACCTGATTCCTCGCTTGCTGGCCGGAAATCTGACCCTGGTACCAAAGGAAAACAATCCCGGCAAGCAGACCGCCCGCCAGGGCTGAGGCACCCATGCCGGCGTTAAAAAGGTCACGGCGCCGCTTACGTGCCGCCTCTCGGTGCGGGAGCAGATTAATCAGAATCACTGCATGAACCTCCGCAGGGCCAAGCCACATGCCGTGAGGTAGGACGGCGCCTCGCGCGTCATTTTGTTCAAACGAACACCGTCACCGATTTCCATCCCCTCGAATGGATTGACCAGACTGCACGCAAAAGTGGTGTGCTTGGTCACCGCAGCCGTTAGACCGGGCAAGGCGGCCGAACCACCGGCCAGCATCACGCAGTCGACTTTGTTATGCGGCGTGCTGGTAAAGAAGAACTGCAGGGCTCGGCCGATTTCATGGACCATGCTTTCAACAAAGGGATTGAGGACACTGGACTCATAGTCGTCAGGCAGTTCCCCATTGCGCTTCTTGCTTTCAGCCTCTTCCAGTGAAAATCCGTATTGGCGCACGATTAACTGCGTCAGTTGGGCGCCGCCGAAAGCCTGATCCCGGTCATACAAGACCTCGTCGTTGCGGATAACCTGCATGCTGGTGGTCAACGCGCCGACCTCAAACAAGGCGACGATGCTGCCAACACCTTTTTTTGGAAGACTTTCGATCAGCCGACTGGTTGCCAGTCGCGATGCATAAGATTCAACATCGACAATCACCGGTTTCAGACCAGCCGCTTCAGCCAGGCCCTGAATATCCTGGACTTTTTCCTTGCGTGACGCGGCGATGAGAACCTCGATGTCACCTGCCGAATTGGCACTCGGCCCGACAACACAAAAATCCAGGCTCACCTCGTCGAGCGGGAAGGGGATGTACTGATTGGCCTCAATCTCGACCTGTAATTCCAACTCGGAATCCGACATGCCACCCGGCAGAATGATCTTTTTTGTAATGACTGCCGAAGGCGGCAACGCCATTGCAACATTCCTGGTTTTGGTCCCGCTCTTTCGGATGACGCGACGCACCGCCTCAGCGACTTCGTCAAATTTTTCAATATTGCCGTCACTGATCCATCCGCGTTCCAACGGTTCAATTGCGCAGCGCTCGAGCACCAGCGCACCGGTTTTATCTTGCCCCAGTTCGACCAGTTTGACACTCGAAGAACTGATATCCAAACCCAGCATGGGCGAAGATTGGCGACTGAACAAGGATCCCAAAGAGATCAAAACTATCCCCTGAAAAGGCCGATCAACGATCAGCGATACCTAAGAATCTACTTCAATGCTAGCAGCAAGGCCTTTGTCCCGCATAGCTTCTTTAATAAAATACTAATGCTCACCGTTGTCAAAAGTTGACGATTTGGGGTCTGATGTTACAGAGATTTGCCGACAAGCACACGGCACCCACCAAGTTCAGCAATGACGGATACTAGCGCGCACATCCTTGAGGCACGATTTCTATAATGATGACGCGCTTCCACCAGTTCTACTTATGCCTACCAAAACACCCGCTGGCGACGCTGGCCCGTCCATCAATCCGCCTTCGCACAAGCGCACCGCACGTTGGCTGGTGCGTCTTGCCCTGTGGGCTGGCGCCATCGCGTTAGGCGGCCTGCTGTCCGTCCTGATGATTGTTGCGTTGGCGATGGCGGTAGCTTTCCCGAACTTGCCCGACATTTCGGAACTGTCGGCTTACCGCCCGAAACTACCGCTGCGCGTGTTCTCAGTGGAGGGGGATCTGATCGGCGAGTTTGGCGAGGAGCGACGCCACTTTACACCGATCAAGGAAATCCCGAAGGTCATGACGGACGCCGTCCTGGCCATCGAGGACTCCCGTTTCTACGAGCATGGCGGGGTCGACTACAAGGGCGTTCTGCGCGCAGCACTGGCCAACATCGGGCGCTTCAAAAGCCAGGGTGCGTCAACCATCACGATGCAAGTGGCACGCAACGTCTACCTGTCATCGGAAAAGACCTACACACGAAAAATATATGAACTGCTGCTGACCTTCAAGCTTGAGCATCTCTTGACCAAGGACCAGATTCTCGAGATCTACATGAACCAGATCTTTCTGGGCAATCGCGCTTATGGCTTCGCCGCGGCATCCGAGGCCTATTTCGACAAACCGCTGCAGGACATCACGATTGCCGAAGCCGCCATGCTGGCCGGCCTGCCCAAGGCACCATCCGCCTACAACCCGATCAGCAACCCGAAACGGGCCCGCTCGCGCCAATTGCACATCATTGAGCGCATGCAGGACAACGGCTTCATCACCGCAGCACAGGCCGCAACCGCCAAGGAGCAAAAACTCAAGGTCCGAAGCAACTCAGATACCACCAAAGTGCACGCGGAGTATGTGGCCGAAACCGTGCGCCAGTTGATGTTTGCCCAGTACGGCGACGAAACCTATACGCGAGGCTTGAACGTTCACACCACGCTACGCACGGCAGATCAGGATGCGGCCTATCGCTCGCTGCGCCGCGGCATCATGGACTACGAACGGCGCCAGGTCTACCGTGGGCCAGAAAAATTCGTAGCCCTGCCCGACGATCCGCAGGAACTCGATGACGCCATCGACGATGCCCTCGATGATCACCCGGACAATGGCGATGTCATGTCAGCCATGGTGCTTGAGGCCGATGCCAGGCACATCAAGGCCGTACGTCAGAATGGGGAATCCATTGACATCAGTGGCGAAGGCCTGAAACCAGCGCAATCTGGTTTGTCGGACAAGGCGCTACCCAAAATCAAAATCCGCCGTGGCGCCATCATCCGTGTTACCCGAATGCCCAAGAACACTTGGGAAATCACGCAGTTACCGGAAGTTGAAGGCGCTTTTGTGGCGCTCGATCCACGCGACGGTTCAATCAAGGCACTGGTGGGAGGCTTTGATTTCGAGAAGAACAAGTTCAACCATGTGACCCAAGCCTGGCGTCAACCCGGATCAAGCTTTAAGCCATTCATCTATTCTGCGGCCCTGGAAAAAGGCTTTACCCCTGCGACCGTCATCAACGACTCGCCGCTCTTTTTTGATGCCGGCGTGACGGGAGGTCAACCCTGGGAGCCCAAAAACTACGATGGCAAGTTTGAAGGCCCCATGACGCTGCGCCAGGGACTTGCCAAGTCCAAGAACATGATCTCGATTCGTATTCTGCAGGCCGTTGGCACGCAGAACGCGCAGGACTGGATCACGCGCTTTGGCTTCGATCCGGAAAAGCACCCGCCTTACCTGACGATGGCGCTCGGTGCTGGGTCGGTCACACCGATGCAGATGGCTTCCGCCTATTCGGTCTTTGCCAACGGTGGTTTGCGCATCAATCCCTGGTTGATCACGAAAGTCACCGAGCAGCAAGGCAAACTACTGGTGGAAACCAAACCGCCGGCACCGGACGAATCCCTGCGCGTCATCGATGCCCGCAACGCGTTCATGATGGAAAGCCTACTGCAGTCGGTGACGCGCTTTGGTACGGCGGCCTCGGCACAGGCCACCTTGAAACGCCCGGACCTGTATGGGAAAACCGGCACCACCAACGACTCGATGGACGCCTGGTTTGCCGGATTTCAACCGACCCTGACAGCCATCACCTGGATTGGCTACGACACACCACACAAGCTGGGTGACCGCGAAACCGGTGGCGGCTTGAGCCTGCCAGTCTGGATCCGCTTCATGGAACACGCACTAAAAAACGTCCCGATCATGGAACCCGATGCGCCCGAAGGCGTGATTCATAGCGGCGGGGAGTGGTTCTATGACGAATACGCCAAAGGTGCCGGCATCAGCAGCCTGGGCCTGCACGACAAGGCGGGAACAACATCAGGTGTGCTGGCCCTGCCGCCGGCCGACGAAAAGAAAAAGATTCTCGACTTGTTCAGAAACTGAGCGAGCAACCCGCCTGTTCACTGGCCAGGCGCGTCAGGCTGGCAAAGAACTCGCCCTGACCCTTGGTGTCGATCCAGGCCGCTCCATCAAACTTGTAGTGGTAGCCGCCTGATTTGGCCGCAAGCCAGACCTCGTGCAACGGTTTTTGCAGATTGATGACAATCTGACTCTGATTGGCAAAGGCCAGCGTTACCATGCCGCCGACTCGCTGACTGTCGATGTCGGCAAGGTCCTCGTCATTGATACGATCGCAAGCGGCCTCCACCCTGTGCAGAAGCATTTCCGCGTGGTCTAAAAATTCCGTGTCAGTCATTACAATTTCACCATGTTTCGTTTTCAGCAAATTCTAGTCAGTGCGATTGTCCTTGCCAGCAGTGTGGCGGGCCTTTGCGCCTGTGGCCAGCAGGGCCCACTGTACCTGCCGACCGAACCAGCCACCCAGCCGCGACCGTCCTCGCCCACCCCTGCCCGGCCCCCGGCCTCTGCCACACAAGTTCCCTCGCAATGAATTCATCCGCTCTTCCCGGCCACCCCCATCTTGCCTACCGGGGCCATGAACTTTTTCTGGAAGACGTAGCGTTGAGTGCTTTGGCCAAGCAGCATGGCACACCACTTTATGTCTATTCCAAAGGCGCCATGCTGGCCGCCCTGCAAGCGTATCAACGCGGCTTTACAGGAAGAAACACGCAAATCTGTTACGCCGTAAAGGCCAATTCAAGCCTGAGTGTGATCCAGGTCTTTGCCCAGGCCGGTTGTGGTTTCGACATTGTCTCGGGCGGCGAGATCGAGCGCGTGCTGGCGGCCGGTGGACAGGCGGACCGGATTATCTTCTCAGGCGTCGGCAAGACCCGCTCCGAAATGCGCCGCGCACTTGACATCGGCATTGGTTGCTTCAATGTCGAGAGCGAGGCGGAACTTGAAGTCCTCAATGAAGTTGCCTCGGCCATGGGCGTGCGCGCGCCAGTGAGCATCCGTGTCAACCCGAATGTCGACCCCAAAACGCACCCCTATATCTCAACCGGTCTCAAGAGCAGCAAATTCGGCGTTCCGCATGAACAAGTGTTGCCGGTTTACCAGCGTGCCGCAGCGCTCGAAGGCCTGCGCGTGATCGGCATTGATTGCCATATCGGCTCCCAGATCACGCAGGAAGCGCCCTATCTGGAGGCGGTAGAGCGAATGATTGATCTGGTGCAAACGATCGAAGCCGCTGGCATCCCGATCCAGCACATCGACTTTGGCGGCGGCCTGGGTATCAATTACAACGGCGAAACACCACCTGATGCCGAACAGC
>SESG01002002.1_pt1 | contig 13817 bp, 15 predicted proteins | sample 3171421 | NCBI WGS metagenome assembly SESG01 (sample SAMN10866946, study PRJNA518727) | freshwater metagenome | biome: subpolar coniferous forest; feature: holomictic lake; material: water; isolation source: holomictic Lake 227, 6 m and 8 m depth | place: Canada: near Kenora, Ontario | collected... | reverse complement strand
TTCATCCGGCCCTTCTGCCTGCTTACGGTGGCAAAGGGATGTATGGAGAACATGTTCACCGCGCAGTAATTGCGAACAGGGAGAAGAAATCAGGGATCACAATTCATTTGGTTGATGAGGTTTACGATCACGGGAAGACCCTTTTCCAGGCAAGCTGCACGATCGAATCAACGGATACACCGGAAATACTTGCCACAAAGATCCATCACCTTGAAATGGAACATTTCCCACGGGTGATCGAGGCATTACTCACTGAGAATTCCTGAAGTACCTTGCCAACTATCAGGACTTTAAATGCTTTTTTTGATGTATATTTGTTATAAATCCGCACGTCATGATCCATCCTCCATTCCTACAAAAAGGCGACAAAATTGCAATGGTATCCCCTGCCGGCAGCATCAAAAGAGTACTTGTTGATCAAGCCATCCGTTTGCTGGAAGACGAAGGATTTGTTGTGGAGACCGGCGTGCATGCATTTGACACTTTTCACCAGTTTTCAGGCACAGATGCCGCCAGGGCGGAGGACATGCAAAAGGCTTTGGATGATCCTGCAGTGAATGCTATCTTTTTTACCCGGGGTGGTTACGGTTCGATCCGTACATTGATGTTGCTCGACTGGTCCGGTTTTTACAGATTTCCCAAATGGCTGGTTGGTTTCAGTGACATCACCATTTTTCATGCCTATCTTTCAACCAATAAGGTGGCCTCCGTTCATGGTGTGATGACTACCTTCTTTTTTGAAAACGGGTTGCGGACCACCAGTTTTGATCGATTGCTTAGTCTTTTAAGAGGGAATTCGCCCGAATATCAACTTGAACCCAACCAATTGAACAGACCGGGGAAATGCCAGGGAGAGCTTGTTGGCGGCAACCTGTCTCTCCTGATAAGTTTGAGAGGTACTCCGCTCGACATCCCATTGGATGGGAAAGTTCTTTTCATTGAGGATATCCTGGAGTTTGATTATCACATCGACAGAATGATGATGAACCTCAAATTCGGTGGTGCATTGTCCAATCTGGCCGGTTTGATTGTCGGCTATTTTACGGAAACCAAATTAAGCGGGATCCCATTTGGTAGGAGTGATTACCAGATAATCAGGGATGCAGTGGCCGATTATGGTTATCCTGTTGTTTTTGGCTTTCCTGCCGGTCATGAGTTGCCTAACTATCCATTGGTGATGGGCAGTGAAATCTCTCTGGATGTAACTGAAGATCAAGTATTCATTCAACAAAAATTTTGATTGGTGTTGTCATGAGAAACGAACCAGTAGAACAGGAGAAAAACGAACTTGGAAAAAAAGGAGAGGAGATTGCCCGCGAATTCCTGGTAAGGAAAGGCTACAAAATTTTGGATCTCAACTGGCATTTCGGGCACAAGGAGATTGATATTGTGGCCCGGCAGGATGATGAGATTGTCATCGCAGAGGTGAAATCAAGACTTGAAAATTATGCGGAAGAGCCATGGGAAGCGGTGACAACCTCCAAGATCCGAAACATCGTTGAAGTAGCCGATGCGTGGCTGAATGCCAGGAATATGGATCTCGAAACCAGGTTTGATGTGATCTCCATTGTGTTTCAAAAAGACGGAAGCCACAGGATCGAGCATTTTGAGGGAGCATTTATTCCTCCCGTAAACTGATTACCCGAAATCGTTGCATTGTCCTGGTCATTGTTCTCATTTCAAAATTCCCGGTACTTGAATTAGCAGATGGACTTTAGAAGCTTTTTGATTAATTTCACCGGTCAAAATTAGTTCGCGATGAACATTGAGGAGGTCAGGCAGATTTGTATTTCAAGAAAAGGAGTCACAGAAGGATTCCCTTTCGACGAGTTGACCCTTGTTCTGAAAGTGGGCGGCAAGATGTTTGCCCTGCTTGATCTGGACAATAATCCCTCTATAAACCTGAAGTGCGATCCTGAAAGGGCTGTCGATCTGCGTGAACATTATGATTCCATTCTTCCGGGCTACCACATGAATAAACAACACTGGAATACCGTGATTTTGGATGGAAGCCTGCCCGATAAACTGATCGCCGAGTTGATCGGGCATTCCTACGATCTGGTTTATGCATCCCTGCCGAAGAAGGCAAAGGAAGTAGTGGATCATGAAGAATGATAATTTAATGGAGCTTTTTTGGTGCCTTTGTGAGTTACCTTTGTGTTCTTCGCGGTGAATATTTTTAACCACTACGGTCACTAAGGATTAAACAAAGGTCCCAAAGCATTGAAATTCAAAATAACCACAACTGATAACTTGCCATGATATACAATCTGAAAGGCGCCGAATACATTGAGCTGATTAAAATGCTCAAACTTTTAAGGATCGCTTCATCCGGCGGAGAAGCAAAAATGATGGTGGAGGATGGCGAGGTAAAACTCAACGGGAATCCCGAATCGAGGAAACGTGCCAAGCTGCGGCCGGGCGATGTGATTCAGATTTTTGGCAAAACAATTACCATTGAGGCTTGAAACTTTGGAATCCGGGAGAGCCGGTTGGAATGAAACAGGCTATCCCGGATAAATATTCTCCGAAAGGGTTATTTGACCCCCAGCAGCTTCATCATTTTATTGGCGACTTCGGTATTCTCCATAAAGCCTCCAAACTGTTCGGCACCAGGACCGTAGGCGAATATTGGCACACAAACTCCAGTATGTTCAGGGCTCGAAAATTTTGCCGTAAAAGCCCCCGTCTTGTTGTTGCCTTCGTTAATGGTCATACCACCCGTTTCATGATCTGCCGTTACCACGATTAAGGTGTGCCCGTCCTTTGCCGCGAAGGCAAGGGCTGCGCCGATCGCCTTGTCCAGATCGAGTGTTTCACCGACGACACCCGGGGCATTGTTGTTGTGCGCCAGAAAATCTATTTCTGAACCTTCCACCATCAAAAAGAATCCTTTTTTGTTTTGCGACAGCAGGTTGATGGCCGTTTGGGTGGCCGGAACAAGCATTTCCCCGCGTTCAGGCATGGGTGAATTGTGCTCTTCGGCTGTCAGACCTGCAAGTTTGCCGGTTTTAACCTTGAGGATATCCTCCATCTTGTAAAGGACCTGGTAGCCTTTGTCTTTAAGCTCTTTGGACAGATTTCGGCCATCTTTGCGGTTTTCGAAAAATTTCACGCCTCCACCGATAAAAACATCGATGTCAGAATTGATAAATTCCGCAGCAATCTTATCATAGTTGTTTCTCGAAACCTGATGTGCCAAAAAAGAGGCAGGTGTAGCGTGGTTGATAGCGGAAGTGCTCACTAATCCGGTTTTCAATCCCTTCTTTGCCGCCATTTCCCGGATGTTTGGAACAGACTTCTTATCTGCACCAACCCCGATCGCACCGTTGTAGGTCTTTACTCCGCAGGCCAATGCCGTGCCGCCGGCTCCCGAGTCAGTGATATAATCAGAGGTGGAATAGGTTTTGGAAAATCCGCAGTGGATGAAATTCTGAAGAAAAAGTGAACCGCCATTTGCGGTCATTGAGGCATAAATATGTGCCAGTCCCATTCCATCACCGATGAAAAGAATGATGTTCTTCGGGTGCTTTCCGGTTTTAACCTGTTCGAATTTCTGAACAGGGTAAAAAGTGCCTCCCTTGAATTCCTCGACAGATGTCGGGTTCCTGTTTTCCTTGTATTGTTCCTGCGAAAATCCATTCAAACAATTCAGCGATAGCAGGCAGGCAAAAAGAAGTAACCCGAAGGCGGAAGATGTCAATTGTCTCATAATGTAAAATAGTTAAAAACAGTAATAGGGTAGATGGAAAAGGAATGGATAAAATCAGTTGCGAAGATAAAAAAATCATTCATCCTTAAATCTCTGCAATCCATATTTCAGAATGCATTCATCCTGTTCTGCCAGGAATATCATGGGTTGAAGATGAACCCGTCACAGGGGATTTTTCAGCAATCGGATCCGTTTGATCTTCGTTGTTAAACAACTGCAATTTGATTGACCTGCCTTTTGCAAAATTCGAAAATGCGGTATTTGTTTGGAGCCGGAGGAGGTCGTCTTCCAGGGTTTGCATGGTTTCCGATAATTTCTGTTCTGTTGGATGATCCTCTTTCAGCCAGTACAGGTTATTCCTAATGACCATACTGGTTTCGTCTGCACAGCGAATGGTGAGGTTTTCATGAATCCACTGGTGCTCATTTTCGAGTGTCAACACTCCCTGGTCAATGACCTTATCGTCTTCGAGGTAGGTCATGAAATATTTTTCATTGCGTTTGAAATCGAAGTGAGCCATGACCAAACTTGACCCTGCAATCACAATGATCATGCTGATTAATTGTAATGGATGAATTCTGATCAGCGTGAGTCCTTTACTCGTAAAAGCAATGATGAGCCCAACAATGACCCAGGACCAAATACCTCGACTGATCATATATTTCCATTTATTCTTTCGTTGGATGGTCCACCTTTGGTAAAAGCGGGATTGATTTCGACTGGTTTCCTTCATGATCGGTGGGTCAGGAGTAAATATTTTGGAGATAAAATTCCGATTAATTGATCGTTATTCCTTTTTCTGAAGCCAACAGCCTGATTGCATCCCTCGCTTCTATCAGCACCTTAAATTCCAGGTCTGACAAGGAGAATTTGGAGGAGGAACCATCCGTTTGGGCGATGTGAAACCAATTGGTTTTGTATTCCATGGATTTGATCCGGTTCCAGGAGATGGATTGCTCTTTTGTCCGGATTCCGGGCTTGATGGCAATGTGCTGATCGTCAATGTGAATGTACGCGGAACCAAAGTATTTTTCAAAAGAATAGCCCAATCCAATCACAATGCCCCGGGTTCCTAATACCAGCATATATAACATCATAGGAACCGCAAACATCCAGTCATCTTGTTTTTTATGAAGGATAACCACCAAATAAAGAATAGCAAGAAGGATGCCCGTTATCCCCATCGAGAGGGCGAATTTGGATTTTTTTGCTTTGGGAATCAGGTCGATTTTTAGTTCCATGGGTCTAAAATTAGGTTTGATTATTCTCTCAAACTGTTATTTGATACAAACTGATCTCTATGGCTTTCTCTCTGGCAATCTGCACCATTGCGTGAATTGCTTCAGTGGATGCATTGCTGTTGGCATATGGCAATTTCAGCAGCAATACTGAACCGTCCTGACGGCTTATTCTAAATTGGAGGTGCCAGTAGTTTATCGATTTTATCTCCTCCCAGGAAACGGACTCTTCCTTTGCCCAAATACTGTTTTTAAAAGTAATCAGGTTGTTATCCATTTTGATGAAGGCACTGCCAAAGAGTTTCCGTATATGATAACCCAGTCCTGTAGCCAGAAGCCAGGCGCCAAAAAAGACCGAAAAAATCTGATAAATCCAATCGGCGGTATTTATCGTCAGGTTTTCTACGATTCTATCGGCAAACCATACGACTATGACCAGCAATACGGCGATTCCCCAGATGATTCTGAACCAGTATTTTTTGCTTTTTTGAAGCAGGTCGATTTGATGTTCCACAGGTTGCAAGCGTTTGGTGGGTTAAAATTAAGGGTAAGAGAACCTTACATCAAAGATAAATTTTTTTTGTACCCGACATTGATGAAATGTAGTTTTCATCTATTTCATCCTGCATCATTTGGATTTGAATCAAAAGAGACGCAGCATGCTACGTCTCTACGGTACAATACGCAATGTTTGAATTGCGCCATATTTTGCCTTTAATCAACGAATCAGCTAATGATCACATTGTGTAAATCTTCATCATGCAGTTCCTGCAATCAAACTCCAGTTCGAAGCGGTCGGGTCCATCCTGCAAAGTGAATGGCTCGGAAAGATGGGAAGGGGAAATGCCACCGAATTTCGGACAATAGCCAAGTTCGTACTTCAGGCAGTGTTTGGTCGTCATTACCTGCTGCCTACCGGTGAAAGTCCGTTTTTCGACTGCCATCTCCGGGTTTTCGATGCCATGACGCCGGTAAAATTGCATGGCCAGGCGGTTGCTGATGTTGTTTTCAAAATGGAATGCCTCGGTGGGATAGGGAACCATTTTGGCATCAGCGTCTTTCCGGAAGGAATTTTCCTGATTGCTTTCATTGGAAGGGGAAACACGCCTTTCTGAAATCAGCAGGTCCAGCAGTCCCCGGCGCAGTTCGTTCAGTTGCTGGGAAGAAAAAAAGTACTTTTCATTGCCACCTGTGTCAATGTTCGTGACCAGGAACGGCGTATCTCCCGATTTGGTTAGTTGTCGAAGTATGTTTTCGCGAGATTTGGCAGGATCATTGGCAGCTGTTCTGGACATCAACATGGAGAAACTCGTCGGGGCATCCCTCGTGGGTGCCCCATCCTGGGTGGCCACAAGTGCCGCCCAAACAGAAAATCCATCCGGAGTTTCAACAAGTTCAATTGCGACAGGGATCTTTCGTTCAGCGCTCTTCCGCTCGAGCGCCATCTGGAAGGCATGGTCGGAGTTCCTGTGAATTTTTGCCCCGACGAAGACCCCGTTCATCCTATCGGGATAAATATATCCGTTCTCCGTCTTGTTGACTTTGAGTCCAGTGCTTTCTCCATTTTTGCCGACAAAAGTCAGTCCGTCGTTGTTGGAGATTTGTTTCAGACCAGAAACCTGGAGGGAATCCCTTGTTATCCTTGTAACTTCGCCTATCTCTTCCCCCAGCGACTTGGGACTGTCAATCCCGGCAACAGGATCCTTTCGCCCCCTGAGGAAATATTCTGTGGAGCCGCGTTGAAAGCTCTTTGATGGATCCGGTGTGAAAAAGAAAGTGGACTTTCCCAGGGAAGCTGCAGTGAATTCGGGTTTTTCTTCCAAAACCTTGTCGAGTTCCGCCCGGTAAAAAGCAGTTACATTTTTCACATATCCGATGTCCTTGAGCCGTCCTTCAATTTTAAAGGAGCGTACACCGGCATCTGCCAGTTCGAGGATGGATTTTGACCTGTTGAGGTCCTTGAGCGAAAGGAGGTATTTGTCCTGAACAATGACTTTCCCTGCAGCATCAGACAGGGTGTATTTTTTGCGGCATGGCTGGGCGCAGGCACCACGGTTGGCGCTTCTTCCACCCATGGCATGGCTCATGAAACACTGTCCGCTCAGGCTGACGCAAAGCGATCCATGCACAAAGGCTTCAAGCTCTATCGTGGTATTGCCGGAAATCTCACTGATCTGTTCAAGGGATAGCTCCCTTGCCAGGACGGCTCTTTTAAACCCAACCTCCTGCAAAAACCTGATCTTCTCTACCGTGAAGTTGTTGGCCTGCGTACTCGCATGCAGGGCGATGGGTGGAAGGTCCATCTCCAAAAGGCCAAAATCCTGGATGATCAGTGCATCCGCCCCTGCTTCGTAGACCTGCCGGATAATCCTGGCGGCCTCTTCCAGTTCGTTGTCGTAAAGAATGGTGTTGAGGGCCACATAGGTTTTGACGCCAAATATATGCGCTTCAGCTGTCAGTTTTTCGATCTCCGCGATGGAATTGCCTGCCGCTTCGCGCGCACCAAATCTGGGTGCACCAATGTATACGGCATCCGCACCATGCCGGATGGCAGCAATGCCACATTCCAGGTTTTTGGCGGGAGCCAGCAGTTCTAATTTTTTACCGGAGTCCATCTGTTCGATATTGGATTTTGCAAAGATGCGGATTAACCGCGTCACGATGGAGTTTTAATCGTATTTTTCGTTGAATAGTCGCACTCGGTCTTCTTTCCAATGCCAAAAACTATTCATTGAGCGCTTCCCAGTATTCAACTGCCCGGCGGGTGTGCGGTATGACGATGGTCCCACCGACCAGGTTGGCCACGGCAAATATTTCGAAAAGCTCATCCGTGGTAACGCCTTGTTCGTGACATTTCTCAAGATGGTATTTGACGCAGTCGTCACAACGCAAAACCATCGAACTTACAAGGCCAAGCATCTCCTTGGTTTTGGTGGAGAGGACGCCTTCCATGTAGGTGTTGGTATCGATGTTGTAAATTCGCTTCATCACCTTGTTGTCGGAAGCCAGAATTTTCTCGTTCATTTTGGCGCGGTAGGCGCGGAATTCAGTTATTTTTTCGTTCATTTTATCAAAATTACACTATTTTTTGATCTCTTTTCCTGATTTGCCCCTTCCGTCCGAAGGGAACCCAATTGCCTTTTTCGATAGGCTACCGCGGACGTTTTCCTCCGGGCTTTATCTCATCCCCCGGTTGCACCGGGGGTTATTCTGGGGCAACCCCTTGCGGGGTTGAAACCTTGGATTCGCGTTTGTTCCATCATTTGGTATGAACTTGAATTATTGCAACCTATAGATGTAGCCCCTTCCGTCCGAAGGGAACAAAATTGTTTTTTTCGATAGGCTACCGCGGACGTTTTCCTCCGGGCTTTATCTCATCCCCCGGTTGCACCGGGGGTTATTCACGGGCAACCCCTTGCGGGGTTGAGATCCCTTATTCGAACGAGTTAGGCCAACGACCCCTTCGACAGGCTCAGGGACCGGTAATTAGCACCCTAATATATGACCCTTCGACGGGCTCAGGGACCGGTAATTAACACCATAATAGACCCTTCGACAAGCTCAGGGACCGGTATTTAGCACCCTAATATATGACCCTTCGACGGGCTCAGGGACCGGTAATTAACACCATAATAGACCCTTCGACAAGCTCAGGGACCGGTATTTAGCACCCTAATATATGACCCTTCGACAGGCTCAGGGTGCAAAATCCTGGAGTCGTGCTCGCCCACTCTCCATGTCCCCAAGTCTTCCATTCTTTTTCGTGCCAGTCGTCCCCTCGTTACTCCGTTGGCGCCTCAATCTTGCATTCTACCTCCCCAATCAGGGTTGTTTGGGTGCAACTGTGAATTTTCACCCTGACTAAATCGCCGATATCTATCCCTTTGCTTGGAAAAACGACCACTTTATTCTGTGAACTTCTGCCGAAAAATTCGGTTTTTTTCTTTTTGGAGACTCCCTCAGCCAGCACCTCCACTGTCTTTCCAATATCGCGTTGATTGCTTTCGAGAGAGAGCCTGTTTTGCAACTGAATGATTTCCTCCAGTCTTCTTGATTTTACCTCCTCAGTAACATCATCCTCAAAATGATCCGCTGCATAGGTGCCGGGGCGCATCGAGAATTTGAACATGAAGGAAGTATCAAACTGAACCTCTTCCATCAATTGCAGGGATTGAATATGATCCTCTTCTGTCTCTGTGCAGAATCCGCAGAAGAGGTCGGTGGTGATCCCGCATCCCGGCAGCACCTCACGAATCGCTTTTATTCTGTCGAGGTACCATTCGCGGTCGTACTTCCTGTTCATTTTTTTGAGGATGGCCGAACTGCCCGACTGTACCGGCAGGTGGATGTGCCTGCAAATATTCGGATGGGCAACCATAATTTTCAAAAGCTTATCGGACAAGTCCTTGGGGTGCGATGTCGTGAACCGTACCCTCAGGGAGGGAGAAGTCGAGGCCACCATCTCCAACAGATCAGGAAATTTGATCGGTTTGCGGGTGGTTTCAGGATGCCAGATATAGGAATTGACATTCTGGCCCAAAAGTGTCACCTCCCTGGTGCCATTATCGAACAACGCTTTCACTTCGTTGAGGATATCTTTCGGATCGCGGCTTCGTTCCCGACCACGGGTATAAGGTACGATGCAATAGGTGCAAAAATTATTGCAGCCTCTGGTAATGGAGACAAAGCCTGAAATTCGCTCTTCCCCTATCCTTTTTGGGATGATGGAGTCGTAGGTTTCGTTGATGGTCAATTCCACATTGACAGCACTTTCTCCCAATCGTGCCTTGTCGTACAGAAATGGAAGGTCCCGGTAGGCATCGGGCCCGGCAACGAGATCTGCCGATTTTTTTTCAATTAATTCATCTCCAATTCTTTCAGCCATACAGCCAATCAGTCCGACCACCAATTTCGGATTCTTTTTCTTCAGACTCCTGAAAAAGGTTAACCTGTTCCAGATCTTCTTTTCCGCATTGTCACGTACAGAGCAGGTATTGACGAATATGGCATCCGCTTCGGCATATTGGTCTGTAAGGACGAATCCACGGTCGCCCATCACAGATGCAACAACCTCGCTGTCTGCGACATTCATCTGGCAGCCATAGGTTTCGATATATAGTTTTTTCAGAGTCATCATCGTATACGTTTCTCCGGAACACAAGAATCAGTAGAGCCACAAAGTTAGAATCAATTTTTTCAATAATGGAAACGGGTTAAAAAACTTGGAAATCCGACTTTTTTTCGGTATATTTACTATTGATCTGATTTTATATAGTGAGGTTTTTATACCCATCTATGTTAGTCAGCCCCTTCGACTTCGCTCAGGGACCGGCAAAGTTCACGTCCTAAGCAATGCCGAAGGGCATTTCATCAAAATCCCACATAATATTTTCCAACCACTTTTTGCCGAACTGTTTTTGCTTATCTTTGCGCCAAACAATCCGCCCTATGACTACCTTGAGACGGAAAACATTTTTTTTGTTCTGGATATCCCTGGTTCTATTAAATTTCCCGGTAGGGGCACAAACGACCAGACCAACCCCTTTGACACCGCCCATTGCAGATGGTTCGTTCATTTGGCAGCGGCTGAATGTAGAGTCAGGCATCGAAATATCCGATCTGCTCAAACAGCAATACGATCAAAGCCGAAAATCAGGTACTTTCCCCGGCTACCGGTTGCAACTCTATTTTGGATCAGGAGTTCAGGCCAGGTCTCATGCAGAGAAGGTGAGGACAGATTTCAATTCTATTTATCCGGATACCAAGGTCTATCTGATCTTTAAATCCCCCGATTTTATTGTAAGGGCCGGAGACTTCAGGACCAAAAGTGAAGCATTAAAAGTATTAAAGAGTTTATCCGCCGGTTTTTCGAATGCTTTTATCGTCACCGACGAGATTGCCTTCCCTATACTGGCGGTTCAAGGAGAAATAAAATAACAGATGAGCGACCAAATCAAACACGAATGTGGAATAGCACTGATCAGGCTTCGTAAGCCGCTGGAATATTACCGGTTAAAGTACGGAACCTGGCAGTACGGGGTCAACAAGCTCTATCTGATGATGGAAAAGCAGCACAACCGGGGTCAGGATGGTGCCGGAGCAGTTGGTGTTAAGGTCAACATGTCGCCGGGTCAGGAATATATTTTCAGGCATCGCTCCATTGATCCAAACCCTATCCGCGATGTTTTTGCGAAAATATTCAAGGAGTTCAACTATGCCCAGCAACATTTCCCGCAGGCCGTTCACGATCCGACATGGGCCAAGGCCAATCTTCCTTTTGCAGGAGAGTTGTACCTCGGTCATCTTAGATATGGCACCTATGGTCGCAACAGTGTAGAGTCTACCCATCCTGTAATGCGACAGAATAACTGGCGTTCGCGGAATCTGGCTCTGGCAGGGAATTTCAACCTGACCAATGTGGATGAGCTCTTCAATCTGCTTGTTGGTTTGGGCCAGTTTCCAAAGGGTTTCAATGACACGGTAACCATTCTGGAAAAAGTTGGCCATTTCCTCGACGAAGAAAATGAATTGCTTTTCAGGCAATATAAAAACGAGGGATATGCCAATGCCGAAATTTCTCCGCTGATCGAAAAAAATATTGATATCCGCAAAGTCCTCGAAAGAGCGAGCCGCGACTGGGATGGTGGTTATACGGTCGGAGGGATCATCGGTCATGGAGATGCCTTTGTATTGCGGGATCCGTGGGGGATACGGCCTGCCTATTACTACGCAGACGATGAAATAGTGGTTGTCGCCTCCGAAAGGCCTGTCATCCAGACGGTCATGAATGTAGGCTGGACCAGTGTCTCTGAGATCAAACCCGGTCATGCCCTGATCGTGAAGATGGACGGAACCTACAAGGAAGAGATGGTTCGCGTACCACAGAAAAGAAGCTCCTGCTCTTTCGAACGAATTTATTTTTCCCGCGGATCCGATCGCGACATTTACCAGGAGCGGAAGAAACTGGGCTTTCTGCTGGCACCTGTCATCCTGAAGGCCATTAACAACGACCTGAAAAACACGGTCTTTTCCTTTATCCCCAATACTGCTGAAACGGCATTTCTTGGTATGATGGAAGGCATTCGCGCCGATCTCCTGAACTGGAAAAAAGAGGCGATTCATGCCCTCGGTGACCAAATGACGGAAGAGAAGATTGCCGAAATCATCTCCGTACAGCCTAGGACCGAAAAAGTAGCCATCAAAGACGTGAAGATGCGCACCTTTATCGCCGACGACAACAGCCGCGATGATCTTGTGGCCCACGTTTACGATGTGACCTATGGTGTGGTCGAAAATTTCGAAGATACCCTCGTGGTGATTGACGATTCGATCGTTCGCGGAACAACCCTCAAACAGAGTATCCTGAAAAGTCTCGACAGGCTAAAACCTAAAAAGATCATCATTGTATCCTCTGCTCCCCAGATTCGCTTTCCGGATTGTTACGGCATCGATATGGCCATCCTGGGTAAGTTTGTGGCTTTTGAAGCAGCCATGGTGCTATTGAGGGAGACAGGAAAGTCACACGTGATTGATGAGGTCTACCGGAAATGCAAAGATCAGCAGCATCTACCGAAAGAGGAGATGGTGAATTATGTGAAGGAAATATACCGGCCATTCACCGACGTCGAAGTCTCCGCCAAAATCGCACAATTGCTCAAACCTTCAGATTGCAAATCGGAGGTAGAGATTGTGTACCAGACTGTTGAAAATCTGCACTTAGCCTGTCCAAATGATTTGGGTGACTGGTACTTTACGGGTGATTATCCAACCCCTGGTGGCAATAAGGTGGTCAATACCGCGTTTATCAATTACATCGAGGGAATAGACGGAAGAGCTTACTGAAAACGCATCTTCGGATTTTCCTGTTTCTCCACCAGTTCTTCAAGGTAGGAAGAAACATGCCTGTCGATCTTGATGTCGTACATGTCTTCAATGCTTAGCAGGATGCCGGTCTCTTCCACATCTCCGAATTCATCACTGATGGCGGTGCCAAAAGTACGCATGTTGGGAGTTAGGTTCATGTAGGCATTGATGAGCGGAGGAATGTTTTCACCCAGTTTTCTGACTTCCGACGACAAGAGTTTGTAGGCTTCATCGTAATTCTTTCCATCAAAAAGTTCCTGCATTTTCTCCGGATCGTAATGAACAGCCATCGGCTTTCTGGCCCATACCAAATGATCCGGATCTGAGAAATATTTGCTGAAGAAAAAGAGAATCAGGTTGCGGGCATCCTGGTTATAATGGGTGTACATGGTTACCTTGCCAAAATAATATTTTACTTCGGGATAGTCAATCATCAGTGCACCAAGGCCATCCCAGAGGTTGTCAAGTGCAAAGAGTGCTTTTGATCCGGCTTTGGACGACTGATAATCAGGTTGCACGAAAGAGCGTCCCAACTCAATGACGGAAGGAAGATAATCCCTGATAAAAGTGTCGGAAAAATTAAAAAGATGTGCAGTGGCCAGAGGTACTTCACCGTTGACATCTTTCCCGAGTTCAGCGCAATGGATGAACCGGTATCCACCCAGTATCTCTTTGTTGGCGGGATCCCACACAATCAGTTGCTTGTAGGGATGAGTTTCAGAACTGTCATATTGATCAAGGTCCAACTCTTCACCGATACCACCACCGGCTGATCTGAAAGTGATCTCCCTTAGCCGGCCGATCTCCCGCATCAAATTGGGAGAATCATGATAAGTAAGAATATAGATTTCGTTCTCGGCCTTGTTTGTCTTCCTTTGAAATTTTTCAGGGGTAAGTTCTGCTTCCAGTAATTCCCTCGGAACGGGAGGAATGATCTCCTTCATCGTTTAACAAGTAATTAGTACGCGCCAAAAATAGCAATAATTCGACCACAAATTTCACGA
>SESG01012155.1_pt1 | contig 13822 bp, 11 predicted proteins | sample 3171421 | NCBI WGS metagenome assembly SESG01 (sample SAMN10866946, study PRJNA518727) | freshwater metagenome | biome: subpolar coniferous forest; feature: holomictic lake; material: water; isolation source: holomictic Lake 227, 6 m and 8 m depth | place: Canada: near Kenora, Ontario | collected... | reverse complement strand
GACTTGGGTCCGCACCCGCCTCAAGCAGTATTGTTACGGCTGCTGGTGTGCCGTAATGTGCCGCCATCATCAGCGGTGTTGTACCGTTTGGTGATTCTGCGTCGATGTACGCATGGTTCTCAAGCAACAACGCGATGACTGCCACATGGCCGTTGGTAGCGGCGTAATGCAGCGGTGCCCAACCTGGCTTGTTGACATCGGAGCCCTTGGCAATGAGTTCCTGGCACAGTCCGGTCAATCCCTTGAGTGCGGCTAGCATGAGCGGACTTTCATCCTTCACGGTACGCGCATCCGTTTGGGTGCCGGGCCACCCCAGCAGCAAGATCGCGACCTTGAGGGAGGAATCCCGGATGGCCAGAAAGAGTCCACTTTCGCCCTGTGGGTTCGGTGTGTTTGGATCAAATCCGCGTCTCAACAAGCCTGATACCAGTTCGGCATCATCAGTTTTGATGGCCGAAAAATAATCTTCATATGAACCAGCATATGTTAAAGAATATGCAATAAAAACATAAAGATAGATTAATTTTCTAAACAATTGCTTTAACATAAATCATGCCGATTCTGCCGCCAGAACGCCCTTAAACAGGGTTTCAAAGTTGCGGGTACTGGCCCGCGCAATCTGCTCCAGCGGCATTTGCCTGAGTTGCGCCAATTGGGCAGCGACGTAAGGCACATAAGACGGGTTATTGGTCTTGCCCCGATATGGCACGGGTGCCAGATAAGGGCTGTCGGTTTCTATCAGCAGACGGTCCAAGGGCACAAAGGCCGCTACATCGCGCAAATCCTGCGCATTCTTGAAGGTCAGAATGCCGGAAAAAGAGATGTAAAAACCCAAGTCAAGCGCCGCACGGGCAACGGCTGCCGTCTCGGTAAAACAGTGGAAGACACCACCGGCGCTACCGCTTGAACCATCCTCCCCCATTTCGCGCAGAATGGCCAGGGTGTCGTCTGAGGCCGCTCGTGTGTGGATGACCAGCGGCAGTTGAAGTTCTCGCGCCGCCAGGATGTGGGTGCGAAACCGCTCACGCTGCCAGGCCATATCGGCCACACTGCGCCCTGCCAGACGGTAATAATCAAGCCCCGTTTCGCCAACTCCGATCACACGCGGCAACTGTCCTCGCGTCAGCAAATCCTGCAGCGTGGGCTCTCTGACTCCTTCGTTATCGGGATGCACTCCGACAGTGACCCAAAAGTTGTCGTAAGTCGTGGCAAGTTCATGTACCGCAGGGAATTCTTCCAGGGAGGTGCAGATGCAAAGGGCGCGGTCTACCAGCGCCTGTGCCATTGCAGCCCGAATGACAGGGATTTGTGCGGACAGTTCCGGAAAAGTTAAATGACAGTGCGAATCAGTGAACATGGGTAAGCCAAGGTGGCAAGAGGAGGCGGGAGCAATATCGAGCCCGTGCATTGATCAATTTAGGGCTTTTTGCGCCTGGCATGCCAGCGCTTCAAGCATCAAGCCGGAATTGAAAGGGTGCTCGACAGTACGCGTCGCAGTCGCCAGCGAGCGAGCCCAGGCTGTCAAGTTTGCGAGCGAGCCCGTCGTAGGCAAATCCGCCGCCTCAAAAAACCGGGGCGTGGCACCGCTTTGGAGCGCCAGCACGTCGTGACAGATCTTGTGCAGCGCGTTCAGTGCCTGCGTCGGCGTCCAGTCTTTGAACACGGTGGTATCCCCGCGCGCCATGGCCTTTGGCAACCGGACCCATGCCTGCGCACCCGGCTCCCATTGTGAAAATTGCAAGGCATCTTCAGGGCGGCCGCCAGCGGCCCGCAGCATGACACGCCCTGGCTCGCGTGCAATCCCGCACTGTTGCAGCCAGTTCAGTGCCAAGTCCTCGGAGGGCCACAGCATGTTATGCACCAGGCAACGGCTGCGAATGGTTGGGAGCAACTGATCGGCCGCTTCCGTGGCCAGCACAAACCGGGCATCGCCGGGCGGCTCCTCCAGTGTCTTGAGCAATGCGTTGGCCGTTACGTTGTTCATGCGCTCGGCCGGGTAGACCAGCACCACCTTGCCGCGTCCGCGGGCGCTGGTGCGCTGGGCGAACTCGACGGCATCGCGCATGGCGTCCACCCGAACCTCTTTGCTGGCCTTGCGTTTCTTGTCGTCAATTTCGCCTTGCGCCTTTTCACTCAAGGGCCACGCAAGTTCGAGCATGGTGGTCTCCGGCATCAGCATGCACAAGTCGGCATGGGTGCGAACATCAATGGCGTGGCAACTACCGCATTGGTTGCAGGCGCCTTCCTCCGATGGACGCTCGCAAAGCCAGGCACGTGCCAGCGCCAATGCCAATTTGTACTGTCCAAGTCCGGATGGACCAGCCAACAGCCACGCATGGCCACGCTGCTGCAGGAGCGATCGGGTTTGGGCTGCAACCCACGGCGTGGGCAAGCTATCCGTCATCTCAGCCAACCTCTGAGTTGCAGCGCAGCCAGGACATCGAGCCAGACCGCCTCACGCGTCTGGTCAGCGTTGATGCGGGCGAACCGCGCTGGGCTCTCCTGCATGCGCTGCAGGTAGCCGTTCGAAACGCGCTGAAAGAAGGCCTGCGGCTGGGCTTCAAATTTATCCGGAACCCGCGTGCCGGCCAAGCGCTGTGCAGCAATTCCGGCGGGCAAATCGAACCAGACCGTGACATCGGGTTGCCGAACAAGGCCTGCGTCGTTGGCCGAGGTGTTCTGCACCATGTGCTCTAGAACCGATAACAAACCCAGGTCAAACCCACGGCCAGCGCCCTGGTAAGCAAAAGTCGCATCGGTAAATCGGTCGCACAACACAACATGGCCTTGAACCAGTGCGGGCTCGATAACCTGGCGCAGATGATCGCGTCGTGCGGCAAACACCAGCAAGGCCTCCGTCATGGCGTCCATGGCGTCATTGAGCACCATGGCGCGCAATTTTTCCGCCAAAGGCGTCCCGCCTGGTTCGCGCGTGACGGTCACCACCCTGCCCTGCGCGCGAAAAACTTGCGCAAGCCCGTCGATGTGGGTGGACTTTCCGGCACCATCAATGCCTTCAAAACTGATGAATAGACCCTGCAAGAGACCCCCGGTTGACATCGTTTCTTACTTTCCGCGCTGGTATTTGTTAACCGCCCGATTGTGCGCCTCCAGGCTGCTGCTGAACTCGCTGCTGCCGTCGCCGCGGGCCACAAAATAGATGGCCTTGGTGGCAGCTGGTTGCACGGCCGCCAGCAGGGCCTGTTTGCCTGGCATTGCAATCGGGGTTGGGGGCAAACCGGAGCGGGTATAGGTATTCCAGGGGGTATCTTTTTGCAGATCACGCCGGCGCAAATTGCCGTCAAAGGCCTCACCCATGCCGAAGATCACGGTTGGATCAGTTTGCAGCATCATGCCCAGACGCAATCGGTTGGCAAAGACGCCAGCGATCATGCTTCTGTCATTGGCGCGGCCGGTTTCTTTCTCGACAATGCTGGCCAAAATCAGCGCCTGCTCCGGCGTTGCCAAAGGCAAATCCGCTTGACGCTGACTCCAGGCCTGGGCCAGGCGCTTGTCCATTGCGCGCATGGCGCGCTTGAGCAATGCAAGGTCGCTGCTGCCCTTCGCATAGGTATACGTGTCTGGATAGAAGCGTCCCTCGGGTGCAACTCCCGGCTTGCCCAGGACTTTCATGACCAGATAGTCGGGCAGGCCTTTCGATTCCGGGCTCAACTGTTCGGCCGCGAGGAGCGCAGCACGAACCTGACTGAAGTTCCAGCCTTCCACCAGCGTGACAGCACGCAGTGCCTCTTCGCCACGCACGAGTTTTCGCAGAAGACTGCGCGGGCTGGTGCCGGGTTCAATTTCATAGCTACCGGCCTTGATCTGACGCGCTTGCCCAGACATGCGAAACCACCAGTAAAGCAGGCTTGGGTTGACTTTCACCCCGGCATCGCTGATCGATTGCGCCATGGCGCGCACCGACGTGCCCGGTTCGACCGACAGGTCAACCGTATCGGTGTTCAGTTCCATATCATGATTGAGCCACCAGCCCAGGCCGCCACCGAGCAGCGCAGAAAAGACAAGAATGAGAAAAAAGAAACGGCGCACAGCCCTACAGCCTTTGATGAAATCGAGAGGGGATGATAATTCAGTCTATGGAAACCAAACTCAATGGCGTAGCGCGACTCGGACATCTAGGCGTCATCCGGGTTGAAGGCGTTGATGCCGCCAGCTTTCTTCAAGGCCAGTTGACGCAGGACTTTTCACTACTGGGCCTGGGCGAAGCCCGCTTGGCCGCCTATTGCTCGGCGCAGGGACGGATGCTGGCCAGCTTTTACGGTTTCAAACGCAGCCACACCGAAATACTGCTGGTCTGCAGCGGCGATCTGCTGGCGCAAACAATTCAAAGACTGTCCCGCTTTGTCATGCGCTCCAAAGTCAGCCTGACGGATGCCAGCCCTGATTACATTCTTATCGGCTTGGCCGGAGATGCACTGAGTGAGATCGCAGGTGGTAGCCACGCCGCCTGGTCCAAACTCGAAATCGACACCGCAAGTCTTGTTTTCCTTTATCCCGCGCATGGTGTCCAGCGCGCACTCTGGCTGGCCCCGGCAACACAGACCCAACCGGTTGGCTCGCCGCTGAGCGAGCAGGACTGGTTGCTGGGCGAAGTTCACAGCGGCATCGCCCTGATCAATGCGGCGACCGTGGAAACCTTCGTGCCGCAGATGCTCAACTACGAGTCGGTTGGTGGCGTGAGTTTCAAAAAGGGCTGTTATCCCGGTCAGGAAGTCGTGGCGCGCAGCCAGTTTCGGGGCACACTCAAGCGCCGAGCCTTTGCCGCGCACAGCGCTGCCCCGATGAAGGCCGGTGACGAAATATTTCAGGACGAGGATCCGCAGCAACCCTGTGGCATCGTGGCGCAGGCAGCAGCGGCAGTAAACGGTGGTTTCGATGCGATCGTTTCGATGCAGACGGCGGCGGCTGAGGCTGGCGGCCTGCATCTGGGCGCGGCCACTGGACCGTTCGTATCGGTTGCAGCAGCACCCTACCCTTTGCTGGCAGACATTTGACCCGCTTCCACTTTAGAGCGCGTGCGCCATCTCGATGTGCACAATTCCGGCTTCTTCGAAGGGCTCACCACGCTGCACAAAGCCAAGCCGCGCATAAAAGCCTTCCGCCGTGCGCTGTGCGTGCAACACCACCTCATGGTCGCCTCGTTCCTTCGCCGCCTGCATCAGGACTCGCAATACATCGCGGCCCAGATTCGAACCGCGCAGCACCCGACTGACCGCCATGCGGCCAATTTTTCCGATACCCGGTGCCTGCTGTAACAGACGGCCTGTGGCAACAGGAACACCCAACCAGTTGCGCGCCAGTGCATGCACTGCCGTTTCGTCCGCCGCATCCCATTCCAGTTCGGCTGGTATCTTCTGCTCGTCAACAAAGACAGCGGTTCGTATCTGGCGCGCCGTGGGACCAAGGGTCTGCCAGTTACCGATTTCAAAGCGCACCATAGGCTGCAATGCCTCATAGCCCAGCATGATCTGACGCAAGGCCTCCGGCAGGGGTTTTGAGGTTTGCGTAGAGGGATCGGCAAATACATAGATCAATTCACAACTAATCAGGTGTTGCTCGGCGCGAAAGATGGCGCACGTGAATGTGAAAGACGAGTTGCCGATGCGGCTGCATTTGATCGCCACATCAATCTGATCGTCCAGCGCGGCCGATCCGTGATATTCAACAGTGGCCTTTTTGACGTAAACATCCCCGCCCAGTGCCAGCATGGTGCTCTCATACGGCAAGGCCAGGGCACGCCAGTAGTCGGCGATTGCGGTGTCAAAGTACATGAGGTAATGCGCGTTGAACACAATCTTCTGCAGGTCAACCTCGACCCAGCGCACCCGCAGGCGGTGGAAGAAGCGGAAATTTTCGCGTTTGTTGTCAGTCATGGCTGTCACTGTTTGATTTCAAGAAGGTCTGTTTATCGTACTCCGGAAAATCCAGTGGCACCAACATTGCTAGTATCGGGTCACAGCAATGCCTTGCCGCCACGAGAATACAAACCATGTCCATCCATGCCGCCCTGAATCACGTTACCCACTACAAGTACGACCGCCTGGTCAATCTCGGCCCGCAAGTAATCCGCTTGCGCCCAGCACCGCACTGCCGCAGCAAGATCATTTCCTACTCGCTCACGATTGAACCGACTGATCATTACCTCAACTGGCAGCAGGATCCGTTTGCCAACTACCAGGCGCGTCTGGTCTTCGAAAAAAAAACGCGTGAGTTCAAGATCACAGTCGACCTGGTGGTCGAAATGGCGGTTTACAACCCCTTTGATTTTTTCCTGGAACCCTCGGCCGAAAAATATCCGTTCAACTATGAAGCCTTGCTCAAGCAGGAACTGGCGCCTTACCTGGCAACCGAACACCTGAGCAAGCGACTGAAGGCTTGCCTGGCGCGCATCGACCGCCGCAAACGCCGCACCATCGACTTCCTGGTTGATGTCAATACCATGGTGCACAAGGAGATCAGCTACCTGATCCGGATGGAGCCAGGTGTGCAGTCACCCGATGAGACCTTGAAACTCGGCTCCGGTTCGTGCCGTGATTCAGCCTGGTTGCTGGTGCAATTGCTGCGGCACTGCGGTCTGGCCGCGCGGTTTGTGTCGGGCTATCTGATTCAACTGAAGCCAGACGTGAAATCGCTGGATGGCCCCAGTGGCACCGAGGTTGACTTCACCGATTTGCATGCCTGGTGCGAAGTCTACTTGCCGGGTGCCGGCTGGATCGGGCTTGATGCGACCTCTGGATTGCTGGCGGGTGAGGGCCACATTCCACTGGCCTGTACGCCACAGCCATCGGGTGCCGCACCGATAGAGGGCGGCATGGACAAATGCGAAGTCGAGTTCGAACACCATATGGCGGTCACGCGCATCTACGAGTCACCACGCGTGACCAAGCCCTACACAGAGGAACAATGGGCCGATGTCATGACTCTGGGTGCCAAGGTGGACAAGGAACTGCTGGCCGGTGATGTGCGCCTCACGATGGGTGGCGAGCCCACTTTTGTGGCGGTTGACGACCGCGATGCACCGGAATGGAACACCGAGGCACTGGGACCAAGCAAGCGCGGATTTGCCACCGAATTGGTGCAAAAGTTACGCGCCGAATATGGCGAGGGGGGCTTTCTGCACTTTGGCCAGGGCAAGTGGTATCCCGGTGAACAGTTGCCGCGCTGGGCGCTGAACATCTACTGGCGTGCCGATGGCCAACCAGTCTGGCGTGACCCGGCCCTGTTCACTGACGAACGCACGCCGACGCATTACACGAGCGAGGACGCGCGGCGCTTCACGCAAACGCTGGCGGCCAAGCTCGGCGTTACCGACAAATTCATGCAGAGTGCGTATGAGGACGTCTGGTATTACCTGTGGCGGGAACGCCGCCTGCCGATCAACGTCGACCCGTTCAACTCGAAGCTTGACGACGAGATGGAACGGGCTCGCCTGCGCCGCGTCTTCGAGCAAAAACTCGACACCGTGGTCGGCTACGTGTTGCCGGTGAAAGTGGCAGAAAAATCAGATGGGGTCGGAGCTCGATGGACAACCGGCTCCTGGTTCCTGCGTGAGGAGCGCATGTACCTGATGCCCGGCGATTCGCCGATGGGTTTGCGCCTGCCGCTGGACTCCTTACCCTGGGTTAGCAAGAGCGATTACCCCTACATGCTGGAGCAGGATCCCAGCGCACCACGCCCGGAGTTGCCGGCGCATGGAGCCATGGCAGCACGCTATGCAAGTGCTGCGCATGTCGACGGCGCGGCCAGCGTCACGCCTTATTTGACCGGCACCGGACCGGCTACCGAAGCTTCGCGCAAATTTCAGAGCGCCCCGGGCGGCACCTCTGCCTTAGCCGCCAGTTCCGCGGCGGCTAGCGCGCAAAGCACGCTGCAGGCCGAACCAGCTGAGTTTGCCCGCGTGCCGCAACAAAAAGAGTCGGCCCACTGGATCACGCGCACCGCCCTGTGTGTCGAAGTGCGAGACCCGCGCCGCGCCAGCGGACCCAAGGCCGAGGCGGTCGGGAAAAAGTCCGGCGTGCTCTACATCTTCATGCCTCCACTGGAGCGACTGGAAGACTACCTTGAACTGCTCAGCGCCATTGAAGCCTCAGCAAAGGAGCTCGGCGTGCAGATGGTGCTTGAGGGCTACCCGCCACCGCGCGACCCGCGCCTGAAACTGCTGCAGGTGACACCGGACCCTGGCGTCATCGAGGTCAATATCCACCCGGTGACAAACTGGAAAGATCTGGTGCGCAACACCGAGTTCCTTTACGACGTTGCATTCGAGTCGCGCCTGTCGGCAGAGAAGTTCATGAAGGACGGCCGCCACACGGGAACTGGCGGAGGCAACCACTTTGTGATGGGTGGCGCTACACCGTCCGACAGCCCGTTCCTGCGCAGGCCCGAGTTGCTGGCCAGCCTGCTGCTGTTCTGGCACAACCACCCGAGCCTGAGTTACCTGTTTAGCGGCATGTTTGTCGGACCAACAAGTCAGGCGCCGCGTGTTGACGAGGCGCGCAATGACCAACTCTATGAGCTCGAAATCGCCATCGAGCAGATTTACAAAAACCGCGAACTGCACGGTCAGAGCATGCCGCCCTGGCTGGTGGACCGCACGCTGCGCAACATCCTTATTGACGCCACCGGTAACACGCACCGCAGCGAGTTTTCCATCGACAAGATGTACTCTCCGGACTCCGCTACCGGGCGCCTGGGCCTGCTGGAGCTGCGCGCCTTCGAGATGCCGCCGCACCCGCGCATGAGTGTGGTACAGCAACTGCTGCTACGCGCCATCGTGGCCCGCTTCTGGAAGACGCCATACAAGGCGCCCGCAACCCGCTGGGGTACCGAGTTGCATGACCGCTTCCTGCTGCCAACTTTCATCAAGATGGATTTCGATGACGTGATGGCCGAGATGCGCGGCGCAGGGTATGCGTTCGATAACAGCTGGTTTGCGCCGCATTACGAATTCCGCTTCCCCATCGTCGGTTCAGTTCAGTCGGCCGGTGTCGAACTGACCTTGCGTAACGCACTGGAGCCCTGGCATGTGATGGGCGAGGAAGGCGCACCTGGCGGAACGGCGCGTTATGTTGATTCATCGCTGGAGCGCATTGAAGTCCATGTAACGGGCCTGAACGAGAGCCGCTACGTTGTCACCTGCAACGGACGCGCCCTGCCCCTGCAATCGACCGGTACCATCGGCGAATATGCCGCCGGTGTGCGCTACAAGGCCTGGAATCCGCCCTCGGCACTGCATCCCGGCATCGGCATCCACACGCCGCTGACCTTCGACATTGTTGACACCTGGATGAAACGCTCGCTCGGTGGTTGCCAGTATCACGTGGCCCACCCCGGTGGCCTGAATCCCGACACCTTTCCGGTCAACGCGTACGAGGCTGAGAGTCGGCGCATGTCACGCTTTGCCGCCATGGGCCACACGCCAGGCAAACTGGTTGTTCCGCCAGCCACCATCCACGTCGCAGCCAGCCGCGAGTTTCCGTTCACGCTGGACTTGCGCCGCAGCTAGCCGCATGCGACTTGAAGCCGGGCTGGCGACTGGTTCGACGGCCCAGCTATTTTTTATCGGAGCGCAGGGGCTTGAGCAAGTCCGTCAACCCGTTGTGGTCAATCTCATGCATCAGACCCAACAAGCGCCCGATCTCACCTTTGGGAACGCCTTCGCGCGCAAACCAACTCAGATAATTTCCGGGAAGATCTGCGATGCAACGCCCCTTGTACTTGCCAAATGGCATGGTACGGGTGACCAGCAGTTGCAGGTCTTCTGGTTTCACAGGTCAGACCGAATACAAGGTCGACGCGGTCTCGCCACCGCGACCGGTCCAGTTGGTGTGGAAGTACATGCCGCGCGGCTTGTCGGTTCGCTCGTATTGATGGGCGCCGAAGAAATCCCGTTGCGCCTGCAATAGGTTGGCTGGCAGGTTCGCGCAGCGGTAGCCATCGTAATAGGCCAGGGCCGAGGACAAAGCGGGCACCGGGATGCCATTGCCGATAGCCTGCGTCAGCACATTACGCAAGCCCTGCTGCGCACCGGCAATGGTCTCCTGAAAGAATGGATCGAGTAGCAGGTTGTCCAAATCGGGCTTACGTTTGAAAGCTTCCTGGATTCTCCCCAGAAATACCGAGCGGATGATGCAGCCACCGCGCCAGATCGACGCGATGCCGCCGTAATTCAGATTCCAGGAAAACGCCTTGCCCGCAGCCTGCATCAGCTGATAGCCCTGCGCATAGGAAATGATTTTTGCCGCGTACAAAGCCTTGCCAAGTTGATCGACAAATGCCCTTCTGTCTCCCGAAAATTCCGGCATCGGACCGGGCAACAACGTGGAAGCCACGACGCGCTCATCCTTCATGGCCGAGAGCACGCGGGCAAAGACCGATTCCGTAATGAGGGTGAGTGGAACGCCAACGTCGAGTGCGGTTGTGACGGCCCACTTGCCGGTTCCCTTTTGGCCGGCCTTGTCCAGAATCCTGTCCAACAGGGGCAGCCCGTCCGCATCATTGACGGCAAGGATGTCGCGCGTGATTTCGATCAGGTAGCTCTTGAGTTCACTCTCGCTCCAGACCTTGAATACTTCGTGCATCTCGGCGCCCGTCATGCCCAGCAGTTTGCGCATGACGTCGTAAATTTCACAGATGAGTTGCATGTCGCCATACTCGATGCCGTTGTGAACCATCTTGACGAAATGACCTGCACCCTCTTCGCCGATCCACTCGCAACAGGCAACACCATCAACTTTGGCGGCGATGGCCTGGAAGATCGGCTTGACGCTGCCCCATGCAGCGCCGGAGCCACCCGGCATCAGTGATGGTCCGAGCAGGGCACCCTCCTCGCCACCGGAAACCCCCATGCCCACGTATAAGAGTCCCCTGCCCTCGAGCATCCGGGCTCTGCGTGTTGTGTCAGGAAAATTTGAATTACCGCCGTCGATGACGATGTCGCCTTTCTCCAGGAAAGGCAGCAGTTCGTCCATCACGTCGTCAACCGGTTGTCCCGCCGGAACCATCAACATGATCTTGCGCGGCAGCATCAGAGAGTCGAGCAGCGCCTGAGCCGAACGACAGGCCCGGATATTTTTTCCCTGCCCCCGCTCCGCCATGAACTTCTCAAGCTTCGCTGTCGCGTTGTCAAAAACGGAAACAGTGAATCCCTTGTCCTCCATATTGAGGGCCAGGTTTTCGCCCATCACACCAATGCCAATCAGGCCAATTTCAGATTTCATGCTAGGTATTGGAGACTGCAGGTTCAACGCTGACATTGAACAGGTAAACAAATCGTGTCGATTCAGGTCTTTGAAGATGGTAACCGCGAGGCATCCTCGATTGTGACGCGTAGGTCCCAACAAAGACAAAGGGGTCAGCAAACGTCAATCTGCTAACCCCCGTCAAATCATTGGTCGGTGTGAAAGGATTCGAACCTTCGACCCCTTGCACCCCATGCAAGTGCGCTACCAGGCTGCGCCACACACCGATCTGACTTTGATTATAGACGGTAGACCGCCCCAATCTCAGTGCGAGAGCGACAGCAGGTCGCGAATTTCGAACAGTTCCCGGCGAACCAGCAGCAAACGATCAGAAACATTTTCATCACGCTCATCATCCTGATCATCTTGCGCGTCATCGAGGTCGGCATCGGCCATATCAATGACGTCAACGCCCTCAAGCAGCACCTCACCATTTTTCTTCTTGTCTCGCTCAGCTTGCAGCAATTCCTGCATTTTGTTGCGCGCACCGCTGATGGTGAATCCCTGGTCATACAGCAAATCACGGATGCGCCGGATCATGAGCACCTCATGGTGCTGGTAATAGCGCCGATTGCCGCGCCGCTTCATCGGCCGCAACTGCGTGAATTCCTGCTCCCAATACCGTAGCACGTGTGGTTTGACGCCACAAAGATCGCCGACTTCACCGATCGTGAAGTAGCGCTTTGCAGGTATGGGTGGGAGTGCTTTCTCCATTTAAATCAATACAGTAGGAGATTAAGCTTCGAGATTACTCTAAGTGACTGCGGCGTGTAAAGCCACAAATGCAAACTGGGTGTGAATTGGCAAAAGAAAAAGGCGCAATGCCGTCAGGCAGTTCGATCCTGATCCTGAATCTGCTCTTTGAGTTTGTGGCTGGCGTGAAAAGTCACGACACGGCGCGCCTGAATTGGAATGGACTCACCGGTTCTAGGATTGCGTCCTGGGCGGGGAGCCTTGGTACGGATCTGAAAATTTCCGAAGCCAGATATCTTGACGTCCTTGCCTTCAACCAGACTATCGGAAACCAGATCAAAAAAAGCATCGATCATGTCCTTGGATTCGCGCTTGTTGAGTCCGATTTGTTCAAACAACAGTTCTGCCAACTGGGCTTTGGTCAGCGCCGGGGTTTCCAGACTTTCAACCGAGATGTCCATTGAATTCTCACTTCGCATAATTCTGACTGGTATCGATGGTAACGGTTCAGGCCCGTTGCCGAGCACCGAGTGCCGAAACCAATGAAGAAAGTACCGCCTGCACAACAGAGTCAATCTGCTCGTCAGTCAAGGTGGCTTCCTCGCTGTTGAGAGTCAGGCGCAGCGCCATGCTTTTCTCGGAAGTCAGCAGCGCTTCAGGCGCTGCGTCCTTGCCCGCCTTGGGACGGTAGATGTCAAACACACTGGCGTCGCGCAGCAGGCCAAGAGTGGGCGCGGCCCATACTGCTGCCAGCAAGGCGGTATGACTGGTTTTTTCATTCACCAGCACTGCGATATCCCGCTCCACCGGTTGTTGCTTGGAGACCTGCTTGAATGCGGGGATCTCGCGCTGCAGAACAGCGTCGAGATCGAGTTCGAACATGACCGGATTCTGTGCCAGATCGTAGGTTTGACGCCATTGCGGATGAAGTTCGCCAACGAAGCCGATCTGAACGGCATCAAGCAGGATGCGGGCGCAGCGTCCTGGATGCATGGCTGGGTGCTCTGCTGGTTCAAAGACGGGCTGGCGTGGTGCCAGCAAAGCCTCTACGTCGCCTTTGACGTCAAAGAAATCGGTGCCCTGCTCCTTTCGACCCCACTGCAGGGCGTCCGCGCTGCCGCATACCATGCCGGCTACGCGCATGGGCTGAGCGAACCCGGCAACCGAGGTGTCAGAGTTCACAACCGAGGCATCGCGCAGGAATACGCGACCGAGTTCAAACACGCGAACGCGTTGCGCCTTGCGATCGAGGTTGAATTTCAGAACCTGCAGCAGTGAGCCCAGCAAGGATGAGCGCATCACGCTCATTTGGCTGGCAATCGGGTTGAGCAATTTGATCGGATTGGAGTTGCCAGCGAGTTCGTTCTCCCAGCGCTCGTCAACAAAGCTGAAGTTGATGGTCTCCTGGTATCCGAGTCCGGCCAGGGAGCGACGCAGGGCAAACGGACTGCGCTGTGCCTCGGTGCGAATTCTGGCCGTTACCGGTGCCAACGGCGGCGTATGCGGCAAGGCGTTGTAGCCAACCATGCGCGCCACTTCCTCGATCAGATCTTCCTCAATCTGCAGGTCAAAGCGGTAAGAGGGAGGCGTCACGCTGATGATGCCGTCCGCTTGCGTGAGCGGCAATTGCAGGCGCTGCAGGACGTCGGCACACTGGGCTTGCGTCAGGGGCATGCCGATGACCTTGCTGGCGCGCGCCACGCGCAGGGACAAAGTTATGGCCGCCGGCATGTTCACCGGCTGGTCATCGACAGGGCCGCAGACGGTGTCGGCGCCGCCGCAAATGTCGATGATCAACTGCGTGATGCGTTCAATGTGTTCGACCGTCTGATCAGGGTCCACGCCACGCTCGAAGCGGTGCCCGGCAT
>SESG01029205.1_pt1 | contig 13833 bp, 17 predicted proteins | sample 3171421 | NCBI WGS metagenome assembly SESG01 (sample SAMN10866946, study PRJNA518727) | freshwater metagenome | biome: subpolar coniferous forest; feature: holomictic lake; material: water; isolation source: holomictic Lake 227, 6 m and 8 m depth | place: Canada: near Kenora, Ontario | collected... | reverse complement strand
ACAAAGTTACCGGTCATGGCGTCGAGGTGTAAAACCGGGCTTTCACCTGCGTAGGCGGATGACGGGGGCTTGCGGTTGCCGAACCGTCCTGGAACCGCTCCCTCATAGACAGCCCCGGCGGCGTTGAACGCCGCATCGGGGCCGGTGAAGCCGACCTCCGGGCCGTGACACGCGGCGCACGCCATGCCTGGGGGCGTGGAGAGGTTGGTATCGAAGAAAAGGGCCTTGCCCAGTTGTTCTTTGGGACTGAGTCCGTGACCGCCTGCCGCTGATGCAGTCACGGCAGCGGCCAGAGCGATACCAACAATGGAAGCTGCAATTAGTGATCGTTGGTATATCATATTAAACCTGTCTTTCTGTCGCTGGTAACAGATCTGCGTATCGTCCTTCGTCGCCACCATGCTCATTGTGTAGTTCCTTTTCTTTTCTCGCTTATTCTCTGAACACCTCCGTGCTTCACATACGCGCCTCAGCCGAGCCACTCGGGGTGGAGGGCGGTGCCGTCGTACATGGTGGCGGTCTTGAACTTCTCGTAATTGCCGGTCTGGGCGGGTTTCATGGTCCTGGCCAGCAGTTCGCGCATTTGGCCAACGTCGAGCGGCTTGAAATCTTTCATAATTCCGAGGTCCTGATCGAGCACGTCCATGCTGTCGATGCCGGTGATCACGGCCGAGGTCGGAAGCGTGAGGGCGTAAGTCAGGCACTCCTTCGGCGTAGCAATCTTGTTTTTGACGATGGCGCCGCTGGCCATGGGCTTCATGCCCAGAACGGCGATTCCCTCCTTGAGGAGTCGCGGAACGACATGCTGAGCGAAGCTTCGGAAACTGGCGTCGAGCAGATTGAGCGGCATCTGGCAACTGTCGAAATGGAAGTTGTGCTCGGCGGCGACATCCAGCATTCGGTTGTGGACGATGGGATCCTTGTGGCCGGTAAAGCCGATGTAGCGAATTTTGCCGGTCTTCTTTGCCTCCTCAAGGGCTTCGATGGCCCCGCCTTCGGCGAAGCAGCGGTCGGCATCCTCCATTCGCAGGTTCTCGTGAATTTGCATGAGGTCGACATGGTCCGTCTGTAACCGCTTGAGTGATTCGTCAATCTGGCTGACGGCGGCCTGCTTGGTGCGTCCGTCAATCTTGGTCATGAGGAAGACCTTCTCTCGGTAACCGTCACGCAGGGCCTTACCCATCCACACCTCGCTCTTGCCGTTGTGGTAGTCCCAGCAGTTGTCCATGAAAGTAATACCGCGGTCGATGGCGGACCGGATGAGCTTGATACTGTCCTGCTCCTCCTTCACGAGGCCGATGTGATGTCCGCCCAGGCCGAACGCAGAAATGCGCTCGCCAGTGCGTCCGAGCTTACGGAAAAGCATGTTGTCCTTACGGGTTTCTTCGGGGGCAGGCCCAAGTTCGAGCCAGGGTGGCGCTGGCTTCTCTCCAAGGAGGGATTCCGCGAGCTGATTGGTTTCAGCGGCTTCGCCCTGTGATGCCCGCAAACTTGCTAATGCGGCGAACGCCACGGCTTGCTTAAGCAGATCTCGTCGTTTCATGGGTTAACTCCTTGTTGAAACAGAGTGAAGCAGTGTCAGCAACGCTTTGGCTGCGGGTCCCGAAGAGGATGGGTTCTGACCGGTCACAAGCTTGCCGTCCACTCGGACATGGGGCGCCCAGTTGGCGCCTTTGCTGTAAAGGCCACCTCGTTCCTTTAGCCGGTCTTCCAACAAGAACGGCACGACCTCGGCCAAGCCCACAGCCTTTTCTTCTGCATTCGTGAACCCGGTCACGCGCTTGCCTTTCACCAGATACTCGCCGTCCTGTCCGCGCACATTGACAAGGGCAGCGGGTGCGTGACACACCGCGCCGACTGGTTTGTTCGCCTCCACGAAGGCTTCGATCAAGGCAATTGATATCGCGTTATCGGGCATGTCCCACATCGGGCCGTGTCCACCGGGGTAGAAGACTGCGTCGAAACCGGCGGCGGACACGTCGGCCAGCTTCTTCGTGTTGGCAAGCTCAGCCTGTGCGACCTTGTCGGAGCGGAAGCGCTTCGTTAATTCGGTCAGATTCTCGGGGAGATCACTTTTCGGATCGAGCGGCGGCTGGCCGCCCTTTGGGGAGGCCAGGGTTATCGCCGCTCCGGCATCCTTGAGCACATAATAGGGCGCGGCGAACTCTTCCAGCCAGAAACCAGTCTTTTTTCCGGTGTCGCCGAGTTGGTCATGGGAAGTAATTACAATAAGGATTTTCATGATTAGCCTGCTATTAACGGGGCCGACGTCTGGTTACGACCGCCAGTTTTGCGGCTGTTGGTGTTCGAGTTTTCATGTTTTCGCTGAATTCGTTACTGATGTTCGGGTGCCAGACCTTCTTCCGGATAATGCTTGCTTTGGCGTTTTTGAATCCCAGAAGCTTTTAGCCTCTTCTTCGAGTTTGGCCAGGCGAGTGTAGTAGTCAGGAAATTCTGTTAGATGCGCCAATGCGATTTTGCCAGTCATCAGCGGGTCATCATTAGTGACGTTCGTCCTTTGATTAACGGTGCCGTGCTCCAACTCCACTGCAAAGCCGACGCGAAATTGCTCAAGATCGAACTTATCCCACCGGACGCCCAATTGTTCGCCGAGTGTCTTTGCCTGCTTCAGGGTAAGAATGCTTTTTCTGCTCATAAGGTAAAACTGATGTTTATGCTAGGGTTCGAACGGTCTCTTCCCGGTCCCATTGCCGTGTCATTGCCGTGGCAATGACTGCGTCTTTGTAGTTGGTATCCACAACCGGGAAATGTTCATGGGCCAGCTTGTCTCGGAAGGTTTCAGCAGGCGTGGCGTCAGGTCGCGCAGCAAATTCCTTCAGGCGCGCTACGACGCGGTCGATAATTTCGTCAGGCGTGGAAGTTCCCGCTGTGAGGCCGACGGTCTCGGCGTTGGCGAACCATTCCAGGCGCAGATCGGCGGCAGTCTGGATGTGATGGACATAAGGACAGAATTTGGCGCAAGTGACCACCAACTCGCGGGTGTTGTTGCTGTTCACGCCGCCGATGACCACCACCACGCCCGAATTCAGGGACATCTCGATCGCGGCCGTCTGGCGCTGCTTGGTGGGCTGGCAAACTGTGTCCATGAAGCGCACTCTGGAACGCGGGAAGCGTTCGCGTATAAGAGCGACCAACTTGCGCACCTTGTCGATGGGCTGCGTGGTCTGCGCCGCGATGCCGAAGCGTGCGTGTTCAGAAAGCCGCGCAATATCCTCTTCGGTCAGCACGACATCAAAAGTGTCCAGGTCGCCCGTCAGGCCGCGTACTTCCACATGCTGGCGATCGCCGATGATGACTGGATGGAAGCCTTCCTGCGCCAGCTTTAATATGACCCGATGGGCGTAGCGAACGAGCGGGCAAGTGGCCTCTAAGACCTTCAGGCCTCGTTCTCGGATGCTGCTGATTGCGCGTTCCGAGGCCCCGTGGGCCGTAATCATCACGGTAGGTGTGACCACGGCGTCGAGTTGCTGCTCGGAGCGGACCCCGCGCGAGCGCAGGTCGTCGAGGATGGATTCGTTGTGGACCAGTTCGCCCAGAATCGTTGACGGTTCCGTTTGGGCCAAAGCAAGGCCGATGGCGTCGCGGACGCCGAAGCACATGCCAAGATGGGAGGCGCGGAGGATTTTCATGGGATTGAAGAGGCTTGGTCGGCAAGGTCGTTGAGCACCTCGCTCCTAATGTTACAAACTTGCATTTTTGAAGCCGAGCGGTTCAGGAAACAGTTGAATCAAGACTATGCCCAGATCAGAACGGGGCATCACCCGCCGAGTGTCTGATCCTGGTTCTTAAACCAATCGAGCGCCTGATCAAAGTGTTGCGGATCAAAATCTGGCCAGTATTCATCCCTGACATAGAAATCCGCATAAACTGATTGTACCGGGAGAAACCCGCTCAATCGGCGACCTCCTCCCCAGCGTACAATCAAATCCAGTCGCGAAACTTCACCTGAACGCAGACCGCCGTTTTTGAGCCCAGCCAGATCCCATTCCCAGCCATAGTTGACCAGAAGATTCACCTTCATTCCGACACCCTGGCGGTGCCGGAATTCTATTAACACTTTGGGGAATTGAGTCGAGGTCTCATCGCCGACAACAAGCAGAGCCGCTCCGCGACGTGCAATCTCGAAAGCGAAAGCGATGCAAGCTTCGCTGAATGCCTGTTTCTGAATGGAAGGCCGTTTAGTGTTGTCCTGGGTAAATCCATAGATGGAAACCTCCTCTATCCCGAGTTCTTTGCATTTCTCATACAGCAGCAACCCCGGGTTAATACCATGAACATATCCGGCTTCTCTGGGCAGACGATGATCTGTGGCCCAGCGGCGATTTCCATCGGGAATGAAACCGACGTGACGCGGGATATGATGTTTCGCCATTTTAGTCGGGCTTTCGTATGCATCGGCGCTGAGCGGCCAGCCGCGGCTGAAAATACCGGGTCGTCCCGTGACACAGTCCTTATAGTAGATTTCTGTGCCTTCTTTGGTGATGGTCGTGTTCATGCTCTGGTCTCCGCATTTGTTAATGTTGTGATCTTCATACATTTGCTCAATCTCTAACTGATGTTTGGTTGCCAGACTTCTTTCCAGTTCCAGATATTGCTTTCTTTGTTCTTCTTGAATCCCAGAAGCTTTTAGCATCGTCTTCCAATCTTGCCTGGCAGGTGTCCACTTTCTCGGAGCGCATTTCGGAAAGTGAGGGCTCTTCCATCAGGACGCCGTTGAGTTCGTGCCGACGGGCTGAGATTGCCTCATAGACTTCTTTGCGCGCGCGGTTGATACCGCCAAGCGGGCGGAGGTCGGCTACCGCGTGCCAGGGGGTGAAACTGAGATTTTCACTGAACTCCATTTGCTCTTTGGATTCGAAGGACTGAATAGGAATGCGGATCGTGGCGACTTTGATAAAGGGGGCGGCGGCCTCATCCCATGGGACTGTTGGATCTTCCACAGGCATGGTGATCGGGTCGGTTTGAAGTTGAACCAGAAAATCGAAGAGCGCTTCGTGCTGCTTCAGGTGTGCGGACATCGCGAGACGAAGTTTGTCTTTAGATTTCGATTTGGGTGGAGGAGCGATGCCGGCGAGATCCGGGCGCGCGGAGAATTTCATTGCGCCGGGGCCGAGACGGGAGGGGGTGGTGCTCCAGTAACGAACCTGGAGCGGGCTTTCGGGGCGTTTGCTGCCCATCGCGCGCAAGAGACGGTATTTGTAATTCGGCGAAAGCAGCATTTTAAGTCCGGTGAGACTCTTGGTGAGGAAATTGCCGGTGGCGACTCTATGGAAGCTCTTCATCAGAGGGATATAATCATGAACATTCTTAACAAAGAAAATCGGGTTATCGATCATGATGAAGTCCTGGGTCTGCGCGTCTTGCTCGGTTTCGAGAACCTTCTCTCCTTTGACGCCAAGCAGTTTGATCGCCATGCCGTGCGCATCCCGATTGTTGTCGTTTTGACTCCTGCCATTCGAAAAGCGAATCAACGCCTGAAAGGTCTGAGGCTTGCTAAATACTCCAAGGCGGAGGTGTGCGGGGAGGTTGGGCTCAACTATAAATTGCGCGCGAACCAGGCCATGCTGCTTCGGGTGTTGGCCGCGCGGAATCGGGGTATGCTTGCGATCAGCTTTTTCCTGAACGTCGCGGTGCAGCGCGACAATCTGGTCGATCTGTGCCTCCTCGCCCATGGGGATGAATTCTTCGCCGATGGCAATCCCGCCCGGTTTAATGGATGTGATGCGCGGCACATGCGCTTCCGCAACCGCAGTGGGTTTATCCTCGACACTTTTCATATCGGCCTCTTTTGTTTGCGCGTTCGCGCATGGACCCGCTAGCAGCATTCCGACCATCAGCGGTGCAATGCCCAGCCTGGCGGCGGCGTTTGCGGTTAGTTTGACCTGCATAGTTTTCTCTTTCATGGCGAAGATCATTTTGTCTTCGACAGCAACATCACGAACACCTCGTGGTAGAGGGTCGTCATATCCTCACTCACGCCGGCCAGCGCACGGGCGCGATCAGGCTGAAACTCGTTTTCGCTGGCGACTTTCGCCAGGTGCGAGGCATAACTCAGCGCCTCGGCCTGAGTTAAGAGCAAGCTCAGCTCAAATTCGCCGCCGGTTTGACTCAACAATTCCTTCTCTTTGGTGGAAGCAATCGCTTCGCGCGTGGCGGCCTCCCCGGGGGGAAGCCGGATGTCCTCCAGAGTGATCGAAGGATCGTGCTGGGCAAATTCTTCCAAGAGCTTTGCTCCAGTTGCGGAGTTGGCGGCAATCTTCTTGACGAGGGTTTTGACATCTTCCTGTTCCTTCTTGATGAAGCGCAGCAGGCTGACATTCTTTTGGTCGTTCAGCAGTTGGTGGAGCAAACTATAGCAGTTGTTCCGCGTCGATTGCGCAGCACTGCCTCCGGACGGAGTCCTGGCCTTTGGCGATTGACAGCCGCTCACAACGCAAGCGACTGATAACACCGCGGTAAGCAGCGGGAGGCTGAGCTTCGCATTCATAAAATGGACGTGCGAACGGTTACTGGCCCCACGAGTGCCGATTGAAATCTAGTCCTCACGACCGAAGGTGGTATCCAGCGACTTCAGGCTGCGGGCGCTTTGGAGCGACTTCGGATTCAACCGTGGGCGCCGCAGAATCCAGCGCGGGGCGACCGCCCGTTCTTCCTCCGAACGATTCATGATAAAAGCGGCGCAAAGGGTTTGCTTCTTCAGCCACCACACACTGAAACGCTTTTCATACAAGTTGCCGCGATAGACCACCTGGTCATAGCCAGTCGCATCGCCCCAAAATTCATAAGAGAGGTCAAAAGCATCCGAGAAGAAATAGGGCACGTGGATAAAGGGCTGGAGTTTGCCCATCATGTTGCGCATCGCAACGCGTCCTTGCTCCACGGCATTGTCCCAATGCTCCACCCGCATGCGGCGGTGGAATATTTGATCAGGGTAGTTGGCGATATCACCCGCAGCCCATACGCCCGGCACACTGGTCTCAAGGAATCTGTTGACCTTGATACCTCCGTCGAGGTCCAGCGGTGTCCCGTGAAACAGTTGCATGGACGGAGTTACTCCGATTCCCGCTACCACGAAATCCGTGGATACTTGTTTGCCCGAATCCAGCAGCACCTGGCATTCGCGATTTGTATGGGTCAGGGCAGTCACCTTTTCGTTCTTTAGGAAGGTAATGCCCCGGCCCGCAAACTGACGCTCAAAGAACGTCGAGATAGGTGGTGTGAAAAGCCGTTTCCACACTCGATCATCCGGAAAAGCCATGGTGGTGCGCACTCCGTGGCTGGCCAAGACGGAGGCAACCTCCATTCCAATGAAGCCCGCTCCGATCACTACAGCCCGCCCTCCTCGTTTGATCTGCTGCCGAATGGCCTGCGAATCTTCAATCTGCCGCAGATAAAAGACCTCGGATCGGCTGGCTCCCGGCACCTTCAAGCGGCGAACCGACGACCCCGTGGCAATAAGTAGCTGATCAAAGCCAATGACTTTGCCTGAAGTGCTGTGGAGACGGTGGCGACGAAAGTCCACTTTACTCACGGGGAAGTTGCGGAAAACGGCGATGCCATTCTTACGATAGAAAGTGGCGTCAGAAATCTGGATGTCGCCGATTCCTTCTTTGCCAGCTAGAAATCCCTTCGACAGCGGTGGGCGCTCATAGGGAAGTGCATTTTCGGCCGTCACGATCGCTAATCCCCCCTTTTTGCCGCTCTGTGCGACGAACTCCTTTGCCGCGTATCCGGCAACCACGCCCCCTCCCAGGATGACGATCGGAAAGGATTTCATAGTTTTGGATTTGGATCTGAGTGGTGCGGCTCGCTTCTACTTTGATTCGTCATAACTGCCGTTAGTGCGTTCGCAACAAGGGGGTGATCGTCCTCAAGGCCACGCCCTTCTTCGCCATGATCTCTTCAAGGCTGTGAATCTGCATGACGCCAAAATGATTGGCCTGAACGGAAGCGTGCAGGGCAGCCGCAGTTTCACTCACGGTCTTTTCGGTGGATAACTTCACGAGCCTGTAGGGTTTTCGCTTTTTAAGATCAGATTGCAGATTTCAACGCGAGCGGCATCGGATGTCCCCAACGGCCTGCGAACACGAACTTGTTCAAAGGTTTTCGCTGCCGAAGCGCCATGTCACGCTCCCTGAGCGCATCCGGCAGTTCGGCGAGGTCGGCTTTGTATCCGATGGCCATGGCTGTCCATGCCTCGAAAAACTCCGGTATCTGGTAAAGCTCCCGCGCCTTGTCGGGGAGGATGCCGATCATGTGATGAACAGAAAGCCCTCGCGTAGTTGCCTCCGCCAGTAGATTCCCGGCGGCCAAGCCCAGATCGTGAACGGCGGCGCGATTGTCCTGGTTGTTCCTGGCAAAGCGCAAATTGACAATCCCCAAGACCAGCACCGGCGCCTCCTTCGCCCAAGCCTGGTTGGCCTCGACCAGACAGGAGAGGAGTCGTCCGAATTCCGCTGAGTTCTCCCTGGTCGCAACCAAGTAGTTCCAGGGCTGTTCATTGTAGGAGGACGCCGCCCAGCGGGCCGCCTCAAACAGCGAACAGAGGTCTATTTCCGACACAGGACGCTTTTCGAAGCCATAGGGACTCCACCGTTCCGCAAGGATGGGGAGAATGGGATAGTCAGTTACTGCTTTCTTGGTATTCATGATTCTGCTCTGAGCCGGGCTGGTGATGATCACCTATCACCAACGCGTTGTTCGATAACGATAGCGCTCATGGTGTCGCGGGGGCGGCTTTTTTGAGGTCGGCTTCAACATGGATGACGACATCCACGCTGTTGCCGATCATTCCTTGGTGCGCCGCAATGCCGCAATCGCGCCGATCCAGCGTGACCGAGGCTTCCCAACCGGAGATTTCATGCCAGCCGGCCATTCCTTGAGACATGGAGCTTCTTCACTTGGCCTCGGCCATTGTTCTTGCCTGCAAGCGTTTTTGCGGGAGGCACGTTGATGTCCAGTGCTGCGCTCAAATCAATTTCATGCTCTTGTTCCTGCACGATGATCGCGCGCAAGGTCTCGCTTAACGCAAATTCCCCCATCGCTTCGGCCTGCCGAATGCGCTCGCCATAACGCCCCACCGTTTCCCGCTCGTTCTCCAGATCCGCGCGCAGCATTGTGACCGGGTCACTTGAAGTTTTAACCGGTTTGGGCGTCACGCTGGGCATGCCCCCCAGATAATCAATCTGTTTGGCAATCTTTATGGCGTGCGCCAGTTCTTCGCCGGCATGCGCCTCCAACTCTCGCGCGACGTCTGTGTACGCGGCACCCTTCAGCACCTGGCTGTACACGGTGTAGGCAATAATCGCCTGGTATTCTCCCGCCAGATCCTCGTTAAGCAGTTGGATCATCCGTTCGCGAGAGATATTCAATCCTGTAGTGATGTTTTCATTAGTCATAATACATTTAAAGTTAGCAGCGGGCTTTCACACCCGGCTGCGTCTAGTTGTGTCCATGCGAGCTATTGGCCCGCCCGCGTTCAGGCTTCTACGGTGAAACCGACTTTGATGGTCACCTGCCAGTGATCCACTTTCCCCTTGTTGATAGTGCCGCGCGTTTCGACCACCTGGAACCAGCACAAGTTCTTGATGGTTTTGTGCGCGCGTTGAACGGCCCTACCAACAGCGTCCTCGATGGAAGTGGTGGACGTGCCGGTGAGCTCGATGAGTTTATAGACGTGATCTTTCATGTTCGGTTCTTTTGGTATCGGAGTTGGACCGTTAGCTACGCAATTCGGACGAACGGCTGGTGGCCCAGGTCGGCTGATCAGTCGACGTTGCGGGAGCAACGGCGCATAACGAAATAGGCGACGACTGCTCCGACCGCGAGGGCGATACCGATGGCTTGATAAGGCCTATCACGCACAACTTGGTCGGCAGCTTTCACGCCTTCGACCGCTTTGTCGCGGACACGGCCCACGATTTCCTTGGCGCTATCCAGCGTGGCGGCCAGACGCTCGCGAGCTTCCCCGACTTTTTCTCCGGCGACATCGGCAGTAGCGGCCATCAAGGCGCGCGCATCTTCGGCGAGCGTGCCAAGGTCATTAGCGATTGCTTGTGTTTGCTTGCTCATATTCTCTGTGCTTTCTTTTTGGTTGCTTGCTTCAGCGGTAACGTTTCTGCGTCGGCAAGAGGCGCTGCTTCCGGCGAGTCGGCCACCTTCAGAATCGAGTTCCTTCCGCCAAACGGGTTGGGCACGGTTTCTCTGGCCAGCGGGTCGGGTATCCATTGGCCGTCCACGACCAGGCAGTATTCATAAGTGCCGGGCAACAAAGCCGTTTCCTTCAGCCAGCGACCGCCCCCTGAGGGATGCAGCGTCTTGGCTTCGGGCTGCCAGTGGTTGAAAGTTCCCGCGACGCAAACGGTTGTGGCCGTCGGATGAGTGAATTCGAAGCGAACGGCCACAAGTTCGGGACCGGCGTCGCGGACGTTGTCATGGTTATGATTGTGTTTCATAGCTGTAAGTCTGTTTGGATTCTTCGGCGAAAATCATTTACCGAGCATCTTTGCCACGACGAAGATGACGAAGGCTCCGAAAAGGCCTCCGCCTCCGATGAGATATATCATGGAGTAACCGGCGGCGGCAAAAATGGGCAGTATTATCAATGCGGTCATATCGCGATTCTATTGCTGTTGTACTTTGTTCGTCTTTCGTGCAAAGCTTTCTCTTGTTTTAAGCCCTCACGTATCCTCTTACTTACAGCCGCAGGTGGAGCAGGATTCCTTGAGCGCCTTCTCAACCGCTTCGCGGGTTTCCCCGGTGCGCTTCTGAATCCGGCCGACAAGCTCTGCCTGCTTGCCTTCGGCGTATTGGAGATCGTCATCCGTGAGCTTGGCCCACTTCTGTTTCAGCTTGCCCTTGGTGATGTTCCAGTCGCCTTTAATTTCGAGTTTGTTCATAATAATCCGTTTTGTTGTTTTCTTGTTATTCGCCGCCAACGTGACGGCAAAAGTGTTCTCCTGGCCCTCGTGTAGCTTTGCGGGTTAGCCGCCGGCTCGTTCTTTCATCCAGATGGACCTTAGGCAGTCACCAGTTGCGACGCTGCTCAGGCAGCCCGCATGGGATTCACAATTAGCAGCGTGATCCCGCTGACGAGCGGGAGCGCTCCAGCCACTGGCAGGATGACGGGCCTCTTTATGTTCTCATATTGCATTCCGGCGAAGTTCACGTGTTGCCCGAGAGTCGAAAAGAAGATGCCCGAACAAGCGAGCACCAGAACGCCTAGAGCGAGCAGGTTGACTGCAAAAATGATCATTCCGAATCTCCGGTTTGTTTTCTTCGGCGCAATGGCATGACAATCAGCGGCGAAGCAATAGAACCACAACGATGATGACGAGAAGGAGGCCAACCGAGCCACCGCCAATATAGAGGGCACTGGCCAGAACCGGCGTGAATAATAGATGCATAATGTTTCTTTCGTTTTTGGTGGCAATGGATTCACCATCGCCTTTCACGGATGTCGTCTAGCGTGTGCCGTGCCAGGGGTGCCGTTCGACTGGGCGCGGGCAGCATATTCAATCGATGAAGTTGCGCCGCAAGTCTGCAACCTCAATCGTAGCAATGACTTGCACCGGACTTCGTGTCGCACCAGTGGTCTTGTGGGGCTGTGGTCTTGTGGGCTCATAAGCCTGCATCCGGCACTCGCTTTCCTTGCGGAATGCACGGCGAGTCAGCCTCGGCCGGGCAAATTGCAAGGTGTCTGTCTTTTCGATCGCATCTTGAATCCGCCTTTGGCGGCTTTGGCCGACTTCTCCTTAAGGGCTTCGCTTGCCGTGGCGCGGTCAGTGGAGAGTTGAAATAAGCGTTCGCGAACGGTGAGGGCCGGACAGGCATTGCGACTTGCACGACCACCGATGCTGCACCGTGCGTTCTGCAAAACGGAAGCGGGACAAGTATTCGCTTCTGGAAATCGTGCGCCCGCGCATTTTCCGCCGCAATTGCAGAGCGTATCTGCTGCCAGGAGTGGAGTTACGACGCTTCTGGGATACCCATCTGAACCTGGATTTCAAGCCTTCTCTATGCCAAGTGCAACCACGGCACAACATCCGCTAAGAGCACGACACAGCCGTGAGTGGGTTCCGCATGGAAGAGACCTCGTTGCCGTCAACGAACGCCATGAGGGGAGAATTATGCAAAGTAGAGAAGTTTGAGTGCAGCGCGCAATCACGAATGAGCAAAACGAAAATTAACCAATACGAAACAGAATAGGAACAGACGAAATATGAAACGAAAAATGCGAATTATCACCAGCGCCTCCGCCGCCTCGATCCTGGCGTTTGCGGCACTGGCCCAGGAGACAAACAACAGCGCTCCGGGCGCGGCAGAATACTCTGACCAAACCGTGGCTCACGGAACGCGGGCCGAGCGGCTTGGCTGTGCGAAGAAGGCCAGCGACCTAATCGGGATGGAAGTCAAAAACAACCAAAATGAAAAGCTGGGCAAGGTGAACGACTTGGCCGTGGATGTGGAGTCGGGACGGATTGTTTACTTAATCCTGTCCACTGGTGGGTTTGTTGGCATAGGTGACACGCTTCATGCTGTGCCGCCGGGAGCGCTGCATCACGATGTCGCCAGCAAAACCCTTCAACTTGATACGGACAAAGAGAAACTGAACGTCGCGCCCAAGTTTGAGATGGCGAAGTGGGCTGAGTGCTGCAATTCCAACCAAGTAGCGAAGGTCTATAGCCAATACGGCCAGCAACCCTACTGCTCGTCTGGTCACAAAAAGGATGCCTCCAAGACGGTGACCGCCCGCAAGGCGGACGGAACATGGGGCAAGGACCACATCGTGGGGGAAAACGAAGCCAGTAGATCGTGGGCGCGCCTGAGCGTTGTTCAAAAGGCGAGCAAAGTGATAGGCACGCCAGTGAAAAACCTGCAGGATGAGAAACTGGGCAAAGTGGAAAACCTCATGGTGGACCTCTCGGCTGGCCGCATCGTCGCGGTGGTCATTTCGTCCGGTGGATTCATCGGGATCGGCGACGAGTTGAGCGCCGTTCCGCCCGGCGCGCTCCGATTCAATACGGATCGAGACACCCTCCAGTTTGACGCTTCGAAGGAAATGTTGACTGCCTCGCCGCATTTCAAAGCCAACCAATGGCCTGACTTCGGTGAACCCCGCTACGCCAGTGACGTTTATAGCGCCTACAAGATTGAGCCCTATTTCGCCACCGACGCGACGACCGATGCTGATAACACGAGGATAAATGTTCGGGACCGCCAGGACCAGACACTAACGCCGCTTAATCAGGGCAACAGCAAGGCCGACGTGGCCACCACGGCGCAGATCCGCAAAGAAATTATCGCTGGGAAAGCCATGTCCGTGAACGCCAAAAACGTGAAGATCATCACGATTGATGGACAAGTCACCCTGCGCGGTCCGGTCAACACCGCCGAGGAGAAACGCCTCATCGGTGAAATCGCGGATTTGAGTACGCACACCGGGGATGTGGACAACCAACTGGAAGTCCCGCCCACCCCTGTCAGCGACAAGTAATTCGGTTAGTTAAGCAAACAAACAAAAACAAAAAAGAAAGTGAACATTATGTCAAAGAAATCTGTATTCTGCATCGCCACCTCGCGCGGCCAGGCCGATCGCATTGTTGATAGTCTGAAAAACGCGAGCTTCTCCAATAACGACATCTCCGTGCTCTTCCCCGACAAGACCACGACTCGGGATTTCGCGCACATCAAGAGCACGAAGGCCCCGGAAGGCGCGGTCACCGGCGCGGGCACGGGCGGCGTCGTCGGCGGCGCGTTAGGCTGGATCGCCGGGATTGGCGCCTTGGCCATTCCTGGAGTCGGTCCGTTCAT
>SESG01005776.1_pt1 | contig 13849 bp, 8 predicted proteins | sample 3171421 | NCBI WGS metagenome assembly SESG01 (sample SAMN10866946, study PRJNA518727) | freshwater metagenome | biome: subpolar coniferous forest; feature: holomictic lake; material: water; isolation source: holomictic Lake 227, 6 m and 8 m depth | place: Canada: near Kenora, Ontario | collected... | reverse complement strand
GTCTTTTCCGCAGCGCTGAAGACAACGCCCGGAGCCTGCTCACCATCCCGCAGGGTGGTATCAATGATCCAGGGTCGGATGCTGGGATATATGGTGCTGCTCTCTGTAATCATGTCAGGGCTGTTTCCGTCAGTGAACAAGGTGCGCTATGGGCTGTATTTGTTCGGTGATTCTGTTATTTAAGTTATAATTTCTTTATACCTAAATAAATAAGGTTATAATAAAAAAATATAATAAAAATTCAGACATTTTTGTCTTATTGTGTGTGATTTTAAAAAATAAATAGTCGGCCTTCTGCCTCGGGCAGCAGAAGGCGATGTGACAGTAGTGTGATTGTTGCGGGCGTGTGCTCTCTCTGCTCCGGTCAGGAGTCAAGCACTCCTATTGAGGGGAGTTGCCGGTACTGTTCGTCATAGTCAACACCGTAGCCGACCAGAAAGGTGTTGGGCACAACAAAGCCGGTATAGGCAATCTCCACCGGATGCAAACGTGCTTCCGGCTTGTCGAGCAGCGAGCATATCTTCATTGATGCTGGCTTCAGTGCCGCAAGTTCGGCTGTGATGTGCTGCATGGTAAGCCCTGTGTCGATGATATCCTCAATCAGCAGGAGATGCCGCCCTTCAATGGCAAGGGTATGTTTGATAGCGACCTTGCCTGACGAGGTTTTGGCGGAGCCGTAGCTTGAAGCATGTATAAAATCAATGGTGCAGGGCACGGTTATCTGCCGCACAAGGTCGGCTGCAAAGATAAATGCCCCTTTAAGCACCACCACCAGATGGAGTGGCGACAGGCGCGTTTTCTCCAGATAGTCATCCGAGATCGTCCGGCCCATCTCCCTGATGCGCTTTTCAATGCTCTCTGCCGATAAAAAAGGGGTTATAGCGCTACAGCTCTCTTGACTCTTCATCAGAAAAAAAGTTAGGGGTTAACAGCTCTTCTCGGCGATGTAACGCTCAATCTCTTTCAGGTAAAGCTCCTTGTGCAGCGGGCTGAGCGATGAGGCGGCAAAGGAGTTCTGGGCAAGCCGGATAATGTCGTTTCGCTCAAGCTGAAGCGCATGGGCTGCTTCAAGGTAGTTTTCGTTGATATACCCTCCAAAATAGGCTGGGTCATCCGAGTTTATGGTAATGCAGAGCCCTCTATGGAGCATCAATTTCAGGTTGTGTTCCGCCATGCTGCTGAAAACCTTGAGCTTGACATTGGAAAGAGGGCAGACCGTCAGCGGAACCTGCCTTTGCACCAGCGCCTCCACCAGTGCCTCATCCTCCATACAGTGCACCCCGTGGTCAATCCTTGAGACATGCAGGAGATCAAGCGCCTCCCTGACCGAATTTGCTCCCCCTTCCTCCCCCGCGTGGGCCACCGTCAGAAATCCTTCAGCGTGTGCCCGTTCAAAAAGCCTCTTGAACTTGCCCGGCGGGTTGCCCCGCTCCGAAGAGTCAAGGCCGATGCCTGCAATCCATTGCTTCCAGGGCAGGGCCTGCTCAAGGATTGCCATCCCCTCCTCCTCGCTCAGATGGCGCAGGATGCAGAGAATAAGCCTGGTTGAAATATCAAGACTTTGGTTTGCCTCCACCAGCGCACGCTGAACTCCCCGGATAACGGTTTCAAACGCAATGCCTCGCGCCGTATGGCTCTGCGGATCAAAAAAGATCTCCGCATGGCGCACCTGCTGTGAAGCCGCCTTTTTCAGGTAGGCGAGGGTCAGGTCGTAAAAATCCTCCTCGGTTATCAGCACTGCGGTTGCCCGGTAGTAGATATCGAGGAACGACTGCAAATCGCTGAAGTTATAAGCCTTCCGGGCCGACTCGGCATCAGGGTAGGGAAGAGTAACCCCGTTGCGTCTCCCGATGGTTAGCATCAGCTCCGGCTCAAGCGTCCCCTCAATGTGCAGGTGCAGCTCCGCTTTTGGTATTCCGGCAATAAAATTGTCAAGCGAGGTCATGGGCGAAAATATATAAGAATCTATCGTAATCAGCTCAAAAAAGAAGTATTTTTCTTGCCTTAACAAAAAACTTTTCTTAATCTAATGTATGCCAAAAAAAACAATACGGATGCTGTGCAGTAGCTTGATAAAGTCTTGTGCTGGATACAGAGGCTGAAGATAGCATCATGTCACGCATGAATTGATGGATAAATGTGTAATAGTGAGATAATATAAAAAATATCAGTACAGCTACTTATAAATAAAATGCAATACTTATTAAATGATAAAAAAATATTCTTTAAAGACGATTCGGAAAATATTAATTCAATTGACATTAATAATGAACTGTTGTTAAGAAGCAAAACATTCAATGTCATAGACAAAAAATATTATAATCCCATAGTATCGGTTATTTCTGAAATAATTAGAAATAATCGTAAAGAAGGAGAAAAAGATACATTAATTATTCATTCACAACTTTTTAAGTGTCCAGGATTAGAAATAGCTCTCACTGATAACATAGGAAATGAAATTAAAATTATATCAGATTTAGAAGTATTAATAGCATCGCTTGAATTAAGTCCCGGAGAATACACTATTATTGACATCTGTGAAAAAAAAACATTCTGCTATAGCTTATCGTTGGGGAAAAATAAATATTTGATAAGTGAAAAAGAGATTGAAAATGAAGAACTAATGTCTTTGATTAATAGAAACCATAACGAAAATCTATTTAATAATTTAATAAATTATTTAACTGTAATTGAAGTAAATAAATTAATCAATAATAGTGGTCAATTAGAAGTAAATTATAACGACTATAATTTTTCCGAAATTAAAGACTTGCGATTTATTGAGGATAATTTTTTCGATTTTTTTAGTACCATATCGTCAATAATTCAAAATTTCGTCAAAGAATACAGATGCTCAGGGAAAGTGCTATTAATAAAATCATCTCTTTTTGGATATTTGCCTATGAAAACGATTTTTGAAAAGGGTAATGGGCAATTTATATCTGAATTTGATATGATAAATAGTGATGAAAATCTTAATATATTGAGATTTCGTGATACTGAAGGATATGGTATAAAGATTTACCCTATGCATTGCAAAGGGTTATTAGCATCACAATCATGGATATTATCTGAAATCGAAAATTTTTCAATAGAAATATTTAAAGATTCACAAACTGTGGAACAACTGATCAAAATTAATTTAAGTGATTTGAAAGATATATTTTTGGATACATCTTTTTGTATAGCTGGCAGAAATCTGGTGAAGTATCTTGCTGATTTGTATACAGATCCATACAATAATCTCCATCTAAAAATAGAAACATTAAGTAAGAATGAGTATTACGCAATTGTAAAAAATAGTTAAAATAATTGACAGATTAATGAATTCAAAATCGAACTCAAAACAATGGGAACCTTTGAAAAAGCTTAATAGTTTTTTTTGGTTCTGTGCCGGGGTTAACACACGACTCTTATTATCGTGCGATACTGAGCATACAAAATATTTTTCTATTGGTGCGACAGTTTTTTTTACAGCATGTTTTGCTGCTATTTCAGGTACGTATGCTTTATATTTTGTTTTCTCTGGGACTCCTTTCTCTGTTGTCTTTGCTATTTTCTTTGGACTACTTTGGGGCATTACAATATTCAATATCGATAGATATTTAGTAATTAGTTTGAAAAAACAAAACAAACCAATTCAAGAGTTATTGACTGCGCTACCACGAATCTTACTTGCCATTATGATAGGCATTGTAATTGCAAGGCCACTAGAACTTAAAATATTTGAAAAAGAAATAAAAGAGGGGTTGAAGCAATATTATCTTGAAAATCAACAACAATTGGTAAAATCGAAAAATGATAAATTTAATTTGCAATTTTTTGATATCTCAAATCAGCTTAACCAAAAAAAAGTAGAAAAAGAAAATGCTTATAAAAATTTGGAGGAAGAAAAGGTTTTAAGAGATAATGAAAGATTTGGAAAAAAAACAAGCAGAACTACTGGTAAAAATGGTTGGGGTACTGAAACAAGAAAACTTCAGATCGAAGTTGAGAAAAAGCAAGCTATATATGATTTATTAGATATTCAAATAACGAGATTAGAAGATTTATTGACCAAAAAAAGAAGTGAAGCAGGATTAAATGATGTGATAATTGATAATACTGCAAATCTTGATATTCTGGTTAGTAATGCTGGATTTTATGACCGAAATAAAATTCTGGAACAAATTTCATCATGGACACCATTAAGTATCTTTGACGAACCTACTGAAAAGAAACAGGGTGAGACAGTAACACAATCAAAAAGACTTACAGTTCAAAGGTTTGAAGGCGAAAATGATAAAACTGTATTTTTTATATCTATGTTGATGATCTTAATCGAATGTCTTCCAGTAATTATAAAACTTATGAGTCAGCGAGGAAGTTACGATATTAATGTTGATGCAAAAGATGATAAAATTCAATATAAAATTAGACAAGAAAAATATAGTTATAAGTATTTTATAGGCGAATTATTTTTAAGAAAAAATGATGTTTATGATAAAGCCGTAGATCAATGGGTAATAAAAGAAGTTAAAAGTAGCGATCTTGGTGACAAATATATAATTCCCGAATTTGATAAAAATGAATAATCAAATACATATATGTTCAGTTTGCAATTGCGAATATAATGATGGAGATGATTTTTGTTCATTATGTGGTTTTGACTTAATAACCATTCCGAATAATTCTTCAGAATGGCTAAAAAATTACTACCAGAAAAAGACTGACTGGCATAAAAAAAACATAGAAATTCATAATTCTAACATTGAACAACTTGGAGTATATAAAAATGAGATTGACCGCATAAAGGAAGAAAATTTATTATTGAAAAACTTTCAAAGTGGTTATGGTGAAAAATCAATAATTTCATGGTTGGCACCATCAAATAAAGCAAATACGATTATAATAGAGTGGGAAATGATAAGTCAATTGAAATTTAGATTTTCTTCAAATTTACATGTAATAGAAAAAATACTTCCGAATCAAATTATCCTTTTGTTGAAAAAAGATGGGGTGCCAAATAAAAGTGATTTCAATATTGCATTGATGATTGATACTACTAACTTTGAAAAAGTAGATATCGATACTTCGGAGGTATTAATTAAAAGTAACGAAATAAAAAATGGAGAGTATTTTGTTCGTTTTATTAATATTGATTATAATGTAGAACATATAATTTACGTTCATAAAGAGCAAAAAAATCATCCAACCTTTGACAGAAATAAAATAAAAATATATCTAACATAATATGAACTATAAGTGTCCATACTGTTTGTATCCCTTTACTGGAGATCAGGTAATCGAAGTAATCCAAGGGAAAGGAATAACACGTCATATATGCCCTAATCCTGAGCTTATAGACCCTAATTCAGACGTGAAAATATGCGGTAAGAAATTACCATTAAATTTCATGCAGTCAGAAACAGTAATTATTGCTTTGACTGGAGCACAGGGTGTTGGAAAAACATATTATTATCTTGCATTAATAGACCAACTGTATAATAACAAACATTTACATCAGATAGGAATACATGGTCAACCAACTGGAAGTAATGATGAAAATCGTGAACTTTTTGCATTCATTGCTAAATATAGAAATAATGAAATTATATTACCAACCACAGATAAAAACTCTGCATTGACATCTGTTATTGAGCTGACAATAACCAATGGCAGGACTACAAAAAATGTTTATTTATCATTTTTCGATAACCCAGGTGAACGATTTAATGATATTGAATATATGATTGAAAATTTTTCAAATGTGTATACTGCCGATGGATTATTGTTTTTAATTGAGCCATTGCAAATTGAAAAGTTATACAAAAGTTTAATAAAATACAATCCGTATCTTAAAGATGAGGATGTGACTGATGATTTATTTGCAGTATTAAATAATATTGTTAAACTATTAAAAAATGTTAATGGTATAAATGTAAACAAGTTACAAGGCAATACAGACGGATTATCACAAAAAGGTGGAAAGTGGGAAAAGATAAAAAGCCAGATTACTGGCATTTCGAGTAAAAAAATAAAAACTCCTCTTGCAATAGCCATCTCAAAATTTGATCAATTAAGTAAATGTATAAATGTTACAATCCCTTTTGATGATACTCAGTTTGAGTATATGTGTATTAATAATGATGGATTTAATGATGATATAGTTAATATTATTTCATCAGAAATAGAAGAAGTTGTTACGGGGCCGCCGGATGGTGAAATTGCAATTAAAAATTTACTATCAGCAAGTATGAGGGATTATGCCTATTTTGGTTTTCGATCAATTGATGTCAATGAAGACGGTCATCCAATGAAAATTAATGCTCAAGGGGTATTACTGCCACTTATCTGGATATTAAAAAAATTAGAACTCTATTAACATGTCAGAAATATTTAAGTTTAAGGAACATTATTTTACATCTTCTAAATATAAAGGTGGTTTTTTTACTCTTGATCATGCTTATGATTTAAGTCAAGAAGAGATTAATGAATTAGAAAAAAAAGGAATTTACAATCCGCCATTAAAATTCTCGAATTCCCCAACTGATTTAGAAATAGACAGAATATTCCCTGTTAATATATCATTTTTTCGTTTACAATCAAGTGGTCGTTATGTATATCTTCATTCTAAGTACTTAGGAAGAATACATCATGGCAAGAATCGATTTGGTAATTTCTTTTCTCATTCTATTGTTCTCGCAGATGGAGAACCTTCATATCCTGCTAAGGCATTATTTGACAATAAAAATATATTTAAAACATCTTTTTCTCTTGATGAAGATATAAACTATTATCCAAAAATTAATGAAGATGTCCATATCCTGATTGACACCTCAATTGATAATCTGGAGAAGATATTTCTGTATTTTATAGCATTTCTTACAGCTGATATAGGTAGAATTAATATTATTTCAAAAGTATTTGATTTAATTTCAGATGGAAAAATATCAAAATTTGGATATAATATTACTATTTGCAACAGAAAAGAGTTACTAACTGATTTAGTATTAGCTATTAACTTTTTTTTGCCAAGAAATCTTGCTAATAAAATTTCATTTGCAACATATGTCAGTAATCCTGAAAGTAAAAATTATGCATTTAATATAACCGGAGTAATTCCTGAGTGTGGAATACAAAGGTTACCAGATAATCATTTTATCTTAATTGATGAAAGTTTAATGAATGAGTATTGTTCAGTAAGTTCTTATTCACAACTGCTCGTCAAAATCATTAATAGCTCAGATTATAGTAAATGGAATGATTTTCTCTCGGAAATGGAAGCGTTTGGAGTATCGGAATTAAATAACCAAATGAATCATCCCGCATCATATATATTGTTTTGTGAAAATATAAAACACAAAAATAACATTGATGAAGTTAAGGAACTTTTTTCAAATATTCCAATATCTAAAATATATGAATTAAGAAATAGGCTTAAAAATAGTAATCATGAATTGTTTATTCTTTATCTTTATGATGAAATACAAATAATTATAAAAGACTCATTTAGAGTTGTTGAGAAAAAGTGTAAATTATTTGTGAATTTATATAATGAATTTCATAATACTTCCTCTTTCTACGAATCCGAAACAATGGCATGTATTATAAAATATTTTATGGATTCGTTTGGTGAAAGTGATAAAAAAGTAGTGTCACTATCACTGTTATCTGATATTAATTTTCTAAATATAGAAGCAGATATATTTTCAAATATACTTGAAATTGCAGATAGCTATTTTGAAGACGAGACTATACCAGTTATAAAAAAAATATATGAGGTTAAAAAAATAAGTCATTTAATTGAGGTTCACCGTGACTCATATAGGATAAGCAATATCGTGAGGTATAATAAATTTAATAATTTGTTGTTTTATTCAAAATCATCGTCATTATGTTCTGTGTGGGAAATTTGTAAAAATGATATATGTATTTTAAGTTTAAATAGTAAAACTCAGTTGTTTAAAGTATGGTTTAATGGGGTGCTTTTAAAAGATCAATACGAAAATATGATTCAGGATATGCTTAATATTATCGATGACGCATTTTATGATAAAGAAAATGATTTTTGGTTGCGTTTCTTTGAAGAAAATGAATCATACAACACAAATAATTCATTTGATTACCCTTCGTTGTCTTATGTTAAAAAATATTTTGTTGCTAATATCTATATCAAAAATATCAAAAGAGTTGATCTTGTAAAATCATTTAAATTAGATCAACAATCAATAATATGGATACAAGAGCAAATTTATGAACATACCAAAGATTTGTGTGTTATTGAAAAGTTTAAGAATGATTATCCGGAATTTTTAAATCCAGGAACTTTATGGGATTATAATATTTTTACAAAAAATAATAAGTAATATTTTTAAAGTTGTTATGATAAATGACGGTCCAGTTCTTGATTTCTCTATTTCATTAAATAAGCTTGTCAGTCTTTACTTGTTTTAAAACAATGAGTGCTAAATATTATACGAAGCACTTTCTCATTGCCCATCGCCCAATTTAGGTTATAGTTGTCCAGTAAAGTATAGGTATTTAGTCTTTTCTAAAGCACTAGATAGAAGCTTAACAGCATTATGTCTCAAAATATTTTACAGATATGGATTTTCTTTTGATGCGCCTGAAATACTGTCAAGTACCTTCATATTCTGTTATAGGAATCCTTAATAAACAAATACTATTGATAGCTTATCAAGTTTATTAATTTGATTAATATTTCATAAAATGGCTTTTACCTGGTTACATGTGTCTGATTTTCATATAAGCTCTTCAGGCTTCTATGATGCTAATCTTGTTCTTAAGTCGCTGATAGAATATGTTAAAATTAATCATGAAAGATCAGTGTGGAAACCAGACTTGATTTTTGCTACAGGGGATATAGCGGGGAAAGGAGATATGAAGGTTTTTCAAGGTAGGGACAACGCTCCGGCTACTATTTTTTTTGATGCTTTACTTAATGCTGCCGGGCTAGAGCGTAAACACCTTTTTATTGTTCCAGGCAATCATGATGTTGATAGGTTGAAAAATAAAGGTGGTCTTGCAAAATATCTTGAAACCCAAATTGATATAGATAACTATTTTGAAAGCGATTTGAAACTTCATTTTTTGAAACTCAATGATTTCTCCTCATGGTACAACTATTACTATAAGGAAAACTCCAGAGATTTTTCTCTCAATTCAACATGCACTTTAATTCCTTATGAAGTCAATGGTATTCAGATTAATCTTTTGCTTATAAACAGTACTTTGTTTTGTGATGACACTAATAAAGACATTGGGAAGTTATGTATTGGACGTTCATGTCTTGAACCACTCATTGAAAAACTGGCTGAAGAGAGGAATAATGATAATATAAAACTTGCTCTTGCAGTTATCCATCATCCCTTTTATTACCTCCATCAACTTGAGAGTATTGCATTAAAAGACACTTTATCTTCACAAGTTGATATTCTTTTGCAAGGCCATTTACATCAAACATCAGTAAGTTTTGGTGAGCTTGTAGAGCTTGGAGCTGGAGCTGGTTACTTCAACTATGCAACATCCAAAAAGGCTATGTATTGTCAGTTTGATGGAAAAAAAATCGAAGTATTTCCGATATGTTTTCATGATAAATCTTCTCTATGGAATAATGATCAAGATGTTTTCTATAAATCCAGTAAACTTTCGAGAAGTTTTTATATACAGCGATTTCAGATCCCAGTGAGGCAAAATTTTGATTTTATACCTGAAACAAATGGTATTGCAAATAATGAATATGAGAAGCAATACATCAAGTTGCTTATATCAGAGCTTGATCATGTATTCCCACCAGCAGTTCAAGGTTTTTCTCCAAGAGTAAGTGAAGTTTTTGTTTCATTGCATCTTTCTGATATTTGGCATAGTGATGAACGTTTTAACAATCTGAATAGGAGTTATTTTCAAGAACTATCCGTGCCAGGCTACTACCCTGAACAGGTAATGAAACTGGCTTTTAAAAAAAACCATCTTTTGCTAGTCATTGGAGACCCTGGTTCAGGAAAAACAACTCTCCTTCAACACTATGCGCTCTCTTGTATCCATAAAGACCATTGTAAAAAACATGGTTTTAATGAACCGGTTATGGTTTTTTATCTAAAGTTGCGCGATTTGCAAAAAAATGATAATGGCTATGTCTCACTCCCAGAAAATATTTTCACTTGGGCCAAAAAATTTGCACTAGCAAAAAGAAATATTCAAAGTGATACCCCGGAAATCTTAGAAACATTTATCTATAAATCTCTTCGCTTAAACAACAGTTTGATTTTGCTTGATGGACTCGATGAAATAAGTGATCTTGAAGAGAGGAAAGATGTTTGTGAATGGCTTAAGCTTATAATTTCAGATTTCCCAAAAGCATATTTTGTTATCACTTCGAGGCCTACCGGCTTTCGAGCGGTTGATGATATAGACATTCAAGCCCCATTCATGAGAGCTGATATTCTTGATTTTAACCTTGAACAGCAGAAATTATTTTTACAGCAATGGTTTACTTCATTCTTTCTTCGTAAGCTTTCGCCCGCTACAGAAAACATTGATTTATTGGAAAAGATTCAGAAAGAAAAAGCAATCGATAAAACTGATTCTATTTTTAGGTATTTAATGAGGAATGAAAATATAAGTTTACGTCAAATCGCAGGTAGTCCGTTGATGTTACAGATTATGGCAATGCTATGGACTAATGATGATGATATCTTTCCTGAAAGCCGCGCTAAATTGTATAAAAAAGCAATAGACTATTTTCTTGGTTATCAATATAAACAGAAAAAAAGATCACCTCACCTTTCAATTGAAGATGCCCTGCGTGTTCTTGCTCCTGTTGCTCTTTGGATGCAAGAAGATCTGATGAGCGACGATGTAGATAGATGCGAATTTAAAGCAAAAATCAAGGTTGAAATAGAGCGACTAAACCAACCTCTAAATTTGACAGTCGATGATTTCTGTCAAGGCCTTATTGAGCATGCAGGATTGTTTGTGGAATATGGCAATACTCGCTATGCTTTTCGCCATAAATCATTTCGGGAGTATATGGTCAGTATCCAATTAATTAATGATTCTTACAACAGTATATCAAAATTAATTATTCATTTCAGCGATCCATGGTGGGAAGAGCCTCTCCGTTTTTTTTTCAGTCAGGTTGATCAGGATTGTTTTAATGATTTTATGCATGACTTTTTTGCTACTGTTAGTTACGATGTGATTCATATGAAACAGGGACTACTCCAAACTATCATAGAAGAAACGCCTAAGGAAAATAGAAAAGTCAACTCATTATGTAATAAACTATTGGATCCAAATATTACGTCTAACATTCAACTGTTAATTCTTGATTGTTTGAAATCCTGTAGGAATATTGAAGCTCTTCCTGCTTTGGAGCAGTTTAGGACTGAAATCCTTTCTAAAGATCATATTGATATTTTAATGAGGGTCGAAGATCTTATTAAAGAGTTTTGTGGTAAAGTTTTTTACCATCCAGCTTATAATTATATCAAAGGAAAACCTTCTTTATTTCTCAACTCCAATGAATTTGATTCTAAGTATATTCTTATTGAGGGCGGTAGTTACTTATACTCCAAAACAGGAATGATCGTAAATATTTCTGATCTCTATGTTTCAAAATATCCAGTCACCAATAAGTTATACAGGTTATTCATTTCTTCGTTGCAGGAAGGAAATGTTTTTAATCATTCATCAGTGTCACTTCATGTATTTGGCGTTGTCTTACGTACCATTGCAAAGCAAAATGCTTGGGGTTCTGAATTTGGTAAATATCTTGAAGAGGGTCAACATGATCTTGCGGCTTTCTTTCGTTCAAGTTATGATGATAATCGTAAATTTGGCGGAGAAGATCAGCCAGTTATTGGTGTTAGTTGGTATGCTGCTCAGGCCTACTGCCTTTGGCTATCATTGTCTTTAAGTGAAGATGATACTGCGATGTATCGTCTTCCAAGTGAAGTTGAGCGGGAATGGGCAGCAGGTGGTCGGCAGGGAATTAATGGCGTGAAAGTACGAGATTATCCTTGGTCTGACAAATCGGTTGAGCCAACAACTACACTTGCCAACTATGGCATGAATGTTGGTCATACAACACCTGTTAACCGTTATCCAGATGGTGCTACTCCTGAAGGTTTGTATGATATGGCTGGTAACGTTTGGGAGTGGTGTAGTGACTTAGATGGTTTTAACCGAATACTTCGCGGTGGTTGTTGGAGTTATAAATTGGAAAATTGTCGATCAGATTATAGCAATTTCAATACTCCCGAATATAGAAATGTTGATGTTGGTTTTCGCGTTGTTTTTGTTCCGTAATTTAAACGTTGGAATAGTGTCAGTACGATTTTATTTAGCTTAATATTCTACTTGTTTGAAGACTAATGCTATTCTTCCCACAACCTTCCTAATATAATTAGCTTTAACGGATTATTTGGTGAAGTACACTCGTAGCATGAACCTGAGTTTGTAACCACTTTACTTGCTTGACAGGATCATCGTTTGTGATGGAGCTTTTTCCTTTCAGCTTCGGTCACTTTTCTTCACTGAGCCTCACGCCATCACTCGCAGTCGCGCCAGTTCATGAACCGTCATTCCGACTTGCTCGAACGAGTCGTCACCGCCATAGATCAATTGGCAGCCCCCGGTTATAGCGGGATTTGAGGAACTCGCTGATGATGAATGATTCGAAAATTGCTCCTCTCATGGGATGCAGAGCAAGGAGTTCAGGTGAACGGATTCCAAGGAGCCAGCAGGCAAGGCCCGGAAAAAGCCATACAAATTGCGAATTGAAAGTGCAAATTGTATAACTTTTCCTGTTTTGTTGCCTTTTCGACCCTCTTTTCCCTGAACTCCTTTAACGGAAAATTTTCGGCGTACAGGGTGTTTTATGGCTTCTTTTCATTATGTTAATACATTGAAGTTTTTATGGTGGTCGTATTTTCTCTGCAACTCCCCCCATGAACCAGGTCATTAACGATTCTACAGTTAATCATGCTCTTCAGGGCGCCGGGTCTCTCTTCCCTTGCATCTTGAGCATCGCGGGTTTCTGGTGAAGGCTCCAGCTTGTGCCGCTGATTTGTTGCCGAAGAGTGATTATGTTGTTAACTTATTGAAAGATAAAAAGGTTTTTACTGAACTGGTCAGGACGTGCCGTACCGTGCATGGTTCCCTCTTGAAAATGGAATCCTGACATAAATGATTGAATGTAGTGGCTACAAGACAGCGTTTTAACCGAAAGCCAAAACCCTCCGGCCCTAAAAGCCGGACACAATCGACACCGCATACCGGGCCGAGGGTAAAGCCGAATGATCATATTCTGATCAATGAATTTCTTTTCAGGCGCGGTGAAAGCTCACTTGCCGCCGAAATCATCACCTATTTTTCCGATCACGAAGGTGCGCGCTTACGATCGCTTGACTTGGCCAACGCGCTCGGTTATACCGAATCAAAGCAGTTGCCCGGCTTCTGGTATGTGCTCCACAAGCTCCAGGAGGAGGGTACGGTCGACAAGGATTCAAACCGCAGTTACGGGCTCTCCGGCATAGAGGCCGCCACCTACGAGGATCATATTGTCCACCTCAAGCCCTTCCCCATTCCGGGCAAGGAGCACTACAAGGTTGATAAGAGCTACACCGGACGAATCTCCACCCATGCCAACGGTTACGGTTTTGTTGATGTTGAAGGGTTTGATGATGATATCTTCATCAAGGCCGGCGACATGAACTTCTCCATTCACGGCGACGAGGTCGAGGTGCTTGTCTCCAAGGTTCCCGACACCTACGCATCCAAATCAACCCCCCACCAGCGGTGCGAGGGGAAGGTGCAGAAGGTTATTACGCGCCACATTACCACC
>SESG01037816.1_pt1 | contig 13854 bp, 21 predicted proteins | sample 3171421 | NCBI WGS metagenome assembly SESG01 (sample SAMN10866946, study PRJNA518727) | freshwater metagenome | biome: subpolar coniferous forest; feature: holomictic lake; material: water; isolation source: holomictic Lake 227, 6 m and 8 m depth | place: Canada: near Kenora, Ontario | collected... | reverse complement strand
AGATTTGAGTCCAACACCCTCAAATTTTGAACCGGACGAACCGCCGCCGCCGAAAAAGAAACGCCAGGTAGACACCTGGCGCACCCTCATGGACACCGAAACCCTGGAATCATGGTGTCGGATCATAGACGAGCGCGCAAAAAAGGCCCAAATCTTCCGGCTGCGCCAACTGAAAGGGTGCATGGAACGGCTCTATCTGGTGGATCTGACGGGAAAAGTGGTAGCAAACCAGAAGCTGGACGAATACTAGCGCAGACCGGGCGCACCTATTCCTAATCAATTCGATTCAAATTAGCGTGTACATGGCATTGAATCGGTGCAAATGTATTCACTAGACGGACCAAAGTCCGGCTAGGGAGACTCAAAATGGCACTGGAACCAGCAGAAAAACAAAAACGGACGCGCCGATTTTCGAAAATCGAGCGTGAACCATCAACCCGAGGCTTTGCCCCGGCCATGCCGACGTGTGGGAATGACCTGATTGGCCTGTGGGATCTGCCCCCCGAGGCTGTCACCCAGGCCCGGCTGAAAATCGGGCGATCCATTCCTATGTCCCAGCAGCTGGAGCTTGTTCGGGACTGCACGGTGCAGGACTACAGCCTGGAGTCCGTGGCGCATACCTTCGGCCCTGGGGAATTTCAACTTGTGCTGAACCCTGGCCCTGGTGGAGCATGGCCCGGTAAATCGGCGCGAATCATCGTAAGCAAGGATTTTGCGCGTGAGTGTGGATTCAGCCCCTACATGGACCCGCCCCCGGCCCCAGCGGCCCCGCGCTTTTCGGAACTCCGCAGCATCCAGGAAAGTGCCAAGGCGATGAACGAGGGCGGCGCGATCACTCCGCAGGTAATGGCCCAGCTCCTGGAGACGGTTGCCGACCGGGTAGCGGAGCGACTCAGACCATCGGCCCCGGCTGCTGACCCTCTGGCAGGCATGGCGAGCATGGTGCAAATGATGACGTTCATGCAGGGAATCCAAAAAAGCGCGATGGATCAGGCCCTCTTGATGGCCGGAATGCGGAACCCGGTAGCACACGAGCCAGAGGAGGAGGATTCTTGGCCGTCCGTGCTTCGGGAGGCGATCCCGGTACTAGGCCAGATCGGCCAGGGCCTGCTGTCCCGCACGGCCCCCGCGCCGATCCAGGCCGCGCCCATCCAAGAACAACCGCACCAGGTGGAGGAAACCCAAATCATGGTCCCGATGAATAGCGATGAAATTAAGCACTTTGCGACCGTGGTAGGTATGCTTAAACCATATTCGGCCATGATTTTGACCATCCTTTCCAAAGTCCAGCGCGGCGAGGATGCGTCTGGAGACCTGGCCTCATTCATTCCGGCCCGAATGGCCCCGACCATGATTGAATTCGCCGACATGGCTGAGGCGCGCGGCGCGGCTGTCCTGTCGATCCTGGACCCGGCCCTAGCAACCGAGAAAGCCTTGGCTTGTGTTGTCGGAATCGGTGCAATTTTGCGGGATTCCTGACGAACCGTAACCAGCCGGCAGACCCGCGGAGCCTCATAACTTCGGTTATGGGGCTTTTTTGCTTGCATTTCGTCAAATCACGGCCCATTGTGTCCAAGAGGATCCTATGGCTAGTTTCGAAACCGCAATTCCATTCATTTTGGCGAATGAGGGCGGGTTTCAGGCGAACCCTGCCGACTCGGGCAACTATGATTCTGATGGAAACCTCATAGGAACCAATTACGGCATCTCCGGCCAGGTGGCGCGTGATTATGGATACGATGGCCCGATGGAGCAGTTGCCGCTGGAGACTGCCAAGGCGATCTATTACGACCTCTATTGGACGGGCCTGGACGAAATCCAGTCTGATGCCATCGCCACAAAGATCTTGGACTACTTCGTGAATTTTGGGCGCGGTGGAGGGACAAAAATTGTCCAACGTGCTGCAAATGAATTTGAGGGCATCAATCTGGCCGTGGATGGTGGGTTTGGTCCGGCAACCATCGGGGCGGTAAACTCCATCGACCCTATTGTTCTGATGGATTCACTGATCGCCCAGGCAACCGACCAATATAAGGCTATTGCCGCAAGTGATCCCGAAAAAGCCGGATTCCTTCCCGGCTGGATGGCCCGAGTCATTCGGATCCCGGCAGAGAACCCCGGCGCGTCCGCGAGTGTCCTCCTGCTGCTGGCCGGTGGGGCATACCTTTTCCTGAGGGCCCGGTAATGGACCTGACCAAGACCACCCTCTCGGGCCTGCCAGACCAGATCGGCACAACCCTGGCCCTATCCACCCAAATGATGGACGTTTGGGGTGTAGACCTGAACATCATCAGCCTAAGCCGCTACATCGTCTCGGGGACGCGCGGCGCGGTGGATGAAGCGGAGCGCGTCCGGTCCTGGATCCGGCAGGAAATCGAGTACAGGAACGATCCAGCAGGGCATGAACTGATCCAGGATCCGATTGTTACCCTGGAAACCCGTGCCGGTGACTGTGACGACATGACCATTCTGGCGGGGTGTTTGCTTCGTGCGATCGGGCATGACTGCGAGGCGTGTGCAGTGACGTGGGAAGGCCAGGACGCGCCGACCCATGCGGTACTTTTTGACCATGAGGCTCAGGTTGTTGTGGATGCCGTGACCGGCAACCATGTTACCGATTGGCCCCCGCACCCGTACACCGTGAAACATTTTCAAGGAGCGCGCTAATGCTTGCCGGACCTTCCATTGAACAGTTTGTAGACCGCCCGAACCCTAGCAACGAACCTATTCCAGACTCGGTTCCAGGCAGGGCTACGGTCCTAGATGAAATCGTACCCAAGCAGGAAACCGGACCGGCGGTGGATACCTTCTATTCGACTCCCGATACCTGGGAGGGCCAGATCGGAACCCCTCTGCCCATCAAGCTGCCTGCTACGGCAACCCCGACCCCCTCGGCCCTGCCGGTCCCCCTCGCGTCACCGACCAACACAGCCCCCAGCCAACTCCCGGCGTGGGTTCTGCTCGTCGGTGGCGCGACCTTGCTTTATTTCATCTTCAGGGGGAAGTGATGGCTTTTCGATTGATTGGCCTCCCGATGCTGTCCGCTGCTACCAGAAAAAGCCTGAAGGACGATGGAGATTCATATTTTGATTACTCCCAGGATTCCGGTGGATCTGGAGGAGGTGGCGACTACTCTGGCGACTACTCCGGCGACTACTCCGGCGACACCAGCGGGGACCAGGCCGCACCGGACGCAGGCCAGGACACCGGGAACCAGGTGATTGAAGGCGAAGATGGGAGCTACACGTACACCGACGAAACCGGTACGTCGTACTACCAGGACGCCGAAGGAAATACCACAGTTCTCTATGAGGATGGGTCAGGCGTCGTCTACAACTCCGATGGGACGACTACCCAGTGGGACGCAGACGGAAATCTGATTGATAGCCCGACCGTGGACGAAAACGGAAACATGGGGCCGCAGCTGTCGGACGCAGACAAGGAACAGAAGAAAGAAAAGGCGCAGCCGCTGGCGCAGAAGGCTCAACAGGCCGCAGCTGGCGCACTTGAGAAGGCCAAATCCACCGGCACGACACCGCAGACCACCGCAGCCCCCAAACCTCCCGCAATTCTACCCAAGGGCATCGCCGCAGCTGTCGCACTGAAAACGACCTCCGCAACGACTGCACCAGGCGCAACCATCGGCGGTCTATCCATCGGAACTATCCTGCTCCTGGGCGCGACCGGGGCTTTCCTCATGCTCAAAAAGAAAGGTTGACCCAATGCAACTCGCTACCCTTCCCACGTTCAACGTCCTGCGGGATGACCTCCAGGTTTCCGATGGAGCCTCGTCCGATGGGGGCTTTGACTTTCAGGCATTCCTGGATTCCAGCACCGGGCAGAACCTCGCTGCCAACGTTTTAAACCTCGCAGCCGGTACGCAGGGCAAAACTGCGATCTTCAAGACCCCCAGCGGAACTTACTCTACCGCCGCGACCGCGATTGACCCTCGCCTGATCATCGCTGGCGTTCTGGGGCTGGCCCTGGTCCTGTACTTCAACCAGAAGGGGTAACGGTGTACGCGGAGGAATTCAACGCCCCGACATGGCTGGAAGAACAGGCCGGTTGGTTATGGTGGGCAATGCAATCCCGAATCAATGGGAACTTGCAGGATGCCCAGTACAACCTCCAGCAATTTTGGGGTTCGTTGAATTCTCTGAAGGCTTCCGCAGACGCGGCGACCTGGCCGGAAATCCTGGCCCTAGATTCGGCCTCACACATTCAGGCCGCGAACGTGACCAGTGCCATCATCAATCAAATGGAGCAGGACATTTCAACCACCTCAGCATGGATCGGCCTGCTTGGCTGGCAAGGCATCGACGCCAAAGCCGCAGTTGCCCGACTCCAGGACCAGCGGACCGCAGAGCTTGCTATGGCCGCGAACCTAGCCGAACAGGCGCGCACCGCAACCGCCGAGCGTGTGGCAGCTGTCGCCGATGGTCGATTGAGTCAAGATGCTGCGGAGCGCGCCCAAGAGAACCGCAACATTGAATCAATCATCAAGTCCAATTCGACCCTGTTCCCGTCCGGTGTACCCGTTTGGGCGTACGGCCTTGCGGCCCTGGGCCTCCTGCTGGTACTCAAGGGGAACCGATGACACCAGCACAAAAGCGAACCCTGGCAGAGCTTCACCAAACCGGAGCCATGCACAGTCAACCCCGAACCGTGGACCTACTCATGGAAAAGGGTTACATCGTGGTTGGTGACGATGGATTCAACCTCACCAAGAAGGGCCTCCGCATTGTGGAAGGCCGTGCCGGTGGGGGACTCCAAGCGGTAAAGAAGAAAGACCTCCGCGCCCATTTCAAGACCAAGAAACCCGCCAAGGCCAAGCGTGACCGCGCCACGACTGCCAAGGAAAAGAAGGAACACCTTTCCAGCCTTGAAAAACACATTGAATCAGCCGAGCGCAAGCGTGGGACGGCCCTCCAGCGGATCCTCGGCCCCTCGGGCGTGGCGAATGCCGTAAAGATCGCCAAGGCCAGCGGAGAACCCTTCACGGAGCAGGACGTTCAATCCTTCCGCGCAGCTGGATGGGGTGTAGCAGCTGCTGGAACCGTAACCGCGCGGCCTGGAACTTCAGGAGTGTCCGGTGTTCAATTCTCGGAGTCTGACTGGGCTCCCTTCACGAATCCCGAAACCCTCGGCCCGAATGGAACCGCGCGCGCCCTGGTCCTACTCGGCCAGGTGGATGCAGCCGGAGTGGATGACCTGGCCGCGAATGGGTACGACGTGACCCCGGCCCCCAAGCGGATCCGCGAGACGACCACGAACCCGGCCCCCCTCATTACCAAATTCAGCGCAGCCCAGTTGAAGCAGCTGCGGGACGCATATTCGGGACTGAAGCGCGTGGATCCGAACTCGGAAGATGTAGAAAAATTGCGCCGGATCTTCGACAAATGCACCGATGCGGCTCTGATCCAACTTTCAAAAGCAAAAATCAATTTTGTGTCCTATTTCGCGCTTATGACCGCCGGAAAGCGCGGATTGACCACGAACCCGGACCCAGCCCCGGCGAAACTCCAGAAGCGCGTCTTTGATGCGATGAAGGCCAGTGCCAAGAAAAACGTAGCCCTCCGCGTGGATGAACTCGCCGAGAGGATCAAGGCCCAGGTGGAGGATGTAGCAGCTGCCATGCGGAACCTCGCCGCGATGGGTCTGGCGCACGAAGCAGGCCGCGACCTGTTTGGCCCCTGCTGGCTCCCTGGCGCGCCCTCCCGTGGCCTATTCGACAACCCGAACCCCCGCGCCAAGGCTGAAAAGAAAGCTCGGGCCTGGTTTGGTAAAGATTCCCTTGTGACCAAGGCGCAGGAAATCGACTGGACCCCACCCGAGAGCGCGGTACATATCGGCCAATTTATTGCGATTGAGTATCTAAGCGACAAATTTGACGGAGTGAAAAGAATTTATAGACATGACGTTACAAAGGTGCGTCAAATGTTGCTGTCTCCTGACGGTAGTACGATTATCGTTAACCCACCTTTCAAAATCACGAAACGCGGCATAGAGGGTTAAAAAATGTCCTTGATTGTCGTCAATCCTACCCACCACCGGAAACCCAAGGCCGCACCCAAGGCCGCACCGAAAGGACACAAGATGGCTCGCAAGCACCGCAGTCCCGCCCAGAAGGCCGCTACCCGCCGCATGATCGCCAGCCGCAAGCGTCACAAGAATCCCACCGTAGTCCACTCCAAGCGCGCGCGCCGCCGGAACCCCAGCCACAGCCGCAAGGTGTACACCCGCCGCCGCAATCCGATGAATGCTTCCGGCCTCATGGGCGAGCTGCTGAGCAAGGAAGGTCTGATGATGGTCGCCGCCGTGGTCGGCACTCCCACCCTGACCGAGCTGGCCGTGGGCTACGTCATGCCCACCGCGACCGGCACGACCCGCAGTCTGGTCAAGGCTGGCCTTGGTGCTGCCATCGCCTGGGGCGTCTACAAGTACGTGTCGAAGAAGGCCGGTGTTGTTGTGGGCCTCGTGTCCATCGGCTCGGCTGTCTCGGACGTGATCAACTCCTACATGGGCGCAAGCACTTCCAGCATCGCCGCCGCTTCCGTGGTCAAGGGCTACCTGCCCAAGGCCCACGGCAATTCGATGGGCGGCTATTCCGAACCCGGCGTGGTCCGGCTCTAATTCAGTCCCCTCAACCCGTGCTGTCGGCATCCCCGCAGCCTACTAGGTGAACACCATGCCCAATCCCATTGGCAATTTTTCCAGCAACGCGACTCGGATGCCTTTTGGCAAGCCCGGTCAGCCCGTCCAGTGTGTCAGCGACACCAAGTACAGCACCAAGTCATTTGCAATCGGCGTGGCCGGTAGCAGCACCGACTTCTTCACCACGGCCCCCGTGGCTGACCGGACCTTGGACAACTACGATGCCGGGAACCAGCTGGTCACCAGCGGCAAGGCTTTTGTCATTCAGGGCATCACGGTCAACGTGAAGTCCACCAGCATCGCCGATGTGGACGCCTTCATCCAGCTGGGCATCCTGGTCCTGACGGCCCAGGGTAAGGAGATCGGCGCGTTCCGGCTCCGCAACCTGTCGGCTGGTGGTGGTACGTTCGTGGCCGGTGCTCAGGTTGCCGCTGCTTCGAGCGTGGGCGTCATCAATGGCCTGCCTCAGTCCGATGTGTTCCGCGTGGCCGAACTGATGCTTGCTACCAACCAGAGCTTCAAGGCCACCGTGATCATGCCCACCACGACCACCTATACCGTGATCGCCGCGACCACCGTGGAAGTGGGCCTTCTGGGCTACGAGATCCGGCCTGTCGCCTAGTCTCAACCGCAACGGCTACGGGCGGGGAACCTCCTAGGATTCCCGCCCGTGCTTTTTGGAGCATCCCATGCAGAGCCAGAACGGATCCTACCGGCGCATTGGCGCACAGCTGTTCATTCTGAAGCCGCGTGACTACGTGGTTGCCTTGACCCATGACGCCGTGGCATCAAGTACGGTCATCGGAACTATCAGCATTGACCCGGCCTCAGACTTCATCCTGACCGACCGCAATATGTACGACACCACGGACCCCGGCATTGCCGATCCGGGGCAGGCAGGTCAGTACGAGAATTTCATCAGTGTTCAGGACTCCAGCAACGGCTACAACTGGTCAAATGATTACGTGGTCCGCAGTTCTTTTGCGCGTGACCGGACCCACGGCTACCGCCTGCCGGACGAAGTTTTGATTGCAGCCAACACGCGCCTGGTGGTCAACTTGAAGAACCCCGCTGCCGCTGCCGCTGCCGGAACGACTTACATCACCCTGCAGGGTTATTCGTTGTACCCTGTCCAGGGGTAAAAAATGGCGAAGCTGTTCGGAATTCCGGTGGTCGGGCCTGCTTGGCCTGCTACGCAACCAGTGGCAAGCGGACCCGCTACCTTTGAAGCGACTACGGTAAAACAACTCCCGATCCAAAATTTTGGGGGAGATATTACCGTAGGAGCTTCAGCGGATATTTTCATTGACGCAACCCTTCCGTTTTCTTCCCGATGTACTGGGATGCTGTTACAGGGCATCACTGGAACGGTTCAAGTGTCCATCAACGGTTCTGCATTCCGAACGGTCATCACCGATCAGGCCATCAATGATGCCAGTATCCAAACGGTACGCGTCCAAACCGCTGCTCTATCTTCGGTGATTGTCCAGCTGCACGGGGTGTAGCGTGGGGATCGTCCTGACCTTCGACCCGACCCAGCCCCACACATGGTCCGGCTCTCAATATCTGGTTTACACCCACCGGCCATCAGCTGCGACCACAACCCCGCTGGGATGGTCGAGTGTGGTCCTGGAGCGCGGATCCGCGACTGCTTCAGTGTTCCGAACCCTCGGAGCATTGGAGCAGGTAACGTTTTCCGGCGTCAGTAATGCCCAGTATCCAGCCGGGGCCAGTGTCATCGGTAAAACGTTCATCGTAGATGGAAACCTGGGAGCCGCGCCGATCGGCACGGACCTCCTGCACTTTGACGGGATCTACGTCAAGGCCGCGCCTGGTGCGCTGAGTGGAAACCCTACCGGAACCATTACCAATCTGGTAGCAGCCCGATTCGAAGCAATTTCGGACGCTTGCACGGTACAGGGCAACCTCCAGGTAGATACTCAAATCGGCGTGTCCGTGTCCACGGTGATCCAAAGCATCAACGGGGACACCAAGAAGAACTATGGAATCAAAATTGAGGACGTTACCGGTGGATCAGTTTCCAACATTGCTCTTGAGACTGGGCTCGGTAATGTGATCTTCGGAGGACCGGTAAGAATGCCGGTCTACTCCATCGGTGGAACCCTTCCGGCTGGAACCCAGGGAGACCGGGCGATCGTAAATAATGCCAACTCGAAAAACTTTCATGACATTGCCGCAGCTGGTGGGGTGTTTGTTGTCCCGGTCTATTACGATGGAACATCCTGGAGGATTGGCTGATGACTATTACCCTCGGCGAAAACGGATCTGCCAATCAGCTGCGCGCCGACCTCGCCAGCACGGCCTCGGCTGCGCCGGGGGATGCGCTCATTGGGGTCAAGTCCACGCTGACTGACGCTGTGGCAACAACTCAGCATGAAGTGAACAGCCGAGTGGTTAGCGTTAAGGATTTTGTGGGCTGTGACCCCTCTGGTGCTACAGACTCCTACGCCGCTTTCCGCGCTGCCCATGCTGCGCTCCCCGCCACCGGGGGGACGATCATCGTCCCTGACGCAACAGGATACAAGATTGACACGATGATCACCTGCACCAAGCCTATCCTGTGGAAGATCGGGGCCTGTACAATCACCGGGCCAGCCTCTGGCTACCTATTCGAGATCCAGGCGAATCGTTCTGGCATTGAAGGGACTGCTGGGACGATTCTTAAGGCTACGCAGGGGTGCTTGGGTCTCATCCATAATAATCAGACCCTAAACTGCCGCTATTGGAATCTGGATCTAAACCTGAACGTATGTACTGGTGCAGTGGGTCTGTTCTATGACGGTGGGTGGTATATCAGCGTTAAGAATATCCACGTTGATTTTGCAAACGAAGTATCTAGTTCTTACACCTTGAAAATCTGGTCAACATACACTGGTATAGCTGGGCCTACCGGGTCTTACGGTGGTGCGTATGTCGGGACATTTGATAACCTAATCGGTGGGAAGATTATTATTGGAGCCGATCTACCACAAAAGGCCACCACCATGACTTTTACCGGGTGCAGTTTGAAGGGCATTACGGCAGGTAACTCGTTATCTTTGACATTTTTACAGCCAGTTGTCCAAGGGGCTCTAACTTTTTTTGACCTAACAAATGTTGCCGGTCTCACTTGTATCGGTGGTGACTTTGAGGCGGGTGTAACTGAAAGCTCAGCGATTGTATACAATTTAAACGGAGCGTCAAATAGAGACATTATTAGCATCGGCAACCAGTTATCTGGTTTTAATCCCGGTGCAGCCTCTTATCTTATTGGGACACCATCGGCAGGGTGTGTATTTAATGACAAAGGATTGCCTGGAGTGGCGGGTGATGACTCGCTTATCTATGGAAGTTTACCGGGAACAAGCTACCGTAATTCCGGGTACAGCGTCCAGAGCCATACAGGGCTGCCTTATGTTGGCACAGCATTGGTTCATGCACAGAATATCCGTCTGACTTCAAGCACCACAGGATACCCTTATGATGCGTCAACTGCGTCAACCGCAATCTATATGGACACCTCGGCTCGAATTAAATTTTTCTACGCCAATGCGGCGACAGCATGGGCGACCTCCACACTATATAGCTTGGGGGATGTTCGGCGTGTAGGCACACAGGCATATACCTGCGCCGTGGGTCATACGTCTAGCGTCTTCGCTACCGATTTGGCCGCTGGGAAATGGACGGTTGGCGGTAATGTGTCCCTATTTCAGATTGCGTTATTTGATAGTGCCGGACTAACAATCAATGGGTCATTAATCACAACGGGAGCCCTAACTGCATCTGGGGCCTCTTTTAATGCCGCCAATCCAGTCGTTTCGTCGATTGCTTCAGCATTGAATAACACTGCCAAATTCTACCTTTCAGATGGAACTAACACATCGCAATTTGTGCTCAGCGGTGGGTCAAGTTATTTTGACGTTTGTGGCCTGCTGACACTCCGTAATTCGGCTGCAGGCAATGCAACCCTGCTAACCATTAACGGGACAGGGTGCAATTTCGCCGGACGAGTAGGTTTTAATGGAAGTGCAAATATCGCAAAGCCCACCATCACCGGCTCCAGAGTAGCAAATCCCGCTTTGGCTAGTTTGTTGACGGCCCTGGCGAACTACGGCCTGATCACCGATAGCACGACCATCTAGGATCATCACGGGGTTTGCATAGGCCCTTGTGCAGCCCGTGTGAAAGCACCCCGCACGAAAGGAGGTAGGAATAAAATGGAATCTTGCACCCGCCGCGAACCAATTGGTTCCCACCATCGAATTTTATTTCTGGCGATTGGTTGGGCATTAGCTCCAATTCTGTCGGCCCTGCTGCCGAGATGACCGCAACCATCGCGCGCATGGTGTCGGCTATGCGCCGCGAGGCCCTGGCCTGGATCCTGGCAGGTCTGGCCCTGCATTGGATTCAAAAAAACGGATTCACCCGTTGGACCCTGACCGCGCTGGCGATGGCCCTAGGCGTGGGTGTCACGGCGCGCACCAAAAAACCCCCATTATTTTGACTTGACAGAAAATGGCAACCTGGAAGCATTGTGCTGGGAATTGTTCCCAAGGGAGCCACAGTGTTAAACATTCATCTCAAGGAATCATCTAAAAATGGTCCGGTGTTCGCCGCCCTGGTGCGGATTGCCGCAGAGGAACGGCGAAGCCTCGCAGGCATGGCCTGGATTCTTCTACTGGACGGAATGAAAGCGCGGGAAGAACGCCAAGCAATCTGGACGGACCTTGGCCGAGCAGCTGGCGAGGCGCGCCGATGACTGCCCCCACGCGGATCCCCACCAGCGCGGTACTCATGACCGCCGCCCACCTGTACCTTGAGCGAATCAAAAACGAGAACGTTTTGCCCCGTGATCTTGAAAGAACCCGGTACGGCGGGGAGCCTGGGCAGACGTTCGCAGACCACTACGCAGCAGACGCGGCCCGCGACGCCTGGAGGCTGGCCCGTGCGGTAACGGACGCCCAACCGGTAGACCTATGATGGCCGGGACCATTCAGATATTCGCCAACATCATCGGGCGCATTCGCGTGGTAGCGCACGAAATGGGCTATGCCGTGACCGTTCACGGGAGCCTTCGGCGCGACATCGACCTGGTGGCGATCCCGTGGACCAGGCCAGCAGCTGGCCGAGAAGCATTCCTGACCGGCATCCTAGAAGCCTGTGAGGGTGTCCGAGGCTGCGATGGCTGGAGGATTCGACCACACGGTAGACTAGCCCATATCATCCACCTTCCGAGCAACGTCTATATTGATCTGTCCGTGCTGCCGATTGATTCAGAAAAGGAGTATATAGAATGATACTGGCGACCTGGTGCATCCTGGGCCTGCTTGGCTGGGGCCTTTGGCTTGTGATTATTGAAGACGGTAAAGACTTCCAGCGCGTCACACAAAACGACCTGGCCTGGTTGCACCTGAAGATCCGCACCGAGGACCAGGCGCGACGGCATACGTGGGAGCTGACGCGGGAAACCGACCGGCACGAATGGCGAAGAAACTTCCTGGAGGCGCGTGAACTCAACCGGATTCGACAATTCAGGCTATTTTGGGACGGTGAGGTAAAACAATGGCCCTTGACCTGACTGGCATTGGAAGCGTGGCCGACCTCGCCTCTGGCATCATCGGCAAAATCTGGCCCGACAAGACGCAAGCAGAAAAAGACCAAATGGCCCAGGCCCTGGCCCTGCTTCAAGGCCAGATCCAGATGAATCAGGGCCAGCTGGCAATTGATCAGGTCGAAGCAGCAAACCCCAGTCTATTTGTGTCCGGCTGGAGACCCTTCGTTGGTTGGGTGTGTGGATCTGCCTGCGCTTGGAATTGGGTTGGGCTTCCTGTCCTAAATTTCATTGCCGCAGCCTTCCGGCATCCCCTGGCGATCGCACCGGCAGACCTTACGCAGATGCTGCCCCTGCTCATGGGGATGCTCGGAATGGGCGCACTACGTACGTACGAAAAGACGCAAGGCGTGGCGCGTCCATAAAATCGTGACATTCCCGCCCGATGCGGGTAGAAAATGGGAGGCCGGTGGATTAGACCGGCCCCCCCGGAGATTCCGTGCTGCCAACGAAACCGCCGACCAGGGATCAAGGTAGCCCACCTAGATCCATCGGACAAGGAAAAAAGACCTTGCACCCTTTATTGAAACCTGCAGGTAAGCAAAGAGATAGGTCTGGATTAGGGCAAAGGTTAGCCAGCGCACTACTTGGCAGGACGGTGGACCTCCGCAAGGATGGCAGACTGTGGGACCGTGCAACCCGCAGCATGGTAGTGGAAGATGAGAACACCTGGGGCCTGCTGGACCCTGAAACCGGCGAACTCAGATCAATGGGGTCGCGCCGCGCGGTGCATTACGCATATCTGCTTGCCAAGGCTTCCTGTGACGAGAATCACATCGCGGGAACCATGGGATCCGGTGAAACCCCCGACTTCCAGGGCGGGACCGCCCTATTCAAGCCGAGTTTACGACTTGACCCTAATTACGCCGAGTCAATGCGCCGCAGAACGCGCAAGGAAGCGCGGACCCGCGTTAAGGGCATGGACCAGGCCCTTCCAGACCTGGAGAGGCTAGGCCAGAAAAAGGGCTATACCTGGCGATTAGGCTGGAAGCTGCTAACCCTGACCTTCCCTCACCCTGAAGGTATGCGAACAGTCCAGCAGCTGCGCGTCTGGAATGGCGCGTTTAGACGCCTCACCAAGATGGACCTATGGGAAAAGGTGTGGGGAGGCGTCAAAGGGGTAGAGGATCGCCTGACCGGGCATGGCGCGCACGTTCACGGGCATCTATTACTTCTCACTCGGTACATGGACCGGCAGGAAATCCGCACGGCATGGAAGGCCGCATTGGACGCCCAGGTGGATGCGATGGATCTGGCCCCCCTGCTCTGGCCCGGTGATGGACTTCCGCAGGTAGACATACGGCAGGTAAAGGAAAACCCAGCCAAGCGGCCCGATGCTGTCTCCTGGGAGATCGCACTAGACGAGGTGTCGAAGTACATAACAAAAACTTCGGACCTCCTCCAGCCCCATCCAGTGACCGGCGCGAAGGTATCAGCCGAAACCCTCCTTGAACTGTGCGATGTGAGGCGATGGCCGCGAATGTTCGAACTCCTGGGGGCCGCGCGAAGCAAGGGCCCTGCTGCGAAGCAGGCTTTTCTAGATACCTCGTGCATATCTGCCGCCGCGCTCCCAATCTCAGATGTGAACG
>SESG01003782.1_pt1 | contig 13865 bp, 20 predicted proteins | sample 3171421 | NCBI WGS metagenome assembly SESG01 (sample SAMN10866946, study PRJNA518727) | freshwater metagenome | biome: subpolar coniferous forest; feature: holomictic lake; material: water; isolation source: holomictic Lake 227, 6 m and 8 m depth | place: Canada: near Kenora, Ontario | collected... | reverse complement strand
TTTGTGTACAACACGTTTGAGTTTGAACATGAATTGAGAGTGAGGTTCTAAATGGCAGTCCCATATACATTCGGTACGGCAACATCGTCTATTCCGTTGTCGCAGCTTGACAGTAACTTTAATACTGTCATCACGTTAGGTAACACGGCTATCCAGTTGGGTAATACCGTGACTACGCTTAACAACATGACGCTGGCTAACGTCACTATTAGCAGCGGCAATGTCACGATAACAAACGTAACCATCACCACTGCCAACGTAACTACGGCAAACATAGGAACTGCTTTTGTTTCTGGAAACGTAAGTTTTACAGGAACAGGCAACCGCATTACTGGTGACTTTAACAATGCGACTGCGGTAAATCGTGTAGCTTTCCAAAATAGCACTACAAACGCACAAACAATTTTAACTATTATTCCAAACGGAACTGCTGTTACCAGTGCATTATCTATTGAAGGAGATTCTGCTGTTGCAAATGGCACAAACGCCACGTTCAATCTAACTTCAACGGATGTTCGTCTTGGCTCTGGCATCCGTGGCACAGGCACATACCTACCAATGACCTTCTACACAGGAGGCAGTGAACGGATGCGCTTGGATACAAGCGGTAACGTAGGGATAGGGACAAGTTCGCCAGCTAGTAAGTTAAATGTATTAGGTAATGTAAATAATTCTGCTAATAGTTTGGGAACTTTAGATTCGGCAACTTTAACAGTACAAAATGTTAATAGCGCCGCATTACAAATTACTTCTAAACTTAATTTAGGAGTTACTTCTAACGGGGTAACTTATGGATATTCTTCTATAGCTTCTGCATATGCTAATTTTAATGGCGCAGGAGATATTGGTACTGCTATGTTATTTGGTACACAAACCAATGCTAGTGGCGGTACTGTAGAACGTATGCGTATCGACTCCAGCGGTAACGTAGGGATAGGGACGACTTCGCCTTCAGAAAAGTTGCGCGTAACTAGCACAGGCACAAACGAAATACGTTCTCATTCTTCTAGTTCTGGTGATGCGCGTGTTGGATTCTGGGCTGAAGGCGCTGCATACAACTACATTCAGACTGTGCGCTCTAGTGGAGCATTAAGTTCTTTTGCTGACCTCCAAACATTTAATAATTCTAGTGGCACAGAACGCGCCCGTATCGACTCCAGCGGTAACGTACTCGTCACCAACCCTGCTGGTCTTGGCTACGGCACAGGCTCTGGTGGTACTGTTACACAGGCAACAAGCAGGACAACCGGCGTAACATTGAGCAAGCCTACTGGCGCTATTACTATGTTTTCCGCAGCGGGTTCAGTAGTAGCGGCAACATTTACGGTCACCAATACGCTGGTGGCGGCAACCGACACCATTATTTTGAATCAAAAGTCTGGTACAAATCTTTACGTTTTATTGGTTACTGCGGTTGCTGCGGGTAGCTTTAACATCACGTTTTACACAACTGGCGGCGTTGCAACTGATGCCCCTGTAATCAACTTTGCATTAATTAAAGGAGCAACATCATGATTTATTTAGCAGCAGTGTGTCACGACATTAAATCCAACACCTTAGAAGCCACATGGCTAGAGGAAGTGCTGGACGATAACGGCGACCCCAAGGAACTCAAGCGAGTAAAGTGCCGCAACTACAGCGTAGAACAGAAGGACGAGTTCCTTGCTGACTGTGGTGCGGATGGTCAGAAATACGCAGACTTAGCGGGGTGGTAACCATGAGCATTGTTTGGACAATAGAAGAGTTGCGATGTCTCCCGCAAGCAGAAGGCCAAACCAAAGTTGTTACTGAGGTTCACTGGAGATGCGTAGGAACTAAAGAGCAAGATGGTCAAACTCACTCTGTTGGTGAGTATGGTGTCTGCCACTTTGCCTACAAAGGTGGTGACTTTATTAACTACGATAGTCTTACTGTTGATGACGTACTAAGTTGGGTATGGGCTAGTGATGTAGAGAAGACAGAAGTAGAGGCAAGGATAAACCTTAACATTGCCAACTTGCTAAACCCACCTGTTGTAGTGCATCCCCTTCCTTGGAGTCAAACATGAGCGTTAGCGCACCTTTCTGCCCTTCTGGGAACACAGTAGCCTTTACTGCTGCTACTAGCGTTCCAACGCCTGTACAGGCCATATCTAACACGCTAGGCGGTAACCAGTACCGTATCCTCAACGCAGGTTCTGTGACTGTGTTTATGGGGATAGGAACTACCTCTGCACAAGCAGGCAATAGTGCGGCTGCTGTCACTAGCACGGGTAACAGTATTCCGTTACTTGCGGGTACAGATGAAATCCTTACTTTTGTCCCTAACGCTTACTTTACAGGTGTGACTAGCACTAGCACGGCTGTAGTGTATGTGACCCCCGGCGACGGCTCGTAGCCTATGTTAAAGACGGTAAGCAGCTTTGCGAATGCTATTGGCGCTCTTGTCTATAAAGGGACATGGGATGCCAGTTCAAACACGCCTACGCTTACCTCTAGTGTTGGAAACAAGGGTGACTACTACTATGTTTCTGTAGCTGGTAGCACTAACCTTAACGGCATCACCGATTGGCAAGTAGGTGACCTTGCCTTATTTAACGGCACTATCTGGCAAAAGATAGACAATACGGATGCTGTGCAGTCTGTCAATGGTCAGACGGGTATTGTTGTCCTAGATGCCAACAGTGTAGGCGCTACTGCCAACACTACCTATGTCATAGCTACTGGATTACTTGGTGGTGGCGGTAGATTAAATGCTAATGTCTCAGTAGGCTTTACCAGCGTACCTGTAGCCAATGTCACAGGTGCAGTGCCTAACACTGTCAACGTCTTAGCCTCTGGTCTGCTTACTGGTGGTGGCCCACTTACCAGTAATGTCACTATAGGATTGACTACTGTACCTGTAGCTAACGTGCCGGGTGCAGTACCAAATACGGTCAATGTGCTGGCAGGCGGTCTTTTAACAGGCGGTGGCAACCTTTCTAGCAACGTAACCATAGGGTTGACTACAGTACCTATTGCTAACGTGCCTAGTGCAGTACCCAACACGGTCAATGTGCTGGCAGGAGGACTGCTTACTGGTGGCGGCAACCTGTCTGCTAACGTCACCATCTCACTAGCCAACGTACCCAATGCCAACGTCACAGGCCTTGGAAACATGGCTTTGCAAAACTCTACCAGTGTGACTATCACTGGTGGTAACGTAAATGCTCAGACCACTAACTTCACAAGCACTACATCTAATAGCGCAACCTTTGCAACGTCCAGCCTGCTGTTAGTGCCTGATGGATTTTTTAGTCTTGACCTTAACGGCACAATAGTAAAAGTGCCTTACTACGCTGTTTAACATGGAACAAGACCAATCAAACACATCTTTCCTAGACTTGCTCATTATTTGGGCAGGGACTATTGCAAGTCACTTTACATCGTATGACTTGATGGTGTGGGCTACGCTTATCTTTACCGTGCTAAAGACGTACATACTTGTTCGTAACGAATTCTTCAGAAAAGGTGAAGACAAGTCATGAACATGGACGCTTTAAGTTACGTCAAGTTTGGCGACAAGGATGGCCTAGCGGAGATGCTGTTTGAGAACGGTGTGCAGCATCGTCTTTTCCACCAGATTATTACCGACACTGGATTGACGTACCCTAAGTATCCTATAACAGATGCCAGCCCCGAAAACCTTGATGACTGGCTTTTTGTGCATAACCAAGAGCATGAGTCTCTAGCTTCTATCCTTACGCTTGACAACCCGTTTCAGTTGTTAGATGCTGATTGGAACGTAGAAGAAGATTTCTATGATTGGTTGGGTGTACACCTGTCTATTCACGAACAAATAGCGTCAGCTTTAGGAGTCTAATCATGGCATCAGGCCCAGCACCACATAAATCAGCACCAACAAAAGCAGCACTTGCTAAAGCGGCTGCTGCTAAAAGTCAGGCTGCTCTTATAGCTAAGGCTCAAGCTGCTAGGTCAGCAAAACTTGCGGCATTAAAAACAGCCCGTGGCCCAGAACCTGCATGGGTTAAAGCAAACGGTCTTTCAACTTCTTTAGATGGTGATAACCTAGTTTATACAAAAAATATTCAACAAGGTGGTGAAACCTATTTACTAAAATACGACACAAGTGGAAATTATGTTGGAGAAACCCATACTGGTTTTGACTTTAATCCATTAGCTCTTATTGGTGGATTAGCTTTATCTTTTTTTCTTCCCGGTGTTGGCGCTGCTATTACTGAATCTCTTGTTGGCGCTGGAGTTATGAGTGCCGGTTTTACAGCAGATGCAGTAGGACTTGCTATTGCAAATACGGCGGCAGGAGTTGCACAAGGACAGCCTCTTGATAAAGCATTGACTAACGCTGTTGTTGGTGCTGCTGTTAGCACAGGTTCCATAGAAGTTGCAAAAGTAGTTAATGGAATTATTAGCAGTCCAGCAATCACAGACGCTATTGTTTCTGCTGGTGCTTCTGCGGTTAAGAGTGCTGCTGCTGGTGGAAGTGAGGAAGATGCAGCAAAAGCAGCTTTAGCTGGTCTTGTTGGTAGCGGAACAACATCTGCTGTTAAAAATGTTATAAATACAAGCCCTGAAATTGCAAACATTGTTGGCTCTGCCGCTGGAGGTGCTGTCACTGGTGGCACTACTGGTGCTGTTACAGGTGCTTTAAACACTGCTGCTGGTCAACTTGGAAAAACAACACCTGTTGTTTCAACCCCACCAGCAGATTTGAAAGCAGCTTTTGAAACTGGACAAATATCTGCACTTGGCTCTCCAAACGAATTTGGTGTTTGGTCAATGCCAGACGGAACATATCGTGACCAATTTAACAACATGGTGGACAATAGAGGAAATCCAATACAAGGTCAACCATTTAGAATAGATGTGGCTGGTGGGCCTTTGCCAGAAGAAACTGGAGTAGGAGCGAGTAATGTTAAATCCACAGGAACTTTAGGCGCGCCTATTTTAGAGGAGCCAACAACTGCTACAACAACTTATCAACCCAACATATCTATTGTTGACTCTATCTCTTCTCCTAAAGCATCAACTGATTCAAAAATTTTAGAACTTATTAAACCAACAATTTCAACAACTTTTGGCGGTGATATAAGTACAACTGGTACTGGCGCTAGTTCTGGTGCTGGCACTAATACTGCTGGTGGCGGTACTGTTGGAGGTGTTGTTAGTGGAGATACTGTTACAAAAACAACAGATACGACATTACCAGATGTTACTGTTACCGGCAAAAAAGAAGAACCTATAGCTTTAGAACCAGTAACTATTACAGGAAAAAAAGAACAGCCTACTTCTGTAACAACACAAGAGCCTATTGCATTAGAACCTGTTACTGTTACTGGAAAAGCAGAAGAACCTGTTGTTGTAACAGAAGAGCCACCACTAGACGTTGCGGTGGAAGAGCCTCCTCCAGAAGAAAAGCCACCAGAAGAAAAGCCTTACAAGCCAAACCTGTTTATCCTTGGCGGCACTAAACCAAAACCACCACCTTCTAAAACACCTACCTCTGTTTTAAGTCAGGCTTTGGGTACAACAACAGGGTTGACAGCATCCCGTGGGGCTGGTGAAATTGAAGACCCGTCCACGGGTAAGAAAAAGCGTAAAGTTTGGAACGAGGAAACCTTGCGTCTTAAAGACGCTCTAGGAGTTTAATCATGGCATCAGCAGTAAGACAAATTACCAGTGTTGGCGGCGATATACGCAAGATAGCAAGGCTTCTACAAAAGAAAGCCCCGCCCGGTCACATGTTAGCGTATATCAACCAAGAGGAAGCAGACTTGCTGAAAGAGCGTGGAGGCTCTGGTAGGCCGCATGAAAACACTGGCATTCCGTCTTTTGAGGATGAGGACTTGATTCCCTTGGAAACAATGCCAGAGGCTCCTGCTTCTATACCTGTTGGCCCAGATGTTACCCAAGCACCAGACCCAGCAGCGCAAACATTTGCAACAGACGTTGCTACTCCTAGTGCATATACACCTTCTTACGGGGCAGAAGCTGGCGCTGCGCCTACATTCCAAACACCAAGAGAGTTAGGAAGTTTTCCCGGTGGTTCTGCTCCACCAACTCCAACATCATTGGTGCAAACACCAAGAGGTGATGAAAGTTTGTTAGGAAGAGCATCAAAAGCAACTGGTTTTAGTGAAGACACTTTGAAGAAACTTGGAATTTCTGGTTTGCAAGGATTGATAGGCGCTTATCAGGCCAACAAAGCACAGCAGGCTGGACAAGCTGGTAAAGAAGAGTTGTCTGCAATGGCTGCACCTTACAGGCAGCAAGGCCAAGAGATGATTGGCAAAGCGCAGCGCGGAGAACTTACGCCTGTTGGACAACAGCAATTGCAAGCAGTGCAAGCACAGGCAGCGCAGGGTGCAGAGCGCCGTGGCGGTGTAGGCGCACAGCAGTCTATGGCACAGGTAGAAGCCTTCCGACAACAGTTGTTGCAAGGCCAGTATGACTACGGTCTGAAGCTGTCTGGTATTGCGGATAACATCATCACTGGCGCTATCAAAACAGGACTGCAAGCTGACCAGTATGTGAGCAGTTTGACTAACAGTTATTTTGGCAACATGGCTAGGATAATGGCTGGTGTGCCAAACCAACCTACTCCCGGAGCACCATAATGGCTGATACATATTCAACTTTTGACACTGGTGAGTACGTTCCACTGCCAAAGATGCCAAAAGTAGGTGAACTTGGCATGAAAGAAAAGTTAGGCATTAAAGAACCTTTTGTTTCAAAAATACAGGTTTTAGAGTCAAGACTTGCTGAAAAAGACTTAGCAGTAGAGGAAGCAAAACAACAACAAAAAATGATAGAGGCCACTGGTGAGCGAGACGTAAAAAAACGTGAAGCTGAGTCAGTAAGAGGCGCACAAGAAGACTATCAAACACAATTAGTAGCAGAGCCTCTGCCTGCTTTTATTCCTGACAAAGAATCTGCTAAAGACATTGCGGGATTGTTTTCTATGGTTAGCGTCATGGGTATGTTGCTTGGCGGTGGCGGCAAGCTAAATGCTATGCAAGCCTTGAGCGCCATGAACGGTATGTTAGAAGGTCACCAAAAAGGCCGTGCTGACTTGTACAAAAAGCAGGCTACGGAGTTTGACAAGAATTTCAAAGCCATGACTAAAAAGCATGAAGAGTTCCGAAAGAAAATGGAAGATGCGGTAAAGCTGGCTGCTGTTGACAAAGAGGCTGGTCTAGCAGACGCAAAGATGGCAGCGGTAGAAGCTGGAAGTCCAATTATCAAAGCTATGGTGGATAGGGGTGAGATTATCCGCGCACTCAAAACTTTGAACGACACTGTGCAAGGCCGTGAAGCCGCTTTTAACCTTGTCTTAAAAGAACAAGATAAAGCAGCAACCCGCAAGGCCGCAGCAGACAGAGAAGCAGCAGCAGAGCGTAGGCATACTGCTGATATGGCTCAAAGAGAAAGACTTGCAAAAGAAAAAATGTCTCACGCAGACAAAGTTCGTGAGTTAAAAGGCGTTGGTAAAACAGCTTCTGCTACAAACGAAAGATATGCCAATACTGTTTTGCGTTCAAGCAATGAAGTTTTGCGTAGCTTAGAGTTGATTGAAAAACTTGGTATAACTACTGGTGGTGGTGTGCTTGGTGGAGTGGTTGGGAAAGGCACTATCCCTTCTGAAGTACAGAGATACATTGGTCAAACATTTACTGAAGAAGGCGAGCGCAACTACAACACTGCCATGTCTGGTTTGGCTTTAGAGTTGGCTTATGTTCTTGGTGGAGGTTACAAGCCAGATGTCAATACCGTTAACAAGTTAGAAACTTTGTTGTCTGTTGGGCCTAACGACACTTATGGCAACGCTGCTTACAAGTTCTCTGACGTAACAGCAAAGTTGAAAGCTGCTGTAGAAACTTCACCAGCGTACACAGATGACCAGAAAGTTACTAAAGAAAAAATATTAGAAAAGTTAAACAAGTACGCTCCTCCAGAAATAGTGCAAGAAAGAATTTATGGAAAAGGCAGAACAGAAGAGCCTGCGGTAAGGTCTGGCAAAATTTACGAACCTAAGAATGCAGCAGAATTTAGTGCTGTTCCACCCGAAGAACTTTACAGAGACCCCGGTGATAACAAAATTTATAGAAAACCAAAACTTTTGGTAGGGAAATAATCATGGGAACACCACTTTTTAAAGGCGAACTTGTAGAGGAACCACAAGCTAGAAAACCAATGTTTAGTGGTGAGCTTGTTGAAGAAACAAAAGAAACAGAAAAGCCCAAAAAGGCAACAGACAGATTAAAGCAGTTTGCTGAGTCTGTTACTGGCGGCACATTGTTGGGCGCTGCTACGCCTGAGTTAACAATGGCTGCTGGAAAAGGACTCACTATGATTCCTTCTCCTTACGCAAAAGCCACTGGTTATGGAGTTGAAGCCGCAGGAAGAATGATGCGTGGAGAGCGTGGTCTAGCTGCTGCTGCTGGCGCTATTGGCGGTGGCGGTGGAGATGTTGCTGGTCAATTGGTAGAGGCTAGAGGCGGTACTCCTATTGCCGTAACAATGGCTGAAATGGCTGGCGGTGTTGTTGCGCCTCAACTTGCAAAAAGCATTACAAAAGCTGTGCAATACGGTGCAAGAAAATTACTTGGTACTGACCCTGTAAGTGCTATCAAAACAGTTGCAGATGACTTAGGGTTAAATGAGAAAAGCCTACCTCCAAGTGTTCGTGAGTTCATCAAAAAACAGATTGATGCTTTGCGAGGTGGAGCGCCCAGTAGTGCTGCTCAAGAAGGAATTTATGATGTTTTAAAAACTGGTACTACCGATATTACTAAGCAAGCAGAAGCCCGTGCTGCCATGAGAAAATTTGAAGCAGAAATGGCTCAACGTAGTGCGGAGTCCCAAGCAGAAAAGATGCGTCTTGCTGGTAAAAAGACACAAGAGATTGGCGCACAAACAACGCAAGAGGTAAAAGCGGCAAGAGCAAATATTGGCACAGAAAGAGAAGCATCAGACATAGGAACTAAATTAAGAGACAAGATTGTTTCTTTGTTTGGAGATGTTGCTGGAAAACGTTCTGCTGAATACAAAGCGCAAAAAGCTGTGCGTGATGCTGTTGTTGCAGAAAAAGAATCGGCTGGTGATTTAGTTAAAAACATGCCTGAGTACAAGTCTTTGCTTGATGAGTTGCGGGATAAATTGTTGATTGGTGCAAAAGCCCAAGAACAAAAAACTGCACCAGTTACAGAAAAAGGTGTGTTGCAAGCGTATCAAAACATATACGATGCTGTCAGCGCTCGTAGAGTTCAAGTTGGAGTTAACGCAGAAGGTAACCCTGTTTACAAAACTTTTCCAACATCGTTTGATGCTCTTGATGATGTACGCCGCCGCCTTGGTGATGTTGCGTTTGGAAAAGAAGTAGAAGGCTACAGTGCTATTGGTTCTGACATTGCCAAAACTTACTACGGAAAAATTAGTGAGTTGCAGTCAAAGTTTGCTGGTGAAGAACATGATGCTTTGCAAAGCGGATATGAAATGGCATCAAGGTTAGTGGACAAGTACAAGTCTAAAGCTGGAAAGAAAGCTACAGCGTATGACAGATTTGACCCAACACGGTTTAACACTGACCCGGCATCTTTGCCCAACACTTATTTCTCAAGCAAGCAATCTGTTGCTGACCTTGTTGAATTGTCTGGTGGCGACAAGCCTTTTGTTGTAAAAGAAGCATCTGACTTTGCTGCCCGACAACTTAAAGACAAAAATCTTACTGGTGCAAAAAGTTGGGTTAACTCTAACAGTGATTGGCTAGAGGCTTTGCCAGAAGTAAAGGGCAAGGTTGACGCTTACATCAAGACGCTAGAACGTGCTGAACGGGTTTCTGGAAAGACAACAAAAGCAGCGCAAATACTTGGCGCAAGAGAACCAACTGTATTGCGTGGCGGCGAAAAGGCTTTAGCTGCTGGAGAAAAAGAAGCTGGTGCTATTGAGGCAGAAGCTAAAAAACGTGTGGATACTATCCTTGGTGATAGAAATCCTGCTGCCCGTGTAAGAGAAATTATCTTGGGTGGCAGGCCTTCTGAATGGAAAGAGGTTGGCCCTATCTTGGCTCAAGACCCTCAAGGCAAGGCTCTGGTTGCTGATGCTGTTCGTCAAATTATGGCAGACCGGGCAAGCAGTGGTCTTGTTAGTTCCGTCCGAACCTTTAGGGAAGACGTTGCGCCTAGCTTACGGGTAGCAGGACTGATGTCAGACAGCCAGCTTGCAAGCCTAGAGGCTCAATTACAGTCTATTGCCAACTCTGCTGTTGGAGAGCCTGCAAAGTTGACCATGCTGCAAAACGCCATCAAGAATGCCATTATTGGGGTGGCTGCACCAGTAGTAGGCAAGCCAGTAGTCAGTGCTGGAAAGTCTTTGTACGATGTGATTAACCGTCCTAAACAGGCAACCTCTCCCGCAAGGAGTTTCTGACCATGAGCAAGAAACAAAAAGGCATCAATCCTGAGTTGGAGAAGGCCATCAATAGCCTGATGGACTCTGTTACCAATGACCCTACCGCCTCTATTACCGACAAAATGCGGGTGATTGACCGTGCTTTGAAGCTGGAGCAGTTGAAGCTGAAAGACTCAGATTCCGAGTGGGGTAGCGGGTTTGGGTTAGACGATGATGAAGAGAAGTGATAACATGATTACTTCTCAACAGAAAGAGGGTATTTATCATGGATGCAACCGCAGTAGTCCGCATAGCTTTAGGTGTCATCTCAGACCGCCTAATAACTATACTCGCACTCTTAACTTCGTTTGGCCTTGGATGCTGGACAATGTGGGGTCTGGGATGGGAGCGTGTCTCGGCACTAGCAATTTATGTAGTTTTCGCGTATCTTGTAGTAACCGCAAAGGAGAAAAGTAATGTCAAAGAGAGAACACCAACGTCCTCATGATTTAAATCAGCAAGTAGCCAAGTCTGTCCGTCCGCAACTGCCCCGTGATGGCAGTCCGAACATGACACGCTGGGAGCCGGGTCAGCTTCCCAAGGGTGGCTATAGGTCTGTGTTTGATTTCTCAGGCACACCCGAATACGACACCAAACATAGCCCCACTGAAGGCGGCGGCTGCAAGGTGTACTAATGGCTAACAATATTGCTTTCCAAGCACAGGGAAAGACGTATAGGGCTAACGCTACTACGGCTTCCCAGATTATCAGCATTACCGCTGATAGCCCTTGCAATCAGCTAATGGTGGCTAACCACCAGCCTGCTGGAACTACTGGACAGCCGGTGTATTTTTATGTGAGTTCCAACTCTAGCGCTACTATTGCAGCGCCAGCTAACGGTTCTCCGCAGTACGCACTTGTTTCTGTTCCAGCAAGCACCAGAGTCTTTACTGTGCCTACTCAGTTTGGCTCTAGCCCTTTGTACATTGCGTTTATTGGTGCAGCAGCTTCTGAATGCTACTTTACCCCCGGTGAAGGTCTGTAGGCAAAAAATGAATGAGATTGTTTATTCTGTGTTTTTTGATGTTGCTAACAATATCGTCAGCACAGGACAAACTCATTTTGAGCAACACACCACCGCCTTTGCCCAAAAAGCAGTCAAGCTGCGCGGTGCAAGAGTTGTACGTCATAGGCTTAACAACTCATGACCCCGCAGAGCGCCATAGGGCCATGCTTGAATGGTTAGATAGGACAAAGTGTAGTGCTGGAGATTACGTCTTAATTTGGAATTCCTTACCAGAATGGGCTGGCACTTCAGATAGCCCCTCATTACGGGCCAAAGTCATGGAGAAAGCAAGATGAACGATAAGGATAAGTTGGTAAACATAGTGACTTACATGGTTACCGCCACCTTGTGCGCGGTTGTGCTGTCTTTAATATGGGCGCTGATTCATGGCTTGTTTGTCAAGGAAGTAGACAACACCAAAATATTTGAAATCATTGGCCCCGCTTTCCAGACCATTATTGGTGGATTGATAGGCTGGCTCTCTGGCCTCAAAGTAGGTTCTCACATAGAAGAGGAGAAGCCCAATGTCCCTTGACCCCGTATCCGCACTGCTGGACATAGGCGGTAAAGTCTTAGATAGGGTTTTCCCTGACCCTGCACAGCAAGCTGCTGCCAAACTGGAATTGATGAAGCTGCAACAGTCTGGAGAACTAGCCCAGCTTGCAGGACAGATGGACATCAACAAGATAGAGGCGGCAAGTTCTTCTTTGTTTGTTAGCGGCTGGAGGCCAGCTATAGGATGGATATGCGGCGCAGGGTTTGGTGTGCAATTTGTCATTGGCCCACTAGCTGAGTGGGGTTCTGCGCTCTACGGTCATCCTGTTAAGTTCCCACAAATGGATACCGGGACAATGATGCCTTTGCTCTTGGGTATGCTGGGGCTGGGCGGTATGCGTACTGCTGAAAAGATACAAGGAGTGGCGGCAAAATGAACATTACCCCGCACTTCACTTTGGATGAACTGACATTTACTGACCACAGGGAGTTTGACAATGAACCTGACTATGATGAAACAGAAAATCTTCTCCGTCTGGCAAACCTTCTGGAGCAAGTTAAAAGCGTTTTGGGTGGCGTACCAATCATGGTCAACAGCGCATTTCGGTGCAAAGAAGTAAATGACGCAGTAGGAAGCAAAAACACTAGCCAGCACCGACTTGGTTGCGCTGCGGACATCCGTGTACCCGGCATGACCCCTGATGAGGTAGTGAAAGCAATCATTGCTGCCGGTCTACCTTTTGACCAGCTAATCCGTGAGTTTGACCGCTGGACGCACATCTCTGTTTCCAATGTGGAAAGTGCAAAGCCTAGAGGTCAGGTGCTTATAATTGATAAGGAAGGTACACGCTTGTATGCCTAGAAAGAAATCTCCTAATTTATCTGTTGGCAGGGGCGAGAAGCTATCTGTCAAGAAGGGTGGTGGTCTGACCGCCAAGGGTAGGGCAAAGGCTAATAGGGCTACTGGTAGTAACCTAAAAGCCCCTACCAAGTCTGGCCCCCGTCATAAATCGTTCTGCGCCCGGTCTAAGAGTTGGACAGGTGAGCGGGGCAAAGCAGCAAGAAAGCGATGGGGTTGCCGCTAGACCTTCTGCACAGCTAACTGGTAGTTCTTAACAATTACCTTTAACTGTCCGCTGTAAGCCTTGAGAAAGGCATCAACCGCTGCGCCTACGCCTGCACCGCCGCCGTAGTCATCAAACAGCATTACGCCGTTAGGCTCCAATAACTTAAACGCAAGACAAGCATCTAGCAGAACCTCCGGGGTCTGGTGGTTGCCATCCACATAAATGAAATCAAACGTAAAGTCTAAGTACACTAACTCGCTCAAAGCCTCCCAAGATGTCTTGGCAATTACCTCAATGGCTTGGTCTTCTCCCTTTACTTCCGCTACATTGGCATCAAAAGTCTTTCTCAGGTCTGTCAGGTCAAGTGCTGCGTGTTCTTCCCCGCCTTCAAAGGTATCCACGCATACAAGAGTGCCATCAAACGAAAGCAGATTCTGAAGTATCCAGCACGTTGACCTACCCTCAAAACTTCCTATCTCTAGGAATGCCTCATTAGAAGGCAGCTTATTTTGGATGTACTGAAAGTTAGGGATGGTGTTGCTAAACCAATCTTGACTGAATTTCATTATGGCGCTGGCAGTAAGCCGCCCTCAAATAAATAGGTTCCAAAATGGCCTAGACGTACCCAAGGTGCTGCGTAAATCTTATGCCCGTTAAGCCTTGCTACTCGGCAGAAGTGATAGTCCTCTGACAGCAGCCGCTCTGTCTCTGGCTCTATGCTGCAAGCAAAGTATTCAATGATAGGCTCTTGGCCTAAGTCACCAGCAAGGATGGTTACATCGTTCTTGTAGCTAGATACCTTGTCTTTAAGGTCTTCAAAGACTTCACGCTTGATAAGCATAAAGCCAGTGC
>SESG01037767.1_pt1 | contig 13868 bp, 8 predicted proteins | sample 3171421 | NCBI WGS metagenome assembly SESG01 (sample SAMN10866946, study PRJNA518727) | freshwater metagenome | biome: subpolar coniferous forest; feature: holomictic lake; material: water; isolation source: holomictic Lake 227, 6 m and 8 m depth | place: Canada: near Kenora, Ontario | collected... | reverse complement strand
CGCGCGTGCCACTTCCACGCGTACCGGCATTCTCATGTTTTTGCCGGCCAGCCGCATTATCTCGTCGGGCATGGTGGCCGAGAAGAGCATAGTCTGGCGGTCCTTGGGCAGAGCCGCGATTATGCGGTTGATCTGCGGGGCGAAGCCCATGTCGAACATCCGATCGGCTTCATCCAAAATAAGAATGGAAACATCGTTAACCTTTACCGTGCCCTGGCCCATGTGGTCCAGCAGGCGGCCCGGCGTGGCTATCAGTATGCGGGGATTGCGGCGGAGGTCGCGTATCTGGCGGTCTATGTTTTCCCCGCCGATAAGCACCACGCTGCCCATTCCCATCTTGGGCGCGAACTGCTGCATCACTTCGTTAACCTGTATGGCGAGTTCCCGCGTGGGCAGAAGTACCAGGCCTTTGCCGTGCCTGGCTGAAAGCTGCTGCACCATAGGGATGGCGAAAGCTATCGTCTTGCCGGTTCCTGTCTGGGCTATGCCCACAACATCTTTGCCTTCGGTCGCCGGAGGTATTGCCTGGGCCTGTATCGGTGTCGGCACTGTGAAGTGAAGTTTATCCAGGACATCAAGCAATTTCGGCGCTATTCCGAGGCCGTAGAATCCGGGCTCCTGGATCTTCTCGGCGTCCTTTACCGGCGACTTACTGAAGATGTTGCGTGTCAGTTCTTTCAGGAATTTCTTCATATGTTGTTTTTTTTGTTTTTCAGGAATTTTGAGAACCAGCCGGTCTGTCCGGGGGTTTTTTTTATTTCCTCGCGCGGCTGGCCGTGGTCTCTCTGGGGCGCTCTGGTTCCGCCGCGCCGGGAATCATGCCGGTTGTGGCTGGGAGCCTCGCCTTCAAAATAGGCGGACTGGCTCACGCGGCCTCTTGAGTCGCCGGAAGCCGGGCGGTGCGGAGCTTTGTTTCCCGGTCCGGAGGCGTTCCTGCCGGGCCCGGGCCTGCGGCCGGGGGCCGCGTTCCCGCTGCTTCTGCCTCGCTCCGGAAAAGATTTAAAGGCGGATTTAGGCGCCGATGAGGGGCGCTGATAACCGACTCCAGGCCGGGCCGGGCGCGGCGCTGGCGTCCGCCGGCTTCCGCCGCCGGAGGGTCTGCCCTGTCCCGGCTTTATCTGGGCGCGCGCGGGGCCGTGAAAGCTGGCCGGCGGCATATCGGGGTGGGTTATTATCGGCAGCGGCATGCGTATCAGTTTTTCTATGCTGCGGACTTCGTTGGCCTGGTCGGGGGCCGCGAATGAAACGGCTCTTCCCGATTTTCCGGCCCGCCCGGTGCGGCCGATGCGGTGGATGTAATTGTTTTCGTCGTCGGGCAGATCGTAGTTGATAACCAGTTCTATGCCGGTAACATCTATGCCTCGGGCGGCGATGTCGGTTGCCACCAGGATGCGGTACTTGCCTGACTTAAATCCGTCCAGGGCTTCGCGGCGTTGGCTAAGCGAGCGGTTGGAATGTATCTCGGCGGCGTTGTGCCCCATCTCGCGGATGAGGACGGCTATCTTGCGGGCGTTATGCTTGGTCCGTACGAAGAGCAGTACGCTTCCGCCGTAGGTCTGAAGAAGCTTATTAAGCAGGTCGGGCTTAGCCGCGCGGTTGACCACATAAAGTTGCTGTTCCACTTTTTCGGCTACGGTGCCCTGCGTCGCCACTTCCACGCGCGTGGGCAAGCGCATATGATGGCCGGCCAGCTTCATTATTTCGTCGGGCATGGTGGCCGAGAAAAGCATGGTCTGGCGGTCCTTCGGGACGGAACGCAATATGCGCTCTATCTGCGGGGCGAAGCCCATATCAAACATCCGGTCGGCTTCATCCAGCACGATAACTTTAACATCACTTAGCTTGACCGTGCCTTGGTTCAGGTGGTCCTGCAGGCGGCCGGGAGTGGCGATGATAATGCGCGGATTGCGGTGCAGTTCCCGTATCTGGGAACTTATGCTTTCTCCGCCGATGATCACGCAGCCGCTTATTCCCATCATTGGGGCGAACTGCCGGAAAACCTCGCTGACCTGCAGCGCAAGTTCGCGTGTGGGAGTCAGAACAAGGCCTTTGCCCGGGATCGCGGCGAGCCGCTGTATCATGGGGATGGCGAAGGCTATGGTTTTGCCTGTTCCGGTCTGGGCTATGCCGACCAGATCTTTGCCTTCTACCGCGTGGGGTATTGCCTGACGCTGTATGGGCGTAGGGGTCTCGAATTTTAGTGCGTCTAAAGCTGAGAGGAGTTTGGGAGCGATACCGAGGCCATAAAAGCCAGCGGTCGCCGGCTGTTCTTTATTTGTCATTATGACTATTATCCCATATTTGAGAGGGAAAAGACAGGGCGACAACGGGAAGCGTAAAGCGTGAGCCGGAAAGCGGGAAGCGTAAAGCGGAAAGAGTAAAACATGAAATATCGAGGAGCAAGGATTTACTGCTTACTGTTTACGCTTCCCGTTTCCCGGTCTTCCGTTTCACGGCTTTACGCTTTCCGCTTTACGCTTCCCGTTTTCCGGCCTTACGTTTCCCGTTTTCCGATTTATTCCAGATCGAAACTCTGGCCGAAATCTGGGAGGACGGTATTGTTTATCCCCTCCGCTTTAAGGGTTTGGGCGAAAGCGGCGCGGTCGGCTATGTCGCCGTGCACCAGAAAGATATTTTTCGGAGGGCGGCTAAGACCTTTTACGAAGGCGACAAGATCGTTCTTGTCGGCGTGCGAAGAAAAGAAATGCATGGTCTCCACTCTGGCGGCTACGTCGTGTTCAAGTCCGAAGATCTTTACCTTATTCGCGCCGTCCTGAAGACGGCGGCCCAGTGTGCCGGCGGCCTGATAGCCTACGATTAAGATGGTGGTGTTTTCTTTGTCTATATTGTTGCGCAGATGGTGGAGCACCCGGCCGCCTTCGCACATGCCTGAAGCTGAAATAATTATCATGGGTCCGTCGGTCTCGTTTAGCGCCTGCGATTCCTCTTTTGTGCGGACATAATTAATGTAGTCAAAGCCGAACGGGTCCTTATCCATTTTCGCGTACTCTTTAAATCGCTCGTCGAAGGAGAATGAATCTTTATACTTATTAAAAAGTTCCGTGATGCTCAGCGTCATGGGGCTGTCAACGTAAACCGGGATATCCAGCGCGGCGCCGGAGCGGCGCATTTTATCCAGGATCAGAATTATTTCCTGAGCCCTTTCCAGCGCGAAGCTGGGGATGATTATCTTGCCCTTTTCGGCGACGGCGCGCTTTATGATGGCCTCCAATTTCACTTCGGCGTCATCCACGGGATCGTGGTTGCGGTCGCCGTAGGTGGTTTCCATTATCAGGTAATCCACGTCGCGCGGTATCTCAGGGCTGCGCATCAGAATTGAAGCCCGGCGGCCCAGGTCTCCGGTATAAAGCAGGCGGCGCCTTTCGCCTCCGACCGGAACGGAGATCTGAACCATGGCTGAACCCAGGACGTGTCCCGCGTTCAGAAACTTGGCGGAAACCGCTCCCCCCGCGAGATGAGCCTCGGCGCCGAAATCGCAGGCCTTGAATTTTGTAAGCGTCAATCTGGCGTCGTCCTCGTTGTAGAGGGGCTCTATGCGCATTCCGGAGGACAGATGGACCTTGTTGAAGAATTTCGCGTCGGCCACCTGCAGACGCGCTGAGTCCATCAGCATTATGGAGGCCAGCTCTTTGGTCGCGCCGGTGCAATAAATACTCGCCTTCAGGCCTTTTTTGACAAGCAACGGCAGCCCACCCGAGTGGTCAATGTGCGCGTGCGAAAGCAGGACGGCGTCCAGCTCGGCGGGACGCATCGGTAAAGATCTGTTTTTTTCCACGGATTCCTGACGGTGGCCCTGGAACATGCCGCAGTCCAGCAGGATCTTTTTGCCGTTAGCCTCAAGGAGATGTCTTGAGCCAGTGACCTCTCCCGCCGCTCCGAAAAAGCTTATTGTTGTTTTGCCGCTAGTTTCCGCCATAGTGTTCCTCCGTAAGAATAAGGGGACAGGGTTTAGGGTACAGGGTATAGGGTTAGGGTTTATAACCTGTTGTTGGGCCGATAGTTTTGCGCAACAGGAGTTCGTCGTGGCCTTTTACGATAAAATCCTTCAGCGTTCCTGTTTTGCTGTAGCCCAGCCGCTTATAAAGGCGACGCGCGCCCTTATTAAATGACGACACGCACATAAAAACATTCGGGCTTTCCCTGAAGATACGCTTCTCCGCGAAGCGCACCATCTTTGTGCCGACGCCCAGCCCGCGCGCCTCAGGGGCCACGCAGACCGTCTTGATGTAGCCTTTAAGGGTGCCTGTCATTTCAAGGATTATAAATCCCAGAATATTGTCGGCCGCCCTGGCGGCGTACACTTCGCGCATAGGCGACCTTACGGCCTTGAGGCAGGTTTTATAATCGCGCCCCAGAGTTATCCAGGGCTCGGTGCAGCACATTAATTGGGCGCAGGAGTGGAAATCCGCCGGATCCTTTGTCAGTTTTATGGTCAGCGTCACATTAATCCGTTTATCATTTCTTCGGCGTCAGCGAAGACGCGCTTGAGGTGGTCCGCGCTTTTGAAACTTTCGGCGTAAAGCTTATAGACATCCTCCGTGCCCGACGGCCTGGCTGCGAACCAGCCGCCGCGCGACATCACTTTTACCCCCCCGATGGGAGCGTTGTTGGAGGGCGCGGCGGTCATAATAGTTTCTATTTTCTCTCCGGCCAGTTCCTTGAAAGGCACTTGTTCCGGGGTAAGCCGCTTGAGGAGGCCTTTAAGAGCCGGCGTGGCCGGGGCGTCGTGGCGTTCGTAATAATAAGTCCCGAACTCGCGCTCGAACTCCTTGTAAACTTCGGAAGGATCTTTGCCCAGGCGGGCGGTAATCTCGGCGGAAAGCAGCGATAATATGATCGCGTCTTTGTCAGTGCTCCAGGGCCCGCCGTCAAAGCGCAGGAAAGAGGCTCCGGCGCTTTCCTCTCCACCGAAGCCGAAGCTTCCGTCCAGCAGGCCGTCCACGAACCACTTGAAGCCGACTGGCACTTCGCGCAGCTGGCGGCCCAGTTTTGCTGTTACCCGGTCTATCATGGAGCTTGAAACCACGGTCTTGCCCACGGCCGCGCCGGGAAGCCACTTGGGGCGGTTCTGGAACAGGTAGAAAATGGCCGCGCAAAGATAATGGTTCGGCGGCAGAAGTCCGGCGCCGCGCGTCACGATGCCGTGGCGGTCGTAATCGGTGTCGCAACCGAACGCGACATCAAAGCGGTCTTTGAGGCCTATCAGACGCTTCATGGCGTAGGGCGAGGACGGGTCCATGCGTATCTTGCCGTCCCAATCGGCCGTCATAAATTTAAAGGTCGGGTCAACCTCCTCGCTGACGATAGTCAGGTCCAGACCATAGCGCTCGGCTATCGGCGCCCAGTACTTTACGCCGGCTCCGCCAAGGGGGTCCACGCCAAGCTTTAGGCCCGCGCCGCGTATGGCGTCCATATCTATGACATCCGCGAGGCCGCGTATGTAGGTGCCCTGATAATCGTAGCGGTGAGTGGTGGCCGCTCGCAGGGCTTTCACCAGGGACAGCCGCCGGACGCCGGTAAGATTTTTCTCAAGGAGGTCGTTGGCGAGGGCCTGGATGCGGGCGGTGACTTCGGGTTCCGCGGGGCCGCCGTGAGTGGGGTTATATTTAAAGCCCCCGTCGGAGGGAGGGTTATGCGAAGGCGTTATCAGTATCCCGTCGGCAAGGCCGGTCCTGCGGCCGCGGTTGTGGGATAGTATGGCGTGAGAGACCGCGGGCGTCGGGGTGTATTCCCCCTTTTCCGGGACCATCGTCTCAACTCCGTTGGCCGCCAGCACTTCCAGGGCGCTCTCGAAGGCCGGCCCGGAAAGGGCGTGCGTGTCCATGCCGATAAACAGCGGCCCGTCAATTTTTTCCTCAAGCCGGTAAAGGCAGATGGCCTGGGTGACGGCCAGGATATGGCGCTCGTTAAAGGAGCGGCTCAGCGAAGTGCCGCGATGCCCGGATGTGCCGAAAGATATCCTCTGGGACGGGACCGACGGGTCCGGAACTTCGGTGTAGTAGGCCGAGAGAAGCTTTGGAATATCCGTCAGCATTTCGGCCGGCAGGGTTTTTCCCGCAAAAGAGCTTATGGTCATATTATATTCCCAACAGTTTACGCCACCAGGCTTTTTCTTCTTCTGGTTTAGCGACGGGCTGTTCCGAAGTCTGGTGTCCAGTCTGACTACGGTACACGGGCAGGTACACCCGGAAGACGGCTCCCTGGCCCGGTTCGCTTTCAACCACGATCCGGCCTCCCTGCATTACCACCATGGCTTTTGTGATGGCGAGCCCCAGGCCGGTGCCGCCGGCTTTTTCGCCGCTGGCCACCTGTATGAATTTTTCAAATATTTTTTCCTGATCCTCTTTCTTTATGCCGCAGCCGGTGTCCTTTACCGAGAATAAAATAAAGTTGGCGTTCGCTTCCCCGCCCGATTCCGCGCTTAACTCTATGGCGCCGCCCAGCGGAGTGAATTTTATGGAATTTGAGATAAGGTTTATCATTATCTGCACGGTGCGGTGCTTGTCCGCGTAAATGCCGGTCAGATTCGGCGCCACAACGACAGTGAAACGCAGCTTCCGCGAGACGGCCCAGGCTCTCATGGCGTCCGCCGCCTCATTGATTACTTCTTCGGCGAAGACGCGTTCGGGGTGGAACACCAGCCTGCCGGCCTGCAGCTTGGAGAAATCCAGCAATTCGGTAATCATGTAGCTCAGGCGCTCCGAGTTGCGGATGGCGGAGTTGATCATGCCCTTTGTTTCGTTCCCAAGACCGTCGTCCGTGACGACCAGGTTGAGGGCCATGTTTATGGCGGTAAGAGGTGAACGGAGCTCATGGGTGACATTGGCCATAAAATCCAGATGCAGCTGTTCCACTTGCTTTAACTTTATCGCGTCCGTGGGCACCGAAACCGATCCTACGATCTTGCCATCCTCGTTTTGTATGATGGCCGTGGCGCTCTTTATTGTTTCGCTAAGCTCCTTCCCGCCCTTTTGCTCAAGGTCTTTTGAGATATCCCTGCTGCTTTCGCTGCCTAGCTCTTTAGCAATTGATATAACGTGGTTCTCAAGCGGGGTAATGTCAAAAATCTTCTTGCCTGACATCTCGGAGAGCGCTTTTCCCGAAATAGTCTCAGCCTGCGGGTTCATCATTAAAACCCTGCCCTCCCTGTCAACAACTACGACGCCCTCGGCGATGCCTGAAATTACTGACTCGGTGCGGGTTATGTCGTTTTCAACTTTCTTCTTCTGCAGCCGTACTCCCTCAACGGCTTTGGAAACAATGGCTGTCATTTCGTCTTTAATTTTTTCAGCCAGCAGGCCGGTCACTTCCCGCTGCTCCCCGGCGTCTGAGGTTGCCCTGGCCGCCAGTTCTGATAGCGCCGCGTCAAGGTTCTTTCCGGAGAGCGTTTTTACCAGCGGTTCCAGCGGCGGGCTATCTGCCGCGCCGACTGGCGGGTTCCCCGCGGCTTCTCCGCCCTGCGCGGGCGCCTTACCCACCTTTGCGTATACCGTAAGGCTGACGGAAACTTTGTCAACCCCGTGCTCTTTGAGATAGGCGTCGGCCTCGCCCTTATGGGTCTGCATCTGGCAAAGAGCGAGCAGATCTTCCCGCGAGGCGCCGCTTAAGAACGAGAGCGTCTGGATGTGAAATTTAGAAAAAAAGTTTTTAAGCGCGTTGGGCAGTTTGTCGGCGGCTAAAAGCGGAGAGCCGTTGACAAGAAGCTTGTGGTCGGCGAGGGTGAGAAAAAATTCTCCGTTGGGTGAAGCGGCGGATATCGCGGTAAGCAGTTCCCGGCCTTCTTCCAGGGCCTCAAGAACCTGCGGATGCTCCGGAGTGTACAGATTTATCTGCACCAAAGCCCTTGTGAATGTTTTGATGAAATCCAGCCAAAGCTGTTTTTCGTCGGTAGTTTCCGCCATATATTGAAGATCCCCCGCTTTTTTTTCAGCCTGAAAATCCGCTGATGCCTATTGCATTTTAACTTTTCCAGCCGCGCCGCGCAATCCCGCGCCCTAAATTTGTAGCGATTTTTTAAGATGTTATGGGTAAAACCCTGCTGGTTCGCAGGGCCTGCCGGGGGCCTGGAACGCGAAAACAGAGTGGACTTTGCCGCAGTTTGCTTGGCTATCGGACACTGCATGCGTCGACCACACCGTGGCCGCACTTCCGGATCGGGCCCAGTGTCGCAAGGCTCCACCCACTCGGCGCGCTTATGCAAGCGCCGAGCGAAAGCAGTGTCCGTAGCAAACCTCTGGTAGCCCAGTCCACTCCGGTACGGTTTCGCTAACCCAGATCCCCCGTCACCCGCGCCATGCGATTTTTGTTTTAGTTTTAACTTATACTTAGCGGAGTATTGGAATGCCTAGCGCGGTTATTTTGTTTCCGCGCTTTCACCCAACTCCTTTAGCGCCGCTTTCAGGGCGTCCTGGTGATGGCGGCTCTCTAGCGGCGACATCAGGCTGTAGGCGCATGGGACCACCAGAAGAGTGAGGAAGGTGGAAAACATCACGCCGCCGATGACCACCAGCGCCATCGGGATGCGCGTCTCCGCTCCCGGGCCTATGCCCAGAGCCGGTGGTATTGCCGCCGCTATAGTGGCAAATGAAGTCATGAGAATAGGCCTGAGCCTTATCGGGCAGGCTTCAAGCAAAGCTTCAGTGACGCCCATCCCCCCTTCCCGCCGCCGATGGTTCGTGAAGTCCACCAGTAGTATGGAGTTTTTCTTAACGATACCCATCAAAAGTATCATGCCGATCATGCTGTAAATGTTAAGCGTCTGCCCGCCCATATAAAGCGCGATGAACGCTCCCGTTACGCTGAACGGCAGCGCCAGCAGCACGATAACCGGGTGAAGGAAACTGTTGAACTGCGAGGCCAGCACCATATAAGCCACAAAAATGCCGAACACGAGCGCGGTCAGCAGACTGCCGAAAGACTCCTGGAAGGTTTGCGAGCTGCCGGAAAGCACTATCCGGTAGCCGTCAGGCAGCAGCTCTTTGGCCGTTTTTTGAACCTCGTCCAGCGCCTGCGCCTGCGAGAAGCCCGGCGCCGGATTAGCGAAAAGTCCTATGGCCCGCTCGCGGTTACGCCGCGATATTGACATCAGGGAGGGCTTCTCGGTGACGTTCACTATTTCCGAGAGGCGGATAAGTTCGCCCCGGTTGTTGCGCACCCAGATCTTGCCGATGTCGGAAGCGCTGCGGCGATCCTTATCCACGAGCCGCACGCTTACATCGTAGCGCTTGCTGCCTCTGGTAAACTTGCCCACGCGCAGGCCGCCTATCATGGCGTTTATGGAATCTCCTATAACCGCCATGTTTACGCCGCGCGCCGCGGCCTTGTCGCGGTCCGGCACCACCTGTATCTCAGGCATGCCGGTCTGGTAATCCGTGTCCACATCAACCATCTTGCCGGAAGCTATCATGCGGGCCATCAGCGCGCGGCTGAGTTCTCCCAGCTTGTCCCAGTCGGATCCGCGCACGCTGATCTCCACCGGATAGCCGCGCTTGGCCGTGAAGCCTGCCTGCGACGGATCTTGTATTGAGATGCGCTCAAGGCCCGCAAACCCCTTCAGAGCCTTGCGGGTATACTGCATAAATTCCTGCTGGGTGGGCTTGCGCCCGCCGGGTTTAAGCGGCACGCGCTCTCCCTTCGGCTTTAAATTTATAAACATCATCGCGCTATTAATGTCGCCGCCGCCCACCATGCCGAAATAGGAAACTACATTAGGCTGCTCCCCCGCCCATTTTTCAGCCTGTGCCACCGCCCCCGAAGTGAACCCGAAGGAGGAGCCGATAGGGGCCTGCAGGCGCACCATAAACTGGCTCTGATCCTGGGAAGGCGTGAATTCGCGCTGGAGCTTAAAGGCTATCAGCAGGGACGCCGCGAATACCAGCGCCGAGGCGGCCAGCGTTTTCCAGCGGTGTCTGAGCAGGCGCTCCAGAACTCCGCGGTAATACGCCGCCGTCTTTCTAAAGAGGCCGTCCATCCATTTGCCGAAGGCGCCGCCGCGCTCGGCGTCAACGAACTGCGAGCAGCGCATCGGAGACAGCGTCAGCGCTTCCAGGAGCGATAACAGCACCGCGGCCGACATTGTAACCCCGAACTGGAAGAAGAACTTTCCGATTATGCCCTTCATAAAGATGACGGGCACGAAGATGGCGAGGATGGCCAGCGACGCGGCCATGGCGGGAAAGGTTATCTCTCTCGCGCCGATTATGGCGGACTTGACCCGGCCATAGCCCAGCTCGTTATAACGCACGATATTTTCCAGCACCATGATAGCGTCATCCACCACTATACCGATGGCGAGCGACAATCCCAGCAGTGTGAAAGTGTTAAGGGTGAATCCCATGAAATAAAGTATGAGGAAGGCGCCGATGATGGATGTGGGTATGGCCAGCAGAACATTTATAGTGGAGGACCAGGAACCCAGGAAAGCCCAACAGACTATGCCGGTGAAAATAGCGGAGAGTATCAGGGTGAAATTCAGTTCGCGGGTGGATTCTTCTATAAAGCGGGTGGAGTCGTTGACCACTTGCAGCGCCATGCCCTTCGGCAAAGTTTTCTGCAGCTCGGCGACCCTGGCACGCACGGCGCGCGCCGTAGCGACGGCGTTGGAGCCGCGCTGCTTGATGATGCCGATACCCACTGAAAGCTTGCCGTTGGTGTGTGAGACGCGGCGGATATCCGCCAGGCCGTCCTCAACTTCCGCCACATCTTTTATGCGGAATGTTTTCCAGATGGAGGAGCCGCCGCGGCCGGTGATTATCAGTCGTGAAAATTCCTCCGGCGTGGAGGCCTCTCCGAGTACGCGCACATTGAACTCTTTCTTGCCGGTATCGATGTACCCGGCCGGCGTTTCGGCGTGCTGGTTCTGCACCGTGGAGATCACATCGCTCACGGTCAGCTGCTTTGCGTTAAGCTCATCAATATTCAGCCAGATGCGAAGGTTGGGATCTATGTAGCCGCCCATATCCACGTCTCCGACTCCGGAAATGGTGGTGAATTTATCTTTAAGGTAATCATTGGTGAAGGCCATCAGATCTTTAAGCGGCCTGTTATCACCGGTGAGCGCCACGCGTATGATGGGCTGATCCTCCGGGTTGGTCTTGCTGATGGACGGCGGATCTATGTCGCGCGGCATGTCGTGCTGCGCCTGGGAGATCTTGGACTGCACTTCCTGCATGGCCACGTCTATGTCGCGGCCCAGCTCAAATTCTATAGTGATGTTCGCGCTTCCCCGTTTTGAGCTGGAGGAAACTTCCTTAATACCCTGTATACCCATCACCGCGCCCTCTATCAGATCGGTGACCTGGGTTTCCATGATCTCGGGGGCCGCCCCGGGCAGGCTTATGCGCACGTTCACCACTGGGTAATCCACGTCGGGCATCTGGCTGATGCCCATATTTGAGAAGCCTATCCAGCCGAAGACTATAAGGCCCAGCATCAGCATCCAGGCGAAAACCGGATTTTTAATTGAGAGGTCGGAAAGAGTCATTATTCAAGCTCCAGCCCGGCGGCGTTTTTAAGTTTTACCAGCGTCCAGATCTGCTGCACGCGGGCCTGGGAAAGCGCGAGCCGCGTCTGCTGCACCATGTTAAGCGCGCTGAGCACGTCGAGATTATTCACCAGACCGAGTTTGTAATCATCCTGCTGGCAGCGGGCGTTTTCCGAGGCCAGCGTCAGAGCCTCGTCAAGGCTGACGGTTTGAAGCGCTGAATATTTAAATTCATCGTAAGCCGTCCGGACTTCGGTAAGCGCCTGCCTCTGCGCCATCTGCAAAGCCAGCTCGGCCGCGCGCTTTGCCGAATAGGCGTCCTGTTTCCGCGCCCGAGCGGCGCCGCCGGTGTAGAGGGGCATCTTCAGCGCCAGGGTTCCATCCCAGCGGTTTACGGGATCAGGCGTGGGGTGGTTCACCGCGTAATAATCCGCTGAAACCGTAACCGCAGGCCAGAGATTATGGTCCTGCGCGTCCAGAAGATATCCTGAGGCATCAAGCGATTTGCGCAGAGCCGCCAGGTCCGGGCGCAGGAGCGCGGTCTTTAAAAAGGTTTCAAGAGCGGTCCCTCCGCGAAGCGATACTCCGGTCGGAGCCAGATCGGTATCAATACCCGTCAGGAACATCAGAGCCTGCTGCGCGCCGCGCTCGGCGGCGGCGGCGTTAAGATAGCTGGCTTTATCCTGCGCCAGCTGGGTTTTTACCGCCACAGCTTCGCTTTTGCGGGATTTGCCGAGGTCAACACGGGCCTCAAGCTCGGATATGCGTTTCCCCGTGACATTAAGCTGCTCCAGACGTATTATCGCTTCTCTTTGGGCGGCAAGCAGGTTGAGATACGCCTGGGCTACGCCGAGGTAAAGTTGCTGCCGGGCGCGGATAAGATCAAGTTCAGCGGCGCTGGTTTTAGCGGCGGCCGCTTTTAGAGAAATATAATCGCGCATGCCGGAGAAAATAGCGTAGGTGCCGGAGATGTAACCCTTTGTTACCGCGGCTGAACCCTGCTGTTTTGATTGCGATGCGTTTATATCGAACGACGGACGAAAGGAGGCACCGATCAGGCGTTCGGCGGCTTCCAGCTGCTTTATCCCCTCCGCCTGCTGCGCCAGCTGCTCGCTTTTCGCGAGTGACAGCGCGCAGGCCTCGTTGAATGTTATTGACCGCATCGTGGCAGTTGAAAATTCCTGTGCCGGCAGGGCCGAGGGAAGCGCGGTCAGAGTTATTATCAAAAAAATATTTTTCATTTATTTCTCCTTGTTCCGTCCAGAAATATGCCGGTTATACGGCGCGCGCGCTCTTCCACCGGGAGATTCCGGCCGGCCGCGCGGGTGTAGGAATTTGAGCCGCGGCAGAGACCGAACAGTGCTGAGGCGGAAAACAGCGGATCTTCCAGTTTCAGCAATCCACCCTTGGCGCATAGCTCCAGGGCTGCGGCGATGATTTTCATGTTGGACGCGAAGCGGGCGCGGAGTATCTCTTTGTTCGGCCCGGCCAGAGGCAGGCCGCCCGAATAGCCGGTGATATCGCGTTTTTTGTCAAAATGCTCCAGCAGGGCGCGCACGGTCTTTTGGAGCAGTTCCTCCGGCGGGAGGCCGGCGGCGGCTACAGCCGTGAGGGTTTTGCCGAGCGCGTCGGCCATGGCCGAGAATACGGCTAACACCAGGTCTTCCTTGTGGTGGTAGTAAAGGAAAAGCGTACCTTTGGCGACCCGCGCCTCTTTCGCCACCTGTTCCATGGTGAGGGCGTCGAACCCGCCGGCGGCCAGCGCGCGCGTGGCCGCCCGTAGTATCTCCAGCTCTTTTCCTTTCTTTTGCGAGTCGGTTAAAGCTTTCATGTTTAGCGCATACTGACCAGACAGTCATTATAGTATAAAAAATCCCCTCACCGCACACCACGTGAAGCCCCTAAAATTCCGCGGCCGAAAGGCCCAGCTCCGGCTGGCCCGATGGACCCATGGCAAAAGAAACTATTTAATCTATAATTAAGTGGACGAAAGTGTTACCGGAGGGAACTTGAACCGCACCAGGCTTATTATTATCTCCATCGTTTCCGCTTGCGCCTTTTATATTTCCACCGCCTATGACCGGGCTGACGCCTCTGACGCCCTTGATGCTCTCACCCCGTTTACCGCTTCATCTCCGCTCGTATCTCTCCCTGTTCCGAAGGTCCCGGCGGCGCTTTCCGGCGAACAACTTTTTCAGCAGCTGCATCAACAGACCGAACCCGCTTATAAGCCTTCCGGACATGATTACCTTGACGCGAAAAAATTCATGTTCTCCAAAGCCGACAATACCGGCTGCGGCGGCGCACCGGGGGTTCTTGAATTTTATTCGCGGATCTGCGTAAAGGGCTCAAGCCAGCACGGCGA
>SESG01008100.1_pt1 | contig 13887 bp, 34 predicted proteins | sample 3171421 | NCBI WGS metagenome assembly SESG01 (sample SAMN10866946, study PRJNA518727) | freshwater metagenome | biome: subpolar coniferous forest; feature: holomictic lake; material: water; isolation source: holomictic Lake 227, 6 m and 8 m depth | place: Canada: near Kenora, Ontario | collected... | reverse complement strand
TAATTAAGCCCTACGCTGTATAGGGAGCTATTCCAGTTCTTTGGTTACTGCCTTATACTTCTCCATGAGTTTTTCATATAAAGGTTCGTCGATAGGTTTAAGCCTTGCAAACAATTTTCCTATTCCACTTTCGGCAGGAGTTTCTTTACCGTTTTTTATTGCTATGATTTTGCCTGTAATTTTTTTTTCTAATTGCTCGAACATTTCAGTAGGGTTTGGTTACGCATATATAAAGTATCAGGCGGGGGAAAGAGGGGAAGCCCTCTTTGCTGCCTTAGATATATTATGTATTCAACCAAACCGACCAACCACTATGGATAATTACACATTATCAAATTCTATTGAAAGTCTGCCAAAGTGCAATCTATCTACAGAAACAAAACGGCAATTTGTTTTGTTAAGAGAAAAAGCGGTTACAACAGAAAATGACCTGCAAGCGGTGGCGAGTAGTATATGTTCTGACTTGAAAGTGCCTAATGTGTGCATCATTTTCAGGGGTGTGCAGAATTGCAGCATGGCAAACGGCAAGCTTAGAAGTAAAACACTTGGGACATACCAAACAGGCACAGCAATTATAAAGATTGCACAGTTCACAGCCGTAAAACGCAAAGAAATTGCACCCAAAACAGCGTTCGACACTTTGCTGCATGAGTTAATGCACCATTTTGATTTCAAAATTCTGGGGTTAACAAATTCAATACATTCTTCGGGTTTCTATAAAAGAATTGGGGCGCTCAAAGAAACATTGCTTAAATAATATTTGGGGCTTTGCCCCATTTTTTTTTCTTTTAATTTCTGTTTTGTCGTAAACAATTAGCGTAAAAAAAGCAGATATTAGATTCCCCTCTTTTGTTTGGCAATACCTTTATACTTGCATAACCTAAAAAAATTCGACCATGACAACAACAACATTATTTAAGCTGATTGAAAATTTCGACTTCAACGGTGTTTCTTTTGTTTCCATTAAAGCATATTGTTCTGATACGTCGGGCAACAGTGAAGTGGCTGATGTGCTTATCAACGTGGGCGGAAGTTACGCAAACATGAAAGCGGCAGACCTTCGCACGTTACAGGGCGCAAACGCAAAAGAACTTGCCACAATTGATTTCGGTCAGGCACTAATTGAACAGGCACTTGCTGAAAAAATTCAGTCCATTGTTGCCCCCAACGTGGCACGTTCAAACGGTCAAAAAGACGCTTACATTAACCTGAACATGAGCGGCACTCTGAAATATTGCAAGGCAACGGGCAACGTCATGATTTCGGGAAACGTGGTTCGCAAAAAAGTTATCGTGGAAGGCGTTTACAAGGAAGTTAAAAGCAAACCGCTTACCCTTGCAAAAAAGCATATCGACAAGGCACTCGACCTCAAAATGGCAAAAATCAGATATTACAGCCTCAAGAACATATTGGCAAAAGTGAATGTGAATGGCGACACAATTGAAATTGAATAACCGCTAACAAGCGGCAAAGATAAAAAAAAAGAAGTGGGGGTTAAAAACTCCCATTTCTTTTTTTGTTTATTTTTTTAGATTTCTGTTATATCGTATACCAAATATAAAAAAACACTCCCTGAAGGAAGGGGCAATGTAGCGAAACTCTCCCCTCTTTTTCCCAGTGTGGTCTTTATATACAAAAGTGATATGCTATGATAGTAATAGATTTCAAAGGTGCGAAAGGTACAGATTATAGCAAACTTTCCCTTACCCGTATACTCAAATACAAAGGTCACTACATTTCCCCCAAGCGTTTAACTAATGGTAATATAAAGTTACACAAGACATTAATTTTTGATTTACCTGCTGTTTTAAGCTGCCCGAATTGTTCAGCTTGCAAAAGTACTTGTTATGCAATGCAGGCACAGTTGCAGTATGCTGATTGCAGGGTATTTCGTAACACAAATTTTCATATGGCAATGTTTAACCTGCCTTTATTGAAAAAGTTGATTGTTGCCCAATTAGAAACTGCGGTATGCAATACCGTCCGCATACATAGTTCAGGTGATTTTTTTTCACAAGCGTATGTTGATATGTGGGAAAGTATAATTAAATTATTTCCTACAAAAAAATTCTATGCTTATACAAAAGCTGAAAAACTGTTTAACTTTGCCAAATTATCCAATTTTAACTTAATTACAAGCCTTATAAGGGGCAAACTCAACTACGGTGGTATAAACTACTGTAATATGCTCAAAAGTCGTTATAACGCCTTTATTTGCCCCTGCGGAATAAATAATACAGTAAAGTGCGGAATTGATTGCACTTATTGTGTAACAAATAAAAAAGTTTGTTTCTTAATCCACTAACAGGGAAAAAGTCTCCCTCTTTTTTCTGGGGGGTTCTTTATGTGAGTCCTAAGACAAAAGATATTTATTCACAACAAAAGATTTTTATCATGCGTAATCATTGAGTATAAAATAAAGATTGCACCTAAAGCATATAACTCCCATTCCAAAGATGGGGGAAAAACGAATTTTGGGGGCATCCTTCTTTTAAAAAACTCTCCCTTTATAAATGTATGGAAGCTATTATAAGTACAGAATATTCCTATAAGGAAATTTGTTTCTTAGTTCCCAAAATTAATGGGAAGGGCTACCTTAAAAGTCCGTTCGGGGGGCATCACTTTACTAAGCGTTATAAGTCATTTAAAGATAAGTTTGAAAATGATTTAAACGACATAGATGGTATGTGTTCTATAGACATTATATTTGGTGACAATAAAGATGATGTTGTAAGCAGATTAAAAACTTTCTTATTGAAGGAATTTCCATATATTACGGGGATACGTATTGTAAATAGTGATGAATTTTATGCTTTGATATGCCAGAATGAAGGGATGCGCCCCTCTTTATAAAAAACATATCTTTATATACCTGCAACCAAAACCAAACCGACATGGGACAGATAGGATATAAAAGTTACGACAAGCCGCATAAGAGCAATAAAAATCTTCCTGCGAAAGTGGAGGTAAGCAATTCAATTCCAATGACGGCAGCGCAAGCTGATTTGTGCGAAAGCATAAGTGAGTTATCCTGTCTGATTGTTAGCCCCCAATTCTCAACATTTTCAATACAGCAGAAGGCGACCTTTGTATGTCAGTTAACAAATTTTTCAGCACTTAATGCTGAACTGACTGCTAAAACAATATTGTTAGCCACGTGCGCCCCTCTTTCCGAAAAGTAATTCTTTATTCAATTACAAAAGTCACTAACCCTTTAAAAACTAAATTAGATGATACGAGCGCCGACTGAGTAGAACTCATATGATAATGACTTAATAATTTAACAGACGAGAATAATTGATAATGGAAAGCCCTGCCTACATTCGAGGTGGGGCTTTTTATTTTTTTAAAATATTTTTTTTTGATTTCTGTTATGTCGTAAACCATTACGGTGAGGTGTGGACGGGGAGAAATTCCCCTCTTTTGGAAAGTGGATTCTTTATATACCTGTAACCAAACAAATGCAATTATGGAAGATAGTAAACTCAAAACTTTTAAATTTTCAGAGCGTGAGCCTGAAGTGAGTTCCCATATAGTAATGTTTTGGGAAGATGGAAGCGAGTGTGAATGTCTTTATATGGGTTTAGATAAGACACTAACCCCATTGCCGACACATTGGTATTATGTGCATTAATCCCTCTTTTGAAAAGTGGATTCTTTATATACCTGTAACCTAAAAAACCGAACCATGTCAAGGACAAGAAAATTTAAAAAGCCAACGGACAAACAGTTGCTTATTGCCTGTGTAAAAGCGGCAAAAAAAGGCAATCGTGAGGCGGCACTTGAAACCGTTAGCGGATTCAAATCGGAACATTCTGTTCACAAAAGCAAAAAAGCATACTCACGTAAAAAGAAATATACGGGGGACTGGGACTAGATTCCCCCTCTTTTTTAAACCTTTTCCTTTATATAATTCACAAAAGAAATAGTTATGAACCCCCTAAGACTAATCAGCCGTATATGTTTTTCCCTTGCCGCCTTATGTGTGGTATGTGGACTTGGCTCGCGCATCGGGGTTCAAACTTGGAAGCCCCTGCGGTTAACGAATGAAATCGCTGAAATAGGGGACAGAAGCCAGATACTCGGACACTCAAGAATTGTAGATTCAGGGTTCACTTAACTTTACACAAGAACGACTCTATAATTATTTAATATAAGAGATAAGAATTATAAAGATTGAGGGGTGAAAATCCCCTCTTCTTTTGTTTATGGGCTTTATAAAGTAAACAATTATGATGGACATACTTACGACATATTTGCACCTTGTTCTTATCACATTGCCAATTATGGCGGTGGTATGTTTGTTTTTCTTTTTTCTTGTACACATAGTTTTTTATGGTATATTTTTAAAAGAACCAGTTGGCAAAGCTAAAAGTGTTTGCTTGGTGATTGCTTTTTTTGCTTCATTGGTTGTAACTATGTATTTGGATTATTTGATAGGCTTGGTTCTCCCCTCTTTCTAATGAAAATTCCTTTATATATCTGTAACCAAAACTAACCGCCATGAACTGCACAAACTGCCCATTTAAAGATAAGCAAACTATCCCTGCAACAGAACGGACTTTCTTTAACGAAGGTGTGCCGATGAAAGCAAAAATGAAATCGTACAATGATGCTTTTTACGAAATCACCGAAGGTAAATTTAAAGGCTGCCTTGTCCATACGTTTAACGTGGTAAAATAACTTTATTATGAAAGCACAAACAATAAGCCGTTTTTCATCGTGTGCAAATTGTAGGGCTTTAATACATAATATTGAAGGCGGTTTCTCTTGTTACTTGAGAATGCAGTATATGCCTACGCTCGTCGAGGTTTATGACAGAAGATTGGATGCTTATGTAAAGCAAAAACCATTACAAAATTGTAAAGTCAGAACTGTAAAGGCTTTAATTCAGAATTGTTTTTAATATAGCAAAAAAACACTCAAATAACTTTATTATGAAAGAACTTTTTGAATCTATTTGGAATGCACCAAAAGAATCTATAATTACGGGGATTGCTGTTATAGCAGGTATTTTTGTAACGTTTGCAATTATATCTACGGCAATAGTTGCCCGTAATTTTAAAAAGAAGCAGAAGGAATTTGATGACCGTTTTAATTCTTTTGGCTCTAATTCGTTTAAAAAATAGTTCCCTCTTTTGGGCGGCTGTTTCTTTATCTATCCATAATCAAACCAACCGACCATGAAATTCGCAAAGATTATTGACAATGGGGTAACTTATAAAAGGATGATTCTGCTTGAAAGCATTGAAGATTTAATTGAATACAGGGAAACACATAACACTCCTATTGCTAATGTTGCATTTGGCAACCAATTCAAACTTATTTCAAGTGGAAAGAAAATAGCAATTAATCAGGTGGGGGGGTATATGCCGCTGACTGCTACGGCAAAGGTGAAAAAACTTTAATTCCCTCTTTTGTGCGGTTATTCCTTTATCTATCCATAACCAACTAAAACCAACCGACCATGATTGAAGCATTTAACAATAAATTGAAAACGAAAGTTATTAATGGCAAAGAAATGCCTTACGAAGGTGAGGATTTAAAAAATGTGCTTGCTATAATTAAAGGATTCGCAAGTGCAAAATATGACCACAGCGCAACAGACACAGGTACGTGCGTGCTTGGGGCAGGAATTAAACTCCCCACTGTGCGCAAAGGTCAACGAAAATATTATTCAACGGTTATGTTTTGGCGTGCACCTTTTCAGGGAAATGTAGGCTAATATCAGGCACTTAAACTTGTGCTTGACTATCTCAAAGAAAATTATCCCGAATTTAATTTTTACTGGGATGATGGCGTAATGGACTAAGAAATTTCACAGCCCCCTCTTTTGGGGGGCTTGTTTCTTTATGTATCTGTAACCAAAACCAAACGCCATGCCATATATTTCATCTGAGAATGTAAAAATCAAAAGGGATTTGTTAAAGAAAACTTTCCCTGAGTTTAAATTTTCCGTAACAAGGGATAATTATTCAGCGATTTCGGTTAATATCCTAAGCGGAAAGTTAGCAATTGAACCAACCTATCAGCAGGTAAATTATTTTCAGATTGCAGCGCATTTCAAAAATGAGCCTGAACTTCGTGACTTCCTGCAAAAAGTTTATGACATAATAGACAGTGGCAACGAAACAGAAGATGTAAGCCCTGACTATGGCACTGTCCCAAGATTTTATACCAACATAACAATTGGTAGGTGGGATAAACCATACATACAAAAAGTATAATAAGAGAGCCCCCTCTTTGGGGGGCTTGTTCCTTTATATTCCTACAAATAAACTCTAATATTATGGCACTTTCAGATTTAGGAAAACTCACCGTTGAACATAGGGGCGTGCGCAGGGGGCGTTTCTTTCATATTCCTAAGAAATTCTTTGGAAAAGAATGTACTCAGCTTTATAAAGTTTATGGGTTTGAAGGCGACAAAGTATATGCACAAAGGATAAATAAACGAAGCGGAAAGATGCCAGGCAATGCGCTCTTGTGGGAAACGTTTAACTTTGATAAAATCTTCCCCAATGGAAATTAAACCATTTAACGGCTTTTCTGTTAGTTTTAAGAAGCCCAAAGGTACAGACCTATTCAATATACTTGTCCAAGAAGATTGTCCCTTAAAAGCGTCTAAAATCGCAAATGATTATATGCAAAAAAGTAAATTGGACGGATACAATGAATACGGTATAAGCAAACACATACTTGAGTATAAACACCAACGGGTGGGATTCCCTGCATTCAGTAGAAAGGGATTTCAAGTAGTTATTATGTGATAACGCTCCCTCTTTTGAGAACTATTCCCTTTATCATTACATAACCTGACGACCTATGAAATTAGACATCAGAATGCTTCTTCCTTGCGATTCAAAGTTAAGACCAATAGTTCCACTCAATTACCTTCAGTGGTTGTTTAATGCTGACGGATTTGAAGATACGCTAATTCGGTTTTTAGACAGCGACAAAATGACCTTTGAGGAATTTGATAAGTATGCCTATATTCACTTCGAGGCACAAAGTTTCATTCGTTATGATATTGAAGCCCGTAAAATTTACATTTGGAAAGATGGTGGCACTGAAGCAAAGACGGTTGAAGATTTAATTAAATTTTGTGAATCTAAGGGGTGCAGGGTGTTAGAGGAAACACCGCATAAATGCACCTATGGGATTGCCCCTCTTCCAAAAAAATAATTCTTTATCATTGCATAACTAAACAAACCAAAAAAAATGGCAGCAAAAAAAACTTTCAAGCTCGGCGAGAATGCTCGTGGAGGTATAATCACCGTTGAAATTACAGGTAAAATTATTGTAGTTATCGGCAAAGAATGGGATATGTCAAAAGGATGCTCCCGCTCAAGCAATCAAAGCGGTGCAAAAGAATTTACACGTGGTACAGCGGAAAGTACAGACCCAAACGTCCGTAGGAAATTGGATGATTTTCTTAACGACCTTACGACAAGCTATTATGCAGGTCAGATACTCGAATGGATTGAAAGCAAGGTAAAACTTGGAGGGGGCAACCCGTGGGATTAAAGCCCCTCTTTCCAAAAGTATTTTCTTTATCCATGCATAACCAAACCACCAACAGATGAAAAAGACGACATTGATTATTATTTTGATAATTATTCTTATTACAGTCACAGGCTCATGGCACGCAATTTTTGAAGCGGTTTTACAATTTTTATCGCTCTTTCTGACATTAGGACTTCTATTCCTTGCGGCTGTATTCTTTCTGATATTTTTCTCAAAGAAAAAATGAAATTTCTGTTTGGTTGGTTACATTTGAGGGGGGTGGTTCCCCCCTCTTTGTTCATTTTATTTCTTTATATACTTGTAACCCAAAATTAACCGACCATGAATATTTCAGACTTGAAACCGACAAAAACAATTAAGAGAGCAGCCGAAATAATTCGCATTATAGGCACGAACGTGACCGCCTCACACAATTCAGCGTCAAACGTTGCGAGCTTTTCCTACAAGTCTAAAAATAGCGATTATGTTGTGTTTACATCTATGTCGAAAGAAAGATTCCTTACATATTGTGCAGAAATATTGGTAAATGAAATAGAAAGCACAAGGGGGCTGAATTAAGAATCCCTCTTCCTGAAAAATAGTTCTTTATAATCGTACAACTCAAAACCCTTACTTTTATGAAAATTTCGTTCCTTACATTCTCAATGCTTGTTATGATTTTTGCATTTGTCCCTTCGGCTGAAGTGTTCGAGCCGTTATCCATGTCCTCATCAGTGGAAAGCAGAGCAGACAGGCGCAAACGGGCATAAGTATTCAGGTGTGTCGCGCCTTCGAGTGTAACTCTATGGGTGCAGCCGATTTCCTGAGGGGCGCTGATATCGAGCACCCCCATATTTTTTTTTTAGATTTCTGTTATGTCGTATACCAATGGCGGCGGTAATTGCAGCAGGGGACGCAGCAGAATCCCCCTCTTTTCTGTGATGTTTTTCTTTATGTAACTGTAACCGAAACCCAAACTATTATGGATACAAACTTGCCAGCAGAATGTGTAAACGTAATGTTAACCTATGAGGCAACAATTCGTCGTGGTGTATATGGTGAAATTAAGACCAAAGAAGTCGTAACAAGACGTGCTTTTTACAGCAAAAGCAATGGGTTTTACGATAGCAAAAATAATTGGATTGAAACGCCTAACGGTTATTTTTCTGTGCCTCAATATTGGCAAGATTTTACCTTTGGTGATGGAACAACGGCATTGCTACCACATACTTTTTATAGTTATGGTCGTATATACCCTGAGAACATCATTAAATGGGAATATGATAAATGATTGCCCTCTTTTCTGGCAGTATTTCTTTATGCTGTCATGGAAAAAAACATTGAAATAAAGAATTGGAAGGAAGTTGTCGACCAATTTGGTTTGCGGGAAAGTGAAAAGCTTGTAGGTGCGGTACATATATCAAGGCGGTTACGTTTGGATGCTTTGAAAAATAATTGTCCTGATGTCGTTTGTGTTGAGTGCAGCAAACAGAGTGAAGCCATTTGCATTTTCCGTATAGTTTCAAAAGATGATACAACGGCAATTTATGAATATGAAGGTACAGCAAACTAATAATCCCCTCTTTTGGAAAAGTATTTCTTTATCTATACATAACCAATTAAAACCAACCTATCATGCAAAAATTAACCGAAGCCGACAAAAAATTCATTGCAAAATTCTTTGGCAACAAAGAAGTTGATGCACCAAAAGACAGAATGGTCAATAACCGTTTTTCAGGGCAAGCGTTTAAAGTTACGCCTCTTGTGGCAAGCATAATCAGTTTTATCTTCCACTTGGAAAGTGCTATGAACAGCGGCAGGTCAAACGCACTGACTTTGGTACACCCCGAACTCAAACCGACAAATGCGGTGATGAATTTTGACAGGGCTCGCTACCTTGTGATGAAATTGGACAGTGAGGCGTACATGGGCGTACTCGACTAAAAAAAGAAATGTTAAAAAATGGAGGGGGTGCAGAGAGTGCCCCCTCTTTATTTTGTTTACTTCTTTATATACCTGTAACCTAAAACCAACCACGATGAAATGTATAACAATTAAATTCGGCAACATGAGAGGTGAAGCACAGGAATTTGTCCTTTACCCCTACAACGGCAAAGATACATTGCTTATCCAATCCGACAAAAGAATTGCTGAAATAAATCTTCGTACAGGCGTAACCGTCTTGAGCAAGCAAATGCAAAACGGGGCTTATTTCATGCACCTGAGCCCTATGTTTGGTGCAACAATTTGCCAATTCCCTGCCGACGAACTTGTAAAATTACAGGAATATCTTTGGAACAACGCAGGTGAAAAATTGCATGGTGGCATCATCATAACAGAAGATAAGGAACTTTTTTCTGTAAAGGAATAGAATGCGGAGGGGGCAACGCTCCCTCTTTTATAAACCTTTCCCTTTATATTCACAACCTAAAACCAACCACGATGTTAACCACAACCATCTTATCCGAAGTCCAGGACTATGCAATTAGTTTAATGGAAAAACATGACCTTACAGGTCGTGGGTGGCGTTTTACATTTGACAATGCAAAAAGCAGGTTTGGCTCTTGCAGAGTCCATAACAAGACAATCAGTTTATCAAGCCCCCTTACCCTTTTAAATTGGGAACAAAAGCGGGATAAAGTTATTGATACCATTTTGCATGAAATTGCTCATAGCTTAGTTTATATTCGTTTTCATTACATAGACAAGTGGGGAAATCCATTGCCTTCTCATGGAGCAGAGTGGAAAGCAATATGTGTAGAAATTGGAGCACGCCCCGAAAGGTGCTTCAGTACTTCAGAAGCTGAAATTGTCAAAGGAAAATTTATTTACAAATGCCCGAATTGTGGTCGTGAAGTTCACTATCATAAATTAAAAAAGCGTACATTCGCTTGCGGTGAATGTTGCCGAAAATATAACAATAGTCGATTTTCACCTACGTATATTATGGCACGTGCGGATTAAAAACCCCTCTTTTGCAAACAACGTTCTTTATATACCTGAAACCAAAACCAACCACCATGCCAAGAAACAGAACAATACAATATGCAATAGATAATGAAACGAATTTAATTCTTAGCAGAGTAGGCAGTGAGGTAATGTTCCCCATAATAAACTTTGGTGGAATGAACCCCTCCAATAATTACAATGTAGGGTATACACTTGAAAAAGATAGTGTTTATCAGACAATAGGAATGAATTTAACGTGGACACGGAAAATCCCCACAGTATTAAAAAATGAACACCGCAGAGCGTGGGGGATGAAGGAATTAAAACAGGAAAAGTGTCCTGTATGTGAATCTGAAAATATCAGAGCGGACTTTGACTTCCCCAAAACAATGCGCTGTTGTAAACAATGCGGCTCAGATTTTTTATCGGATGGAGAAGTGGTGCTGAATGCACGGAAAATAAAATAATGTCGTGGTTTGGTTAGGTTCGAAAGGCGGCTGGTTACCGCCTTTTTGTCTTTTTAAATATTTTTTTTTGATTTCTGTTGTGTCGTAAACCAATATCGCAGGGGACTGTTGGTTATTCCCCTCTTTTTTTAGAGTTGTTCCTTTATGCTTACATAACCAAAAACAACCGACCATGAAAACATTATTTGAACAGGCACAGGAAGATGTCAAAAGCGGCAAAATCAAAACCCCTACGGTATCTGCTAATGGCGGAACTGTTGACTACTTCGGTTATCAACTTGCTGTACACCATTTCAATATGAAATTAATGGCAAAAGGAATGACATTTCGTGGAGTTAAATTCACAGACCTGAAAAAATATTACGGGCTGCAAGGCAAAAGCGCAAAAGAATGTTTGCCACAGTTTGAAAAAATTATGAATGACTACAAAGAATCTATGGCGGCAAACGCTAAGTAAGATGCTGAAGTGGGGGGGTGCACACCCCCTCTTCTATAAAATTATTTCTTTATCTGTACATAACCAAGACAACCGACCATGAGCAAACAAACTTTTGCAGAAAGAATTGAAGCACATATTTTAAGAGTGCAAGCCCACAGCAGGGGTGGTGGAATTGAAATTTCACTCGACTTTGTTGGCAAAAAATACAGCGGGTATAAAATGACCGCATATCAAAACTATCTGGGCGGTGGGATGTTGGGGCGTATATGCAATAGCTGCAACATGAAGGATTGGGAAGATGATAAGAAGTTGGATGGTATTGCAGAAAATCTGCGTAAATATTTTCATTCACTTACAAACCCCGAAGGCACATTTGAAGCCGTTTCCTATGAACAAAATCAGAATATGCCTGTATCAGGCTATTAAGAATCTCCCCTCTTTATAGAACCTTTCCCTTTATCTGTACATAACCCAAAAACAACCAACCGATGAAAATCACATTAGAACCCCACGAAGCCGAAAAATTCTTTTACGATTCATTGTGCAATGTAGGCGGCAGCCTTAGCAATTCAGGAATTGAACTTGAATACGACGAACAAGATTATGCCAAAGCAAAGGCAGCACTCAAAGAAGCAGGGAAAGAATGTTGTTTTGAAGATGTGCTTATGGAAATTCTGCGTGACGGGAACAAACTCACATTTGTTGATGAAGAAGGTGAAGGCGAATATACCCGCACCATCACGATGAAAGAAGTACATGAACGTGTAGAAAAAGCACCCTTCCGTCACCTACTCGACTGTGTAAACGAAGATACAGATGCCACAACCGCTGACATTATTATTCAGTCCGTGCTTTATGATGGCGAAATAATATTTGGTTAATTTAGTTTGTTCATATTGCAATTGTGGAGGGGGAAATCCCCCTCTTTTTAAAATCTCTCCCTTTATATACACATAACCTAAAACCAACCACGATGAACGGATATGAAATTTTTTTAATGGTAGAACTTGCCAGGATTAAAGGCATTATTCCCAAAGAATTAGAATATGACCTTACCTGGGAAAAGGGAATAGAATTATACAATGAATTTTATGCAAGTACCTTCAATGACGAAAGCAAAGGTGAGCATGAATGTATCGAAGCATTTTTGAACGCTCATAAAGACTTTTACTTTGCATATAATTCAGATGATAAAACTCCACTAAGGATACCTGATGCAGCGCATAAATACCTTGTCGATAATGACTATGTTTTTTATGACGGACAGGACTGGTTTTATGATTCATGCGACCTGCCCGCAATCAACGCTTGCATTGAACACTACAAAGCATAAAGAAGCTCATTTTCAAAATAACAATTCCGAAGGGGCGGGTGCTAAAGCGCTGTCCCTTCATTTTTTTTAAAATAATTTTTTTTGAATTCTGTTATATCGTAAACCTCCTCCAAACCATATCACAGGCAACGACAAATTCAGGCTTCTTATTTTAACCACATTTAAGACCATTTCTAGGCACTTTTAACATAGAGTGGGGATTTGCTATGTTTAAATGAGAAGGTTCGTTGAGGGGGCTTAAAATGAGTTTTTAGACCCCCTCTTTTTAAATGCTGATTCTTTATTCTTGCACATAACCAAACCCCCCAAAACTATGGCAAAGTATTTAGTACCTATTGGAAACAGTAAGGTTGCACCTATTGTAAAACGTGGGCGACCAAAAGGCAGCACATCAAAGAAAAGTAAAATGCGCCATGCTGCATTACAGGCATGGGAAACAAGGCGCAAAAATGGCTTTGTTCCTAAAGGTAAGCCAGTAGCCCCTGTGAAAGTAGCAAAAAGCTACAAAAAAAGAACCCCTGATTGGTCTGGTAGAACTGAAAAGAAAGTTGCACGGGCTATGGTTTTTGATTTGATTATGAAAAGCCGTTTGATTGGTTTAATCCTCACACTTCCCGCTGTTGAATGCATTTTAGAACGGGCTTTACTTCAAAAAATTTCAAGGAAGTTCAGATTTCATGCGTGTGAATTTGGCAAAAAACTTTATCGACCACTCTTTGAAACAATTAAAAGTGAAAATTTACCAATGATTCCTTACTTTGGTAAGATTGCAGACCTTATTGACATTGCCCGTCAGGACGATTATGCACATTTAATTCTCGATTACTGTGGTGAATTTACAACCTTCAAAAAAGAAGTTGCTAAAGCACTTGAAAAGAAAATAGTGAAGGTAGGGGGGATTGTAACCGTGACATTTAGTAAACGTGATGGGACAAAATCCGTTGATGTTCAACAATTCCTTGCAGCGTTTGGGGATTACAAATTGATGTTATCACACGACTATTGCGAAAAGAAAACAGCGAACCACAATAAAGGTGCGGCAATGATGCTCTTAGCTATAAAACGTATCAGATAATAAGTAAGGGGGGCAAACTCTCCCCTTATTTTTTTAAGTTGTAACCTTTTATGAACATTTTCGTATAAGCAATTTCTAAAACCTTTAACAATTAGAATTTAAGCCAATGACATTAGCAGCC
>SESG01030540.1_pt1 | contig 13888 bp, 7 predicted proteins | sample 3171421 | NCBI WGS metagenome assembly SESG01 (sample SAMN10866946, study PRJNA518727) | freshwater metagenome | biome: subpolar coniferous forest; feature: holomictic lake; material: water; isolation source: holomictic Lake 227, 6 m and 8 m depth | place: Canada: near Kenora, Ontario | collected... | reverse complement strand
ACAAATGCTACTGCAGCGCCGAAACACTTGATGCGAAGCGTACTCTGGCCATGCAGGAAGGGCGCAAACCAAAATATGATGGTACCTGCCGCGAGACGGCAGATTCTCCTGGCGATCAGCCATATGTAGTCCGTTTCAGAGCGCCGGAGGGGGGAGTTACCTCTTTTGATGATCTAATCAAAGGGGCTATAACTTTCCCGAATGAAGAACTGGACGACCTAATAATCCAGCGCACCGACGGCACTCCGACCTATAATTTCTGTGTAGTGATTGATGACGCCAGCATGCGCATTACGACGGTAATTCGAGGGGATGACCATGTTAACAACACCCCGCGACAGGTTCAACTTTATGAAGCACTTGGTTTTCCGGTTCCACAATTTGCCCACGTGCCGATGATTCTCGGTTCCGACAAGGCACGTCTCTCTAAACGGCATGGCGCAACCAGTGTGATCGCTTATCGTGACATGGGATATCTGCCTGAGGCGCTGATAAACTACCTGGTCAGGTTGGGATGGAGCAATGGGGACGATGAAATTTTTAGCAGCGAAGAGATGATTCAGAAATTCGATATCGGCAACGTGGGACGCTCCGCCTCGGTCTTCAATACCGAAAAATTGAACTGGCTCAATGCCCATTATATTAAAAACGGAGATCCGGAACGTTTAGCCGATCTTCTCTTGCCTCATCTATCTGCTCTTGAGGTGACCACACTCAATGGGCCGGAGCTGATGTCAGTAGTCAAGACTCTTCAAGAAAGGGCACAAACCCTTGTAGAGATGGCTGAAAGAGCCGTATTCTACTACAACGCACCTGTGAGCTATGATGAAGCAGCTTTAGCAAAGTTTGACAAAGAACTTTTGCTTACTGTTTTTGCCGCAGTTACAGCCAAAATTTTAACTGCTACAGCTAATAATGCGGTTGAAGTTGATGCGCTCTTTAAAGAGGTTTGTGCCGAAAACAGCTGGAAGATGGGCCAGGTTGGTCAGCCGGTACGAATTGCTCTTTCAGGAGGTACTCAGGCGCCCGGTATAGGCGAAATAGTGGTGACTCTTGGGGTGGAAGAAACCGTCAGAAGGATTAATAAAATAAGCGAACATTTGAAGGCAGCTAAAGCTTAAGCGGATTCAAATAGCTCTGGAAATCATGAGCCGATCAATTTAGAATACGCTTTAGTTCGGTGGTCAGGCTCTCCAAGGTGTAAGGTTTCTGGATAAATCCGGTCAAACCCAGTCCTTTAAATCGTTCAGATACCTCTTGTTGACTGAAGCCGCTGGCAAGCAGAACCTTTATGCCCGGCTGAACTTTGCGTAGTTCCTTGAAGACCGTTACTCCGTCCATGTTGGGCATTACCTGGTCTAATAGCACGACGTCGATACAGTTACTTTCTTTACGGAAAATCCCAAGAGCTTCTTCACCGCTGGCGGCGACAAGCGTTTCAAAGCCAAGCTCATCAAACATGGAAGTTGAGACGTCGCGAACCATATCTTCGTCGTCAACTACCAGAACTTTGAGCGAACGCCCAATTAATTTATACTGGGCTGAAACATCTTTGTTGTCTATTTCCACTGCCGCTGTCTGGATGTCAGCCGTTGGGAACAGAACCTTAATTGTTGTCCCGCTTTCCGGAGCACTTTCTACCAAAAAAGCACCTTTATGAGCCCGGATGATTCCCAATACCGCTGACATGCCCAAACCCCGTCCGGTGAACTTGGTTGTAAAAAATGGATCGAAGAGTTTCCGCAGCGTTTCTCCGTCCATACCGCAGCCGTTATCGCTTACCATCAGCCAGACATAACGTCCCGCCACCGTTTTTTCATCAAGACTACTCTTATTAAGAAAAAGTTGATCAAAATCTCCGATTCCAGTTTCAAGGGTGATTACACCGTTAGCGTTTCCAATTGCTTCCGCTGCGTTGGTGATCAAATTCATAATAACCTGCTGCAGTTGACCGGCATCCGCTCTGATGATCGGTATTGAGTTATCAAGATGCTGTACAAGCGAGATGGATTTGGGTATGGCGGCGTCAAGCATCGTCGCGTTTTCCTCCACGAGCGTGGAAAGATTGAGCGGCCTGATAACAAAAAGTCCTTTTCCGGAGTACGCCAGCATCATGTTAGTAAGTTTAGCGGCTTGCCTGCCGGCTTTTATTGCCTGGTCGATGTTTTTACGGACAGGAGTTTCTCCTGGAAGTCTCATCAATGCAAGTTCCAGGTTGCCAAGAAGTGCCTGTAGTAAATTATTGAAGTCATGAGCAATGCCACCCGAAAGTATACCAAGGCTCTCAAGTTTCTGGGTATGAAGCAGTTGGCGCTCCAGGTTCAGCCGTTCCTCCTCTGTCTTTTTGCGTTCAGTTATGTCCCGACCTTCAGGAACCAGAAAAAGAACTGTTCCGGAGGGATCTTTAACCGGTCGTAGGGAAAAATCTATGTAGTGAAGTGCTCCATCCGGCGTCGGGTGGGTCGCTTCAAATGTAGCAATTTCACCTTGAGCTGCGGATGTTACTGCCTGGCGCAGCTTTTCCTGGAGTTCCGGAGAGTGCATCCACCAGGGTGTCTCCCAGAATGGTTTGCCGATGACGTCAGATTTCTCCAAGCCGCCGAAATGTAGTGCCGTGAAGTTGACGTCGATAAGTGTCCCGTCAGTATTCAACAAGCCGGCGAAATAATACCCCTGCTCAAAAAATGCCCTGAACATTTGCTCCTTTTCCAATAGTGCCCGTTCTTTTTCTATCCGTTCGGAGATGTCGTGACCGACACCGATAAAGAGCAATTCTCCGCTGGAATCAACAAAAGTCGAGCCATTGGCCTCAAACGGGCGCCAGGAGCCGTTGGCGCATTTAACACGATATGGTGGGCTTGTTTCAGTTTGGCCGGTACTCAAAACACGGTGGAGGTATGCGATTAATGGAGGGATATCGTCAGGATGAGAGAATCCAGCGAAGCTAAAACCTTGAACTTCATCAACATGATATCCAAAGTGCCGCTCCCAGGCCGGTGATACAAACATGAAAATGCCACTGGCATTAAGCGTAAAGATGACATCTGTAGAACTTTCGATATGATGACGGAACTTTTCTTCACTTTTCCGCAGTATCTCCTCGGTGTTTATAAGAGTATGAGAATGTTTTTCTACTCGTTTTCTCAGAGTTCGGTTCCAGGCGAAAAGTACCAGTACCAAAAGGCAAAGGCCAGCGATGCCGGCAAAAATAGAAGTTAAGGTAAATGTACTTACAAGGGGCACCCCGTTCCATTTCAGCTGAATCTTATTGCGCTCGGCTGGTGTTATAAGGCGGAACCCGTCTTCGACACTAGCCAGGATCTCACCGTTCCCTTTTTTAACTGCCCGATGCAGTGACGTCACATTTAATGGTTCTGACTGCTTAAAATCGCCTAGTATGCCGTGCTTATGGAGGAAATAGAGGGCTGGCGCCTTGTCCATGACCATCACGTTTACTTTATGCTTTTTGGCCGCCAGGACGATATCTTCATAATTATTAAAGAACAACAGATTATCCGCACCATGTTTTTTCAGGAGCTCGATCACTGAATCACCGATCTGTACCCCAACGGCAAAACCTTTTAGAGATTTGGCATCTGTTATACCGGAAATGTCTTTAAGAAAAAATACCGGCACTTCTATTGTGCTGAATGGTGCTGAAAACTCATAAATTTTCGCACGTTGCTCGGTAGAGGCAATCTTGTCAATGACATCAAATTCGCCGGCTTGCAGCCGTTGCTGTGCTTCAGCCCAATCCGTGAGGCTAATTTCTGTTTTAATGCCGGTCTTCTGCTCCCACAAACGCCAGAGGTCTATTTGAGAGCCCTGGGGATTGCCGGAATTATCTTTAAATACGAACGGCGGGTAATTATTTTCCATAACGACCCGTATCCGGTCGGGTCGTGCAGTGGAGAGGGAAGGAAGCAGACAGCTGAGGCAGCAGGATATGAATATGGTGCGCAGGAAACCGTTAACCGACATAGTTCCACCTGTGATATATATTTTACTCAGCGAGTCACACTGAGGTAAAATACAAACTATGTCAACGCAATCCAATGAGACAACTATAGATTTAGCTATGAGCCTCTTTAACCTGACAACCACTTATACCCCGCGCGGCGACCAACCTCAGGCAATTAACGAGCTTGTCGCCGGAATAGAACGCGGCGATCGCCACCAAACCCTGTTGGGAGTTACCGGTTCAGGCAAAACATTCACGGTTGCCAACGTCATCGCCCGGACTTCCCGTCCGGCACTTGTGTTGGCCCCAAATAAAACACTTGCGGCCCAGCTTTATGGCGAGTTCAAGGAGCTTTTCCCGGAAAACGCGGTGGAATATTTCGTATCATATTACGATTATTACCAGCCCGAAGCCTACATTCCGACCAGTGATACTTTCATTGAAAAAGATTCCGCAATAAATGATGAGATAGACAAGATGCGCCATTCAGCAACGCGAAGCCTGCTGACCCGGCGGGATGTCATAATTGTTGCATCAGTCTCCTGTATCTACGGTATCGGTTCCCCTGAGGCCTATCAGGCCATGCACATCTTTTTTCATCAGGGTGATGATTTTGGTCGAGATGAACTGCTGCGCAAGTTGATCGAGATACAGTACGAACGCAATGATATGGATTTTCATCGCGGTACATTCAGAGTGCGCGGTGATGTGATTGAAATATTTCCCGCTTATGACAGTGAACGTGCGCTGCGGATTGAATTCTTTGGCGACGATGTGGAGGCAATCAGCGAAATAGACCCGCTGCGTGGGGTAGTTCTGCAAAAGCTCTCCAAGTGTTCCATTTATCCGGCTTCACACTATGTGTCAACCCGAGAAACACTGGAGCGGGCGGTGGAGCAGATCCGCATCGACCTGGCTGAGCGGATCAGATATTTTCGTTCTCAAAATATGCTGCTGGAAGAACAGCGCATTGAACAACGCACATTCTATGACATCGAAATGATGGAGGAGATGGGATTCTGCCACGGTATTGAAAACTATTCCCGCTATTTTGATGGCCGTCAGCCGGGTGAAGCTCCATTTACCCTTATCGATTATTTTCCGGACGATTTTATATTGTTTGTTGATGAGTCACATATCACTATATCCCAAACCGGTGCAATGTACCGAGGCGACCGCTCGCGCAAGGAAACTTTGGTAAATTACGGTTTTCGACTGCCGGCGGCTCTTGACAACCGCCCGCTCAATTTTCAGGAATTTCAAACGCGAATACATCAGGCGGTTTATGTCTCGGCAACTCCGGCAGATTATGAGCTTGAAGCAAGTGGCGGCGTATTTGTTGAACAAGTTATCCGGCCTACCGGACTGGTTGACCCTGTTATAGAGGTTCGGCCTGTTACTGCCGGAAAACAACGCCCTCTACCGGGCTCTTCCCGGATGGGGGAAGGCGCTTGCGTCATCACCCAAGTAGATGGAGAGTCAGAACATGGGGGTAGTTTCGGCCAGGTTGATGACCTCCTTCATGAAGTCCGCAAAACCGTTGCGTGTGGTGAACGGGTGCTGGTGACAACCCTCACCAAGCGGATGGCTGAAGAGTTGACCAATTATTACCGGGAGTTGGGGGTGAGGATAAAGTATCTTCATTCTGATATCGTAACAATTGAGCGTATGCAGATCATTCGTGACCTCCGCCTGGGAGAATTCGATGTGCTTGTAGGGATCAATCTGTTGCGGGAGGGCCTGGACCTGCCGGAGGTTTCTCTAGTAGCAATTCTTGACGCCGATAAAGAAGGGTTTCTCCGTTCGCAACGATCACTAATCCAGACATGTGGTCGGGCCGCCCGTAATATTAATGGCCGAGTATTGATGTACGGTGACAGTGTGACCCGCTCAATGCAGGCCTGTATTGATGAAACCGGACGGCGACGCATTAAACAGCTTGAGTACAACGTAGAGCATGGCATCACGCCTGAAACCGTTAAAAAGGGGTTGCGCAGTATCCTCGAGTCAATCGAGGAAAAAGATTACGTTACTCAGCCTGCTGGAGTTGCCGAAGCGGGTGAGGAATACATAGCACCGAAAGATATTCCGAAACTGGTAAAAAAACTGAGGAAAGAGATGTTGGCAGCGGCCAAAGAGTTGAACTTTGAAAAAGCTGCCGGGTTGCGTGACCGGGTCAAAAAATTGGAGGTAATGGAGTTGGCACTGAGGTAATGGTGATGAGTGGGATGCAAAAAAAGAGGGCAACGCTGTTGCGTCACCCCCATTTCCGTATCGTCTATAGTATCACTTCTTATTTTTTGTGACAATCCTTGCAGCCAACTGGTCCTTTTTTCATTTCAGTGTGGCAACCTTTACAGGTTTTGTGAGCCCAGTCTTTGCCGAGCTCAGCAATTTTACCAGGACCTTTTTCGTGGCATTTTTTGCAATCTTTCAACATTTCCTGATGCTTCTTATGCGGGAAAGATATTTTACCCATGGAAGCAGGCAATTCAATTACGTCTGCTGCGAAGGCTACTCCAGCAAAAGCTGTTACGGCAAGCATAGCTACTACGGCACTGATTTTTTTCATCTGATTTTCTCCCTGTTTGTTTTTTTTACTGCGTTATGACGCAGATGTAATTTACAATGATGTTCTACTTATATCAAAATCTAATGGTTGATTTAGCATATTGGGTGCCAATCTGCAAGTACAAATGTAACTACCTGAAAAAATTGAGTTTGTTTTTTGCGTAAATGAAAGTGTCCGTATGCAATGCCGCAATTGAGGCATTTGTGACGCCTTTTGAAGTAACAATTGGCTTGAAAGAGCTTGCCATACAGCTCATCTCTTAGTAAGTTGGACTTACTCGGTTGTTAAGGGTTTTTACCAAGAATTAATTGTTTTCCTACTCATAGTCAAATCGCAGGCATTCCACACAGGAGGGGTACACCCACATGCAGCTTGTAAACAACAAAAAAGGTTTTACGTTAATCGAGATCATGGTTGTAATCGTTATACTGGCTCTGTTGGCAGCGCTTGTCGGACCGAAACTGATGGGGCGTACTGATGACGCCAAAATTACCGACGCCAAAGTACAGATAAAAAATATCGAAACTGCCCTCAAACTTTACAAACTTGATAACGGTAACTACCCGGCTACGGAACAGGGGTTAAGTGCGCTGATTACAAAACCTACAGTAGGGATTATGCCAAAGGGCTACAAGGATGGCGGTTATCTGGAAAGCAAAAAAGTTCCAAAAGACCCGTGGGGGAACGACTATCTGTACGTATCACCTGGTGAGCATGGTGACTACGACTTGTTTTCTTATGGTTTTGATGGTGTAAAGGGTGGCGAAGGTAAGAACACTGATATAACCAGCTGGGATACCAAATAAGAAGTTTTTTTACAAAATGGTTGATATTTTTTAGATCTGCGCTATAGTCTGATCCTCTAAACTATTATTTTTATTATGAATAAAGGTTTTTAGTGCCTGTAAAGAGCACGTTGTTATTCTATTTAAAGAGGAGGCAGTACTATGTCGCAAAAGTTTGTGTATTTCTATGGGAACGGTCAGGCAGAAGGCCGGGCTGACATGAAAAACTTATTGGGGGGTAAAGGTGCTAACCTGGCTGAAATGACCAGCATTGGCCTTCCGGTGCCACCCGGCTTCACCTTGACTACTGAAGTGTGTACAGAATTTTACAAAAACGATAGAAATTATCCCTCCACGCTGGCCTCTGAAGTTGCCACACACCTTTCACAAGTAGAAGCTCTAATGGAGCGAACATTCGGTGACCCTGCCAATCCGCTTCTGGTTTCAGTCCGTTCCGGTGCCCGAGCCTCAATGCCGGGCATGATGGATACTGTTCTCAATCTTGGTCTCAACGATATTACTGTACAGGGAATCATTACCCAGAGTGGTGACGAACGATTCGCCTATGATGCGTATCGTCGCTTTGTCCAGATGTATTCTGACGTTGTTATGGGGATGGATAAACACTTGCTTGAGCACCTGCTGGAGCAGAAAAAGGAAGAGCGTGGAGTTCACCTTGACACAGATCTTAGTGCAGGCGACTGGAAGGATCTGGTTAGTGCCTTTAAAGCGAAGATCAAGGAAGAGTTGGGGGTCGAATTTCCTGAAGATCCTATGGATCAGCTCTGGGGAGCTATCGGTGCCGTATTTGGTTCTTGGATGAACCAACGTGCCGTTACATACCGTCGCTTAAACAACATCCCTGCAGAGTGGGGGACCGCTGTTAACGTACAGTCTATGGTCTACGGGAATATGGGTGATGACTGTGCCACCGGGGTGGCCTTTACCCGCGACCCCTCCACCGGGGAAAATTATTTTTACGGAGAATATCTGATTAACGCCCAGGGTGAGGATGTTGTGGCCGGTATCCGCACCCCTCAGCCGATCAATCGCGCTAAAGCTACTACTCTTCCGCCAATGGAAGAGGTGCTTCCGGAGTGTTACCAGCAACTCGATTCCATCCGTTCGATTCTTGAGAAACACTACAAAGATATGCAGGACATCGAGTTTACTATCGAAAAAGGTAAGCTCTTCATGCTGCAGACCCGTAATGGGAAGCGAACCGCACCAGCCGCCATCAAGATCGCGGTTGATATGGTTGCCGAAGGTCTGATCGACGAAAGGACTGCGGTAAAACGTGTGGCACCGGAGCAGCTTGATCAGTTGCTGCACCCGTCGCTTGACCCGAAAGCGGTCAAGAACATAATAGCCAAAGGCTTGCCGGCTTCTCCGGGAGCCGTGTCCGGTACGGTTGTCTTCACTGCCAACGAAGCAGAATCGGAAGCTAAAACCGGTCGTAAAGTGATTCTGGTCCGCGTCGAAACCTCGCCGGAAGATATTCACGGCATGCATGCTGCTCAGGGAATCCTTACAGCGCGAGGTGGTATGACGTCTCATGCGGCAGTTGTTGCACGCGGAATGGGCAAGTGTTGTGTCGCCGGATGTGGTGATATCAAAGTGGACTATGCCAACCAATGCTTTACCGCCAAAAACGGTGTAGTGGTAAAAAAAGGTGATGTGATTACTCTGGATGGTTCGCAGGGCGAGGTCATGCTGGGCGCTGTGCCGACGGTGACGGCACAGTTAACCGGCGATTTTAACACCTTGATGGGATGGGTTGACGGAATTCGCCGCTTGAAGGTGCGGGCAAATGCCGATACGCCGCATGACGCCAAGGTCGCTCGCCAGTTCGGTGCTGAAGGGATTGGTCTCTGTCGTACAGAGCATATGTTTTTTGATGCTGAGCGAATTGCCGCTGTGCGTGAGATGATTCTGTCCGATGATGTTGAAGGGCGTGAGCATGCTCTGGCTAAAATTCTTCCGATGCAAAAAAGTGATTTCATCGGGTTGTTCCGCGAAATGAAGGGACTTCCCGTGACCATCCGCCTGCTTGATCCGCCGCTGCACGAGTTTCTTCCGCAGGAAGAGAAAGACATTGTGGAACTGTGCAAAACAATGAAGGTTCCGGTAAATGCTCTCAAACATAAGATTGAGTCATTACACGAATTCAATCCGATGTTGGGTCATCGTGGTTGTCGCTTGGGCATAACGTATCCGGAAATCTACAACATGCAGGTTACAGCTATAATGGAAGCAGCTTGTGAACTGGTCAAAAACGAGGGGTTCAGTATTGTGCCGGAAATTATGATCCCGTTGATCGCTACGGTAAAAGAGCTGGCGGTTCTCAAACAGAATGCAGTAGCTATCTGTGACGCTACGATCGCCAGTTACGGTGTCAAGGTCGAATACTTGATCGGTACGATGATTGAGCTGCCGCGTGCCGCTCTGACAGCCGATGAAATTGCGGTCGAGGCTGAATTTTTCTCATTCGGTACCAACGATCTGACTCAGACAACTTTTGGCCTGTCGCGTGACGATGCCGGTAAGTTCCTCCCATTTTATGTAGATAACGGCATATTGCCGGAAGACCCGTTTGTGTCGCTTGATCAGAAGGGTGTTGGCAAGCTGGTCAGTATGGCTTGTGAACTGGGACGAAGCACCCGACCGAATATTAAGCTAGGCATCTGCGGTGAACATGGCGGTGATCCGTCCTCGGTTATCTTCTGCCACAACGCCGGCCTGGATTATGTCTCCTGTTCACCATTCCGGGTGCCGATTGCCCGATTGGCTGCGGCCCACGCGGTATTGGGGTAGTATCCGGTCATTATCTTGTGAAAGTGTTTCCAAAGCGCAATCAGCTCTGAAACAGATAATTCAATTGTAGATATATTTAAAAAGTCCGTTTATCGACTGCTTCGCAGGGATAAACGGACTTTTTTATTTACGGCGAATTACATGCGCCGATATGGCAGCGCATTATAGGTTGTTAAAAGAATGGCGAAAGCATTTTTGCCCTCACTTAATAATCATCAGCGAGAGATAATCCGGAGAATGTGCTGCAATTTCCTCAAAATCAGTTAGAAGTTTCTGCCGGGGAGAGCCGACCCGCTCAACAAAGACAGTGCGCTGTTCTCGTCCCTGTGCTCGTAGAAGCTCCACAATGGCAGAAAAAAGCGGCTTTACCTTCAAAAGAACAACAGTTTCACATGTCTCCAAAGCATCCTTGATAACCTCTATCCCGGCAGTTGCCGGTATCACAATCATCCGTTCGTCGCCCTCCACTAAAGGCAGGCTCGCCTCAGAAGCGGCGGCGTTAATACTCGATATGCCGGGGATAATTTCAATCGGCAGCTGCGGCCACTGTTCGCGCAGAATGCGTAGCAGGTAGATAAAGGTTGAATAGAAAAGCGGGTCTCCGATAGTGATAAAAGCAACCGAACGTCCCGCCTCCGCGTGGGCCGCGATCAATGCTGCGGCTTCCTGCCAGGCGGGAAGCAGGCGTGACCGATCGGCGGTCATCGGGAATTGATGTACAATTACTTCCTGACGGATTTCGTCAATAAATTCCCGGATCGTGCTCAGTGCAACACTGGCCTCGGAAGGATTCGAAACCGGGGCTAAAATTACATCGGCATTTCGCAGAATCCGTTCGGCCTTACGGGTCAAAAGCTCTGGATCACCAGGGCCGACTCCAACAGCATAAACAGTAGCCACTATTCCCCACCCTTCCGGGCAGAAATCACGTACACCGGGTTCTGCGCTTCAAACATTTTATACTCGGTCAGATTCCTGGTTTTGGCTACGTTAATACAGCTTGCTTCTACGGTAAATCCATGATCTTCGAGGAATTCTACTGCACGGGTAAGGGTATCAAGGGTCACCGCATTTATAACTACAACTCCGTCAGGCCTGAGGCGCTGCGAAATAATATCGATTATCTCATCCAGCTTGCCACCGGCTCCGCCGATGAAAACACGGTCCGGATCCGGTAAATCATCTAGGCCGTCAGGCGCAACAGCTTCTATCAATTTTACGTTACGAGTGCAGAATTTTTTCAAATTTTCGTTGATGAATCCGATACACTGTTGGTTCTTTTCAACAGCAAAAATCCGTCCACCCGGCATCAGGTTCGATGCCTCAATAGAAACAGAACAGCTACCGGCGCCAATGTCCCAGAGAACCAGGTCGTCCTGTAGTTGAAGCTTTGCAAGAGTAACCGCACGCACTTCAAGTTTAGTAATCAGCTTCTTGGATGTGTGAAACTCGTCGTCATCGATACCGATCAGTGGGTAGTGGACGAGGTTCGGTTCGTAAGTGCGTATGAGAATGAGAATATTCAGCTCAGATGCGTTGATTCCCAGCAGTCCGCGTACGGAAGTTTTAGTAAACTTTTCAGTCGGCATCCCCAGGTCTTCACAGAGCCATGCTTCATACCCTTCTGCACCTCGCTCAATTAGTTCTGCAGCAATCGCGGCCGGAGTGTTTATCTTGTCGGTCAATACGCAGGCTTTTTCAGCAGCGATTATCTTGTCTACAGCTTGATGCATGCCGCGCCCGTGTACCGAAACAAAGATGCCGTCATCCCATGGTTCCTTGATTCTGGCAAATGCATACTGCATGCTGGTCACATTAGGGAAAATTTCAAGGCGCTCTTTGGGTAAATTGCGCAGCAGAAAACGAGAGATACCAAAAAAAGTCGGATCTCCTGAAGCAAGCAGGACTACACGCTGATTGGTCTTTTTTAGAAAATCAATCAGTTCCGGAAGACTGCCCAGTTCCATTTTATCACCGGCGAAATCTGGAAAAATATCCAGGTGACGCTGATGGCCGACCATAATGTCGGCAGTGGCAATAATATCCAGTGCCTTGGCCGGAAAACCATCCCAGCCGGTAAAGCCGGCACCTATCAGATAGATTGTTTGTTGTTCCATGGTGTGCCCCATCCCTAAGACTAAATATTTTTGCGGACTATATCACCCGTCTGTCCAAAAATCACCTAGTTATTCAAATGCAAAAAAAAACGGGCCGGAAAAAATCCCGGCCCGCATATAGTACATTTACAAGATATTACGACTTGTTAGAGCGCTTGCGACGTGTCGGATCAAGCTCTTTCTTGCGCAGTCGAATCGAGAGCGGAGTAACCTCAACCAGCTCGTCGTCCTCGATGAACTCCAGTGCCTGCTCAAGCGTCATTATTCGCGGAGGAGTTAGTTTGATGGCGTCATCGGTGCCTGAGGCACGCACGTTGGTCAATTTTTTGCCCTTGCAAGGGTTGATGTCAAGATCGTTATCCTTGTTGTTCTGGCCGATGATCATGCCGCCGTAGACTTCAACTCCAGCGCCAATAAACAGTGTGCCACGCGGCTGCAATGCGTCCAGTGAGTAAGCGGTGGTTTCGCCGTGATCCATGGCCATCAGTGCGCCGTTTTTGCGTCCCGGGATGTCACCCTTGTAGGGAGCATATTCGTGAAAGGTGTGGGTCATAACAGCAGTACCGCGAGTATCTGTAAGCACCTCGCCGCGCAGACCAATCAGGCCGCGGGCAGGAATTATGAATTCGAGGCGTACCATCTCGCCCATCGGTGCCATTGCTACCATCTCGCCCTTACGTGGCCCCATTTTTTCGATAATTGCACCCTGGAACTCCGAAGCAACATCGACCACAAGGTATTCCATCGGCTCCATTTTGACTCCGTCCTTCAAGCGGACGATTACTTCCGGCTTGGATACTGCAAGCTCAAAGCCCTCGCGGCGCATGGTCTCAATCAGAATCGAGAGGTGCAGTTCACCGCGACCGGAAACCATGAAGGTGTCAGCGCTATCGGTGTCGTCTACACGCAGAGAAACATTTGTGCGAAGCTCTTTGGTAAGGCGTTCGCGAATATTACGTGAGGTAACCCATTTGCCTTCGCGACCGGCAAAAGGTGATGTGTTAACAATAAAGTTCATCGAGAGGGTCGGTTCGTCTATCGAAACGTAAGGAACTGCTATCGGATTCTCGGCGGAAGCAAGGGTTTCGCCGATACTGACTTCCTCAAAACCGGCAACGGTGACAATATCACCTGTTCCGGCCTCTTCGATATCGACCTGTTTCAGGCCTTCATAGCCGAGCAGTTTGGTGATGCGCCCCTTCGTAATGGAGCCATCCTGCTTGATCATTGCAACAGTTTCACCTGCTCTTACTTTACCGTTAAAAATACGGCCGGTGGCCATACGGCCGATGTAGTCATTGTAATCGATGTTGGCAATCAACATCTGAAACGGAGCATTGACATCACCTTTTGGCGGACGAACGTTGGACTCTACCACTGCGAAAAGCGGCTCCATGCTGTTTGATTCAATGTTAATATCCAGTTTGGCGTATCCCAACTTTGCGCTGGTATAAACAACCGGAAAATCAAGCTGATCGTCGGATGCGTTCAGTTCGCAGAATAGATCGAATACCATGTTGAGCACTTCGTCAGGGCGACTGCCGGGACGATCGATCTTGTTGATGACAACGATCGGCTTTAGGTTCAGGTCGAGAGACTTTTTTAGTACGAAGCGAGTCTGCGGCATTGGGCCGTCAAG
>SESG01021592.1_pt1 | contig 13888 bp, 12 predicted proteins | sample 3171421 | NCBI WGS metagenome assembly SESG01 (sample SAMN10866946, study PRJNA518727) | freshwater metagenome | biome: subpolar coniferous forest; feature: holomictic lake; material: water; isolation source: holomictic Lake 227, 6 m and 8 m depth | place: Canada: near Kenora, Ontario | collected... | reverse complement strand
TAAATCACCCTGCCGCCGGATTGCCTCATCGAATACTTTGTCCCGGGTATGAACAATGTGAAGGACATCACGCTCTGTCACGAGCACTCCCCCACAACCAGGGCAAGAAAGAACCGAAACCCCCTCGTAATCCTGCGGGGCCAACGTTGTACAGCAACGCGGGCAATGGTCTTTTTCCGTCAATGATGCTGATGCCGCTGCTTCGGCAGGCAGACCCGGGATCATCACAGGCTTCAACGGGACCTGCGATACCGGTTGTTCCTGAATTTCAGGATCTTTCACGGCCTCAAACCTGACCCTGGCTTTCAGTAAAGCCGCATCCAGATCCTGACGGGTGGCATGCGCCATATCCAGCAGGATGGCAATACGTTTTTCAACCGGAGGGTGTGTTGTAAAAAGTTCGGCCAGCACACCCGTTGTTTGTTCCAAATTGCTCTGATGCGGATTGGAAATAAAAATAGCTTCCATATTCTCACCCGGCATCCCGCTGCCTTTCCAGCGGTTACTAATGATATGCAGTGCTTCGGCAAGGGCTAAAGGATTACGGGTCAATTTGACGGATATAGCATCCGCGCGGTATTCCCGCTGACGCGAAATAAACATCGACCCTAAAAATCCAATAAAACGCAGCACAGAAGCCAGTAAGAAAAGCATCAGGAAAAAAAGCATCATCCGCCCATCATTGGAATGACGTGATTCGCGATCATGATAAGTCGCTCCGATATACCCCGCTTGACTTGAAACAGTCAAAAGCCGGGAGGTGATATCACAGATATTATCAAACGTTTTAAAAAGACAACTGGTAGTGGTCGTTTGCAGGCAATCACCGGAAGCCACATGCCCCGCCTCATGAGCGATAACCGCTTCAAGCTGGGCACGGTTCAGGCGCATTAACAGCCCTTCTGTAATACCAATGATAGAACGCCCTTCAAAATCCTGGAGGGCAAACGCATTCAGCGCCGCCGTAGGAAGAATATACGGTTCAATGCGGTATTTCCCTCCTGTCGCGACATGCGCCTCGTCTACCACATTCCTGAATATGCGCTCCTCCTGCCGATTATCATCGGGCGGCCGGCCGCCCATCATTGCCAGGATCCTGTTAATCAATCCATTTTGAGAAAATTGCCAATGGATCGCTCCGGCAATGCATGCCCCCGCTAATGTCAAGAGGATTGTCTGCCCGTCAAGGGACGGCCATCCAGGGAATTCTGCGTAAGTCGTGTCAATCGCCGAAAAATAAAACCACGCCTTTATCGCATAAACAATGACTAACGCCGATATAAAATAAAAAAAAAGCAGAAACGCCAGTGATATCTGGATCGTTCCTGTTTTTTCCTGCTCAATCTGGGTAAATGAAAATGGCATTGGGGATATCCCCTGGAACCTAAAACTTGACTTGCGGAGCGTTGCGTTCTTCAGCCGTCTCAACCTGAAAGAATTCAGCCGTTTTAAATCCGAATTGCGCTGCGATGACATTTGAGGGAAAAGACTGAACCGTGATATTCAAACGGTTGACTTCATCATTATAAAATTGGCGCGCGAATCCGATTTTATTCTCCGTCGTTGTCAATTCCTCCTGCAGACGCATCATGGTCTGATCAGCCTTAAGATTCGGATAATTTTCAGAAACCGCCATCAAGCTTCGCAAAGTAGTCGTCAGCATGTTCTCAGCGGCAAATTTATCTTTTAACGATCCCGCATCAACCGCTATTTGCCGGGCGCGGATAACGCTCTCGAGTGTGCCCCGTTCATGCGCCATATAGCCCTTGGCTGTTTCCACAAGATTGGGAATCAAATCATGCCGCCGTTTGAGCTGAACATCGATCTGCGACCAGGCATTCTGCACACCAACACGCAATTGAACCAGCCCGTTATACACACTGATCATCATTCCCGCGGCACACACCAACACGCCTAAAAGAATCCAAATAACTATCATTTCCAACCTCCTTGTTTCATTTATAAAATATTTATAAAATAAGAAAATAAAATTGTTACCAAAAATTATTGATTTTATTTTACAATAATGTCATGCGTTTGCCAATCAATCTCGGTTTAAAAGTTTATTTACTCCTGTTCGCAATCTTCGCGATAACAACACTGGTATCGCTTTGTTCCCCCGAAGGCGATACTTTCATTTATTATAATATAATTTTACGATTAAATCCCTTAGGTTTTCTCTGGTATGCCCTGGCTATTTTTGATGCCATTATCACGTGCATGGTTATCGCGCCTCTTTCTGAAAAAGCCTACTCGCGCACCTCACACTGGATCATCTTCTACCGGTGGCTTCTCATCCTCCGCATCCCGGCATTTTGCCTGGGGCACAACTATGATTTTCTTATGCTGCGCGCTGCTTTTCACGATACCCCTGCCAGAGGCTACATCACCTTAGGCGTCTGGCTTCTTTTTCTTTATCCATCATTCAGGGAACATTACAAATTAGTGTTCCATTCCAAATAATCAAACGTACTTCTTTGACGAAACTTTACATTCAAATCAAAAAATTAATTTTTGGCCTCAATGAACTCTGCTGATCAATGCCGGTTCATGGCGTACCGTCCGCGCATACTTCACCGCCGGTTTTCCAAACAACATCGCGTACCCCAACACATGATCATCAGGTATCCCAAGTCTTCCCCGCAATTCAGGTAAAATTTCAAGCATTGCCCACTGGAGCATCCCAGCCCATACCGTCCCGACACCATTAGAGCTGGCAAAGAGTTCCAATGTCGTTAACGCGATCAAACAATCTGCCTCAGGACAGGCGCAGGTCCTGGGTGCCGATGCCACCACAAGGTGCGGAGCACCCCTGAAAATAATATCAACCTTCTTGTTTTCCCAAGCTTTAACAATATCAATAAAACGCTCCCTTCCAGGTGGGAGCTTATTGTCACGGATCATCCGGGCCAGAGAGGCCAATGTCTCCTCGCGAAACGCAGCCATCACCTTGCGGTCATCAATGACCGACAGCAGAACCTTGCGCTCATTCCTGCCGCTGGCCGCCTGCCAGGCAACATTCAGAAGCTTATGTATCAGGGCAGGATCAAGATTCTCATCGTAATAACGGCGTACCGTACGGCGCCCCCGGATAAGAATTTCAACTTGATCGGGTGTGGGAAGATTTCCTTTTAAAGGAATACATGATGATGCCGTCACGCCAAGGATTGAAACAGACCCCGAAGGGCACACCGCCAGGCAATGCTGGCATTGATAGCAACTGCCTTCATCAGCAGGCGCTATAGCCGGACCATGATCACCCATCACAATGATCTTGGCAGGGCAATCATTAGCACAAAGGCCGCAATGCGTACACGTCGCCGGATCAACTTTAAAATTCAGCATAATATCTCCTCCGATATAAACCACGGGTTAGCGCATCACTTTATTGTGGGTTAAAACCATTCCTTCTTTTTAAAATAAATGATCATTCCCATAACAACACTTAACATTAAAATAATAGCAAAAAGATACCCCAGCGGCCAGTTTAATTCCGGCATATTCAGGGGGGAGGCATGGGTATTAAAATTCATCCCGTATATCCCGGCGATAAAAGTGAGCGGCATAAAGATTGTGGCAATAATTGTCAGGACTTTCATCACTTCGTTCAGTCGATGGCTTAAACTTGATAAATAAATATCCAGCATGCCTGAGACTGTATCTCTGAATGCCTCGATGGTATCCACGGCCTGAATAATATGGTCATGGATATCCCTGAAGTATGCCAAAGACAACGGACGAATCAAGGGAGATTCTGTCTGGGTCACTGTCCGCGCGACTTCTCTCAGGGGCCAAACTGATTTTCTGAGAAAAATAAGCGAACGCTTCATACGGTTAATCGACTGGAGTGTCTGCTGGTCCGGCTTCTCCACAAGAAGTTCTTCGATCAGCTCGATCTTTTCTCCCATTTTCTCAAGGATGACAAAGTAATTATCAACGATTGCGTCGAGCATGGCATACGCCAAATAATCCGCTTTCATTTTTCGAATCCGCCCTTTCCCGTTACGGATCCTCTGACGGATATCTCCAAACACATCCCCTTCTTTATCTTCCTGAAAAGTGATGACAAAATTCTCACCGAGAATAATACTTACCTGTTCTTCCGTGATCTCACCGCTTGTTTCGTCATAGGCCAACATCTTGGCGGCCAAGAAAATATATTCCCCGAAATCTTCCGCTTTTGGGCGTTGATTAATATTCAGGACATCTTCCAGGACAAGATGATGCAGCGCATACCCGCGGCTCAGTTTTTCAAGGATATCCGTTTGATGAAGACCATCCACATTAACCCATGTTACCGTCGGTTTATCCCTGAAAGCAAAACATGTCTCCACATCTTTTACAATTTTTTCGACACAGGCATTCTCATCATAATCAAAAATCGTAATCACAGGCGCATCCGACCTTTGCCTTCCTTCATAAACCAACGCTTCCGGCGGATTAATCTTTTTCATTTTTTTCTTAAACAACCTGGGCATAAAATTTCCTGGGATTGATCATTAAATAAATTACAATTTCTCAACTTCTTTAAGAAGCACCTGGCGATTTAGGCCGATACGATCCATGGCATCCGCGGGATTCTGCCGATACGCCTGGCAGAATGATGTCACATCCTTCAGGGTGGTTATCCCGCGTTGATGGAGCCGCTCCAGGACATACGCTCGGATGATCGTTTCATTGATAATATCCCGAGGTTTAAGTCCGGCCTCACGCGAAACTTTATCACGGTAAATAGTACTCGGCGACATCTGGGCCGTACGGTTCTGTTCGAAATTGTACTTATAAATCGGCGATAAAAGAATTTTTTTCTGCTCCATGCCCCCTGTTTCACTGACCTCCTCAATCACACGGAAAACTTTGCCGTCAACATGAAAGCGCTTGAGAACAACAAAAACATCGATTAAATTAACAAGCGTTTCAGGAATATTCATCGGTTCACTTTGCAGGCGGATAATCGCCTCGCGCGAAGTGAGCGCGTGAATAGTGCACATGCAGAACTTACCCACATTCATGGCTGTTATCATGTCCCGGGCTTCAATCCCCCTGACTTCACCGACTATGATTCGCTCAGGACGCATGCGGAGGCTGTTTTTGACAAGGTCAGCCAGCGATAACTCATCATCACTTTCCAGGCGGGACACCGTATCCATGAGCAACGTATTAAGCTCGAGTGTGTCTTCAATAATAACCAGATGATCTTTTTCAGGAATAAAGCTGAATAATGCGTTGAGAAGTGTCGTCTTACCCGTTCCCGGTCCGCCGGCCAGCATAATATTGGCCGGACGTATCGAAAAACCTTCAACATAAATCCAAAGCTGCGCGGCCACTTCATAACTCATCGTGCCGCGGACAATAAGATCAATGATACTGATGGGGTCCACCTTGGCCTTGGTGATCGTGATCTGCGCACCAAAAGGCGATGTGATAATATTCGCCCGCCCGCCCAAATTAGCAAGCTCGAGGTCAACAACGCGTTTGGTGGATTCACGATTAGCAAAAATCATGAGTTTCTTGATAAAAATCTCAAGTTCCCGGTCATCCTGGAACTTGACCCCGGTATCAATGAACCCATGCTGGGCATGATGAATATATATGGGATGAAGGCCGTTGATGACAATATCTTCAACATCTGAATCACATAAAAACTTTTCAACAATGCCGTAGGAAAGAAATTGCAGGATAAACACCTGCTTTGAATCAGCATCAGCAAATTCGTTAGAAAATCTTCCTGATTTGTCATTAACAAGCACGCTATCGAGAACAACGCGCGCGATTTCGGTGCGTTCGTGATCAGGCTGAATGACGCGAAGACGTCCCTTGAGCTTTGTCAATAACTGTTCTTCCAGTTCAAGTTGAATATTTCTGTTCATAAACATTCCTTTAGAGAAATATTAATAGAAAACTGTTTTTATTTTTTCTTATCTGCAGCATGGGCTAGAATCAAACTTGCCCTGGCAATATCCAAATATTTTTTTGCCGCCAGCTGGACATCAGCGACTGTTACCGCAGAAATACGGTTCGCATAATCATCGACATTTGCGTACCCAAGGCCCAGCACTTCATCTGTCGCGTAGGCTGATGCCTGAGAACCCAACGTCTGCATGGCGCGGGCCATGGCGCTTGTAAGGTAAATCTTTGCGTCGTCCAGCTCTTGGACAGCCACTGGTTCACGGCTGATACGGAGAAATTCTTCTTCCATGACCCCCCGCACAACTGGAATACCCTCATTGGAAGTCAGCGCAAAAAATGAAATCATCCCAGTATCCACCGCCGGTGTCATACCGCCGCTGACCGCATATGCCTTCCCGAGGCCTTCCCTCACGCGTTTAAAAATACGCCCCCCCAAAGAAGAACTGAGGATATTCACCATGACTTCCACGGCATAACGGTCGGCCGATGAAATCATGGGGCCGCGGAATCCAAACAGGACGGCGGCCTGATCTTTGGGCAAAGAAAGCTCCTTGAGACGTAACGTTGACGGCGCCTCTTCCGAAAAAACCGGCAGGATCGGTTTCCCTGGTTTCAATCCGCCGAAACGGCGCGCCAGATCCCGCTGCACAGCTGTTTTGTCAATATCTCCCACAATAGCAACAACCCCATTATTGGATCGGACACAACGATCAAAAACATCCACAAAATCAAGGCGTTTGATGCGCTTCAAACTCTCAAGGGTACCCAAGGAATCAAGACGAAACGGATGTGTTTTAAACAGTTCCTCAATGAGAATCCTGGATGACAAATGCAAAACACTATCCTTACGCTCCAGGAGCGCTGTCCTTAACTCTTCTTTCGCCCGGTCAATCTCTGCCATAGGGAAAATAGGGACTTTCATGAATTTTTCAAAATAATCCATCATCAACGGCATGTCTTCACGTAAAAATGTCATGCCCAATCCAATGGTATTCCTCCCGGCATAACTTGCCAGAGAAGCACCGCGGGACTCTATCTTCCTGGAAATATTTTCAGCGGATTCCCCCGGCAATCCTTTATCCCATACAGAACCCAAAATGGACGTCAAGCCGTTCTTTTCAAGAGTTTCAAGGCGCAGCCCGCCGTTAAAAGCAACATTGACAGCTACCAGCGGGAGTGTGTGATCTTCTTTAATAAGAAAAACAAAACCATTGGGAAGGACAAATTTTTCGATTTTCGCTGCCGGCTTTACCTCATCCCCACGCACCGGATTTACCTTTTGATCTGGCTTGAGCATGACAACATTTAAATGTGACGATGTTAAATACCTCGCGGCCACGCGTTTAATGTCTTCCATGGTTACCGCGCGAATCCCTTGAATATAATGATCGGAAAAATCCTTATCTCCTGTGAAAGCCAAATCAGCAGCTGATTTCCAGGCCATCCCCTCAGATATCTGACGCTCATAAATATTATCGGCTTCTACCTGCCGTTTAACTTTAACAAGTTCATCAGCTGAGACGCCTTTTTCTTTGACTTCAGCGATCATTGCCTCTACGGCCCTCATGCCCCGGGCAGGATCCTGACCTTTCATCATCAAAGAAATCTCAAAGAAACCGCGGTCCTCAGGCGTATAATTTGACGAAGATACCGCTTCAACCAAGCGGTGCTTTTTATAAAGTTCAAGATAAAAACGTGAACTTTCCCCTTGCCCCATGATCATGGCCAGCACATCAAGCGCATAAAGATCCCTGTCAAGGAGACCGACACCCTGGTACGCCATGACAACACGCGTTAACGCCGTGGGATAAGTTATTTCCATATCCCGCCGGGAGATCTGTTCGGGTTCCTGCGGCAGATTTCTTAAAGGAAACGATTGCGCCGGATAAGCGGAAAAATATTTTTTCACAAGATCAACAACCGCTTCTGTCCGGATCCCCCCGGCCACAGCCACGATCATATTATTCGGGACATAAAGCATCCGGTGATACGCCACAAGATCATCTCGCTTTAACGCGATAAAGATATTTTCATTGCCGATAATGGGGAATTGATACGGATGCACATGATAAACAGCCGCATTAACAAGGTCATTCAGTTTTCGCTCAGGTTTATCACTGATCATCCGCATTTCTTTAACAATAACCTGCCGCTCTCGCTCTAGCTCAACAGGATCAAAAGAGGGATTCATTACCATGTCCGCCAGCAGGTCAACCGCACCGGGTAATTTCTCGCAAGGGACATTAAGAATATAAGCGGTATGATCATATCCTGTTGAAGCATTGATATACCCGCCCATCGCCCGCGCTTCTTCAGGAATAACACCAGGAGCTCGCCGGGGAGTCCCCTTAAAAACCATATGTTCGACAAAATGCGTAATGCCGCTCCCTGAAAATTTCCCCTCATTCGCGGCCCCTGTTTTAACCCATACGTAAATAGTCGCCAAAGGAGACGAGGGCATTTCTGTGACAAGCACCGTTAATCCGTTATCCAATGTGATTTTATTAACAACTGCCGACGCCGGGGAAACAATAAAGATCGCCAAACAAAGGGCCAAAACCCAAGAAAATCGTTGCATATTTCTCCTGCTGAATAAGATCAATCCGGATGATTCCGGCGGTAATCGTCCATGAGCCGTTTGATGTCAAAGTCAGTATTGCGGGCAACCTGGGCGCAAATGAAAATCAGAATCGAAAAAGGCCATGTTTCTTCATGCCCTGTGATCAGTCCGGAAGCAACATCTTCCGTGCGTTCCAGCTGGTTGGCAAGGAATGATACCGCGCGATCCATACTGCCTTCAAAGACATCCAGCGAATGCGTTGTGTTATTGTACTTCAAGGAAGGGAACGATATCCCGCGCATCATCAGAAAATTCACAACAGCCCCGGAGTCTGCGCCGGGTGTCTGTTCAAAATCAAAACCATCAAACCGCGGCATATTAGGAGGAAGAATCAGGGCCGGCTTTTGAACTAAAACCTCCCCCTTACGAATGACCGTATCTCCATCATTTATAAGAGATGGAGACAAAAAAATGTACGGCACATGTGTATCATCAAATGTATGTAATGATGAAACCCGCCGACGTATGATCTGTGTATGCTTTAGGGCATTTTCCCAATTTTCTTGAAATTCCATATACCCTTTATACCACAAAACCTTAAACTTTTATTTTGCTTTTTTAAAAATGTGTTATTATAAAATCGATATTTCACATCCATACCATCAAAGGGGCTTGTATGAATAAAAGAACTGTTTTATTTCACCGTGTATTGCTAACTTCTTTCACTGCTTTGGCAACTATCCTGATCATGCCCGTTACCGCACAGGCACAGTTCATTGATAAAGCGGCGCGTGAAGCCCGGCGTGACGCGGACATTAAAGTGCTTCAGCAACGTTTCAGCTGGTGGCCGACCGATGCCCTGCCGGCCCCTGTCAAAGATACACGCGGCGGATACTGGTGGTGGCCGAAACAGGCAGGCTCTGTCAAGAAAGATTGGGGAAATCGTGGGTATGTTTATGTGCTGAAAGTCATTTATGACTATAAAGCTGATGACGGGCAAAATAATGAAGAAGTCAAACCCGTCCCCGTACCCCAGGCACCAGCGCCTAAAGAAGAGCCGAAAGCATCACTCCTGATCAAAAAAATCATCAGGAATGTTAAAATATATTTTGACTATAACAAAGCCGATCTGCGCGATGATCATATCCCAATTCTTAATAAAGCTGTCAAGACGCTCGAAAAAAACCCGGATGCATCAATCCTTATTACCGGTAATTGTGACGCCCGCGGCTCAGATGAATACAACCTTAAGCTCGGCAAAAAACGCAGTGATGTTGTCAAAGGATACATGCTCAGGAATGGTATTAATGAAGAGCGCATCAAGATCGTTTCCCGCGGAAAACTGGATGCTGTTGCTCCGGTCAAAGACCTCGCGGGCATGCAAAAAGACAGAAACGCGCAATTCATGATTGCCGAAATCGAGGAATTCAATGTCCCGGCCGATCAAATCCCCTCAGACGCGGTCGTAGAAAATATGGATAAAAACAAGTTCGTTATTGAAAAAAATGAAAATCTGGAATCAGCCCAAAAAGTTTCAACACGTGAATATACCATCCAGGCTAATGATTCCCTCTGGAAAATTGCCCAGCAGGAAATGGGCAATGGCAACCGCTGGAAATACCTTTATGAATTAAACAAAGACCGCATTAAGAACGCCAACAAGTTGAAAAAAGGTACCGTCATTATTATCCCGATTGAATAAGGCAATAATTCAAAATACAAAGAAAGGGAGCCGTAAGGCTCCCTTTCTTATTAATCTGTTCAGAATTCATTTTACCTTACGAAATTTTAGTCCCCTATAAAGCAAGCTTCTCAGTTTTATAACCAGGAAATAAATCTGCTAATAAAGCCACTTTCCCAACACACTTTTCACTTTTTAACAAAACGGAAACACATTGCAGCGCCACCCTACACCCCAAACGCATCTTTCAGGAGTTCCCCTTCAAACGTACCTCCGTCACACGGGCGGACGGCCATGACGTCGAAGCGGGCGGATATGTCTTCGGTGCCAAAGAATTGAATGAGAAAGGTGCGGGCGACGAGGATCATGGTGCGTTGCTTGCGGCGGTCGACGGCTTCAAAGGCATCCCAGCCTTCGTCCTGACGGGTCTTCACTTCAATAAAAACAACTGTATCACCGTCTTTGGCCACAATATCAATCTCACCCATGGGGGCGCGGTAATTCGTGGCGAGTATCCGATAGCCTTCCCGGGCCAGGAATTCAGCGGCGAACGCTTCCCCATCTTTACCCAGGCGATGAGATCTCATCGGATCCTGAACGTTTTTCGGTGAATGGGAGAAAATCCGAATGCCTTGACAGCATCCCGATGTGCCCGCGTGGGATACCCTTTATGCGCCTTAAACCCGTAAACAGGATACATCCGGTCATAATCATCCATGATGCGGTCACGGGTCACCTTGGCCACAATGCTGGCGCAGGCAATGGCCATGCTTTGCGCATCTCCTTTCACCACGCATTCATGCGTGAAAGGGATAGCCCCGCGATAAGAATTGCCATCGATAATAACTTTCACATCCTTGGCAGGAAAAAACATGCGGGCAGAAAGGTCGTGTACTGCCAGTGCCATGGCCTGATGGGTAGCGCGCAGGATATTGATCGCATCAATGACCGTTTCATCAATAATCCCAACGCCGACAAGCGCGCGATCTTGAATCTCGGTGAATGCCTGTTCTCGCTGGGATTCATTGAGAAGTTTAGAATCAGCGATGCGCGTGGTAAATCCTGTGTCCTTTACCCAAACAGCCGAAGCCACAACCGGCCCGGCAAGCGGACCGCGGCCGGCTTCATCCACCCCAAAAAGAAAGCGAAAGCCAACGGCTTTCGCTTCATCAAACTGAACAAATGTCCTGTGATCAAAAAACTTCTGCCGCACTTATTGCGCCGCCGCCACCTCGGTGGTCTGAGCTGACTCATGCACCGCTTCAGTCTCAACACGCGCTCCCTTGCCGGTTTTACCGCGAAGATAAAGCAGCTTGGCACGATGCACATTGCCGCGGCTGATAACCTTAAGGCTCGCGATAACAGGTGAATGCAGGGGAAATACTTTCTCAACCCCCTCGCCAAAAGAACTTTTACGGACCGTGAATGTCGCCTTGTTGCCGATGCCGCCCCTGGAAATAACAATCCCTTCCCATGAGTGAAGGCGGATCTTATCCGCTTCAAGCACCTTAATCTTCATCTTGATGGTGTCACCGATATTGAACGCCGGAATATCGTTACGCGTTTGTTTTTCTTCGACCAGTTTGAGTTTTGCTAAACGACCTGCCATGTTGTCTGACTCCCTTTACACCTTGATTAAATCAGGGCGATATTTCCTTGTGCGCTCCAGCGCCAGGGCCATCCGCCACTCTTTTACGGCCCGATGATTGCCGGATAATAACACAGCGGGCACCTTTTTACCACAAAAATTTGCAGGACGTGTGTACTGCGGATATTCGAGGAGATTATTTTCGAAAGATTCATCTGTTAATGAGGCTTCTTTCCCAAGCACACCGGGGATTAACCGGGTCACGGCATCCACGACGGCCATCGCCGGTATCTCGCCGCCCGTAAGCACATAATCTCCGATAGAAAGGCTCTCGTCTACCACCATTTCACGCACCCGCTCATCCATCCCTTCATAATGCCCGCAAATTAAAATAATATTTTTTTCTCCAGCCAACTCCCTGGCCTTCTTCTGCGTGAATACATTACCGGCCGGTGACATGTCAATGACCCTGGCCTTGCGGCGGCCTTTGATTTTCTTGACAGCATCAACAAGCGGCTGGGGCGTCATCACCATACCCGGGCCGCCGCCGAAAGGGCGGTCATCAACTTTACGGTGAGGATCACGCGTATAATCCCTCAGGTCGTGGACATTGAAAATAACCTTTCGGCCTTCCTGGGCACGCTTCATCATCGATTCACCCAGCACCCCCGTAAACATCCCGGGGAAAATAGTAATAATATCAAAACGCATCATTATCTGGCATCCCTCACTGTCAAACGGTAAACACACGGCACAACAAACAAGGTAAAAAATGTTGAAACAATAACACCGCCGATAACCGTGACCGACATCGGGATCCGGACCTCAGCCCCCGGTCCGATAGCCAGTGCCGGAGGGATCGCCGCCGCGATAGTAGCCAGGGACGTCATCAGGATCGGGCGCAGACGGATAGGGCATGCCGTTTCAAGCGCCTCATGCACCCCCTTGCCTTCAGCCCTCACCTGATTGGTAAAATCCACAAGCATGATGGAATTCTTTTTCACGATCCCCATCAACAGGATCAGGCCGATCATGCTGTAAAGATTGAGCGACTGGCCCCCGATGAGCAGCCCCATGAATGCTCCCGAAATACTGAAAGGCAATGCCAGTAAAACAATGAAAGGATGCAGGAAACTGTTGTATTGCGATCCGAGAACCATATAGGCCACAATAATACCCAGCAGAAAAACAATCCCTATCCCTGAAGATGAATCCTTGAATGTCTGCGCGCTCCCGCCCAGCACCGCGCGATACGGCTCAGGTAAGGTTTCCCGGGTTATCTTCTCGGCGGCATTGATGGCATCTGCCTGGGCCTTGCCGGGGGCCACATTGGCAAACATCGAAATAGCACGCTCACGCCCCCGCCGCGTGATGCTCTGCGCCGTGGCTTTTTGGGTAATCGTGATGACTTCCTTCAAGGGCACACGTTCCCCTCGATTATTGGCTACGAAAATATTATCAATATCCTCCGGTTTGACCCGCTGTCCGGCATCAAGCCTCACCCGCACATCATAACGGCTGGCACCGCTCGAATATTTGGCCACCGCTGAACCCCCGATCATCACATTCACCGCTTCGCCGATAGCATCCATGCTCACGCCCCGCGCCTGGGCTTTAAGGCGGTCAGGGATAACCTGAATTTCGGAAGCGCCCGGCTTATAATCACTGTCAACATCAACCATCATGCCGCTTTTTTCCATCTTCGATTCAAGTATGGCCTCATATTCGACAAGCTTGTCCCACTCCGGCCCGCGGATACTGAACTCAATCGGAAACCCCCGCTGCGAAGAAAAGCCGCTTAGCGAAAGATCCTGGATCCTGGTTTTAATACCTTTAATCTTGTTCAACTCCTTGCGGAAAATATCCATCAAGTCCTTCTGGGATAACCGGCGCCCCTTAACTAACGGCCGGTCTTTGGGCGGTTTCAGCGTCACGAACATATTGGCACCGGTCACATCTCCGCCGGAGAATCCGCCGACAGCCACAAAAAACCGCAGTGTTTCCGGCCGGGACTTCACAAAGGCTTCAACCTCACGCACCCGTTCATCTGTAAACTGCAGGGATGATCCGGGCGGCGTCTGCAGGGAGCACATGAACATGCTTTGATCCTGCGGCGGTACGAACTCTTTACGCAAAAGAGTTAATATTC
>SESG01021982.1_pt1 | contig 13910 bp, 12 predicted proteins | sample 3171421 | NCBI WGS metagenome assembly SESG01 (sample SAMN10866946, study PRJNA518727) | freshwater metagenome | biome: subpolar coniferous forest; feature: holomictic lake; material: water; isolation source: holomictic Lake 227, 6 m and 8 m depth | place: Canada: near Kenora, Ontario | collected... | reverse complement strand
TTTCGAGCACGATTGTTCTGGCCAGTTGCGCGATACCTCCACCCGAACAGAAACCCTCGAAGGAGCCGGCCTTCCCAAAGCCTATGGGTCCGGTTTCTGCCAGTCGCATATGGCCTACTTCTCCGCCCAGATCATTGGTGCCTGCGTAGAGGTTGCCGTTGAGGATCAATCCTGATCCCATGCCGGTGCCAAAAGTCAGGAAGATCATGTTTCGGGTTCCCTTGCCGGCGCCCATGAGCCATTCGGCAAGCGCACAGGCATTTGCATCATTCTGGATGGCAGTAGGTACGCCATAGGCATCCTCAAAAATCTGAACGATCGGCACGTTGTCCCAGCCGGGAAGATTGGGTGGAGAGTAGATGACTCCTTTGACAGAGTCGAGTGGCCCTCCGCAACTGATGCCGATTCTTTTCAGTCTGCTTTGCGGAAATTCGAGCAAAAGGCTGTTAATGTGGGTCTTGAATTCTGCAATAATTTCAATCCAGCCACGCTCGGTGCGGGTCTCAAAAAATATTTTCCGAAGAATGGTAAATCGCTCGTTGCCAATCACAACGGCACATTTCGTCCCACCAATATCGAGACCGATGTAAAAATGTTCGGAGTTAGAATCCATAATAGTTAATCCTTTAGTGGCCATTCAGTAAGGATTCTTGTGTGAAATCCCCGGCCGAATGCAATAGTCGTTAATAGTCTTCCAAAAGTAGCTTTTTTCTGCACTTTTTTGTACATTGGTAGGATAGAATGTTGATGCCATTTTTTTACACCTCATAGGCACATAGGACACAATAGATAAAAAAACCAGGGCTATGATTACTCAGAAATAGGTAAATGAATTGACTCATACGATTATTGGTGCCGCAATTGACGTACATAAGGAATTGGGTCCGGGACTGCTTGAGAGTATTTATGAAAAATGTATGGCTCATCTGCTTTTGGAAAGAGGGCTTCATTTGGTTTCTCAGCAAAGAGTTCCGCTTTATTTCAGAGGCTTGTATCTTGATTGTGAACTAAGATTTGATTTACTTGTTGAAAATCTGATTATTGTTGAAGTTAAAGCGGTAGATGGTATATTGCCGGTACATGAAGCACAGTTGCTGACTTATATGAAACTGATGGAGAAGCCCAAAGGGATTTTGATCAATTTTAATTGTACCAATATCTTTAGAGAAGGCCAAAAAACCATGGTAAATGAGCTTTTCTCTCAATTGCCTCCAAGTTTCTAATGTGTCCTATGTGCCTATGTGGTGAAAAATAGAAAATATGCCACCACATAGGCACATAGGACACAATAGATTTTTGAGAATCCTTACCTTTGCTACTGATTCAACACTACATACTATTACCATGAAGATTCTTATTCCATGTTTGGCTGCGATTTTATTTTTAGCTGCCACCTCGTGTCGTCTGCCTGTCAAGGTGGAAGAAAAGTTGCTTTCTGACAACTGGTCCATCATTTCCTCCAAACAAACTACGCTGGACGGAAATGCGTTAACTGCCTCCGGTAATTTTGACCAGACGAAATGGGTCAAGACAAAAGTTCCTACTACCGTGATGGGCGCTTTGGTGGAGGCAGGTGTGATCAGGGATCCGTTCTTCGGGAAAAACCTGGAGAATATTCCCAAGGCCGATTTCAAGGATCCCTGGTGGTTTCGCACCACCTTCGACCTGGAAGGGTTCAGTCCCGGCAGCGAGGTCGCCCGACTTTTGCTTGACGGGATCAATTACCGGTCGAACATCTGGCTAAACGGTTCACTTGTTGCCTCAAAGGACTCAGTCTACGGTGCATTCAACCGGTTTGACCTCAATATTTCAAAATTGGCCAAAGCCAAAGGCAACCTGCTCGCCCTCGAAATATTTCCACCCGTAGCCCGCGATTTTTACATGGGATTTGTAGACTGGGCACCCACACCTCCGGATAACTACATGGGTATTTTCCGCGAAGTACGCATCAAAAGATCCGGGAAAGTATCACTGGACCGGATTTTTGTGGCGCCTGAAGTAGATACGAAAACCCTTCAAAGTGCCAGACTTGCCGTAAGCGCCGAAGTCACCAATTATTCGCAGGAAGCCCAACAGGTGGAAGTAAGCGGGAAAATTGAGAACATCACTTTCAGTTCATCGTTTCCAATTAATCCGGGTGAAACAAAACCTGTCAAATTTGATCTTAAAGTTGAAAACCCTCGGCTGTGGTGGCCGAATGGTCTGGGTAAGCCGGAAATGTACGATCTGAAAATGGACCTGAAAGAGGGTCATCAACTGGCGGATCATCAATCGACCCGTTTTGGGATTCGAACAATAGAAACCTATCTGACCAAAGACACGGTTCGGGGATATAAAGTAAATGGACGCGAAGTCCTGATCAAGAGCGGCGGATGGGTGGATGACCTGTTCCTTCGCTACATGCCCGACAAGGACGCGGCACAGATCCGTATGGTGAAGGAGATGAACATGAACTCCATCCGGTTCGAAGGCATTTGGGGAAATAACCAGCACATTTTTGACCTTTGTGACGAAAACGGAATCCTCATGATGATTGGATGGAGTTGTCAGTGGGAGTGGCCTGACTATCTGGGTTTGGAGATGAAAGTCAATCCCGACGAAGCCAACATGGGTATCAACGAAAGTGTGGAGTTGAATGGGGTGAAGCTGACCCCGAAAGAACAAGTTCTACTGACCGGATACCTTAAGAATCAGGTCATCTGGCTTAGGAACCATCCTTCCATCCTCACCTGGGCAACAGGCAGTGACGCCTATCCCAAAACTGAACTTGAAGCGAAATACAGTGAGGTCTTAAAGAAATATGACCAGACGCGGCCGCTGCTGATTTCGTCTGGTAGTTTCAAGAGTGCTATTTCTGGACCTTCCGGAATGAAGATGAATGGACCTTATGAATATGTGCCGCCCGTGTATTGGTACGAAGACCGGAAATTTGGCGGGGCATTCGGGTTCAACTCCGAGACCGGACCCGGACCGCAGATACCACCGCTATGGTGCATCCGGCAGATGATGCCGGCAGAAAAACTCTGGCCTGCGATGAATGACCATTGGGACTGGCACTCCGGCAGAAAGGATTTCAGCAGCGTTAAAGTATACCTGACCGCGATGAACAAACGATATGGGGAGCCCAAAAATGTAGAAGAGCTGGCCTTGAAAGCGCAGTTAATGAACTATGAGGCGATCCGGCCGATGTTTGAGGCTTTTGTCGTCAACAAGCCGGTTACCACCGGAGTGGTTCAGTGGATGCTTAACTCGCCATGGCCCGAGTTTTACTGGCAGTTGTACGATTATTCGCTGATGCCTACCGGCGCGTTGTATGGAACAAAGAAGGCCTGCCAGCCGCAGAACCTGATGTACAATTATTTCGATAAAAAGGTGTATGTCAGCAACGATATCCGGGGAACCATGGAGAATTTTGAGGCTGAAATTTCGCTTTATAATATCAAGTCCGAAAAAATATTCGGGCAATCCTTGAAGATCTCCCTGGCAGAAAATCTCACCAAAATGGTGTGTGAACTGCCTGTTTTGAAAGGAGATCATGAGGTCTATTTCCTCGATCTGAAACTGAAAAATCCTGCAGGTGAAGTTGTTGCCGACAATTTCTACTGGCTGACAACCTTCCCGGATCAGATGGATTGGAAGAAAACCATTTGGTTTTATACACCCCAGCGTGAATTCGCTGATTTCACTCAACTCAATCAACTTCCCGGTGTGACGCCTGAAGTAACCAAAGAACAATCGACAGAAGGTGAGGAAGGAGTCATCACACTTACCCTCAGGAATCCTGCGAAAACGATCTCCTTCTTTACCGAAATTGTATTGGAGAAGAAGGTTGCAGGGGCGCCGGTTCTGCCACAGTTCATGAACGACAACTACGTTTCACTTTTGCCGGGAGAAACCAAGATCATTGTCATCAAATACCATTTGAAGGATCTGGCAGGTGATCAGCCGGTAATAAAAATTCAGGGGATCAATCTTCCCGGTAGGATAGAGATATAAGACATGAGATATGAGCCCAAAAGAGATTGTTTTCAAGTTTGTAGAATTGTTTAACAATAAAGATGTTCTGGGGTTGGCGGATCTTTATCATGATGATGCAATCAATCACCAGGTAGCAAATGAACCTGTTTGCGGTAAAGAAGCCATCAAAAATATGTTTAACAGGGAATTTGCTTTGGCCAATATGGTTTGTATTGTTGAAAATGTATTTGAGGATGGTGATTGGAGCATCCTGGAATGGAAAGATCCTATGGGATTGCGAGGATGTGGTTTCTTTCGTGTTGTTGACGGGAAAATAGTGTTTCAACGAGGTTACTGGGACAAATTGTCGTTTCTGAAGCAACATGGTTTGCCATTCCCTTCAGATTAAAAATTATTTACAATATCCTGATTTTTGAAAATGGAGAAAATACAAAAAAACAACCCTCTTCACGGGAAAACGCTTGAGATGATTCTCAATGAGTTGGTCGATTTTTATGGCTGGCCTCAGCTTGCCTATCTGATCCGGATCAATTGCTTTGCCAACGATCCATCCATCAAATCGAGCCTGACTTTTCTTCGCAAGACAGAGTGGGCAAGGAAAAAGGTGGAGGAATTGTATCTTGAGTGTCTGGAAATTAGGAATAAACGCAATACTCCATCGCGATAAAAGAGTGATTTGCAGATATAAACAGCCGGGACACTGAATTACCGTAAGTTACCCAAAAAATGTTACCTTTGCGCAGATTTTCATACTATATCAATTTATTTTTCAATGGTAGTATGGAACTCCCCCGATAAATCGGGGTTCGTTTCAGACAATCAGCATTAAAATGGGACATAAATCAGGATTCGTAAATATTATCGGTAACCCAAACGTTGGCAAGTCGACTTTGATGAACGCCATGGTGGGGGAGAAGCTTTCGATTATCACATCGAAAATGCAGACCACCCGTCACCGCATCAAAGGCATTGTGAATGGTGAGGATTTCCAGATCGTATATTCTGATACACCCGGAATTTTAAAGCCCGCCTACAAGCTTCAGGAGAGCATGCTCAAAACGGTGGATACCGCATTGAGCGATGCCGATGTTTTGCTTTATGTCACAGATATGGCAGAGAGCATCGACAAAAACATAGAATACCTCGATAAATTAAAAATGGCTGAGGTTCCTGTCATGATTTTGATCAACAAGATCGATCTGACTGATCAGCCCGCTTTGATCAAGCTCGTGGAACAGTGGAAAGTGCTGGTACCTAATTCGGAAATCATACCCATCTCAGCCAAGGAGAAGTTCAACCTGGAATATGTGTTTACACGTATCCTGGCCAATCTTCCGGAGGGGTTGCCGTATTTTCCGAAAGATGAACTGACCGATCGCAACGAGCGTTTCTTTGCCCAGGAGATTATCCGTGAAAAGATCCTTCTTTTCTATGATAAGGAGATTCCCTATTCAGTAGAGATCGAAGTAGAATCCTTCAAGGATGAAGAAAAAATTCTTAGAGTTGCAGCGGTCATCCACGTGTCGCGCGAAACCCAGAAGGGTATCATCATTGGCCACAGGGGAGAGGCTCTGAAAAGAGTCGGAACGGCTGCCCGGATAGATATGGAAGAATTTTTCAGCAAGAAAGTTTTTCTGGAACTATTCGTCAGGGTAACCAAGGAGTGGCGCGACAAGGAGATCCAACTTCGTAATTTTGGATACGAACAACAATAAGGCACTATTTTCATTTCATGAGCAACATCATTGCAATCGTTGGACGCCCAAACGTAGGCAAATCCACCTTTTTTAACCGGCTTACAGAATCCAGAATGGCCATCGTCGACGATGAGCCTGGGGTAACCCGTGACCGTAATTACGGAAAATCCGTATGGAACGGCAAAGAATTTTCAGTGATCGATACCGGAGGATATGTTTCCGGTTCTGAAGATGTTTTCGAAGGCGAAATCCGCCGTCAGGTCAACCTGGCCATCGGCGAAGCTGACCTCATCCTTTTTCTGGTTGACGTTGAAATGGGAGTCACCGATCTCGACATGGAGGTGAACAACATGCTCCGCAAAAGCAAAAAACCCTACATGACGGTGGTCAACAAAGTCGACAACCACAAACGCGCCCTGGATGCGAACGATTTTTACACCATGGGAGTAGATGAGTTATTCTGTGTTTCCTCCATCAATGGACTGGGAACCGGTGACCTTCTGGATGAAGTGGTAAAACACTTTCCTGAACCCGTTGAAGAGGTTGAGGAGTCTCATATTCCTGTGATAGCCATTGTAGGAAGGCCAAATGTCGGTAAGTCATCGACCATCAATACCCTGATCGGAGAAGAACGTCACATCGTAACCGAAGTGGCAGGTACCACCCGTGATTCAGTGGCCCAGCGTTACACCAAATTCGGATACGATTTTATCCTGATCGATACCGCAGGTTTGCGCAAAAAGGCAAAAGAAAAGGAAGACGTGGAATTCTATTCTGTGATGCGTTCCGTTCGGACCATCGAAAATGCCGATGTGTGTGTGATGATGCTGGATGCTACCCGTGGAGTGGAAGCGCAGGATGTCTCTATTTTCCACCTGATTCACCGGAACAAAAAAGGTGTAGTGGTAGTGGTGAATAAATGGGACCTGATCGAGAAGGACAACAAGACCATGAAGGAGTTTGAAGCGCAGATTTATGAGAAATTTGCCCCTGTTACCGATGTTCCGATTGTCTTCAGCTCTGCCGTGACCAAACAGAGGGTACTCAAAATTCTGGAAGAAGCCATGCGTGTCTACAACAACAAGACCAAACATGTGCCGACTTCAAAATTGAACGAACTTTTAGCAGAAGCTCTTGAAGGATTTTCTCCTCCCGCCTACAAAGGGAAATACATCAAGATCAAATATGTGACGCAATTGCCAAGATACCAAACACCCTGTTTTGCCTTTTTCTGCAACTTGCCGCAATACATCAAAGACCCTTACAAGCGATACCTTGAAAATAAGATCAGGGCTAGTTTCGACTTTACAGGAGTTCCAATTCAACTTTTCTTCAGACAGAAATAGCTGATTCAGTGTCGATTAATAATCAATTTGCCTGGTGTTCCCTTCGTATTGTCCTTGAAAGCCTTCGTGGTAATATTTTTCACCACTGAGGACACGGAGGAAAGTACAAAGCTCCCAGAGAGGGATTTGAAAGCGATTCGACATTTATAAAAGATTACAAATTACAAATTACAAATGAAGCGGTAGACAGGCAATGAGCCATTTTACGCTTCGCAATACACAACAAAATGCAATTCAATGAAATGGGGCTTGACCCCAGAATCTTAAGAGGAATTGAGGCAATGGGCTTCGAAACACCTTCCCCGATTCAGGAACAATTTATTCCGGTTTTTCTAAAAGAACCAAAAGACATCGTCGGACTGGCACAAACCGGTACCGGCAAAACTGCAGCTTTCGGACTGCCAATCCTTCAGACCATCGATCCGCTGAGAAGGGTTCCTCAGGCATTGATCCTGAGTCCTACCCGGGAACTGTGCGTACAGATTGCACGGGAGATCAAAGAGTATTCCCAGTTTTTACCCGAAATCGTCATTACTCCGGTTTATGGTGGAGCCGATATGGGTGCGCAGGTGAAAGCACTTCGTGCGGGAACCCATATCATTACTGCTACACCCGGAAGGATGCACGACATGATCCGCAAAAATAAAGTGGATCTTTCGCAGATTTCAATTCTCGTTCTGGATGAAGCTGACGAAATGCTCAACATGGGCTTTCAGGAGGATGTTGATGCCATCCTGGCCATGACGCCGAAAGAGAAAAATACATTGCTCTTCTCTGCTACCATGCCGAAGGAAGTAGCCAACATTGCCAAAAATTACATGACCAATCCGCTCGAGATTGCGGTTGGCAAAAAGAACAGCGGAGCCGACAATGTGGAGCATATCTACCACATGGTTCATGCCAAAGACCGTTATCTGGCCCTTAAGAGGGTACTCGATTTCGTTCCGGAGGTATATGGCATCGTCTTTTGCCGTACCCGTCAGGAGACTGGCGAAGTGGCTGCGCAATTGATCACCGACAACTACAGTGCAGAAGCGCTTCACGGAGATTTGAGTCAGCAGCAGCGTGACTTTGTGATGGATAAATTCCGCAACCGCGGAGTACAGATTTTGGTAGCTACCGACGTGGCAGCACGCGGACTTGATGTCAACGACCTGACCCATGTGGTTAACTACAATCTTCCCGATGACTCGGAAAACTATACCCACCGTAGTGGACGTACCGGCAGGGCGGGAAAATCAGGTGTGTCGATTTCAATCATCCACCTGAAAGAACACGGTCGTATCCGTATGATCGAAAAGAGTCTGGGTAAAAAATTCACCCGCAAGCCTGTCCCGTCCGGTAAGGAAATATGTGAGCGGCAATTATTCTTCCTCACCGACAAACTGCAGGAGGTAACGGTCAACGAAGAGGAGATCGCACCATACCTTCCTTCTGTCTATGAAAAATTCGAGAACCTTTCCAAGGAAGAACTGATCAAACACATTGTTTCCCTTGAGTTTAACCGCTTTCTGGATTATTATGGCAATACACCTGATCTCAACATTCCTGATGGTCACGAAGAACGGAGGAGTCCGAATGTCGTGGTTACGGAAGGTCTGACCAAATTCAGGCTGAATGTTGGCCTGGCCAAAGGTATTTCGCCCAAAGAGGTAATCAACTTCGTAGTGGAAGCTACCGGAAGAAGAAATGTCGAAATCGGCAGGATCGATCTCTTCGGAAGCTATTCGGTAGTTGAAATTGAAGATGCAGCTGGCAAAGCACTTTTGCGTAATTCCAGGGGAATGTCATTCCGTGGAACTTTCTTCGATGTAGAAGTATTTGAAGAAAGCCGCGACGACAGGTCCTTCCGAGGCAGACGCAGCGGAGGATTTTCAAGACCCGAAGCAAGAACCGATTTCAAGCGCATCGAGCGTAAGAGGAGGTATTAACGATCAAGTTTCCAAAGTTTCCAAAGTTGGTAGTTAGTTCAGTAATTGAAAATAGCTAACAACTTTGGAAACTTTTTTAAATAAAGTCCACATTCGCAAAAGTACGTCTCACCCCTTTGGCGTATTTCACCTTCGGGTAACCGATAATCAATACCAACCCTTCGCGACTTTTGTACCGGATTCCATATCTGGCTTTAAACTGTCTGACACCGAATCCGGACTGTAGGAACGGATGAATGGCTCCCAGCATGCATGTGCCAAGTCCAAGTGATTCTGCGGCAAGCATGGCATAGGTTGCGGCGATGATGGGATCAGCAGGATCGCAATAGGGTGAGCCGTAGAAATAGATTGCCACAGGCGCATCATAGGTCACCACATCAATTCCTTTGTTCATCGAGCCAATGTAGACCTCAAAAACTGGCCGCATGAATTTCCTGAAAAAATCCGAAGTTTTTCTGTCGTAGAACAGGCGTGTCAAGGCCAGGAACCAGCGAGAGACCAGCCATGTGTTCTGTCCCAGCAATTTGCAGAAGTCGGATGAAAATTTCCTTACTTTATCTTTTCCATGCAATACCAATAAATTGACATCGGAAGGTGGAATTCCCATTGGGGCTGTGGCTGCAGCCAGAATAATCTGATCGAGAATTTCGCGTTGAACCGGCGTGTCCTCAAATTCGCGCAGGCTTCTGCGGGACTGGAGCATGAGAAGCAATGAATCATAATCAACACGATCCGGTGATTTCCTAAGATTGAACAGATCGTCAGGTGTGAGGCAACGGCCGTTAACATGGATGGCTCCTTCGGGGCAAATGGCCATGCAATGGCCACAGGCAATGCATCCGAACAGCGGCTGTTTCGTCAGTGATACTTTTCCATTGATTAACTCAAATTCAAAGTCTTTGCAGACGGAAACACATTTTCCGCATCCTTTGCATTTTTGCAGATCAATGCTGACCGTTGCCGCCTCTTCGGTCCTGGAGGTTGGGATGGACATGGCTTTAAAGGTTAAATGGTTACCACTAAGTTATAAAAAAAGAACCTATGGTTTGAAAATGAAGTTAAAGTAAGTTAGGCGAAATAATGAATGGGTATATATTAACATTATATAATGATAATTTAACCAAAATTGGTTTTGAATTTAGAATTTTGCGATTAGCTTTGTTGGATTGAAATGACACATAGGAATAAACCAACCTGTAAAATTGTTGCCATGATACATTCAATAAGCTATAGAAGTGATATAGATGACCAATCATACGGAGTTCAAAGTGAAATGGTCCAAGAGCATGAGTCATTAACATTCAAAGCAAATCCTGAATTTCAAACTTTTTCTGTACGTCAAATGTTTGTTGTTGAGTGGCAAATGCATAGCCTGGACGCAAAGCACTTCCATCAAAAGGAGGTAAAAAACGAATTGTAGAGTAGGTGATTCAATTATATTCCACATTAAGGAAGTTTAGTCACACGTTTTTGTATTGTTTGAACTTCGTGTGATTCTGATTCAACACAATATCTAATACCTGCCATCCATTTCTGTGGATTTCACATCAACAATTCTCCACCAAAGCAGTTAGTTTCTTCGGGGAGATTTTCAGGAAAACAGTGTTAAAAATCTGTGCGGCGGTGGAGTTTCGAAACTCAGCTCTTCTCCTGTGATCGGGTGTTTGAAGGCCAAAATATTGGCATGCAGGCAGGTTCGGCGCAAAGGATTTAGTTTGGATCCATATTTTTTGTCGCCTGCCACGGGGTGTCCCAATTCCTTCATGTGCACCCTGATTTGATTTTTGCGGCCTGTTTCCAGCTCTACCTCCATCAGTGAGAATTCTTCCCCGCGTTTCAGCACTTTGTAATGGGTGATTGCTTCGTCGCCTTCGCCCGGGACTTTGGTTGAGTACATGAAAAGCATTTTGTTCTCTTTGAGGAAAGATCGGATGGTGTCTTCATTTTTTTCCACGATGCCTTCTACCACCGCGATGTAGGAACGCCTGATAACGGCTTCCTGCCAATCTTTCTGCATGATTTCCTGCACCTTTTCACTTTTCGCAAACATCATCACCCCTGAAGTATCCCTGTCAAGCCTGTGAACGACAAAAATTCGGTTTTTGGGATCTTCCTTCTTGACGTGGCTGCTCAAAATCGAATAGGTGGTCAATAGTTTCTCCTTTGCAGTTGCGATCGAAAGCATTCCGGCCTCTTTGTCGATGACAATGAGGTATGGATCTTCAAAAAGGATACGCACTCCGCGAAGACGGGTCTGTTCCGCCACAACTCCCCAGTTGATTGTGACCAGTTGATTGGGCTCCAGTGGATAATCGAACTGGGTGATGGTATGAGTCCCCACGGATACCTGCCTGTGTGCCAGTAATGACTTGATAGTAGTGCGGCTCTTGCCTTTGAGTTGTTCGATCAGGAACTCCATCAGACCTACCGGCTTTGAAACGGTTAACTGAGTCAGTTTGGCAGTTGGCTTACTGGGGGGTTTTGTACTCACTTTGAATTTTGTGTAGGGTTAAAATTGACTTCAGAAAGGAAGGAATCCAGATCTTCGCTGTATTTGAACCCTTTTGAGGCCAAAAGATCGTAGTATTTCTTCACAATCTTTGTGCTTTCGCGTTTAGGGTACTCTTCGATGTACCGAAGATAGGAGGTCTGGTAGATTGGATCCAAAACCTTAGTGTTTGAATCAAACATCGGCACTTGTTCGATCCCAGTCAAGTAAGCTGTAAGCACATCAAAATACTGAGTCTGTATTTCATCTTTCAACATATAGTCAGGATACTTTACCATAAAATCCTCCCAGGCGATCACCTGTCTTGCAAGCGAATCAGGAGGAGAAAGTGGTTGTTTGTTCTCAGAACTGAATCCTTTCAGTATATTGATCTTTGTTTGCAGGTAATTGCGGCTACTTGAAGTAATTGAACTGTTCAAATGGCTGAATAAGAACTCGATATCTGGTTCAAGATAAAAATCCCCATTCCTGTAGTCGAGGTTGATTCCGTGCGATGCCAGTGATGATTTCAATTTCTGCGCTTCCGACTGGTCTTCTTTATTCTTGAAGTGATCAATCAAATCACGGTTTCCGATCAGTTTTTTGTCGTAGTAATCTTGTATTACATTGATTATATATTCATTGAAAGAAATAAGCATCGAGTCGCGGCTCAATGAATCTGCCTTGTTGTTAGAGAAAATGGTTAATGCACGGTCAATATTCTGGAGGTCATTTTTGTCAAAATTCTCTAAAATTGAACTGAATGAAGCATTGTCAGTCACAGTGAGTTGCGAGAGCTTGAATGCATTCATCGTCGGTCCCTTTTCCGTAGCAGATTTGTCGCGAGTTGTGTTTTTATCATTTGTTCCGGAAAAGCAGGAAATCAAAAACACGGGTAAAACAAACAGTAGGATCATATATCCAACAGTTGTTCTTCTTAGGTAAAAGGAGGTATTAGGCTTCATGTTAGTTTATTTTAATCTTTCCTGAATGGCTTTGCTTTCTTTTTCAAAGCCGGGTTTGTTCAGGAGTGCAAACATATTTTTCTTGTAACTCTCAACTCCGGGCTGATCAAATGGATTGATATCTAAAATATAACCACTGATGCCGCAGGCAATTTCAAAGAAGTAGATCAATTGCCCGAGGTAATATTCATCCAGTTTGGGTACAGATACCCTGATATTGGGGACTCCTCCATCAACATGCGCAATCATTGTGCCAAGTTCTGCCATTTTGTTGACTTCGTCCACGCGTTTTCCTGCAAGAAAATTGAGTCCGTCGAGATCCGATTCATCCTCCGGAACGAAGACTTCATTGTTGACCTCTTCGATGGAAAGAACTGTTTCAAACAGGGTTCTTTCACCTTCCTGGATATACTGACCCATGGAGTGCAGATCGCTTGAAAAGTCTACACTGGATGGATAGATTCCTTTACCCTCTTTTCCTTCACTTTCGCCATAAAGCTGTTTCCACCATTCGGCAAAAAAATGAAGTTTGGGATTGTAGTTGACAAGGATTTCGATCTTTTTTCCCGACTGATAAAGGGCATTGCGCGCGGCTGCATACTGACATGCCGGATTATGTTCGTAAGGAACACTGGCGTCACATGCCTTCTCCATTTCCTTTGCCCCACTCACCAGGTCGCGAATATTGAAACCCGCCATACCGATGGCAAGCAATCCAACAGGTGTGAGTACTGAATAACGACCTCCTACGTTGTCAGGAATGACAAAAGTCTTGTATCCTTCTTCCTTGGCCAGTGTTTTCAATGCACCCTTTTCTGCATCGGTAATGGCCACAATTCTTTTCCGTGCTTCGTCAATACCATATTTTTCTTCAAGGTCCTGTTTCAGGAGACGGAAGGCAAGTGCCGGTTCTGTTGTCGTCCCTGATTTTGAGATGACGGCACAAGCCCAGTCTTTGGTGTCAAGCAAATCACGCAGTTCGAAGAGATAATCTTCGCTGATATTTTGACCCGCAAAAACAATCAGGGGAGCTTCAAAAGATCCCTTAATGGCAGCAAATGAATCGGAAAGGGCATCGATCACCGCTTTCGATCCAAGATAGGAGCCCCCGATACCGATCACCACAAAGATTTCGAGGTGCTTTACCTGCAATTTTTGAATGGTTTTTTCCAGATCGGCGAGTTCAACTTCTGAAATTTGTCCGGGCAGATCTACCCAACCCAGATAATCATTGCCTTTCCCTGTTTTTTTACGCAGCGTCAGGTTGGCATCTTCAGCCTGTTGTTTGAAGCCATCAATTTTGGCTTTTGGCAGAATTCCGTATACGTTCTCGAAGTTTAATGCGATGTTTTTCATTCTTGTTGATTAAAAAGTCTTTTTATTTGTGATTAGGTCTTTCGATTTTAGCTTTTTGCTTTTAGAACGTTTTATCTTTATTCGTGTCGACTATTCCTGCGTCGATAACTTTGAAAGAGGAAGGAATCTTAGTGTCTGTCAAGGGTGAA
>SESG01037123.1_pt1 | contig 13914 bp, 10 predicted proteins | sample 3171421 | NCBI WGS metagenome assembly SESG01 (sample SAMN10866946, study PRJNA518727) | freshwater metagenome | biome: subpolar coniferous forest; feature: holomictic lake; material: water; isolation source: holomictic Lake 227, 6 m and 8 m depth | place: Canada: near Kenora, Ontario | collected... | reverse complement strand
TTTTGTGTCTATGGCGTGATGTCACTTCCTCTTGGAGCCGCCCCATCCAGTCATATTATTAAGCCATCAGTAAATCATCGAAATGATATCCAGAATACTGCGATAAATGAGGCGATGGTTATGATGATCGCGAAAGAGGCGGAACTAGATGTCGCAGAAGTGCGTTATGCTTCTGAACTAGATGCGGTTGTTGTTACTCGGTACGATCGAGAGATTGATGGGGATAACAGGCTACGCAGACTGCATCAGAATGATATTTGCCAAATTTTAAGCATTCCATCGGGAAAAAAGTATGAGTCTGAGGGTGGGCCATCTTTACAGGTTTGTTTTAAATCAGTACTGGAGCGGAGCGCAAGGCCAGCCGCAGACAAAAAACGATTAATTGAATGGGTGGTATTCAATGTGTTAGTCGGTAACATGGATGGTCATGCAAAAAACTTATCATTAATGACCATCGGCAATAAAACCAAACTTACTCCGTTTTACGATATGATTTGCACAGCTGTATACCCGAATCTGAGCCAGAAGTTTGCATTCAAGATTGGCGGGGAAAATAGACCTAAATGGATGATGCCTCGGCATTGGGAGCGCTTTGCATCGGAAACTGACACAAAACCACAGCTTGTCAAAAAAATTATGACAGACATAATTATACGAGTCGAATCCGCTTTGCATATCGTCACGGAAAGGCTTAGATTGTGCGTATCTAAGCCTGATGAGTTGCTTATGATTGATAATATTAAGAAGTTAATAGTTCGGTCTTTGACGGAAATGAAAACCAAACTGAAAAACACAGCATCTGAGCCAAAAATTGAAAATGAACCAGATGTTGAAGCTGATGAGTCGGGATTTAGACTAAGCTAGAACCCGGCTTCTTCACACGAAGCCATTTCTTTGTATACTGCTGTCCGATGCGCTTACCTTTTGATGAACAGGTTGATTAATGGGTACGGACATTAGCGTTCAAAGTGAGTCGATATACATAGAGAAATCTTTGTTGGGCAACCAATTCATCTGGTATTCCTGGGAATATTAAGCTTTTCGAAAATACGCTTAGCCCAGTTAACCACATGATCTTGCCGATCAACTGACAGATATAGTTTTTCAATGGGTAATGCTTGCCGCCTGAGATGAAACTGTACGGTAATTTAACGCCACGTACTTTCTGCTGGTCATCAGGAATTAGCTTGAATTATGAACATTTAAGGTTTTTACAAAAATTGTATTGAAGACCAGAGGTTTCCGGTGGGATGCGTGAATGCAGTTCTCCAGGGTTTGGTGGAGGCTCTAAATCACCCGGCTTTGCACGCATTAAAATGACCGGCGTATGATTCATCTTGTCGCCTCGGTAAGCATTGAAAGCCTTTTGGATAGTGTCATTTCAGCATTAGTCAGGATGCTCTGTTCGGCTGTTTTTTGAATGTTTAAGAACGAGCGCGTGTGCCTCTTTGGCATACGCCACCGGTAACAAAGCGCAGCCTATCAACAAGGCCGCCAGCCTGTTCCATTTTTTTTGCATTATCATGGTGACCTTTAATAATTAAACCCGGGGTCAAGTCCGCGTTAAAAGGTTAACATTGGATTGCGATGCCTGCCCTGAGCTTTGTCGGCAGGGAATCACAACCCAAACTACTTGTTCAACTATTTACTACCTTATCAGGCAAGACGCAAAAATAAACCCACTTTTGTATTTTATTTATTGCGTGTTACCTTACCGGCATGATCGTCGTACTGAACCACTATCGGAATCGCTGCTAACGGCGTTAGCTGTTTTATTTTTACGCCGACTGAATGACAGCAAACCCATCAAGCCACTGCCAAATAACCAGACCGCACCCGATAACGGCACGGAGGGAATAGCTGTGCCATTGAGGGAGAAAGCCCTGTCGGGGGTCTGATACGCTTGGTTCAGCGGCAAAAATTGGTTATATAGTCCAACGCTGTAGTATTCAGCAAATGTGTTGCCGCCTGAGCCATTGCCCCAACCCCAAGGATTGAGTCCATTGGAGTAGATAGTGATCCAGTAATGGTCGTTCGCCATGAGATTGAAGGGGTTTTGCAAATCCGCATGAAAGTCATACAACCCGGACACGTTCGGGTTGGCCGTCTGGCCTGCGCTGCCCGGCACAGTAAGCGTTAATAAGGCGGCCAGGTTGGAGGCCGGGGTATCGGGCGTGGCTGGATCCAGTAATACACCCGTAGCGGGGTCGGTTTTCGCGGGGAATATCTGGATGGTAAACCCGCCGCCGGCATTAGTTTGCACACCGCCGTGCCAAGTGATATTTGAAATGGAACCGGATTGGGTGGCTATAAAATCGTCATAGAACCAAGTAGAACCATCCGAAACATTGGTGTCTACATGCGAGTCTCTGGTGCTATTAAAGGGTGATAATAGGGGTGGTTGAGAATAAATCGTGCCGGCAAAAGCCGGACCTGAGGCCATCACTGTATACAGGAAAGCCACTGCAGCGAACGACTTTCCGGCACTCCGCATGATCCCGTTGATCCCAAACCAGCGTAAAGAAGCGGTTGCCTGTGGCCGGGGCGAAACGATTCGGCCCTGCTCATGGCCGAAGGCAGTTTCCATTCTCTGTTGTTTCATGGGTTTCATTATTGCTTCTCTCTTGTAAGGGTAATGTATCGCAGTCATTACAAAAAACCGCCCCACACCAAGATGTGAGGCGGTTGGTTTGATTTTTAGGGCGCTCCGTTGCAGAGAGCCCCGGTTCAAGTTAAATGTCTATACTGTATAGCTTCTTCGTGGTTCACGCTCCTGTCAAGTTGCGGGTGACGGTATAGGGCGTGGCAACACCCACGTCAGTTCCCGTTACGGTTACCGTACCGGTGGTCGTGTTATTGCCCGCCGGTGATGTGAAGGTCACATTAATCGTGCAAGTATTGCCCACTGCGAGCGTGTTGCCCACAACACAAGTTCCCCCGGATTTGGCGTAAGTGCCATTACCCCCATTAGTTTTCGCAACAGAGACGCCCCCGATCACGAACGGTGCAGCTGTGGCTCCGGAGTTCGATAGCGTGAAAGTGGCCGAGACATTGCCGTTCACGTTGCCAAACGAGTAGTTACTACCTGCATTTGGACACCCGGAGGGGCAAGCTAGCGCCAAGTTCGGCGCGACACCGGTTCCCGTCAGCGCCACGTTGCTGCGTGCGGTGGTTCCTCCTCTGATAGTGGTGAGTTTCAGGTACGCATTCCTTGCTCCGGTAGCGTTGGGAGTCAGCGTTACGGTGACCGTGCAGTTCGCGTTCTGTGCCAAATTTCCAGCAGCGCCCGCGCAACCGTTCGTCATCGTGTAGCCCACAGCGCTGGCATTACACGTCGCAGTGGTGGAATTGTTACTACAGATCTGCACATTACTGACTGTCCACGGCGTAGCCAGCGTATTGGTCACCGTCACAACCTGCGGAGTGCCCGCCAAATTCACCTGAACACTTCCGAACGCTAGCGCTGTCGGTGACACCGGCAGTATCCGCGAGCCGATTCCTGTTCCGCCGGAGGACATCACTGAACTGGCCGTCACGTTGTCGTACCCCGTAAAATTGGGCGTCAACGAGGTTACGGATGCCGGAAGGATATTACCTGGGGAGTCCAGCCTGTTGTTCCCGCCGCCGACAGTGTTGTTAGCCTGAATCCGGTAAAAGACCGAGGCATTTGTCGGTGCGGTGGCGTCGGTGTAGTTCCGGGTACATCCCGTCGTCTGCACGCCGCATTCCCCTTGGGCTACATTGTTGAAGGCAGGAAGTACATTCAACACCGTGTGATTGGGTGAACTGAACGTGTTCACCGTATCCCGCTCGATGGTGAACCAGTTGGCAATGACCGAGTTGTCAGTCCAGCTCACGGTGACGGCTCCCGATGGTGTGACAGAAACTGAGGAAGGCGCTTCCGGTGGTTGTGCCACAGCGATGGCCCGCATCATGTCGTTTTCTTCATGGCCCAGGATATGGCAGTGCCAGACGTATTCCCAACCGTAATTCATGTTTTGGTTGGTGACGGAAGATGCGTTACCAGTACCGGGATCCAGGTTGAAGAAATACAAACCGGCTCCTGTCACCTGAGAAGGATCCAGCAAACGATGGCTGTTCGGAACCTTAAAGGGTAGATTGGTCATCACCTTCGGACGCAATGCCACGACAATGTCTTCCAGCGGATTCATGCGCACGGTGTCTTTCCAGCCCAGTTCATTGAGTTCCGGCGGACGAATCGCACCGTCCCAACCCACGCGGTTAACAATCTGCACATGGAACAGGTGAAAGTGGATCGCATGGCTGTCTACGCCGTTATGAGTCACTTTCCACAACTGCGTGCCATCGCTCAATTGAGCAAAGGACGGGCTGATGGGTGTGCCATCGTTAGGCGTGATCCTGACCAGTTCGGTAGGCGGGTCGATATACGCCTGCGGAATCGAGGTCTGCACGGTCGCCGTGGTTTTCGGAATTTCCACGCCGAGCAGCGCATTCATCCGGCCATAATCTGACGTGAAGTCCTCGATGATGGACTTTGGCTGCATATCCAGCGTCAACTTCGTACTAACCGAACCATTCAAAGCAGGGTTCAACGGCGTAAAGTCCAGTGCATTATCCGAAATCAGCGACAAGTCGTGATTGGGAGCCGTAGCCAGACTGCTGTCAGCGACTGACGTACCGTAAGTCGCATTATACGCGACCTGGGGAACGACTATAGGTTCCTGACTGGTCTTGAACGCCTGTTGTATAGCAGGTGTCAAGGTAGCTAGGTTAATGTTGCCGATGTCATCCACAGGATGGGTGCCACCAGTACCGCTGACCTGAATCTGCATCAGCGTGCGGCTGTTGGGCCCGTAGCCTGGAATGGTCGAGAACGTGCCGCCGGTGTCGGTGTTGTCGTAATTGCCGGTGTAGTAATCCAGGCGCAAATCAAACGCCGGAACCGGAGCGGGCGCATCGTTGTACAAGATCAGAGTAGAACCGGCAAAGTTCGTAAAGTCGACCAGAACATCGGCGCGTTCGGCGTTACCCAGCAGTAGCGCATGCTCCTTAATATTGCCAATGACGATGTTCTTCGGGTTGTACTCGAAGTTGACGGGTTGTGGCTTGATCACCGCCGGAGACGACAGGAAGCCACCCTCAGTGCCGATCTGCACCATCGCAGGCCCACGGGTAGCCGGATCGAACACGCCCGAAGGACGGCCGTCGAAGGTCACGCCCCCCTTTTGCTGAGTGTACCACCAGGACGGGAAAGCTTTGCCGGGCGTCGAGTTCTGATTTGACGTGAACGGCACCATCTTGACTTCGGTACAGTCGACTGGAGCAGGGACAGTACCAGCCAAGGACACTGGATAGCTCGCCGGATAAGTCGTCGTTCCGTCGCACGGGACTGCGTTGTTGGCCGCGCCGGCATTGCCGTTCGCCGTGGTGTCGACGGATTGCTTGCTCGCCGCCAGAACCAGCGACAAGTTGAGCATGCGGTCATTGCCGACGCTGAGGATGCGCAGGCGATATTGCTTCGGATCCACTTTCAGGACCGGGTAGGCGGTACCGTTGACCAGCGGGGTATCGTTGAATGCTTCCGGCGTGCCGGAGGGTTGATTCAGCGGGCTACCAGCCGGGTTAACATTGATGGCGGCGTTGGGTACGCCCGGAATGTACTGGCCTTCGCAATAGTTTCCGGTCGGGTTGGCGGCTGACGGAAGCGCTGAAACACATGCGGGATCGTAATAGGGATTGACGATCGGCGAGTTGACGATGCCGGTGAACGGCGGCCAGAACCAGGGGCCGTAATCCCAACGACCCACGCTGTTGGCACCGGAAATATCGCCCGGATTCTGGTTCGGCATGTAAACATGAGGAACCCAAATATCACCATTGCCTTTGTCTGCGGTAGCGGTGGCTCCGCTAGTCCAACGCCAAGTAGGATCCTGGGAATTGAGCTGGGAAGCAAAGGTGCCATAAAAGTTCAACACCGGCCTGATATTATCCGGCACGAAGGTCTTTTCCTGAATCACCAACGGGATGGTGTCGGGCAGGCCAGGCAGATTACCGTTGGTCACCAACGTCTGCTCGGTGGGATCTTGCAGTACATAACCGGCGGCCAAACCGGCATACACGTTTAAGCGGGTGATGCCCATGGCGTGGTCGTGGTAGAACATCAAGCGGGCGCTTTGCTCGTTGGTGTAGAAGAACGTCAGCGCACCGTTGCCGGGGTTGTTGGTGGCACCGGCAGTCGCGCAAGCCAGTTGCCCCGCGCAGCTTGCTATGACATTGCCACTTGCATCAAACCACATATCAGGCACGTTAGCTGCGCTGACACCTTTGTTGGGGCCGGCTTCACCGACGGGCTTGACCCACTGGCGCGGCGTGCCGTCGCTGATCCACGGAGTGTTGCCGCCATGCAAATGCAGCGCGGTGCGATTGTCGGTGTCGGTATTGCCTTCAGCACCCATGTAGGTGTGATCGACCGGGAACGGCAGATTGCCCGCCGTGCCGGTCGGCAACAGGTTGACCAGCTTGATGCGCACCGGCTTGCCTTTTGTGGCGACGATCACCGGACCCAGGTAGTTGGCATACTGATTCGCGTACGCCAGCTTATCCGGGGCGGCACTGTAGCCCGCAAGGGTAAAGCCCCCCGTCTTGATCTGAACGTAGCCGCGCAGATGGGTGGCCGGCAGGTCACGGTGCAATTGTTTAGTGTAAGCCACCTCGGCGATTTCGTAGTAATCGGAAGCAGGTAAAGTGGCAGTGGCGGGGAAGGTCGTCGTGTCAGGAACGGCCACCGGCAACGATTGCCTAAGCGTATTGGCACCACTCGCATCGTAGCCATTGGCTCCGGGAGTAACATAGGAGGAAACCCCAGGAATGCCCGGCAAGGCGTTGACGAACTTCTGGATGCCGGTGTTGGCCAAGGGAACGGTAAAACCCGTGCCGATATAGGTCGTTGGGGTTGGCGGATTACCTATCCAAAGGGGATTCGCTGGATCGAATTCCGCAATGCCGGTAATCACGCCACCGGTAATTATCGGAGTCACCGTAATCGGGGTTACACCCGTACCGCCGGAGACCGTCACCGTGGTGGCCGCCGTATAGCCGGTACCGCCGTTGAGAACCTGGACGTCCGCGATTCCGGGGGTTTGCACCCAATTGGCGTAGTCATAGGTGGTCGCCACCAGGACGGCACCGCCACCGCCACCAGAGACGTCAGTGACGGTCACGCTGGTCAAAACCGGCTGCGGGCTGTTGGCGTAGTTGCCCGTCACGCCGAAATAATCCGGCACCTGGCCGGAGCCCGGCGGCGGGTTCTGCGGCCCAACGGCGGCCAGCACGCCTACGGTATACGCAGCGGCTGCGCCAGCCAGTAATATCCGCCTGATCGATTTATTTAGATGCATGTTCATTGTCCGCCTCCTCTTCTGCCGTGGCCGGTATATCCATGCTGGGTCTGGGCAATGTTAAGTAGTTTTTGTTGACGTTGTTTTACATAGACACCTTTCAGGCGCATGGCGGCTGCTTGCCTATCGGAAAGATGCATTTTTTGCCTTTTGTTCTGAGTCTGGACTGGGGGATTGCCGCTGCACTTCGGATTTGTAGAGGAGGCGCACTGGGCATGCGCTACCTCCCCCCAAAGTGCAACAAGGATTGTCAAACACAATCCCAGCGCAATTTTATTTTTTTTCATGTTAACACCTCTCGTTAAGTCAGGGTTCTGAGTCGGAGAGTTAATAAAAATGTCATCAAATAAAACAAATTTCGTAAGAATCGATACTTTGTTTTGCACTGATCAGCGCCAAACACAGGCTATACATAGCTGTATGCACTGAAATGGGTGCAATGGCTCTTGTTGCTAAAGTGAGTTGCTTATTTCTGGGAGAGATTTAGGATTTGCCAAAATTAATTTAATCTTAATATTACTTTAATCTTTATTTAACAATCTTCCGGTATAGTCTTCCCAAGCTTAGGATCTGGTATTTTTTAGGCTTAGGTTGATACTTTATGCAACCGCTTTAGTTGTCAATCCTTCCAAGGGATTGACAACTATTTTTTAGCTTTACGAAAAAATAAATCACTTACGTTTATTGTCTTTTATCCGATACTTTTTAACTCTTGATTCAATTTAAGGAGCGTCAATACTGAGATTAAAAACTTAATAAGCTACATTTCAACCTGCAATATTTTGTCATCAATCAACCATGATCTTTTTTAGTAATGGGTCATTTCCCATCCATCAAATTACTTGCTTGTATTTGACGTTTGCATCATCCTTAAATGATTCTCAATTTTCCATAAAAAGAATCTCAAAATTTGCTTAAAATTCACCTGTATGAAAGACATGAAATAAATAACACCCGCCAAGTTTCGCAATACTACTGTTTAGCTTAGTAGGGTGCGCATCGCGCACCACAACCATGCCAGAGTAGAAACCCGATAGAAAACAATAATAGATTTTGGTGCAAATAAAACCGTTTAGTGGATGCGGTTTTAGGTGCGCGATGCGCACCACTGAGCGGAATCGAAGCGAGTTGTCCGCTTCGACTCCGCTCAGCGAACGATTTAACCTTAAGGCAGCACGCAGAAAATATCTCCTCAGGATTCGCCTGGTTCCCACGCTCCGGCGCTCATCGTTATACACAAGTGCCTGCCGGAGTTTGGAAGCTTGTGCAACTCGTGGAGGTCAGGCTCTGCCTGACTGTCAGGCAAAGCCTGACCTCCATTGTAGGCGCATTCCCAATCCCGGCAGGACTAACGAGCTTTGGGTGTCCTCACATACTTGTGTATAACGATGAGCGCCGGAGCGTGGGAACGATAGGGTGGTGGTTATTTATTGAGAGTTACCTGAGTTATTGACCGCGCATAAAAAATTTATCGAGATCATTCGTCGACAATTCTATCCAGGTAGGTCGGCCGTGATTACACTGCCCTATCCGTTCGGTTTGTTCCATATCCCGCAACAAGGCGTTCATCTCATCGATACCCAAACGACGACGTGCACGAACCGCCCCGTGACAGGCAATAGTTGCCAACAACTGGTTGGATTGCTCCTGAATACGCTGACTCATACCATGTTCGGTTATGTCAGCCAGTACATCACGTATCAATTGTTCTTTATCGATAGTGCCTAATAAGGCCGGAGTTGACCGAAGAATGATGGTTTCCGGCCCGGATCGATTAAGCTCAAACCCCAAAGAACCAAAGAACTCATGTTCCTGCTCGGCCAAATCCGCTTCCGCTGAACTGACCTTTATCTTAATGGGCAACAACAAAGGTTGACGAGGTATTGCACCTAATTGATATTGCTTTTTCAGACGCTCGTAAGTCACCCGTTCATGGGCGGCATGAGCATCAACCAAAATAATGCCTTTAGGTGTTTCAGCCAGAATATAAATATTGTGTAAGTGCGCGATAGCATAGCCCAACGGCGGCGTATCTTGTGTTGGCGTTTGTAGCGGTTGCTGTTTTTGTACGACCGACTCTTCCGGATACAATGACGCATAAGCGCTTATCGTTTCAGCTACCGTTGGCAGTGACGTTTGTTGAGGCGGCCTTGGGTTATAAACTGGTTGTTGATCAAAATTTGGGCGTGCTTGCTCAGACACCACGTCAGGCGTTAAGACTAAACTGACATTATCATCAAGACTCACTACGCTATGTTCGGGTCTTACATCAGCCAATGACCGATGCAGCGCTGTAAATAAAAAATCATGTACCAAACGGCCTTCTCTAAATCTGACTTCCAGTTTTGCCGGATGCGCATTAACATCAACCAGCGTTGGATCAAGTGTCAAATACAACACAAAGACGGAATGCCGTCCATGAAACAAAACATCCTGATAAGCCTGCTTAACTGCGTGAGAAACCAACTTGTCTCTTATCAACCGACCGTTGACATAGAAAAACTGCATATCCTGTTGACTGCGAGAAAAAGTCGGCAAACCGACCCAGCCGGTTAATTGCAAACCTGAGGCGGCAAAGTCAATTTTTACCGAATTTTCAATAAAAGCTGATCCGCAAATACCGGCAATCCGGTGTTCTTGTGCGCTATCCGTTGCTGCCGGTTTGAGATTAAGTACTTCTTTCTGATTATGCAACAGCGTAAAACCAATATCGAACCGGCTCAGCGCCATCCTTTTTATTAACGTTTCAATATGGGCAAATTCGGTTTTTTCGGTTTTTAAAAATTTGCGCCTGGCCGGTGTATTATAAAATAAATCACGCACATCAACCGTAGTGCCTTGTGGATGCGGATCGGGTTGCGGATCAAAATTTTGTTCAGAACCATCTGCTGTCACACACCAAGCGCACTGCGCATCAACAGTACGTGAAATCAATGTAAGCCGGGCGACAGAACTTATACTGGGCAGCGCCTCACCCCGAAAACCCATACTGGCAACTTGCTCCAAATCCTGCAAAGTAGCAATTTTACTGGTCGCATGGCGTGACAAAGCCAGCGACAAATCCTCTTTGACTATCCCGCAGCCATCGTCCCTGATTTTTATCAATCGAGCGCCGCCCTGCTCAATCTCAATAGTAATGTGTTCCGCCCCGGCATCAAAACAGTTTTCAACCAGCTCTTTAACCACAGAAGAAGGCCTTTCGACCACTTCACCTGCGGCAATCTGGTTAACCAATTGAATCGGGAGTGAATGAATGCGCATCAGTCGTCGTTATGTCCAGGTAAGTATTACAGTGTAAAAAATATTATATATTCGTATGATAGTACTGTTCTTATGCCATCAATATCCGGAACACCCCCTAAATTTCATTAACAGCCAACCTGTTAACGAGAGCTGGTAAATTATAAGTGACTTGAACGCTCAAGCCCCATAAATATTTATTCAGAGGCTTACTCACACCGCACCTTCTGTTGAAAGAAGGAAACTGAATCAGTTACCAACTGAATGCGATGATTTTTGAAAGAGTGATATAATTAATAAATTTGTATCATTATGAAGTATATTATGGCAACGCCATTACTTCATGATATCGATCTTGATTTTTATGCCCGAACACCACGACAGATTAATCTTGTTATAAATTGGGTAATCTTGTTGATATTGATTGTAACCATTTAATTCGAGGAGATCGTAAAGTATGAGAGCCATTGAATGCCGGGAGTTAATCAATCAGCTTGCGGCCTTATTGGCACATCTTTTCAAGTGACATTATAAAACTTCTTTTCGAGTTAAATGTCGGCAACTTATCACTAAAGAACAATAGTTTCAGCTTCAACGACTATATAAAGGATAACCCGTGCCTGCATGCAAGCCCGAAGGAGTTTATCACTGATGCTTACCTATGAAGACTCTATTTTACTGGCCATCAAAGAAACCAGAGTGGCAGAATTGACTTTCCCTGCCGAAATCCCTTACGCTCAAGAAGATATTTTCAGTTTTAAATTTTTCCGGATTACAGACTAAATCATCAGCAAATATTCTTGTGGGAGTGTGTTTTAAACAGCCTGCTATTTCTTGCATACACTTTTAAGTGGGTCGCAATTAATGTACAAATTCAATATTTTTATTTTTAATGGAGTAGTTAATGAAAGGCATTATTTTAGCGGGCGGTAGCGGAACCCGGCTTTACCCGATTACCAAAGGGGTCAGTAAACAGCTAACGCCGATTTACGACAAACCCATGATTTATTATCCGCTGTCAGCGTTAATGCTTTCGGGTATTACGGACATATTGATTATTTCTACGCCCAAAGATCTGCCCCGCTTTGAAGAGTTGTTGGGTGATGGTTCTGATATTGGCATGTCTTTTTCTTATAAGGTGCAACCATCGCCGGATGGTCTGGCTCAGGCTTTTATCCTGGGCGCAGATTTTATTGGTGACGATGATGTGTGTATGGTGCTGGGCGACAATATTTTTTACGGACATGGTTTGGTCGAGATGCTGGCTCATGCGGTTTTCAATGTGACCGAGCATAAAAAAGCAACCGTATTTGGTTATCATGTTAAAGACCCTGATCAGTATGGCGTTGCCGAGTTTGATGATAAGGGTAATGTATTAAGTATTGAAGAAAAACCGCTCAAGCCGAAAAGTAATTATGCAGTGGTGGGCTTGTATTTTTACCCGAACAGTGTGGTTGAGATTGCCAAAAACATTAAACCCTCACACCGTGGCGAGCTGGAAATTACTACCGTCAATCAAATGTACCTTGAACAAGGCAATTTAAAAGTTGAACTGATGGGACGCGGTTATGCCTGGCTGGATACCGGTACTCATGAATCCTTGCTGGAAGCGTCCAATTTTATTCAGACCATTGAAAAAAGACAGGGCTTAAAAGTGGCGTGTATTGAAGAAATTGCCTACGAAATGGGCTATATTTCTCAAGACCAATTAATCAAATTAGCCCAGCCGCTGTTAAAAAATCAATACGGCCAATATCTGCTACGTCGCGCAGGCGAAGGAACTGAAAGCGCATGATCTTTATAAGAACCGCTATCTCCGATGTTATTATCATTGAACCCCGTGTGTTTGGCGATGCACGCGGTTACTTTATTGAAACCTTTCGTCAAGATAAGCTGGATGAATTTCTGGGTTTTACGGTTAATTTCATTCAGGATAATGAATCAAAATCGAGTTACGGTGTATTAAGAGGCTTGCATTATCAACTGGCACCCGCCTCGCAAACCAAACTGGTGCGGGTAATTAAAGGCAAAGTGCTGGATGTGGCGGTAGATATTAGAACCGGCAGCCCGACTTTTGGGCAACATATCAGCGTCGAGTTGTCCGAACAAAACAAACGCCAAATGTTTGTGCCACGCGGTTTTGCCCACGGCTTTGTGGTACTGGAAGATGACACCATTTTTGCTTATAAAGTAGATAATTATTATTCACCCGAAAATGACCGGGGCTTGGCTTTTGATGATGCGTCTTTAGGCATTGACTGGCAGATAGAAAAAGAACAGTTGCAACTGTCTGCAAAAGATACCGTCCAGCCTACGCTGGATAAGGCTGAACTGTTTGTTAACGCGAGTAGCCTTTATGCCTAAATCCATAGTGGTTACCGGCGCACAGGGACAACTGGGCAGTGAGCTTCGTCAATTAAGTGACTTGCATTCCGATTTTACGTTTACTTTTATCAGTAGAAACGAGTTGGATTTAAGTGATTCGGCGGCCATACAAACCTGGTTTGTTGATAAAACCTTTGACGTTATTATTAACTGTGCGGCCTACACGGCTGTTGATAAAGCCCAAGCAGAACCCGACTTGGCAAGAGCCATTAACAGCACCGCTGTCGAAACGCTGGCGCGTATTGCCAAGGCAAAAAACAGCGCGTTGATTCATATCTCAACAGACTATGTGTTTAATGGCAAAAACTGCCAACCTTATAACGAAACAGACCTTACTGATCCGCAAGGCATTTACGGACAAACCAAGCTTGAAGGCGAGCAGGCGATGCTGGCCATTAATCCGGCAAAATCCGTTATCATCCGCACGTCTTGGGTGTATTCACAATTTGGCAATAACTTTGTCAAAACCATGCTGCGCTTGGGCAAAGAACGTGAAGAATTGGGTGTTATTTATGATCAGGTCGGCTCACCCACCTCGGCTCGGGATTTAGCACTCGCCATTCTGGCGATTATTCAACATCCCAAACTCGATACCTTAACCGCTACGGAAATTTATCATTTCAGTAATGAAGGCGTTTGCAGTTGGTATGATTTTGCCAAAGCCATTTTTGAGCTCTCGGCGCTGACGTGCCGGGTTAATCCGATAGAAACCAAAGACTATCCAACACCGGCAATCCGCCCGCATTACAGCTTGCTGAACAAGGCAAAAATCAAAAACACGTTTGACCTGACTATCCCTTACTGGAAAGACAGTTTAATTGACTGCCTGGAAAATTTAACCGGAAATAACTCATTATGAAATCCCTTTTAATCACCGGTTGCGCCGGTTTTATCGGCAAAAGCAGGCCGG
>SESG01004511.1_pt1 | contig 13914 bp, 9 predicted proteins | sample 3171421 | NCBI WGS metagenome assembly SESG01 (sample SAMN10866946, study PRJNA518727) | freshwater metagenome | biome: subpolar coniferous forest; feature: holomictic lake; material: water; isolation source: holomictic Lake 227, 6 m and 8 m depth | place: Canada: near Kenora, Ontario | collected... | reverse complement strand
TTTGATTACCTGGAGATATTGTGTTCCCCACTGCCTGTCGGGCTCCAGGTAGTTGCCTTCTGCCCATTCATTCCACGATTTGATGATCAGCAGGTTGTGATCCCGTTTGTTATCCAGTACGAAACGGATGGCCGACGCGAGGTGCCTCCTGAACAATTCCGGGGTGGAACGGTTGAATACTAACCCGTTTCTCCCCGACCTGGGTGTATTATCCCAGTTAGGCAGGATACAGGGAATGAAGTCCCTGTTTGAAAAATGGTCAAACCGGTAGTGCCGGGTGATGTCCTGATAGCCGATGACCATCGGGTAACGGCCCAGGATATGCCGTTTAAATGAATTTTTCAGCGACCGGAATAAATTTTCCTGGTAGGTATCAACGTAATGTCCGGGCATATAGACCGTCATTTCATTGAACCCATCCTTGCGGTAATCCCATTGGAGGTGGTTCACCCCGATAAAATAGATCCCGGCGAAACCGTTCTTTTCGGCAAGCCCGTTCCAAAGATCGGTAAATTCCCTGAGTTGCGGGAAGGTTGCAGGTTCATAGATAAAAAATACCGGTTTGTTGTCAAGCCTGATATACCTGGGGTCGTTGAATGCCTTGAGCAGGCTGTGGAAATGGGCAATATGGTCCTCTTTACCTGGGTAGGTTTGTTCAATCAGCGTCTTATCCTTAAGCCCGTGCCAGATGCCTGTCCATGATTGATTTGCCCATGCCAGGCAGAAAGGAAAATCGGGCTGGCCGCTTTCCAACACCTCATTAAAGGGACGTTCGAGCAGTTGTTTGCCGTTTCCGAACCAGTAATGCCAGTAAATAAAGCCACCCAGGCCTGCCTCCTTTGCCAGCATTGCCTGTGCCTGCCTGGTTTCGGGAACCCTGAGGTCATAATAGCCAAGGTCGGCGGGCAGGTTTGGCTGATGATGGCCGTAAAAAAAACGCTTTGCCCTGGTGGTATTGGTCCATTCGGTAAAACCCCTGCCCCACCATTCGTCGTTTTCGGGAATGGGATGGAATTGGGGAAGATAAAAGGCAAGGGTTCTGATAACCGGAGGATTGATTCCCATTTTTATTAATTCTGCTTGTAAAATTAATTAATCATTCCGGTCCTGCGGCTTTAAAAAGGTCCCAGCCGGCTGAACCAACACTGAATGCTCCTTCCTGAATCTGAACATACCGCGAAAATAATCAACCTTGGCCAGGAATTACTGTCGTGCCCGGTCTTTAATCCCCGATCCACTGCCCGATCCTTCTACATTTTTTGAACCAAGAACCAGGGGTTCAGCAAACTTTCCTTGTTATATTCCAATTCCATCCCTGTTTCGAGGTTAACCAGGCTATATCCGGCGGCCTTTGCAATGGCGTGTCCGGCAGCCGTATCCCATTCCATGGTCGGGGCAAAACGGGGATAAACATCAGCAGTGCCCTCGGCCACCATGCATATTTTCAGGGAGCTGCCCCGTGAAACTACCCTGACGGGGGCAAACTTGCGTTCAACCTCCTGGATAAACGCAGTCGTCTCCGCGCTCATGTGCGACCGGCTGGCAACAACAGTATAGCCAGGGTTCTCCCGCACCGGTAATGGCAGCCTGGACGAGACTGAAAAAAGCATTTCTGCATCCTGTACCAGCAAGGGTTTCCCCTGCAAAAGCAGCTTATAGGCCCCTACCGGCAATGTCCCGAAATACAACTCCCCGGTGACCGGCGTGAAAATAACGCCCAGCACCGGCTTTCCCTGTTTCACGAGGGCAATGTTGACCGTGAAATCGCCATTTCGTTTGAGGTATTCCTTTGTGCCGTCGAGCGGGTCAACAATCCAGCATTCCTGCCAGTTCCGGCGAACTTCCCAGGGTAACTGCAGGGATTCCTCGCTGATCACGGGAATCTGCGTTTTGGCAAGGTACCGCAGGATTATCTCCTGTGACCTTCTGTCGGCAAGTGTGAGTGGCGACAGATCTGATTTATAGGCAACATCCTGGTGATCTGAACCGTAAACGGCAAGTATTGCCTCCCCGGCTTCCAGCGCAGCCTGTATCACAAATGCCAGCAACTCCTTTTCTTCCATCTCTTGTTCTTTTTTTTCTGCGGTTGCTTCACGAACAGTCAATTACCTGAATATTCCCAGCCTCCTGACAATTTCTTCCCTTTGGTTCTCCAGGTAACCGTTCTTAAAATGGGTTCCATCGACAAAACAGCTGTCGGGATAGGAGACCATATGGTCAAAATACCCGGTAAACATATCATCAAAACCATTGTTATGGATACCTGCACGTAAGTGTTTGTAATTGTGTAACTGCCGACCAAGAGATTCCCTAACAGGGGAAGCAACAAAGATAAGTTCAACATGGTTCGTTTTCGAAAATTCCCTTAGTTTCTTTAAATAAAAGATTCCAAAATCTGTCAGCGTATCGTAATAAATTGGTTTTCCATCATCATAGTTGATATCGGAAAAGGGAAGGATTTTATAAAAATTGAAAAATGACAGCAAGGCAATGGGTCTTTGGGCAATCTTTTTTACAAGGAACCAATCCAGGTATGGAATATTGGCATAGGAGAAAAAAGATTTGATAAAATGGCCGTAGGTCATCTTCGACTCGAATTTATGGGTTATCCCTGTCGGAACCGTAACAATATAAATAACCTTTATATGCGGGTTGGCTTTTAAAGCCCTGTTGGCCATGATATAGCTCTTTGCCAGCAAACAGGGGGCCCCTGTTGCAAGCCAGTTTGAGCGTTTTCCCATCGGGAATAGCTGGCCTGCAACACTGCACCCCAATAAAAGGGTGTCTGATGATATTGGCTTTTCTGTTCCACCCTGCGACTGGTAAAGCCTGAAAACAGAAAGTCTTTGCGAAAAATAATTTGGAGAAGCGAGCACCAGTGTTCCTGCCAGTTCAAAAAGCAGGATCATACACAAAAGGTTCAGGGAAATAACCAGGATGAATTTCTTAACAGTCATATAACCACATTGATTTATTTAACGGCAGTTCCGGTTCAACCATTTTTACGTGCATTCTCTTTATCAGGTTTATTGTTTGGCAATGTTACCCTGGTGCATGAAAATTTCAGCGACCCCATCAACCGGATTCCCGAAATCAAATCTTTCCCAAACGATCCTGAAGTTAGCTACCATGATGTCGCGTCCTGAACAGTCAAACATGACCTGTTTTACAAGTCCTGCCTCCTGCAGACTGATGATAAAGGGATTGATCCAGATACCATCCGCAGCGTTTTCAGGAACAATCTTGTAATGCAGGATTCTGCCGTCGGAAAGTTTTAAAAAAATCCGGCATTCTTCATCCTTGTAAAGAAAACTTTTCAACCGCTGCAGAAAACTTTTTCCACATAAAAACTTGGCCCTCAGCAAACCATGCTGATTAAAAGGCACATCAAGCCACTGCCCCCAGGTTCCCTCATCTGTTCGGAAACTGGAAGCAGCTGCCCCAAGGTTGGTTAACCTCTTTTTAAGTACCAGGAATTTAGCATCAGCGTAATAAAAGGAATAGTTGCAAAGGATCCTCAGCAGGGTCTGTGGCTCATCATTAAGCAGGTACCTGTTGTCGATGCTGGCAAACTGACCATCGGTCCTGTTTCCGGGCCATTTCACCAGGTCCCAGATAAGGTAGGTAGGGGCTTGACCTGAACTAAAATGGGCGGCGTTTTTATTGTCCAGCCAGGGAGTATAGCTTGCGTAGCTCTGGATTACAACCCTGGGCTGCCAGTTAAGATCGTTGGCTGCAATCACTGAATAATCCCACGGGTACGAATCAACGGTTGCCCTGCCAATTGAATCGCGGATAGCCACTGGTAACACTGAGGATGCAATATTGTGCCTGGTTTGGATAACCGCCTTTGATTTCAGGATAGAAAAATCAGCCAGGAACCCAACCAGGTTATTGACCCTGAACAATTCTACCGGTTTAGGCCGGTATGCGGCGGCATTCCTCGAGTTGACAGTGACCAGGCAAACAACCACCATGCCCAGGATCAGGTTGCGGTATTGATGCTGATTTTCAAAAATGATGAAAATCATCAGGAAGATGGTGATCAAAATAATGAAACTCGATACGTGGAAGATATCTTCCCTCGACATCCCGTATTTCCAGGTAGCGAAAACGGTTAACAGGGTCAACAGGCCGAAATAGAATCCCTGCCGCGACCTGCTCATGAAGGGCAATGAAAAAACGACCACCAGGAAGGGAGATAAAAGCCACCAGTTATTTTCAGGATAGAGGGAGGCTGCAGCAGAGTTATCCATGGTAAGCTGGTATATCCCGGTTAAATAGGAAAAAAATCCAGCCAGGGTTCCATACATGATGAACCAGCCCAGGAGTATCAGGGCGGGAAGAATGACCAGGTCGCTGCAACTCTTCCTGTAATTTTTGTCCCTGAAAAAGTAAAAAGCTGCAAAAGAAAGGTACAGGGTAAGCGCGGTCACCACCAGGTACGATTTTATATAGAACCCAAAGGCGGTGAACAAAAAGGCGGTCAGTTTCAGGTAAAACCTTTCTTCAAGAAAATAGTTGCAATAGAGCAGCAAAATATTGGCAAGGATCAGGTTCTGGAAATTGGCGATCGCCGAGATGAGGTAGGCGACCGTAAACAGGGTCAACCACTGTTGCCCGTCTTTCCTGCCGGTTAATCCTGAAATGACAAAAACAAGGCAAGCCTTTAACAGGGAGGTGACAATCACGACCTGCACCACCGTCCCGGCCAGCGGATATACGAAGAAGGCCAGCGGTCCGTGGGGAAAGATGATCCCTTTGCCCAGGCTGAGCCCGGTCATGAACAGCGAATTAAACACCCATTTCAGGGAGTTGTCAATACCGGTTGAATAATTCCAGCTGTATTCAGGGAAGGTGCCGGCGATAATGAATATCGCCAGTAAAAACAGTTTCACCATATCAGCCTGTTGACGCCTGCCTTTGATCTCATCCGTTTCCCCGCTTCTTTTAAAGTCCCGGAAATATGGGAATAACGGAACATCCCCTTTGCCTGGCACTTTAATCTTCCTGCTGAACAGATTCTTTATCATGATAAAACTTTTCACAAATCATGCGATTATTTCCTAACGGCAAGGCTCTTCAGAACTGAAAATAGAGGAACTCCTTCTGCCCGCCTCCAAAGAATACAATGACCAACACAATCCCATAATAACAGGTCCAGCGCACGATCGTGGGAACCCGTTGCCCGAGTTGCAACGGGAATTCCCTGTTACGCTGGATAAATTCAACCAGGAAAGCAACCGCGGAGGCAACAACCAGTTCAACCCGTGGCAGCGGACCAGCAAGGTCAGTTTCCGACGAGGAAAAAATCCCTGCCAGGAAATCAAAGGCCTGGTGAATACCGGCCGATTTGAAGAAAACCCAGGCTGCCAGCACCACCAGCATGGTCAGCAAATATTCGGCCGCCCGGAGCAAAAATCCCGGGAACGGGTGCATCCTGCGCAGCAGCCTCTGTTTTGGTTTCCTTATGATATGATAAAAAATCAGCATCAACCCATGGATCATTCCCCAGAGAATAAAGGTATAATTTGCCCCATGCCATAACCCCGTCAGGGTCCAGGTGATGAGGATGGCCATGATGTAGATGAAAAGTTCGGTTTTGATAAAGAGAAACCTTGCCTGCCTGATCCTGCCGGAAATAAAGTAGGCCACGGGCAGGAAAATGTAATCCCTGAACCAGCTTATCAGGGAGATATTCCACCTGCGCCAGAATTCAGCAATATCGCCGGCAAAATAGGGAAAGGCAAAATTGCGCCTGATCCTGAATCCAAGCATCTTCCCGATACCGATCGCCATATCGGAATAGCCTGAAAAATCGGCATAGATCTGCACCGCAAAGAAGATCGCTCCCAGCAGGAGGCTGATGCCGGGCATTTGCCCGGCACTATTGAATACCTTCCCTGTAAAAACACCGCAGTTATTGGCTACCACCATCTTCATAAACAACCCCCAGACGAATTGCCGGATGCCGTCGACAGCCAGTTCAGCATCAAACACCCGGGCGCCGTTTACCTGCGGCAGCAATGCTACCGGTCGTTCGACCGGGCCGGCAAGGATGACAGGGAAAAAACTGAACGACAGCATGGCGGGGATTATCTTTTTTTCCGGCTCCAGCTTACGCCTGTATACATCCACAATATAGCTGATGCCCACAAAAATATAGAAGCTGATGCCTACTGGAAGGAGCAGGCCAAGGGTTGATGCCTGGACCGGGATACCAAGCGCCTTCATGGAGGAGACGAAGCCCTCCATAAAGAAATTGTAATATTTGAAGACAACCAGCGTTCCGGTATTGATCAGCAACCCAGCCACGAGGATCATCCTCCGGCGAGCGACAACGGACGAGGCCGCCATCCATAAACCTGCCAGCCAGTTGACCAGGGAAACAGCAATGAGCAGGAGCAGGAATTTCCAACTCCACCATCCATAAAAAAAATAGCCTGCAGCGAGCAGGAACAGGTTTTGCAGGATCAGGCTGTTCTTCAGGACAAGCCAGTAAAGCAGGAAGACGAAAGAAAAAAACAGGACAAATTCGGCGGAAGTGAATAACATCGGATGAATTTTCGCACCGCTGTTCCGGCGCCGTGAATGGATAGGTGAATCGTATTCAATTCAAACTTCTTCTTATCAAATAAATAATGACAATACACGGGTTCAGAAAAACAATCAAGTCGCCCCATTGCCTTAAGAAACCCTTATCTATCCTGGAAACCCTATTTTTTCGCAATAAACAGTGCTTTTAATCCACCCAGATAGCCGTATTTTTCCGACCAGTACATAACAACTTCAACATCCCTGAACCCTGTCTCCCTGATCTCTTCCAGCAATTGAAAACTAAAATTATGATAACACAGGCTTCCATTCTCGCTGAGCGGATTCCCGTGGTATTCCGGTGGTTCCAGGTGAACTGTCTGCTGATCGTCATTGATATAGGCCCGTAAGGTATTATATTGCTGGTAAGGATAAAACGGTATACAAAAATAGAAAATCCCGCTTTCTTTCAGGCACCTGAATATCTCCCTGATTGCCTGCCTGTAGTCCGGGATATGTTCCAGACAATCGAAACTGAGAATATAGTGAAAACTCTTGTCCCTGAAGGTCAGCCTTGTGAGGTCCTCATTCCGGATATTTTTGGCATTAAAACCCGGGTTGGTCGCAGTACTGTCCAGAAATTCGCTTCCTGTGAGGTTTGGATAATGTTTCAGTAACTCCTTATACAGGGGAGTTACCTGTTCGGTGATATAAATAAGGGAGTTGCGATGTGGTCTAACCTTGGCCACGAAAAAATGATAAATCGCCCTTGTGCGGCCACTCATGCCACAATCCGGGCAGACCATGCGCTCCCTCCAGTTGGGGACCCTGATATTCCTGTCAAAAAATGAATATTGAAGATCAACGTGGAAATCAACATTATGCCCGCAAATAATACAAAAACCCTCAATGTTTGTTTGTCCTTCGAATTGGCCCAACGGAAACTCTTTATCAGATATTTTCTGAATCAGTTCTTTTTCCGTCTCCAGTAAATTCAGGTATTCCGGGTAACTTCTCAGGTAAAAAACAACCATCTCCTCAGAAAATCCTGTTTGCATGTCACCAGAGGCATCCGTATAAGAGTATTGGTGGCCAGGTCGGAAAATGAAATTCAAAGCAGCCCTCCCCCATCTCTTGCATCTTTGGGACAATTTTTCAACCACCATGTGTAATTAATTATTATGTGGATAAGATCTTTTCATACAGGCATGTTTTGGCATTGATAGCTTCAATCCTGGTTGTTTCGACCTGGATTGGGTTAAGATTCACTTTCCGTTTTCCCGCCCGTGCCGTTTTCTGCTTCTTCCGCCTTCATAGAATTTCCCTTACAGTTCGTGGTTAAGATGACTATTTACTCCGGGACTTCCCCAATAAGAACCTGGTCCATGAATGAATACAATTTACCCCTGCAATTTAAGGACATATCCTGACAGTTGAATCAACAGCCAGAAAGACCTTTGAATAACTGACATACTTCTTCCATTTAAGATGCCTGAAAGGCTTCCCGAAACTGGCCCCTGGCAATGGCTGGTTCAAAACAATGGAAGTAACGCAACCATCAGACCAGGCAAGGCTTAGGAAAGGATTTGTCCACATCCAATGGCAGGGGTTATTTAAAAGGGTAGTTTTTTCCACAGAAACAAAACCAGAATGGTTGTTGAGTACACTGACAAACTCCTTTTTATAATTCCGCCAATCAACCGAATAACGAATGTTTCCTGCAACCATCAATACAATAAATGCGGAAATAATCAGGAGCGGAATGCGCCTGAACCTGAAACCCCTGTAATGGAAAAACAGGGATGTAATCAGGAAGAGAGGAAGGATAAAAGTTGAAACCGTCCTCGATGCAAAGGATATATAGGCTGAAATACCGGGTCCTGAGTTGAATAGCGTCCAGAGGTAAAACAGGAGGGGGAACAATGATACTGCATAAAGCCATGATTTCCGGTAAGCGGAGCCGAAGACAAACAACACCATAAATAATACCGAGATGCATAATGGTTTATTTTGAAAAATCAAGGGCAGGCCATCAAGGAATGCGGACTTGTTTGCATCACTGAAAGGATAGATGGTTGTATACAATCCGATGGCGAAGATCATGGCAGCAAAAAGGAGGAGAATATACAGTTCAAAATTTGAGCGCCCTGATTTCCTGAAGAAGTACTGGTAAACAAGCAAGCCTGCGAAGACCAGTGAGGAGGCCATGGCGGTTTGGTATATCCGGCTGTAAACAACCATGAGAAGGATCAAGATCACCCTTTCGGCCTGGTTCAGCCTGGTCCTGACAAGGAAAAAAAGGATGGGCCATGCAAGCAGCATCACCACCGGATATTCTCCCGAAAGGTGATAATCTGTGGTAAAATTCAGCGCCACCATGGAAATTAAGGGCCAGATCAGCAGGGTCTTGTCATTCTTGCGGAGCGCCAGATCACAAAGAAGGAAGGATATCAGGTAAACAGAATAGATGCCCAGTGCAAAAAGCCGGTTCAGTACCGTAACATCCTTTACGCCTAGCTGAAGGGCCAGTACTACAGGCCACTGAGTGAGATAGAGAGAATATTGCCGTGCCCAATCATGATGGACAAATGTCCCCTTCTGGAGAATCAGGAAGAAATAATATACGCCATCCGCTGAAAAATGTTTGTCTATCAGGAAGGAGTTTACCAGTGCAACCGAAATCAGCAGGAACAGGAACCAGTACAGGTGTGATTTAGTTGTTGCCGGTAATTTCATGTTGGAATGCATTGGCAATTGGTTCATGGAACAAGGGCATCAGCGACCATACTGACAAAAACCGTCCGCACCCGGTCGTACCGTTGCATCAAAAGTGATAATTCGCGTAAACCGAAAGTTTCCACAAAGATAACAGGTTCAAATATCAGAATTATTTGTTAATTGTACGATTGATTTTATTTAAACAAATCATAAAATTTTCATAATAATGCTGTTCATAATGAAAAGGCGCTAAACCCCACTCATGACTATTATCGGCAATAAAACCCTTCTTAGTCATGTCAATCAAATGAACTCGGGGGAATATTTTTTCGAAGTGCTGATAATATTTCCCAAGCAGTTTGTTATGTTGTCGGATGGAAGGCAGGTAGGTAAATTTATTCACTTTCCCTGAATCCAGGTATTTCTCAGCCCAAAAAGCCTTATGCAGAATGATACGATTTTCAGGAAAGTAAGGTTTAATTCTTTCGGCAAAGGACAAACAATTTTCCTTCCAAAGCGAAGTTACTTCGTCGGACAATCGTTGTAATGATGTTGCTGCGTTCATTTTTGCAGCCAGCATATCCTGAAAAGTCAATTTCAGGAACTCATTTGACTTTGTAATATAAGTGGTTCCTGATTTCAACATGTCAAATCTTTCGTCAATAAAATCCAATAACAAAACTGCGTCAGTTAAATCAGTTGTATTAAGATACCGATAAAACCCTTTATTTATATCCTCGTAAAGAAAACGTGTTTCAAAAGGACCCAGCCCTTGTATGTCGGACAGTTCAATATTTAAAGATGCGCTGTGTTGGCTTATAAGGGAGGTTCTGCAAAAAAGCCGTTTCATGATTAATTCTTCTTTTTCTGAAAAATTAACATTTTTATGAAATGCATCGCTTGAGATACAACTTCCCAGAATTATTATCTTCATAACCCGATATTACGCATTAACTGACAGTTCTTAATCAGAAAACAAGGAGGAAAGTTCTGCATATACCTGATGGTTATAGCCGTTCGCAAACCGAACCGCGTGCTCGACAACAGAACTGAAACATCCTGGTTCCTCCAGCAATCTGTCAAGTTGATAATTGAACTGCCCAGGGGTGTCGGCCAGGAGGAAAGCCGACCCGGCGCCTGCCTCAAGTCCCTCAGCACCTACAGTGGTTGAAATGACGGCCTTCCCGTAACCAAGCGCCTCGATCATTTTGATTTTCAAGCCGGTCCCAATGGTCAGCGGGTTGCATACAATATCGGAAGTGTTGTAGGCATCCGCAAGGTCTGCCACCTCCCCCAGACTTATCACTCCCTCTGTTTCTTCAATAACCTGGCAAATCCTCCCTGCAAGCAGCAACTGCAATCCCCTGTGTTTCTCTCGCAGCACAGGGAGAAACCCGGTAATAAAATCACTGATGGCATGGAAGTTACTTGGGTTGCTGGACCCAACAAAGAGTATTTTCTCAAAGGGTCGCACCTTTATCGGCGGTGCCGTTACAGTAACACTATGGCCCACCGTAATGACTTTTTTACGGGTAAGTTTCCTGTAAAAAGAGGCCTCCCGGTCCTGGATCGCCATTACAATGTCAGCACGGTCTATCCCCTTTTTTTCTTCCCTGCGGGGCGTGGAATACCAAACCGCAGGTTTCCCTGCCCGCAGGAAATGCTTATGCCGGTCGGTCATGACATCATGGGTATCAACCACCCTGAGTACCTCGCTGCCGAAGTTGAGAAAGGCCCGGGTGTTGAAAATATACTCCACGATCACCGCGGTAAAGGAAAACTCCCGGTGAAGTTCCCTGATCTTTTCATCCAGCAGTTCATTATAATGATCATCTACGTGGGAATAATAGCGATAACCGGGACTGAGTCGCATCATAAACCGGTTGAAGGGAACCTTCACCGGCGCCTTGTACGGTACATAATGAAACCGTTCTCCCCAGAAATCCTCCATGGCTTTGATATCGGATTCCTCCTGGTCGGAGTAAAGAAAGTGCACCTGATGCCCCAAACCTATCAGGTACTTCAGATATACCAGGATCCGGCTTCGGTTCCCGGCATTTGTCGGGTGGGTGGGAGTTGGTGAAATGATAAGAATTCTCTGCGCCATATTGAACCTGACCTCTTTTTTTTATACGTTGCAACTGTTCCTCACCTCCCTGATAGCCTCCAGGTATGACCGGCCCCAACGCTGGTCGGGCTCAAGGTAATTCCCCTCGGCCCACTCATTCCATGATTTGATAAAGATGATCTTTTCTCCCTGCTGATGATTCATCACATAATCCAAACAGTCCCTGAAATGCTGTTTAAACAGTTCCGGCGAAGATCCCTGGAATACCCAGCCTGAATATTTCGAACGGGGGGTGTTGTCCCAGTTTGGAATGATGGTTGGAATAAAATCTTTTCCCCTGAATTGGGAAAAATCATAGGTGTCGATCAGTTCCGGATAGGAAAAGATATTTGGTTTTTTCCCTGCCAGCAACCTGGTCAATCGGTTCCCCCGGTTGTTTTTCCGGCGCTCCTGATGAACAAATACGTAATGGCTGGGCTGGTGTATTGTTTTTGCATCGAACCCGTCTTTCAGATGATCCCATCCCATGTAATGAATCCCGACAAAATAAATACCGTTAAAACCGTTTTTCACGGCAAGTTCATTCCACAGGGCCGTGAACCGTTTCGTTTCGGGAATTCCATCCGGGATATATACCACGAAAAGGGGCTTGTTGTCTATTTTGATATACCTCTCATCCTGGAAGGCAGGCAGGAGATGGTAGAAATGTCTCCGCTGATCATCCTCGCCCGGGTATTCCTGCGTTATCAGCACATGATCTTTCAGTCCGTGCCAGATCCCTGTCCAGGTCTGGTTCGCCCAGGCCAGGCAGAAGGGAATAGCGGGCTTGCCGCTATGTAATACCTCATCGAATGGTCTTTCCAACAGTCGTTTCCCGTTGCCGAACCAGTAATGCCAGTAACAGAAACCGTCAACCCCGTGATCCAGCGCCAGCTGCGACTGCATCTCCCTTACTTCCGGCACCCTGAGATCGTAAAAACCCAGGTCGGCAGGCAGGTTGGGCTGATGGTGGCCCCTGAACAACGGCCGTGCCTGCGTCACATTGGACCATTCCGTAAACCCCTTTCCCCACCAAAGGTCATTCTCAGGAATCGGGTGGTATTGGGGCAGGTAAAAAGAGAGCACCCTTACTTCAGAAGCCATGGCCTGCATTCACGAGGTTTTTATTATCATCGTCTTTCACTTCTTTCATCGGCTTGATGGGTTACGGTTCATGATTAAAATCAATATCCTTTCGAAAAATCTCAAATGCGGCCTCCCGGGAAAACCAGGTTTTGACGTAACTGCACGATGCCGCCGAACGTTCGGTCAACCGGTCTTCATCCCCGTACAGACCGATAATCGCCTGGGCGAAATGTTCCGCATCATCCTGAATCTCCAGCGTGTTTTCGGCATCGGTAAGTCCTTCGGCACCAACCGTGGTGGTCACCACCGGCAGCCCGTAATACATGGCCTCGACAATCTTGCCCTTGACCCCGGCACCGTAACGCAAAGGGGCAACCACCATCCTGCTGTGGAGATAGATCTGCTCAAGCGCCTCATTGGAAAGGAACCCCAGCATATTGACATTTTTATTTGCCATCTTCAGAAACTCCTCCGGCGGGTCGGAGCCGACAATATTAAACTGAATAGCCGGGAAGGCCGCGGTTATCAAAGGCCACACCTCAGCAAGGAACCATAATACCGCATCCACGTTCGGCTGGTGTAAAAATCCTCCGACAAAAAGGAGGTCATTCCTGGTCCCGAATGAATAACCTCCCGTATAAAACTCCCTGAAAATATAGGGAATAGCCCGCGCAGGTTTTGTAATCCCAAACTCAGCCCTGAGGATATCTATCTCTACGGATGACAGGTAGTAAATAACATCGGCGGTTTCAAAAATCCTGGATTCCGTTTTTTTGAACTCACGCGCACTCTGAAGCAAATCCTCCGTTTTCTCTATTTCATACTGACGGAGTTTCCTCAGGTAATGGAGATCATGCCCGTAATAAAGAATCTTTGCTTTTGTCAACTTCCTGATAAGATCAATATATTTTATCGCGATGTTCGGCCTGCTTAAAAACGCATACGACAGGTTCGCCTGGTTCGACCTGATCCAACCCTCGAAATTCTCCTCGTAATATTTGCCATGAAGCACCTCCACCGACTTTTGTTCAAGTGCCTCACGGTATCTTTTTTCAGGATAGAAAAAATCACTGAGGTATTTTAACACGATCCCTTTCTGAACAAATAGGTCAATAAAACCACACATGGATTTAGAACCGGCATCCTTGTCGAAAAATGGCACATTGTATTCGATCATGAGCATATACGGCTTGCCCTGGCCCCTTTCCCTCGCACGAAAAACATGTTCTGGACGATCTGAAAGATGCCCCTCTGACAATTCATCCCGCCAACGCTGAACAAAAACCTGCTGATCGTTGCCGGTCGCCTTTTCCTCCTCCCTGGAACCCACCGTAACTTCTGCCAGAGGCTGGTATACAACCTTTTTACCCGACTTCCTGATGAACATCGCAAGGTCGTGAAGGCGACAGGAACCGGAGGAATAACCGGCATCGGCGACCTTGACCCATTCCAGGAAATCCCCTGATTTT
>SESG01027000.1_pt1 | contig 13921 bp, 12 predicted proteins | sample 3171421 | NCBI WGS metagenome assembly SESG01 (sample SAMN10866946, study PRJNA518727) | freshwater metagenome | biome: subpolar coniferous forest; feature: holomictic lake; material: water; isolation source: holomictic Lake 227, 6 m and 8 m depth | place: Canada: near Kenora, Ontario | collected... | reverse complement strand
CGGCGTGCACGACGTCACCCGCCTCGCCCTGACCGGCTTCGCATTCCAGGGCCACCGGCTGGAGCTGGTGAGCGCCCTCAACGCCGCCGATGCGCGGGCGGTGTTGGAGGCGCGCGACGACATCGCCGTCATCCTCCTCGACGTGGTGATGGAGTCCGAAACCGCCGGTCTCGATCTCGTCCGCGCCATCCGCCGGGAACTGGGCAATGTGGACGTGCGCATCATCTTGCGCACCGGACAGCCGGGTCAGGCGCCTGAGGAGCGGGTGATCGTCGATTACGACATCAACGACTATAAGGCCAAGGCCGAACTCACCCGCTCGCACTTGCTGACCAGCGTCATCGGCGCGCTCCGATCCTGGCGGGACATCCAGGACCTTCACCGCTACCGCCGGCAGGCTTACGCCGTAGCCGGACGGCAGGCGGCGCTGACAGAAGCGGTGCTGGGACTGGTGGAGGCCCCGGCGGCGGTGCTCGACCCCGAAGGGCTGATCATGGCCGTCAACGCCGCCTTCGCCGCCCGTGCCGGCCGTCCCGCCGAGGAACTGGGGGGACTCGACCTCGGGGTGGTCGGCCTGGAGGATCTGGCGGAGCGGCTTTCGGCGGCCGGGCGAGGAGAGCTGGGCGCCGTCGCGCCCGACGATTCCCGTCTGAAACCGGTGCGCTCGCCCGACGGTGACCTTGAAGCCTGGCTGCTGCGGCTCTGACTCCTTCCGGGGCTTCCCCCATGATCCAGTTTTCCAAACAAGAGCTGATGACCCGGGTTCTCCTGGTGGAGAACATCTCCCACATGGCCAAGATCATGCGCGAGATGGTGATGTCGCTGGGATTCCGGGATTTTCACCGGGTGACCAACGTCGTCCACGCCTACCAGTACGTGATTCAGCGCCGCCCCGGCCTGATCATCGGCGAGGTCAACATCATCCCCACCGGCTGCGCCCGCTTCTGCAAGACATTGCGCATCGCCGCCGACAGCCCCGACCGCAAGGTGCCGGTGATCCTCACCCTCAACGAAGCGACGGCGTCCGCTGTCTCAGGTGCGCGGGACTCTGGAGCCAACTTCGTGTTGGGCAAACCGCTGTCAGTCAACGGACTGGCCACCAAGATCGCCTCGGTGCTGCGCACGCCCCAACCCTTCGTCACCGCCAGCACCTACACCGGACCGGAGCGGCGGCGGCGCGAAGTGCCCATCAGCGGCGATGAGCGGCGGTTAGAGGAGATCCGCGCCGCCCAGTACCGCCACCTCGCCCACATGGTGTTGGACATCGACGCAGCCATCCTTTCGGGCAAGGCACCGGTGCCCCAGGACATCGTGCTGGAGGACAATGACCGCCAGCTCCGCCCCGGACCCGCAACGCGGCCCGGTCGCCGCATCATGGTTACTCAGCTCGAAGAGGGGATGGAACTGGCGCAGTCCGTGAAAGGCTCCGACGGCGCCACCCTGGTTCCGCTGGGAGTCGTGTTGCGCAACGACCTTATCGCCGGGCTCTGCCGGCTGGTGGAACAGGGACGGATTCCGCCGCTGGTCAGCGTCGCGGCGTAGTTCATGCTCGGTCGAATCTTACTGGTCGATGTGGGCCGGGCTTCGGGCATGGGGGGCTGGTGCACACCGGTGCTGACAGCCATGAGCTGCCCCTTCTGGGTCTTGTGCCAGAGGAGTACGAAGAAAGATCGTCAGTGGCAAGAGGCTTGCCTGGGGGCGGACTTGTAGCCGCCGAACGGTTATGGTCGGCATTGGTGTAGCCTTCCGGCTGGGGAATAAGGGAAAGATTCGCTACACCAACACCGCCCTGCCACCGGCTCTTCACTTCGTAGGCGCCTTGACCTTCATGCCGGGCCGCGCTCAGGTTCGTGTTGCCCCAACACCTGGGATGTGACCTATGGTCGACGGCGAACCTGACCAGGCCGAAGAAGAAAACGAGCCCGAACACGTCGACGGGGGCCCCGGCTCGACCATGTCAACCCTGCGGTCCTCGCTCGGCTGCGCCAGGGGGCGGGGCTGGACGTGCTGACTCCAGGCGAGCTGGAGAGCAGGGAGCGGCTTAGCGCCAAGCCGAAAACCGCCCGCCAGATCGAAGGACGCTATGAAGCGCCGGAATGCCGCGGCTATCAAGAAGGCGACGGGCGGCTACAAACCGGGACTGAAGCCGCCGCCCTACAGCGGGCCGCCGGTCAGGATGGGTTCGACGCTGAGTGGACGACGTGGCCGGTCGGCAACGGGTGACGGTGTTTCCAGCCAAAAGGCTCAAGTCGACCGCGCGGAATCCGAAGACCTTCGAGTTACCGTCATCGCCCGGCACCGGTCGGAATGGCTCGCGGTCGCGGTTCTCAGGGACGAATCCGCAGATCGTCGCCATGCTGATCTTGGCGACGCGACGTCGAAGGCGAAGTTCGCGAAGATCACGGCCGAGGTGGTCAAGCTGCAGCAAGAAGGCGAAAGGAAAGCTTGGGGACTTGACGACATGGGAGATTTCGATCCGTCGAAGATGACCGACGATCAACTCGAAGCGATCGTGCGGGGACGAACCTAACCGCTCGTGGCCGGTAAGGCTCTAAGCCGCGCCCGGCGCTGCCCAACACGAAGGCGTCGCCACCATCCCAAGGGGTGTAGATGGTCTCTTCGGCATCGGACTCGCTGATCTTGATATTGCCGCTACGGCCAAATTCCCGTAGTAGCTGAACCGAACAGCAAACGATGGCGCCTCTGCCAATGGGCTCAGCCTGGAGATATGGAGAGCGCCCTGTTAACCGTTTTATCGAGGCGGGAGAATAAATCGGAAAGCAGGGCGCCGATCTTTGATGTTTCCTCAGTAACCGAATGAGTCATTCGTAATGCAATATCAGATTGTCCGGATGCAACTACAATTGCATTGTTTACTTCATCGGTCCCAGCTGCTACGCTGTGTGCGGCTAAGTCGATATGTGCGGTTGCGGTAGACTGAATATCCATTGCTGCTGCGACATCCATTGTCATGCTATCTACATTATTTATTGTCAAGTTTATGGATGTAACGGCTCCTGCTGCCTCTGTTGACTTCTGACGAATTGTTGCAACATGGGTAGCAATTTCATCTGTTGCTTCGGCAGACTGCTGAGCTAATTTCTTTACTTCTGATGCCACAACCGCAAAGCCCCGACCTGCGGGGCCTGCTCTCGCCGCTTCAATAGTTGCATTGAGAGCAAGTAAGTTCGTTTGATTGGCTATCCCATTAATAAGCTTAACAACATTCCCAATTTTCCCGGCAGCTTCACTCAGGCTATGTATGATGGTTTCAGTCCGTCGGGACTGTTCGACGGCTGATGCAACCGCGCTCCGCACACCGACAATATTCCGGTGAATTTCAGAAATTGATGCAGCCAACTGTTTAGCAGAGTCAGCAACGGCATTAACTTCTTTTGACGTGTGACTTGATGCGGCAAAAGCAGTCTTATTCTCCTTCTGCATTAGCTCAAGCGCCGATTCTAACTGTTTCAAAGATATTTGTAACATCTCCATTTTATTATTACCAGTTGCCATTGTAGCCGTGGCTTCTTCGGCAAGCTGAGATGAGAGGGCTGTTAACTGCCGGGCGATCGCGTCACTTTGTCCGAGTGATCGCTCGAGCATCTGAGCCTTAAGTAAAGAGGTCGTGCAAAATCGAGCTATCCGAGCAAGAGGCGTAACTTTTTCGAGAGGACCGGAAATCCCAATATTGATAACACGGACTCCATCGAAGTCTATTGCTAAATTCAGCCCTTCTCGCATTCCATTTGACTTATCCGCCTCTGTTTTTGTCACTGCATACTCATCCATTTCTCCAGACATTATCCGTGCAGCTATTGCGTGAATAGTACCAATCCGTTCCCTGGCACTTGCTGCTACAATGCGCCCGCCCTTACCTACAAAAATACAGGCATATCCGAGCTCCTTCTGAAACATATCGCAAAGTGATTGACCAAACTCTGCATCAAACTCGACATTCTGATGGTGGTTTATCATTTTGGATTCCTTTTGAGAGGAAGGCCATTTGCAGGTATCCGGTATAATTGTTTGCAAGGTTTGTGGATACCCCTTTGGTCTAAGGAAAGGGTATTTACGGTGGCGCCGACACTACCAAGTCTCGACGGCTTAAGCGTCTCAACGAAACGGCTAAACGTTCGTCTGCTTGTTGAATTTCTCCAAGTGTCTGCTGTGTAAACACTATATGCTCCTCAGCCGCTTGGCGAGCAGCTGTGGCGTTCCCAGCAATAATCGCTTCGCCGATCTTCATGTGCTGCTGTAGGAGAAGATCGCGTACGCCGGACCGCGCATAAAGTTGTTCTCGATTGTAAAATACATCACGACGAAGAAGATCAGAGAATGCCCGCATCAGGTGCAATATTACAACGTTGTGAGCGGCTTCATACGTTGCGAAGTGCAGATCGGCATCGGCTTCAGCCTCTTCATGGGAATCGACAAGACTGTGGGTCTGCTCCATTCGGTTAAGAATGTCCCGGAGTGTCGCGCGGTCAAGATCTGTTGCGCGTGTGGCCGCCATTTCCGCGGTGGCCCCCTCGACAATGCCTCTAAACTCCATATAGTCGAAAAGGGCCTGTGAATTGCTCTGCAGGAGGACTTCCAAGGGCTGAGTCAGTGGTAGCAGGAACTCGGAAATTCTTGATCCCTGGCGGTCAGTCACGATCAGGCCTTGCCGTTCCAACGAGGCGAGCGCATCGCGGAGGGAAGGGCGAGAGACGTCAAGCTTCTGTGCCAGTTCGCGCTCTGGCAGAAGTCGCTCCCCGGGTCGGAGCCCGCCCTCAAAGATCAGGCGTTCCAGATGGTTCGCAATTGCGTCAGCGACGCGTGTGCCCTTGATGAGTCCGCCCATAACTCTCTCACCCTTTCATCCAGGGTTGATAGCCATATCTCAAAAGCCGACTTTAGCGGCCTCCCTGCGATTCTGCCATCCTCGAGCCTCAAGCGTTAACGTTAAAATTCGGGGTTGACCAGAGCATTTATGTGGTCCTATAATTTGACCAATTAAAAATGAGCATGGCACGGTTAAGCCACTGCGTCTTAATGGGTGGAAACGCGGAGCGCTCGTTACTGGAGATATCCGGTAGCTTGATGTTTTCGCTTACCTCAGAAAGTCAGTAATCGCTTGCGGCATCGAAGGCCGAGCATGCGATGTTGATTGGTTTCGTGCCTTTTGGGCCGGAGGAGGGCGTGTGAAAACGACTCGTTGCATCCCTGAGAAACCTGATTCTGTTTATTTCTTCGCCACCTGTCTGGTTGATCTGTTTTACCCCGCAGCCGGGCTGGCTGGCATGGAGCTGCTTCGGCGCCAAGGCATTCGGGTGATCTTTCCGCCCGGCCAGACCTGCTGCGGCCAACCGGCACGCAACAACGGCCATTTCGAAGATGCACGCGCCGTTGCCCGCCAACAGTTGAAGTGCTTTCCCAAGGCGATTCCGGTTGTGGTGCCCTCGGGCAGTTGCGCCGGCATGATGCACGAGCATTATCCCGAACTATTTGATGGGCAGCCTGATCAGGCCGAGGCCGAGGCATTCGCCGCCCGCGTTTACGAACTGACTTGGTTCCTGGCCCATGTTTGCAAACTGTCGCTGGCCGACCGTGGCCCGCCGGTGCGTGTGGCCTTCCACGGCTCCTGCCACAGCCAGCGTGAGATGGGGGTGCGCGATGAGCCCGGTTATCTGTTGCGCTCCCTTGGCAACGTTACACTGGCTGAGCTTCAAAGGCCGGGCGAGTGCTGCGGCTTCGGCGGCACTTTCTCGGTGCACCAGCCTGAGATTTCCGGGGCGATGGTCAAGGACAAGTTGGCCGACATCGCGGCCAGCGGAGCCAGCGAGGTTCTGTCTGGGGACTGCGGCTGCTTGATGAATATCGGTGGTGCTCTGGGCAAGAGTGGGTCGCCGCTGCGTGCCCGCCATATCGCCGAGTTCCTGCTGGAGCGCAGCCATGACTGCTGATGTTCGTCGGTGCGATTTCGCCGTCAAGGCCCGTAACGCGCTCCAGGACCCCAAGCTGCGCGCCAATTTCCGCCGCGCGATGGACGGTCTGATGGCAAAGCGTGCCACCCAGTTTACCGATCCCGAGGAATGGCGCGCCCTTCGCGCCCGCGGTGCCGAGGCGCGCGTCCGGGCGCTGGCAAAGTTGCCAGAGCTTCTGGAACGACTCGAGTCGCGCTGTACTGCGAACGGCATTACCGTGCACTGGGCCGAGACCACCGCCGAGGCCAACACCATTGTACTCAGCATCCTGCAGGAGGCCGGGGCGAGGCGGGTGATCAAAGGCAAGTCGATGGTTAGCGAAGAGATGCACCTCAACGCCAACCTCGCCGCCCACGGTATCATCGCCGTCGAGTCCGATCTCGGGGAATACATCATCCAATTGGCTGGTGAGGCGCCGTCCCATATCGTCATGCCCTGCATCCACAAGAACAGGAGCGAAATCGCTGCACTGTTCGCTTGGAAAATTCCTGGTCAGCCCTATACGGAGAATGTCGACGACCTCACCGCGGCCGCCCGGCGTGTCTTACGCGGCGAGTTCGCCGGGGCCGATGCCGGCATCTCCGGAGTCAATTTCGCGGTCGCTGAAACTGGCACGCTGGTGCTGATTGAGAACGAGGGCAATGGCCGGCTCTCAACCACCCTGCCGCCGCTGCACATCGCGGTAACCGGCATCGAGAAGGTGCTGGAAAAGCTTGAGGACGTGCCGCCGCTACTCTCTTTGCTGCCGCGCTCGGCCACGGGCCAGCCGATTACCACCTACGTCAACATGATCTCTGCACCGCGTCGGCCGCAGGAGAAGGACGGGCCGCAGGCTGTCCACCTGGTGCTGCTCGACAACGGCCGCTCGCGGGTCTACGCCGACCCCGAGTTGCGTGACACCTTGCGCTGCATCCGTTGCGCCGCCTGCATGAACCATTGCCCAGTCTACACCAGGGTCGGCGGTCACAGCTATAGCTTCACCTATCCCGGGCCGATCGGCAAAATCCTGACCCCGCAAATCGAAGGGCTGGACTGCGCTGGCGACCAGCCTCACGCCTCCAGCCTGTGTGGGGCCTGCGCCGAGGTCTGCCCGGTGGAAATCCCGATCCCCAAGCTGCTGGTCCGGCTCCGCGCCGAGGCGGTGGAACCTCTGTCGGGTGCGGTTAGGGGCGGCGGCAGCGCCCGCTCGCTGATCGAAAGCTGGGGTTGGCGCGGCTCGACCCTGGTCTTCACCTCGCCACTGCTCTACGGCGTCGTCGCTCGGCTCGGTGGCTGGTTCGGCAATCTGATGCCGGGCTGGCTGCCGATAATCAACCGTTGGACCAGCGTCCGCACCAAGCCGCACTTCGCGCCGAAAAGCTTGCATCGGTTGGCCCGGGAGAAGGGATATGACCATGAATGACGCTGCCGGCACCCGTGCGCGCATACTCGGCCGGCTCACGGCGGCGCCCCGGCGCTCCCTGCCGGCCGAGCCACCGCCGGGAACGCCGGTGTGGGCGCCGCCCCGTCACGGCGCTGCCCGCTTCACCCGCTTCCGTGCCATGCTTGAAGCGGCGCGCGCCGAAGTTCACGAGGTTACCGTTGACGACTGGCCGCAAACGCTCAGGTCCCTGCTGATCGGCAAGGGGGTAAGCCGGCTGCTCTATGCTCCGGACACGGCCATCGGCCGCCGGTTGGCCGCGCTGCCGGGCGCCGCCGAACCTCCGACGCTCATCCCCTACGACCGGCCGGTCGAGGAACTGAAGCCGGTGCTGGTAAATGGCGTTGATGCGGCCTTGACCACCGCCCGTTGCGGCATCGCCGACACCGGCTCGCTGGTGCTGTGGCCGACACCCGAAGAGCCGAGATTGATGAGCCTGCTGCCGCCGCTGCACGCCGTGCTGATCGAGGAGACGGCGCTGACCGACAGCCTCTCGGATACCATCGCTGCCCAGGGCTGGGCCGGCGCCATGCCGGCCAACCTGCTGATGGTCTCCGGCCCTTCGAAGACCGCAGACATCGAGCAGACCCTGGCTTACGGCGTCCATGGCCCCAGGGAACTGATCGTTCTGGTGATCCGCTCATGACCACCCCCAACAAGGCGATCCCGATGCCCGATTACGCTGCTGTGATCCGCGATCTTGCCCGGGTACTGCCGGCTGACCGGGTCTTCACCGATCCCTTGCGCCGTCTCGCCTACGGCACCGACGCCAGCTTCTACCGGCTGGTGCCCCAAGCGGTGGTCGAGGCTGCCGACGAAGCCGAACTCGGCCGGGTACTGGCAGTCTGCCGCCGCCACCGCGCGCCGGTGACGTTTCGGGCTGCCGGCACCTCGCTCTCGGGACAGGCGGTCAGCGACTCCGTGCTGATCACTTTGGGCCGGGGCTGGACTCGGAGCACTGTCGAAGCCGGAGGCGCACGCATCCGCCTGCAGCCCGGGGTGATCGGCGCCGAGGCCAACCGTCGGCTTGCCGCGTTCGCGCGCAAGATCGGCCCGGACCCGGCCTCGATCGATAGCTGTAAGATCGGCGGCATCGCCGCCAATAATGCCAGCGGCATGTGCTGCGGCACCAGCGACAATTCCTATCAGACCCTGGAGTCGATGCGCCTGATCCTGGCCGACGGCGCTCTGGTCGATACCGGTGACCCAGCCAGTGTTGTCGCTTTTCGCGCCTCTCATGCCGGGCTGCTTGCTGGCCTTGGGGAATTGGGGAAGCGGGTACGCGCCAATCCCGAGCTTCTCGGGCGCATTCGCCGCAAATATGCGATCAAGAATACCACCGGCTATAGCCTGAACGCCCTGGCCGACTATCAGGATCCGCTCGACATCCTCAGCCACCTGATGATCGGTTCGGAAGGCACGCTCGGCTTCATCGCCGAGATCACCTACCGCACCGTGCCCGATCACGCCCACAAGGCGAGTGCGCTACTGCTTTTCGCCGACATCGCCGAGGCCTGCCGCACCGTGATACGGCTCAAGGCGACCCCGGTCTCGGCCGTGGAACTGATGGACCGCGCTTCCCTGCGTTCGGTCGAGGACAAGCCAGGCATGCCGGCCGAGATTCTCGGGCTGGCCGACGGTGTCGCGGCGCTGCTGGTGGAAGTCCGGGCCGCCGACCCTGACACGCTCCAGGCCAACATCGAAACGGTTGCCGCGGTGCTGGCCGGCGTCACCACCTTGTTCCCTCCCGCCTTCAGCACCGACACCGCCGAATTCGCCAAGCTGTGGAAGATACGTAAGGGCTTGTTTCCGGCGGTGGGTGCGGTGCGAGCCGCCGGTACCACCGTGGTTATCGAGGACGTCGCCTTTCCCCTCGAGGTCCTGGCCGCCGCGACCGTGGATCTCGAGAGTCTGTGCCGTCGCCACGGTTATCATGAGGCGATCATTTTCGGTCACGCCCTCGACGGCAACCTGCACTTTGTGTTCACCCAGGATTTCGGGATTAAGGCCGAGATCGACCGCTACGCCCGATTCATGACCGAGGTCTGCGATCTCGTGGTGCGGAAATACGACGGCAGCTTGAAGGCCGAGCACGGCACCGGCCGCAATATGGCGCCGTTCGTTGAGTTGGAATGGGGGGCCGAGGCCCACGGCTTGATGCGCGAAATTAAGCGCCTGCTCGATCCCGAGGGGCTCCTTAATCCCGGGGTGATTCTCAACGAAGATGAGCAGGCCCACCTCCGCAACCTCAAGCCACTGCCCGCCGCTGACCCGCTGGTCGACAAATGCATCGAGTGCGGCTTTTGCGAACCGCAATGCCCGTCCGAGCACATGACCCTGACGCCGCGTCAGCGCATCGCCGCGTGGCGAGAGATATGCCGGATGGAGGGGGCGGGAGAGGGCCGCCCGGCCGCTGCATTGCGCAAGCTCTACGACTATCAAGGGATCGACACCTGCGCCGCCTGCGGCCTGTGCAGCACCGTCTGTCCGGTCGGCATTAACACCGGCACCTTGACCAAACAGCTGCGCGGCCGGCGCATCGGCAGAATCGGACAGGGCGTCGGTGGCTGGATCGCCCGCAATTTCGCCTTGGTCACCACCCTGACCCGCTTTGGGTTGGACGCGGCCGCCTTGGCCGGGCGGATGCTCGGAGTGAAGCGGCTGGAGGCGGTGAGCGGCCTGCTCACCCGGTTGTCGGGCAACCGGCTGCCGCAATGGCACAGCAGTATGCCGAGCGGAGCACACTTCAGTCTGAGATCGGAGCCGGGCTCGACCCGGCCACGCGTGGTCTATCTTCCCAGTTGCGCCAGTCGGGCGATGGGACCAGGGGCCGACGACCCCGCGGCCGGCTCCTTGCCTAGCCGCACCGAGTCGCTGCTCCGACGGGCAGGCTACGAGGTGGTGATTCCGCCCGGCCTGGACGGTCTTTGCTGCGGCGTGCCCTTCGACAGCAAGGGACTGGCCGAAATTGCCGCGATTAAGACCGCCGAGGTTTCTGACGCTCTGCGCATCGCCAGCTGCAACGGCGCTCTGCCGATTGTCAGTGACACCAGCCCGTGTTCGCTGCGCCTGAAGCAGTCTCTTGCCGAGCATCTTCGGCCGCTCGACCTCGTTGAATTCCTCCATGACCACGTGGTGGGACGACTGACCTTGCGTCGAAAGCCTATAAGCGTGGCCGTGCATGTCACCTGCAGCACGGAACGCATGGGTCTTGCCGGCAAGTTGGAGGCGCTTGCCGCTGCCTGCGCCGACACCGTGGTTCGGCCCGTCGGCATCACCTGCTGCGGCTTCGCCGGCGACAAAGGCTTTTTGCAGCCGGACCTGAATGCCCACGCCCTGCGCGATCTCAAGGCGGTGCTGCCTGAGGGGTGCAGCCACGGCTATTCCAACAGCCGGACCTGCGAAATCGGCCTTAGCCGGCATGCCGGCATTCCCTACCGCTCGATCGTCGATCTGGTGGCGGCCTGTGCCGAGGTGGCGCCGGCGGAAACAACTCACAAAGGCGAAGACAACCGCTAATTCCCCCGGGAGGACCCATGCAACCCTGGACCCAAGTCTACGACCCGCTCGGCATTCTGTGGCTATCAGCCTTGATTGCGGCGACACCTCTGATCTACTTTTTTGTCGCCTTGGCCGTCTTTCGTGTCAAAGGGCACATCGCCGGTACGGTCACGGTGCTGCTGGCCCTGGCGGTGGCGGTATTGTTCTACCAAATGCCGGTAGCCGCGGCGCTGATGGCGGGGGTACAGGGCTTTCTCTTTGGCCTGTGGCCGATTGCCTGGATCATCATCGCTGCCGTTTTCCTTTACAAGATCACGGTCAAAACCGGCCAATTCGAGATCATTCGCTCCTCGGTGATCTCGATCACCGAGGATCAGCGCCTGCAGATGCTGATGATAGGCTTCTCCTTCGGAGCCTTCCTCGAAGGCGCCGCGGGCTTCGGCGCACCGGTGGCAATTACTGCGGCGCTGCTGGTGGGCCTGGGCTTTAATCCACTCTACGCTGCTGGCCTATGCCTAATCGCCAACACTGCACCGGTGGCCTTCGGCGCCATGGGTATTCCGATTATCGTCGCAGGGCAGGTATCGGGACTCGATACCTTCAAGATCGGCGCTATGGCCGGCCGTCAGTTGCCCCTGCTCGGCATGTTCGTGCCGTTCTGGATCATCTTCATTATGGACGGCTGGAAGGGCGTCAAGGAAACATGGCCGGCGGTGCTGGTGGCCGGCGGCAGCTTTGCCATCGGTGTCTTCTTCACTTCCAACTTCATCGGACCCGAACTGCCTGACATCACCTCGGCGCTGATCAGCCTCGTCTCGATCACCGTGTTCCTGAAGTTTTGGAAACCCAAGAACATTTTTCGCTTTAGTAGCGAGACCGACGAGGAGAAGCATTCCCACGACTACACCGCCGGTCAGGTGCTGCGCGCCTGGTCACCCTTCCTGATCCTAACCGCGATCGTCACGATCTGGAGTCTGAAGCCGTTCAAGGCACTCTTTGTTAAGGGCGCCGATCTCAGCTTCACCAGCCTGACTTGGGACGTTCCTTACCTGCACAATCTGATTGCCAAGGTGCCACCCATCGTGCCCGCCGCCAAGGCGGTGCCCGCAGTCTACACCCTCAATCTGGTGTCGGCGACCGGTACCGCGATTATGATCGCTGCGGTGATCGCGATCATCGCCCTGTCGATGAGGGCCGCGGAGGGCTTCAAGACCCTGGGCGAAACCCTGAGCGAACTGAGGCGCCCAATCTACACCATCGGCACCGTCCTCTCCTTCGCCTATGTGGCTAACGCCTCGGGCCTGTCGACCACTCTCGCGCTGCTGCTTGCCGGCGCAGGCGCCAGCTTCCCATTTTTCTCGCCGGTGCTGGGCTGGCTCGGCGTCTTCCTGACCGGTTCCGACACCTCGTCCAACGCGCTGTTCAGCGCACTGCAGGCGACCACCGCCCACCAGATCGGGGTCAGTGACATCCTGATGGTGGCGGCCAACACTACCGGCGGCGTTACCGGCAAGATGATCTCGCCGCAATCGATCGCCGTCGCTTGCGCTGCAGTCGGGCTCGTCGGTTATGAAGCCAACCTGTTTCGCTTTACCCTTAAACACAGCTTGTTCTTTGTGGGGATAGTCGGCGTGATTACAACACTACAGGCTTATCTTTTCACATGGATGATACCATGATTGCTTGAGCCTAGCCCCGCCCCGCGACGTTCTACCGTCATGGGGCGGGAGCTTGCTGCCCCATGGAGGTGAGGAGCGCGCGCTCGTCACCGGCAACTCCTGCCAGTCGCTCCTCGGCGTAGTGGGTTATCCGCGGAATTCCGTCTTCGGTCGGGCCGTACAGAGCGAGGTCAATGGCTGGGGCCATTTCGTCGAAGTCGACGGCAGCAAGCTCGGGCCTCTTCTTGATCAGCCCGAGTCTCAGAGCGTTGTCGGTGACTGGGCCGCCCAGCAGTTCTTTGGCCACCGTGAGCGGCGATGTCGTCTGCGGGTTGATGAAGGTCAACAGCTACCTGACGCAGCCGTTCGCCTGACCACCGCGCCGGCCAGTGCCAAGCCCCGCCCGGCGATGCTGGGCGGGTTTTTTGTTGGGCAGGTATATTGTCGTCCCCGTGATACGTTCCGCCTCGCACCTGCGCTGGGGGACGTTTCATGTTCATGATCGACCAAGCCGATATAGTCGCCATCAAGCGCACCTTCGAGGCCGGCGGCCGCGATTCGGCCCCCGTTGACCTGCGGCGCCGCTACACGGCCCTCAACGACATGACGGCCTCGGCAGTGATGGATAGGGTCTTGGGTATGTCTGCGACTGTGCTGCCGTTCCCGTTTCGGTCGAAGCCGAAATTGGTCGAGTAGGTGGGATGGTGCCAGCGCGAATTTAGGGGCGAGGAGTCGAATTTCCGGTAGGGCGCAGTCCCCATCTTCACGCTGCGTCACGAAAAAATGGGGGACAGGTGGGGGACAAAACCGGGATTTTGCTGTTTTTGCCCCCCGTGGGGGACTGCCAAAATCCGCTAAGGTATTGGTGGAAGGGGGAGGATTCGAACCTCCGTACTCCTAAGAGGGCAGATTTACAGTCCGTCAGCGGGGCGCCGACAGCGACCCACACTAGCCGCCAGATGCCGACATTTCCATCGAATTCGATGCCTGGGAGCCCGCCAGGGGGCGACACCAACCGTCAGGCGCCGACTCACGGCGGGGTGGAAGTGGGGTGGAAGTTCGCCGCACGGGGTTCGCGAACCGGCGGATGAGCGGTGAACATGGGCCGTTCACAGGGCGGCGCGATCCGTCACTCCCTGCTTCAGTGGGTGACGTCGCCGAAGACATCGCCAAGGCTTTTCGCGCTGACGAACCGCTCGCTCCAGACGTCAAGCTGAGCTATGTCGGCGCCGCGGACACGCTCCTCGACCTCGGACGTGATTTGGAAGCGCTTTCCCAACAGCCGAAGAAACATGTTCGCCTCACCCCTGGCTTCACCCCTGGCCTCACCTTTTGCTTCTCCTTCGGCGATGAGCTGCCGCTTCCACTCCTGC
>SESG01005235.1_pt1 | contig 13923 bp, 28 predicted proteins | sample 3171421 | NCBI WGS metagenome assembly SESG01 (sample SAMN10866946, study PRJNA518727) | freshwater metagenome | biome: subpolar coniferous forest; feature: holomictic lake; material: water; isolation source: holomictic Lake 227, 6 m and 8 m depth | place: Canada: near Kenora, Ontario | collected... | reverse complement strand
CAATAAAGGTTGTGTTGGAAGATACGAAGAAAAAAGCCTTTATGATGGCTGGGATGGAAAAGTGACTTGTAATAATTGCAGGTTTCGTGTAAAAAGATTTAATAGTTAGAATTTTGAATCTCATACTAACAGATAATATCGATTATAAGCTGTTAGGAATGTGAAATGCGTAGGGCCACAATGCATCCGACCTACGGAGATTCGAAAGATTTAGATGGTGTCTATAGTATAGTAGAAGTACATTTCCTTGTGACGGAAAAGGGTTCGGGGCGGATCCGAATAGACACCCCATTTATGCCGTTGAAGAGAAACAGCAGACTCGTATCCCTCTCAAGGATGAGACAGCGGGGGCAGCACCCGTCAACGGTACCATTGGAAAGTTAAATAGTGAAGCACTATGACGATTTCGAAAATCGATCGGGCCGCAAGGTCTGGGGAGCATGCCCTCAGCTTTCCGCATTTTATTTGACTAACTCAAAAACGGTAGTATAATTCAATTATGAAAGCTAAATACACCGATGGTCTTATATTAGATTGTTATCGCATGTGTGGGTGCTGGCCTGACGGTTATACAATAAACGATATCAAAGCTTTACTAGAAAGGTTAAATTATTCATCAAAAGATATAGAAATTATGATGCCTATCCTTTTAAATGACCAAAACAAATTTGCGGATTAGGTACAGTATAACAAATTTTATTAAATCGACCTATCGCGCCAGAAATGGTGAGGAAGTTCGCGAAACCAAAGCAGACGATGGGAGAAATTGAACCTTGAGGATCTTGAAAACAAGCGAACAAAGAGAGGACATTTTCGATAATACCACAAGTTAGGTTCAAGCCAAACAGACTGAGAGTAGTGCTTCTCTATGATGTCGGGTTGGTGCGGGATACCGAAAGGTTCCGGTTCAGAAATGGATCAGTCAAATGATAGGATAGAACAGAATCGCGGCTACGGGTTTAATAAAAATTTTAAGGAAGATACGCGAATGTCGGTTTTTCGCGGCAGTTTGCTAAACTGCTGAGGTGTAAAATCCTCCAAGGGTTCAACTCCCTTATCTTCTTCCATTTTGAAAGTTAGTGGAGCTAATTGGAAAGCCGGGAGGCATCTGAAACGATGTTCTTCGCGTGTAGAAGTTTGGACATACTACCAGACTATACGCTGTATACAGGTTCGAGTCCTGTCTAATTTTCAAAACTTTTCCCTGTGTACGCCAAAAGAAGAGTGAGCCGGCTTAAACCCGGTACAGTGTAGGTGCAAGACCTATCACAGGGACCATTAACGGTATGTGGACGAAAGGGAAATTAGCAGAACCGTATGATCGAGAATCATATGTCCTTGGGAGTGCAAATCTCCCCATACCGATTATATACACTAGTAGTTCAACAGATAGAACAAGGCTCTCCTAAGGCTTAGACAAAGGTGCGATTCCTTTCTGGTGTACCATTTGCTTCGTTAGTTTGTGTTACTAGTCTGCGTGCCCGATAACGTTGTGTGGAGGTCGTTCTTTTTGAATTTTTCTTGTTCCTGCCGCCGAATGTTTCTGTTTGGGAATGACAATTAGGACACAATAATCTAATGTTGTACGGTAAGTTGTTATCAGAATTACCATCTATGTGATCAACGTGAAGTGATATAGATTTGTCCTGCCAATCTACCAATCCGCACTGTTCACATTTGTAACCTCTTTCTTTGGTTAAGTATTTTTTCAGTGTGCCAGAGAACCAACATTCTCCTCGTTCTATTCTGAGTTTTGTTTCGGATGCAAATCGATAATCATGAAAACATTTACTTTTACAATATTTGCCAAATGATTTATTTTCATGAAAGAGAAATTCTTTACCACAATTTGCACACCTCGACGTTTTTTCTGGAACACCCGTACCAGTTCGTGGTTGTTTTAGCCTTCTTACGCTATTATACTTACCAGCACAAGTTAAACTGCAAAATTTCTTCATCGCTGGTGCAGTTAAATCTTTATGACATTGTAAACATTTTTTCATAGTAAATCTATTATAATTAATACAAATATCTCAATTTTGAATAAATATTTAGCACCATTCGCCCTATTAGCATAACAGTAATGCCCCAATTTCGTAAATTGGATCATCTCGATGCAATTTCGAGGTAGGGCTCATTTCATAAATAACCATATGATCAATTTCGAAAGTTTGGTTGAAGATGTGATTCTCAATGAGAATCCGGATATGGCGAATTATAAAGGAGTTGCCTTGTGGTCCACTTCAGCAGATGCTTATTCATTTATGGGTGGTGATATTCACGTTAAAGGTGAAAATACAATTAGGCATACAATGATAATCGGTCTTACACCTTATGATGGTCATTCAGAATTAGAAGAACGTTTTTCACATCATACTCCTAAAAAAGGTTTGTATCGGATGTTTCCAAAGTCTGTAGAAGACGCCGTCGAAGATAGTAAATCACCAATCATCCAATCACAATTTTATAATGAACCGGATAGTGTAACAGGAAGATTTTGGGCAGATAGAGAAGATTTTTTAATTGCGTTATGGGAAGGCACACCTGAGATGGTTAAGAAGTGGTTATTACCTTATATCAAAACATGGGTCAAACCAGGTAAGAAAATTTTCATACAACCGCGTGGATTTGAAGAAGATCAATGGCTTCCACTCCATGAATTTTTAGGAGAATATAAAGAGTCACCAGAAGTCTCAAGTCTGCGCAGAGAAATTTCTGATTTAAATAGGAAGATACATACGTCAAAAGCTTCGAGGACGGAAGGTGAAAATCGTAGAGATAAAATAAGAGTAGAAGAACTTCGTAGGAAATTAGCAGATTTAACTGGTACGAAATATGAACCTTCCGATAACTCTTCTTTGAAGGGATCTATACGAGATGTGAATAGAGCTGGTGACATATCAGTCGCTAAGATGAAAAGTTTAGAGAGAACAAGTGAATCGTTAAAATAAGTTCCTATAGTGTAACAGACAGCACAAGACCCTCCGAAGGTTTTAGTCTAAGTGCAATTCTTAGTAGGAACATTAAATGATTGATGTTTATATAGAGTAACATAAATAAAGCATATGTTTGAAACTATCCTACTCGCTTTGAAGCAGCTCCGTTATAATCTCGTAAGGACTTACCCATTTTTACAGAAGATGATTCAGCCTGCTTATAAGACACCATCAAGCAGTGATTCGAGGGTGAAATTAGGAAATGGTATTTTTATTCGTAATATCGACGACATCAAAAATACATACGCCGGCGTTGTTACACAAGAAGGGGATCGTGTTATCTGGGATCTTAAAGGTTTTATTGTTGATGGTATTAATCAAACGGGTGATGGGTCACAGAATGAGAGTCAAGAACCTCTCTTTACCGTCGAACTTCCAAAATTGACTATTCGCAACTTCTTTTTTGATAATGTGAAAGAGTCTATTCATTGGTACGCTCCAGATGGTATCATCGAAGATGGCGTGTTTCTTAAGATCGGTGAAGATGCAATTTCGACATATCAGCCAAAAGATGATCGGCCAGTCGTTAGTCAGAATCTCACAATTCAACGCGTCCATTTTCAGAATTGGGGAGGAGATAAATCAGTTCAGCTCAACACATCAGTAAATTGTTCAATCATTGATTGTACATTCGTTGGAAATAATACCGGCATTCGTTGGGGTTCTGAAGTAGGAACAACTGTTACACATACAGGCTTTTCTAAAGGTAACAAGTTCTATGGTGTTCGCACTATTCATCATGCTTCTGGTCCTCGTACAACATTAACTGTTGATAGTGGCTCGGAGACTTACGTGTGGGCGAAAGAAATTAACTATACGAACTACGACGCGAAGATAGTAAATAAGAAATTTTAATATAATAAAAAGGAAGTAATCCGGTTGGTTGAGGACACTGTCTTGAAAACAGCTGGGTGCCTAATAAGCCCTCGAAGGTTCGAATCCTTCTGCTTCCGCCATTTGGTCTGTTAACATAAAAGTAATGTGGAGCGTTTACATCGCTTCTAAGAGGGCGCAATACCTTCACGGATCACCAGTTTTGGTAGCTGAACATGTAAGGTACATGTCCTGTTTGGAAAACAGTGAGAGCCGTTTAAACGACGCGCTTGGATTTCGAATATTCCGGCTACCGCCATTCCTCCAAATATATACTAAAGTCATAAATAAGTTATGGCCAGAAACGCATTAAAAATTGATTCCGAGATTAGTAACATATATTCGGGGTTATTAACAGAAGCTAATATAACGAATAATGATGCGTTGTCAGATGCCATTACTGATTTATTGGATAGTAATGATATTACTCAGGGATCGCCAATCGATAAATGGTTCCGCACTCAGTTCATTAAGTGGTTTAAGTCGCCTGAAAATGACGAAGAGAAGCGCGACATGGTAATCCAACATAGATTTGTTAAAGGGGAACCAGAATGGATGTCTAAACCAGATGTAATGGATTTTAGAGAATTTTCTGTTAGTGAAAAGGATAAGCTCAATCATATTATTGATTTTTTGAAGACATATGATGAGAATGCACTCAAAGTATTATTCAAACAACCCGTTCCAGCAATTAAAGCCGAAGTAAAAAAATGGGATGCATCAATGACTAATGAGTCTGAAAAGATGAGAGAAGCCATGTTTGCCACTCTAAAGTGTTTAGAGGACATGACACCTGAAGAAAAGAGGTTGGCCAAACTCATCAAAGTTAATCCACTAAAAGAGGGGGTTGACTTTGAGGTAATAAAACCTGCAAAGCACGGCAGAAAGTGGGTCAAATTAATAACCAAAGGGGCATATTTATTCGAAGGCAATATAATGGGTCATTGTGTAAGCGGTTATGAACCAACTCCAGGTGTGATCATTATTTCATTATATGATTCGAATGAAATACCTCACATCACAATTGAGATAACGAATGGCAATGAAGTCCAGCAAATTAAAGGAGTTTCTAATATGCGTCCACTTCCTAATTACCATGAAGACCTTGTTGAGTTTATCAAAGGGTTAGTAGATGACGGTTATAAAGTAGTAGGTGATGGACAAAATCTCGACATGGGTCATTATGAGCGTCAATATTACTTCAAAGATTCTCCTGAGTGGCAAGATATTTGGACTAATAAAATTCTTCCAAAACAACAACAAGTTTTTGCGGATCTGCAGAAGAAAATAAAGGGATCAGCATATGAGAGTATTATTGGCGTTTTCGATAAGACTCATCAGAGCATACTCGAGTCGATATACAGAAAGTAAGTAATTAATTATTACTTTGTTTAACACTTTTGAGGTGTTGCAGACCCTTTACTATTTGGTCAATCGCTGCATCTTTGATTGCATTATGCTGCTCTATTTTTTCAGGATTTTTATCGTACATCTCTTTGACTCTTTGCATGGTCACAAAACTCGAAAATATTCCGACGATTGCTATGAATTGAGGTATGTTTTTTAATGATATTTCTGCAACTGTATCATATATGCTTAATCCCCTTTTAAGTCCTTTATTAACTTTATCTACCACGTCATCGAGAATCCCTTCATTTAATATTTCAGATTCATATATAAGCTCAAGGTCGTGGTTATGCATCTATTATTTATGATAGTCGATAAACATCTTTTCGAGCGTGATGGACATCGGTGGGTAAACTGGTTCCCAACTTGTATACATCAAACACTCCCAAATATATACACCTGTCCTACGATAGTATTGGTATGTTTCACTTTGGTCATCCGAAGCGACAGTAACGTGATTAACAACATGCGGTGATGAAGTTATAATTTTCATGGCAGTTCTTGCATACCTATATAGATATTTGATGAAGTTAAGCGAGGACAATTATCTTCAGTATAACAAATATATACATCTCCATCTCCACCATTAAGGTGTTTCACTTTTACTATCCATTGTTTGTCTTTTATTGATACCCCACGACCTTGATCAATTTGTGTACTATTAGTAATGGCCATAAATTGTTTCCATTTATCCCAAAATATATCACCCTTCTTGATGTCTTTAATTTTTACGTCCATTGGGAGTACTTATTGATTTCTATGTCTTAATAGAGGACCCAAGAGAATTCATAAGAAGCTTTTCATTCTCGTCATAAAGCTCTTGCATTCTCTGCGATGCCTCAATAAGACATGCAGTCGCTACTCCGTCTTCGCAGTATATATCTCTCGAAAGAATTTCCAGGGCTTTTATAAGTGTTGGTGTTGAGGATTTTTTCATATACGATTATTCCATTCTTTCACATTATTTTCGGTTTGTGATACTATTTGGTCGATGAGAGGCTGCATCTTTGGGTCAGTAGCTTTGATCATTCCACATTTACATAACATATCCCACGTCTCTAAAATACGAACAGATCTGGAAATTTTATCAGTCCATTCAGACATTATCTTGTCTGAAGTATCATGATAATAATCAAAATTATTTACTTTAAATGTTTTCATTATTTTTGATATATGTATCCCAGTAAAGTGATTTTGTACCGTTTGGGAAAAATGCTCCCACTCGCAGTATGAGTGGTGGTGATTGGTTTGGATTACAGTGGATTTTTATATAATGATCGAAGGGATTGATACGATGTTTTATGTCAGCTTTGTAAAAATCTTCAGCTTCCTTAGTGACGTATATTGTGTTCTTGCCAAAAGTATAAGTCCAAATTTTTGTCTTATTATTGTATTTTTTCATTTCTGATAAAATGCGTGACTGCTACACGTGGTTCAAAATCTTGCCTATTTTCTTTTAAATAATTAAGGACACAAGCAACAAATTTCAGAAGATCTGTAGGATCCGTACGTTTCTTCTGGATGCATGCCGTTTTCATGAATTTATATAGTGGGTCCGGATAATGAGTACGGTTTGACTTATATAAATCTTCAGCCTCCTTAGTTAGATGAACGGTATATCCATCGTGTGTGTAAGCCCATGATTTTGTTTTAGAATTAAATTTTTTTGTCATGTGAATTATCCCTTGGTCTTGATGAAAGATAAACGTGCCACCCATCAGCAGGTCGTATCCAACACAAATCTGTCCATTTTGGTGATATATTCACTTCGATATATTCAACATCACCTTTGGGCCACGGTCTAAATTTGTGTTCTTTATATAGTGATAAATTTACCATATATCTCCTCTTTAGTACCCATTCCTTTCTCTGACGACTTTATCTGCGATTTCATATGCTTGTGTGATCGCCGCCGATTCTGTGTTGTAAGAATTTCCAAGACAATATGGCAAAACCAAACCAGCGAAATAATCTCTCACCGTAAGTGTAGAAATTGGATCATAGCCATGATCGGGCATTCGTTGATTCCAAGTATCGTCTATTTCTGAATATTCGTAAATGGTAGCATTTTCGAACTTCAAATCACCATTCTTGTGTTGTTTCATTTCGTTAGCCCCCATGCATTGCGAAAGTACATTATCAAGAACCACACTATCGCGAACGGAATAAAAATGACCATAGAGGCTATCACCATCGCCATCACAGTAAATGGGACTAACACCGCGCCAATAGCCCATGCAGCATGAATAGGACAGTGTGTATAAATAGGCATACAAATACCACAGAGGATCCAGCTAACGACCCACACAGCAACAACACCCCTCTCATCCCAATTGCCTGGTATGTTATTGTCCGTTGCCATGATACCACAGATTTTAAAAATTCGTTTTAATGTTTTCATATCATGTTAAAAATTATTGTAACTATCCAAATATATACTTTTGTTTATTTCTCTATCTGGCCCGATGAATTCTATGCCCCTATCATATCCAAGCCGCGCAACTCTACCTTCAATCAAGGCCTTGAGAATTTCAGCGCGCTCTTGTTTGAGGTTTTCGGAGATGGGCATTATATCATTAGCAGCATTTATCATCGCGATTCTTTCGATTTTGTTTTCTGTATTCATTATTTGTTTTTAATTTCTTCTAACTCTTTTCTGAGACTGTATATCACGTCCTCTGCTTCAGAAAATTGATGTATCCATTCATCGACCAACTCCGAGGCCATAAAAAGTTCACGTTCCAAAATCCTCGCAAAATCAGCCTCCACATATTCAGTGATAGGAGGATAAAGCGCCAGAGTAGTTCTTGGTGTTGGGATGTCGTTCATATTCATGATTTAATTTTCGTATTCATTATAGCTTGGGTGATCTTATCGATCAACAACAATTTAACATCTTCGTCGCTCCAAGGAATTTCATAGCGTGTAAGTCCACCAATTGACCCGCTATAATATGGAAACCCATCCTTAGTCTTGTGTGAAACAGGGCAGTATTTGTTGGAGATATCTCTATACATCCTATCTGCTTCCCAGTCCGGTGCATCATAATATTCCTCAGAATTTACCAATTCACCTAATTCTGCTTCACGAGGGACTTTATAGAAATCACTCCAATCTGTTCCAAACACATCATTTTCATCATTTCTGTGGGACGTGAATTTGCCTTCACACGCTATAGATTTTTCACCATAAATGCGAAAAATGTATTCCTCCAATTTAGTGGGGCTTATTAATTTTTTTAATACAATTTGCATATTTCTAATGTATATAGAAATACACGGAACCTCAAGAAGATTTATGTAAAATCGACCTCGCCTCGACTAACATAAAAGGCAGAAGTTTTATTCGGAGTAATTATAAGCGCAGCGGGATCGTTCTCACCATAACAAGGAGCCATCCCAACATCTATATCATATACTCCTCTCCCATATTGTGTGATTTCATCGTGATTGGTATGTCCCACAACAATTACGTCAAGGTCAAGACCATCGAGTAGTTCATTGGCGTATCTATCACCTCCCCGAGGAACATCGCGAGTCCAAAAAATACTAGTCTCACCAATTGTTCTATTGCCTAAATAGCGCGCCTCTGAACCAGCACCGGATATTTCTTCACTAATATAGTCACTGATCATTTTGCAGTGACCTTCGATATCACCATCAAATTGTAACCGAGCAGACACTCCCGCATGAACGAACAATACTTTCTTATCTCCTATCTTGAGTGTTTTGAGAGGCAATAATCCCTTGATAAAATTTCTCACCTTACCACCAACTGACATCGCACTCACATAATTTTTAAGTGCCTCGAATGGCGTATCACCAAAATTCTTGACAAAGTTAATACCACCATTAAGACCATGCATACTATATTTGTACATATTGTATATCTCGTCTTTATTAAGCTTCCCTTCACTACAGCCATTTAATAAAAAAGATGCATCATCAAAACTTGCCAGTGACAGGAGTTCGTGATTACCCATTAAACAGAACACTTGACTTGGATTTTTATCTGAGAGTATCTTTACAGCTTTAATGGTCTCCAGACTATTTTCACCTCTGTCTACATAGTCCCCAGTAAATACAATCTGTACCTGTGGCTTGAGTATGAAACCAGGCGAAAAAATATCATATTGTTTATTGAGACCCGCTAAGAGCCTTCTCAATGCCAACATATGCCCATGGATATCACCTATTGCGATTACGAAAGAGTCGCTCATGGATACATATATGATATGGAAAAAAATTCGTCAGATTCGTATATCACAGTATAACTGTCAAACACGTTCGGTGGGGCACCCCAAGCTCCGGGTTCGTAGCTTTCTGAAACTCCTATTCCTCGGCACATTGCACGCCACATTGTCCTCGAGATGATAGTAAATACTTCTGCCGGGTTTCCTCCTGGAGGTGTAGCGCTGTCTACTTGGAGCAATAATGCTCTGGCTATATCTTCATCCGTAGGCATATTAATCCCAGCTCCAAGGGTCAGAAAATTTCGATTTAGGAAAGATTGCGTCAGCTTCTTCGCCGTTCTTTTGAATCTCATCACGAACAAATGCTCTTTCGCATTTAGATTCATTTTTGGTGTCTTTATTGCCTCTATTCTCACTATAGTAGTTAGCCCTTTTTATAAGCTCCCTACCATTCATAACAAATTCGACACCGAAATTTGGTGTGTCTATTTGATATGATGTAAATTTTCCCATTGGAATTTCAGTCACCTTCATCCCAAATCTCTTGAGGATTTTAATCGCCGATGCTGTGTTAGATATGTGTTGCACGTTTTGAAATTTCGTGTTTATTGTGAACCAGTTGAATTATTTTAAATCTTTGTTTGTTGGTCAGGGGGTATATTCATAAGTGCTTCAGCGAACTCAATCGTTGATAACGCATTCCGCTTCATTTCATCCGTGAAACAATCTTCACTGAAAGATTCGTTTTCTAAAATTTCTTTAAATTTTGCAATCAACGACAATTTGACGGCTTCGATAATATTTTGAGTAGCGGCCTCTGAACGCATAATCGGAAATAATATAGTGCGCACTGAACTAATAATCTTTCCTAAAGCTTTTTCTAAGTCATGATGGGTCATCGATGTGAATTTGATATCATCAAAATAACGAAGGAGGTATGCTTGCGTGTCTTTTCTACGAGTTATGCTATGAACACAATATCCACGATGTTGTTCCAAAAACGTCGTCATATCGCTTAACGAATTAAACCGCTGAGAGTGAGCTTCATGAACAGTCACTTTATAATTTATAAGGTGAGTCACCGTAACGGGTCCTGGTTCTAAATAACACCCAAACTCCTCACAGATTGCACTTACCTTCTTCTCTGTAAACTCTTCGTAAATCTCATCGAAACTTTCGACTTGAATACGTCCCTCTTCTACAGGCATTTCTGGACCTTTTGCTATAACTTTAGTAACTACCATTACAGGCGTATATTCAATGCTCATTTTATTATTTTATATGATTTTTGTGCCTTATCAACGATTATCTTTTGTCCACCAAACAGTTGCTAACGCTATAAGATAAACGAGTGGTGCTATTCCTAGCGGGCTTGTAAATGGTGCAAACACCCACACTAACTGAAAACTCATGATAACTTCAGTGAATTTCTTAAATTTTGATCCTGTCTTTGGATAGTAAAGTCAGGACATCCATGTGAATTTGTGCCTTCATGTCTCTTTTCTAATACAGTATAAAAGATGGTATATCCACATTCCAACGCCATCTCACTGTAACGAGACAACTCCTTTTCAGTGGTTGAAGTATTGGCGACGATGACCATTTCAACATCAGTCATGATCGCTGAAAGAAATTTATCGAAACATTCATTATGTGCATGTCCGAGTTTGGTTCTGTCGAAAATATACTCTCCGGTCTTTTCGAAATAGTCGTCTGCACAGCAAACAACAGCTCCATCTTTAAGACTTGAAAGATAAGATGCGAAAGTGGATTTCCCACAAGAGGAAGTTCCTCTTAAAATGATACAAACTTTATTCATTGTAGTGATTTCTTATCCATTTCTTTAAGCCATTTAGAAAGATTTGATGGCCATCCGATTTGGGGTATAGTTGTGAGCAGTGCTGAGGCTTTATCTACGGCTAGTTTTAATTTTTTGGTTTCTTTCTTATCAAGACCGTAATTCTCGTCTTCAATGACAAGGCATTCGTCAATTTCTTTTACAGCTTCTGCAAATTCATTGATAACATAAACATCCTGCAGTTTCAGAGAAAGATATTTTTTAAGTTTTTTGTCCAACGTACCCGTTGTACATTGTAGCGCAACTGCATTGATTTCATCAATCGTGTCAAACAGGCGATCGATATATTCAAATTGTTCGTCAAGTTCTGTGTCGAGTTCATTATCCATGATTAGAATTTATAGCAAAATGTCAGGTCAGTCAACATCAATCAACGACTTTAATTCTTTTCTGATTCGAATTAAATGGTTCGCTTGAGACGTCGCATCGTCTAGTGCGTTATGGTAAGTGCCTATTCTTTCTATTTTGACATGCGGTATTAATTTTCCGGCTATAGATTTCACCGTTCTGTAGCAACGGTTAGTGAAAAATGCCCAAGGCTGTTTCAAACCTGATTTTTCATATGCACAGGAAAGTATGACGTTGTCAAAATCCGACCCACAACCCCACATCTCCCCAACACTTCCAGCCCATGTAGAAAACGATTCAAGTACAGATTGAAGCGGTTCGCCTTTATTTGTAATTTCCAATCGAGCTTCTGCATCTTGCCCAAGCCACCACATCACAGTAGAGACATCCATCGTAAGACCCACCTTCGCACAGGTCTCAGGATCAATACGTGAATAGAAGGTGTCTAAAACTTTATCATCATCAAACTTGACTGCCCCGATCGATGAAATGATAGCTCCTGATTTCATACCCAGTGTCTCGAGATCCAACATGATTTTGTTACTCATAAATTATTCTTCTGTCTCCCAAGTGATCGTTGTAATTGTCACTTCCTCGCGCTCCAGTCCAAGAATACATGATAGTTCTGCTTCTTCCCTTGTGTCATACACTTTGCCCATTTGCCCATCACCATACATATTAGCCCATTTGGTATGATGAACTTTTTTTGGGGGGACCATAACAAGATTGCTATTGGCTCCCTCACCTGCTTGTGCAGATCCACTCTCACTAAAAACCATTAATATTGGATATGGATCACCAACAAGGGCAACGACACTTGCTCTTGGTGCGGCGTCTGGTATATGAACGACGAACTTAGCCTTACTCCCATCCAATGTTTGAATTGGTCTCCCACTCTTTGCCTTTTCTAAGTCAAATGGACCTGCGTTTGGTGCGATATACATATTTTTATAATATATCGTCTTTGCATTTTATCAAGAGATCTTATGATTTATCTTTGAGTCTTTTTGGTATCTCGAACGTTGGAAGACTATCATTACCCCTATACAAATCGTCAATAAATTTTCTCCTGGTGATCCTATGAATTTTAGGTTCGGGCATAACATCCAATCTCATTATCTCGGGTTCCATAGGGGGCGAAGATTTTATCCGAGGTTTAGGTACAGGGAGAAGTAGTTCTTCAACGAAATTTGGTCGAAGAAGCCACAAAAGAATCCCAGTGATTATCGCGTATTTTATGTACATAAAGTATTGATACCCTAGTACTTATGATATATTCAGACACTAATAATGACTACGGCAATAATAGCCATTCTAATAATCTCTGGTACATACCATAAATATAATATGCGCGACCAAGATAATGTTATGTTGGGGGATTTATACTCTCAGAATTTACTAAACGAAAGTTATTACAGAGATGACATGCCCGATTCTTATTCTGACGGGGATGAATATGATAGTCCTGCAACAGAACCTGAAAACCCATTTAATGTAACGATTCAGGATGAAATAGAATATGGCCCAGAAAAGCAATACGCAATTTCAGTCGACGTTGCCTTGGAGTGGTATGATCAAGGTAATCAAAGGGTGGTCGATGACTGCAAATTTTCAAATTGCATTATTTGGGACTTAGTCAACAATAATCACCTCACCGCCGAAACCGTAGGTCAAGAGAAATTTGACGCAGTATCAGCAGAGGGTAAAAGACTCGCACGTGAATATGCAGGCAGAGCACTTTCTGAATGGGAATCAGATGAATCAGACGAAGAAGATAGTGACGAAGAAGAAAACAGAGCATTTGTCGCTAGAGAAGTGCGCGCTCTTCGTCGCCAACGATAATTACTTGTTGGTCTTAGATGGTGTGATAACTGTATAGATACCGTAACCTGCTACCCCAATAACAGCACCTCCAGCCTTAGTTGCTTTCTCCTGAGTGGTATCTGCGTGAAGTGGGAGTGTTAATAACGATACAATAACTGCGATATATTTTAGTTTCATTTGTTAAATTATTCGGCTGAAATGATAAGAAAATCTTTGTCTTCATTTCCTTCGACCAAGTCAGTATATCTGTGATAGCCATCGATCAAACGATAGACATTATCTTCTTTGAGGTATATACCGATAGGTAGGGATATTTCCTCCTTATATATGCCTGAGGTGATTTTCTTTCTATATCCTGGATTTCCCAATTTCAGATCTTTCCCACTTACGATCGTTTCTATAAAAACTTTATCGGTAAGCGAATC
>SESG01031210.1_pt1 | contig 13931 bp, 9 predicted proteins | sample 3171421 | NCBI WGS metagenome assembly SESG01 (sample SAMN10866946, study PRJNA518727) | freshwater metagenome | biome: subpolar coniferous forest; feature: holomictic lake; material: water; isolation source: holomictic Lake 227, 6 m and 8 m depth | place: Canada: near Kenora, Ontario | collected... | reverse complement strand
GGTGAGGTCGCTATAACCACTTCCTTGTCCGGTTCATAATAATCTTCCAAATTCTCCTCAGGGGTTGTGATTAAAAATCCTCCGCATCCGGTAACTTCGAAATTTCTCCTTCTTATTTGCTGAACCTTAATAGTGTTAGAGTTACTGAGATTAAGATTGATCCTGGATTGACTGAAAATATTCGCCATATCGTAAAAGGGAATGAAAGAGTCCTCATGCCAACCCGATCCAAAAACATCAACAGACAAACCGCTTTGTCGCATCTTTTCGATTAGTTCAGTGCGATTGCCTTGCGCCGAGCCAACAAAACTTACGTCTCGTGTTCTGGCAAGAGGCGTTGACCGATATTTGAATGGATTGAACGCCCACTGACTCTTGATGATTTTATTTCCAAAACCGGCTTCTTGATATTTGCTTACGGCTTCATGTGAGGTTGTTACAATGTAGTCAACGCAAGGTGCCCAGAGGCACGCGTTATAATCAAAACTATGATCATCGTCGTTCATCCATATTACTGTTTGCGTATCTGTATGATCGGCAATTGATTGCATTTCTTCAGGAAGAATGTCCGCATAAAGGGCGAAGGGTCTGTATAAAAACAGATCAAACTGCTCTTTGCGGACTATCTCCAGAAGACGGTCCGACATGCCGGAAACTCCTCTTTGTTGTGCCTCCGTAACATAATCGAAAAATTGCACTTGCACGTTTTCGAAGCGACACAATGCATCATACAAGTTCCACCATCCGTAATCATATCCTCTCATGGCGTTGCCATTTGAATACTTTTTACCGGCATACAAAACTTTTATCGTTTTCATTTTAGAGAGACGAAGAAGTTTTGAGTCTTTTGATCCATTTTTAACTATTTCGCTTCCTATGTCCTTTTCTGCCGAATTAATTTCGGAGGGACTCAATAAAGGCGAGTCAGCTTTTGATAAATGATTCCATGTCCACATTGTCGGCCCGTTGGAGGTTTTCCATTCCGTCTTTCTCGAAGCTGGAGAAAGGCCCGTTTTCCAATCAAGATCATTGCTGAAATACTTGGCATCCAATGATTTCTCATCAATCAATACCTTAACGATATCATTATAAAGTGCGGACTCTGAATACTTCCCTAATCCCCCACTGCATACAAATGCATCTATAGCGGTAATATATTCTTTGTATTTTGTTGCTGAAATTGAATTTAGATACATATCTAATTCTCGGAAATCAGCAAACTTTCTGAAATCAATAAAACATTCTGGCGGTATGTATTGCTCGATGTTCGATGCACCCAGATAAATCGGAATTGTCCTTGTTTCCAGGCAGTCAAGAATTTTTTCAGTGATATAACCTGCGGAGAGTACCGGATGGCTGGTATTCTCAAAACACAAACTGTATCGATATTGCTTCATTACTGATAATTTCTCACCAGCCGGAATCTCGCCGCGGTAATTGGGTAGCGCAAACGGCGGTTTCCCGTAAATATCAAAGGGAATTTTGGAATGCTCAGCAAACCACTGAGCGACTTCGACACGTTTTGAATATAGCTCGCCGGGAACATGAGAACTTTTATTGCCGCTGATCATGCAAATGGCATTTTTGCGCCCGGATAACTGATAGAGCAATTCTCGTTGACTTTGGATCGCGGTGACCGGATTCTTACCTGATATGTCGGCACGTGGAAATAGTATTTTATGGAATTTGTCGCCGTGTGCTTTAAGCGCGTCAAATAATCCGAAGATATGGTCAAAGTGTTTCCATACACGCTGATCAAATTCGCCGGGTAAAACAACAACCGGCTCCAACATCAATAGAAAATCAATCCCGCCTTTTTTACCCTTATAACTGAAGGCGTTATGATAAACGTAAACATCACATCCTTCTATCGGAAGAGTTGACCAGATAATTGATATACTGCCACTATGCACTGCACGATTATCCTCCTGCCTCATATGCCCATATACGAAATTGACCACAAGGTTGTCTCGTCCGGCTGAACATGGGGAAAATGTTTCCAGATTGTACTTCTGTTCAAGTCTTGCAAGATCTTTGCGTACGCAGTCATCAATGGTGTTGAAAAATTTTCTGCTCACAAAAATACCATTTGTGTGATTATTAAAAATCAGAAGATAATCATGCTCCTGTAAAAACTGTATTATTTCTTCACCACCGACATTAATTTCTACTATTATCACGGATGGTTGATAGCGTGTCCAATCATTGCTTTTTAGAACGGCAAGATCGTAACCCAACGCATCGACAGACAAAAAGTCAATCGCCATTCCTTTGAGGTTTTCTTCAAGAATGTCAGCTAATTTCATAATAGGAATTTGTTCTTCAGATACCAAAGTGGCGCCATAGAGCTTTCCACCCTGTATAGCTGCTTCTTTATTGAAGGAAGAAAGGGTGTCGGCCGACATGCGATAAAAAGTCATCAACCCAGGCTCTGGTCCTGCGCCGACGTTCAAATTTATATCGCGATCTCTTTTTGTGCAAAGTTTGGTGCAGAGGTTTGATTCAGGTTCAATGTTGATACCTTGCCATCCCTTGTTATAAAGTAGCTTGGTGTTGCTAAACACATCGGGATCATTTGCTCCAACGTCTACATAAAATCCCTGTCGTCTGTGAGAGAACAAGGCATCGATAACCAGATCCTCCCTGTATTGACTATGCGTTGCCAGGGATGAGTTTGCCCCTACCTTGGCGACTAAGAGTTCATTTTCCATAATAAATTCTACATCATCAGATGGTTGCCCTCCCTTTACCCTCCAGCGGACATTCATCTCCCAAGCACCTTCAGCTTGCTGAAGATTTACAGGATCAACCCACAAAACGTCATATTTATCAGACAAGAGTTGCATAAACTCACTGAATTTACTCGTTGGTATCTCAAGATATCTTGGTGGTGTATTATCAGGCTCGACCTCGCACTGGATTTCACGTATTTTCCTCTGCTGAATGAACTCCTTCAGAGTTTGCAGTACTGCCAGATCCATGCCCTGCAAGTCAGTTATCAGCGTATCTATTTCTTGAATATTGATGCTTTTACAAAAATCGTAAAGATTTATCGTCGGAACTTTTATCCTTTTTTGCGCAGTCAACAAACCACTTATCATATGCCCAAATTGAGGATTTGGGTTGCCCATAGAAGATGCTGGATCCCAATCTGTCGTTATAGTAAACTCAACTTCTTCTCCGCCTTTTTCTGTCAGTGCTCCATGAATTATTTTGACATCAGGGTCATTTTGATAAACCTTCCTGGCATGCTCAACTTTATCCGGGTTGGCATCAAAACCGTAACACAGATCGTAATAAGGCCGCACACGGCTGAAATTAACAAGGTTATGAACTCCGCAATAAAATAGAGTCTTCATAAAATCTGATTATCTCCTTTTGTCCGGAAAAATAATGTGCCGAACCATAATTATGTCCAATTTTTACGATCAAAATTCTCAAAGTGATTATCCGCATTTGTTCGTGATGCCGTAATAGTCATTTTAATCCTTTCTATGAGACCATTGATCTGTCTAACCTCTAAGCCAAATCAGCAATATAAATGCATCTTCCGAGCCAATACTATATGGCCGGCATGATTCAGCCATAAATTACGGACTATTTTTTTAAGGAGTGCCCCACCTGCTAATCGAAATTGATCCGCGCCTTTTTGATGACTAATAAACTGGAAGTCACGCAAAAGCACATGCGCGGCCTGCATTGCGGTACATGTTGGTACTAAAAAGAGTGGCAGAAAACAATTTTGCAAACTCACTTATTCCGTTTATCTGATTAGGGTTGGAAATAAATCTTTCCCCAGCGAAATATGACTATTTCCCGGTAAGGCTGCAATAAATTCCTTGTTAAGGCAATAAATGCCGGTGTTGATCCAGCCACTTTTTTATCAGGGTTTTTTCACTAGCGGATTAATAACTTCCAGACCGGAAATTCCTCTAAAATCTTCAACATTACGTGTTATTAGTAAACAATCTTTCTCTATGGCTATCGCAGCAATAATGGCATCCGGCACTTTTATCCGTATAGCTCTCCTGGTATAGATTTCTGTATCAATGATCTTGAAATACAGGCAGTCTTCCTTGCCAAGCAAATTATCATAGCAATATCAGTTTCTCTCACCCGCCTGCTCTATGTCTTGAATGAAAACCGTGAGTGGCCGATATAGCTGATAATGATCGTGATCGGAATGAGCAACGCGGCTGATATCCTGGGCACTATTCCAAGTACCTCCACAGAAACAGGCAGCAGAATCAATCCCAGAATCATACTGAAGATATACGTCGAAAAGAAACGGGCAAACTCAATGATGATAGCTTTCCCGCGCACCTTGGATTGAAAAGTTATAAGTTTATGAAAGATGTAGGCATTGATGATTGCCAGAATATTCGACAGAACCGCAGCCGACATATAGGCTATGTAACGGATTGAGAATAAACTCTCAAAGAGATAATCACAAGCTACAAAAACCAGATAACCAAAAATAGTATTCCAGACGCCAACCAGAACAAAGCTGATCTTCTTTTGATGATTCAGCCAAAAATCATGGAAGATTTGTTTCAAAGAGTGCTCCCATAAATTACAGACTCAGTCAAAATTAATCCTTTCCTTTTCGATGACTAATGGCCGCTTTAGCACCTGGGTATGAATAGCGCCGATATATTCGCCGATGATGCCGATGAAAAACAACTGGACGGATGAAAAGAAAAACAAACCGATAACAAGGGGAGCGGTACCAACAGAAAAATTGTTCCAGAAAATCAGCTTGTAGACAAAATAACTAAAAGCTACGAATAAACTGATAAGTGCTACGGCAAAACCAGTCATCGTCGCCAGTCTGAGAGGTATCTTGGAATGGTTGGTGATGCCCAGCATGGCCAAATCGTAAAGGGTATAGAAATTGTTTTTGGTGAACCCACGTTTGCGTTTGGACTGGTGGAAGGAAATGGGCGCGATTTCGAAACCGATGTCGCAGATCAGGCCGCGGAAATATGGATAGGGATCGTCGATATTGCGAAGAATTTCGATAACCTTCTGGTCATACAGCCCAAAACCCGTAGTATTTTGTATTAATTCCACTTCGGACAGCTTGCTAACCATCTTATAATAGGCTTTGCGAACATGAAAAAAGAGCGGGGACTCAGCGCTGGTTTCCTTGACACCCAGCACTATATTAAATCCTTCCTCCCATTTTTTTAAGAATTGCGGAATCATTTCTGGCGGGTCTTGCAGGTCCGACGCCATACCAATTACCGCGTCTCCCCTTGCCTGCAGCAAGGCATGATAACCAGAGCGAATATGACCGAAATTACGCGTGTTTACTATTACCTTGATGTGTTTATCTTCGGATGCAATTTCGCGAAGAACGGCAACAGTGTGGTCCTTAGAGGCATTATCGATCAGAATATGTTCATACACATATTCCGGCAATTCTCCCATGACATTGCGGATACGATCCACCAGTTCGCGGATGTTTTCCTCTTCGTTGAAACAGCCTGTAACGATACTGATTGTCTTCATTGGCAATTTTTCTCCTGATCTTAAATTTGCCTTATTTCGAAAGATGAATGTTTCCAATCTCCCTATTGGGTTAAGGAATAAAAGCGGACAATTTCATTCGCGCACTTCAACTCCTGCCTGATTTCCAATGCGATTTCTTCCTGGTAAGCACGGCTCGAAATAAGCACGGCAGCGTCCGGATAGTTAGAAAGAGCTTTGGGTGCCAATACTGGCCGATTGAGAACTTGACATCCATGGTAACGCTGGTTCCCATCCACAAAAGCCACAATGTTCGCCTGCCTCAGAGTACTCTCCGCCAACAAACGAAGCGTGTGGGTCCCAACGCCCCATACCAGCAGGGGCTTTTTCTCCTGAACCAGACCGGCAACAATGTTCTGAATTCTTTCATCTTCGCTACGACACTGCGCAACATAAGTTTTCAGCCCACCAATTGTTTTTGTATCCTTGATTATTTGGAAAGGCGGGGAGGATTCCTCATCCGGCTTACCAAAGATGCCATGCACAACCGGCGTTTTTGTCCGAAGATTCACTGTCAGCATGTCTTCGATCATCGCGATGGGAACAAACCCCCGGGTTGCCATAAGATTGGATAACGAGCCTGGTCCGAAGAAATTGATGTGTTCCATGCTGAATTCTTGAAATGGTGCATCTTCGCCTTCCGCATAACGGGAAGCATTGGGCACGGAGATAAAAACACGGCCACCCTTTTTGGTATGGAATGCTATTTTATCAAGCGCCTGATCGAGATCCCTTACATGCTCCAGCACACCGGTGAGGATAGTCACATCTGCAAAACCTTCCGGAAGATCAAGGTTGGAGAAGGTGCCTGTATTCACCTGTATCCCAAATCGTTGCATAGCAATTTTGGCACAGACAAGAGATGGGTCTATCCCTAAAACATTTTCATACCCATTTTTTTTGAGCAATGCCAGCAATTGACCATTTGCACATCCAATTTCAAAAATTTGCATTTGTGCCGAAGTTAAGAATCCCAGGATTACATCTGCCATCACCTGATAACGCGCTTGATCATATGGGGTATCATGCCCACCGCGTTCAGCCTTTTCGTATTTTGACATATCCCGATAATAAGCATCGAAAATATTCTGGCCGGGAATATTGTTTGCAAAACAAAAACCACACTGGTCACAAACAACTACGTTGTAACCTGACAAAAGACTATTCTCATCAGATAGCCTCGCGAAATTCTGCCGGAATAGCAACCTGCTATTAGCGCAACTACATACCGCGCAAAGACGTTCTGAATATTGATATTGAGATGAGGTTTCTGCCATAAGTTTATTCCTTGACGCTTAATCGATTTACAGGAATTGCATAGCAAACCAGATCCCAAACTTCAAGAAGATGTGGACGCAGGAAAAATCGATATTGATCTGAATACGAGTTTATGGTGGATGGTATTCGCCATAAATGGTCATGGCGATGATAAGAACATATTGCTAAAATGGGAAGATTATTTTTTATAGTGTTTTGCGCTCCAATCAAAGCATCTAATTCAGAACCTTCTATATCCATTTTTATAAACGTTGGTTTACGGTCGGCCAGGATTTCATCTAAAGTCACACAATCTACTTCAAAATCACCTAAACCTACAAATGACGCTTCAGTTCCAGCCGCTTCAAATCGGACCTTTGAATTTTTGTCACCAATTGCAAACGGATATATGTTTAGTTTTTCTTTGATACCCGGGGGGGCAGCTAGTGTATATTGTTCAAGTTTCTGAAAGTTGAGAGGATCCGGTTCAAAAGCGATGATATTTCCCACAAATGATCTTTGGGTTTGTAAAAGATTCCTGATTGTATCTCCATCGTATGCACCACAATCAACAAAAACCTCATCTGGCGATATTGTGAAGAGGTCGTTTGGGAAATATATCTCATGTTTCACAGGTGCTGGTAATCCATCAAAGTCGCTAAATATGCGCCACTTAAGTTGTGCGATGTATTCATGTCGCGATGCGTCGTCAGCCCATAAGGAGAATGTTTTCATTGCAATTTCGGCTTGCTCGAATACCTTATGAGGCATATCAAAAGCGTAGTGTGGGAGAAAAATGTCACCGTATTTCCAGTATAGGTAGCTGAAAGGAATAATTTTATCGCAGTTTAATACTTTTAATTGCTGTTGGCGTGCGGCCATTGTGTCTACCGCTTCACCTTTCCAAATAGTGATGACAAAGACCGCGCTCTGACCATATTTCTCGGCTGCATCCTTTAGTGGCAATACTTTTACACCATCGATATCTTTGCCCCATAATGCCGGGTTATTATCAGCAAAGGCCAATGGTTCTATTCTCATGCTACGCAAACCAGCCAATGTCTTTTTGCCCAAGCCACCCGCACCAAATAGCACAATTGATTTTTCAAAAGGAACAGCCAGCGTATCAAAAGTAGATTGTTCACGCTGATAAACAGAAGTAATTGGTTCACTTAAAAGCAATTCAAGATTTTCTTTTTCAGTAAATTTATTCAATGTATTTTCCCGCTCATTTCATTAAAAAGACGCTTTATTTAGATCGCGTACAGCGCTGATTCCAAATACTTTTTACCAGCATGTTCGCCCTCCATCTATCATTAGATTAGCCCCAGTCATATAAGAGGAAGCATCAGAACAAAGAAAGACGATAGCCCCCTGTAATTCGTCGTAATCAGCCATGCGTGCCATCGGAATCAGGTTGGTCAAACGTGCCACAAAATCCTCCGGTTGCCCGTTGAAAACGCCACCGGGAGAAAAAGCGTTTACGCGGACCCCCGAGTTTGCCCAGTAGGTTGCGAGGTATTTTGTCAGGCCGATCAGACCGTGCTTGACAACTGAATACGTCACCGGCTTTGCTGGTTGCTGCTCTTCCGGTAACCCTTCCTGACGATAGATGCGTTGATCAGGAGCGATCACGCCCAAATCTGAGGAAATGTTGACGATCACGCCTTTTTTGCGCTTCGCCATTTCCGCGCCAAAGACCTGGCTGCAAAGAAACGATCCGGTCAGCCCTACAGCAAGATCGCTCTGCCATTGTGCCAATGGGAAGTGTTCCAAGCGAGAAAAGTTAACTTCTGATGTGTTTTCCATTTTGGGGTTGTTGGCCGCGTTGTTTATCAGAATGTCCACATGTCCGTATCGTTTCAGAACCTCGGCCAGACATAAGTGCACCTCTTCCAGCTTTGTGATATCACATTTCAGCGCGCAGGCTTTAGCGCCAAAGCGGCTCTTCCATGTGTCTGTACATTGCTCCGCAGCGCCTGGAATAAGGATATCGACCATCACGGCGATTCCGCCGGCGCAGGCAATGGTTTCGGCATATTTTTGGCCAAGAAACCCCATTCCACCAGTGATGATAGCCACGCGGCCGGTCAAGTCAAATAATAGCGAAGGATTTTTCATGTTTCATGTCTCCTGCTTAGATTTTTCGTTTGAGCGTGACGACAGTGCCTGTTTCCATCGATTGTTTGACGGCAATGGCCATTCTCAGACTTTGCGCGCCATCCCGTAAGGTAACGGGAGGTCTTGCCTTACCCCTCAAACAGGCGAGAAAGTGCTTGGTTTGGTCTATAAATATGTCGTTCCGCTGAAAATTATCCAGCACGATATTATCCACCTGTACTCCAGATGCATCGTAAACCTGAAGCGAAAGACCGATCATGTCCATGCAGATTTTCCCTGCGTCTCCGATGATTTTCAAGTTGCGTGAGGGGGGTCGCTGGATGTAATCCAAATGCACGTTAATGGACATGACTCGCCCGTTCACTTCGGATTCCATAAGTATTTCTGCTGTGTCTTCCACATCAATTTCCAAGTTGCTCAAATGACCACCAGAGGCAAAAACACGGTCGGGCGTACCAAAAAACCAGTATAGATAGTCGAATTCGTGTATTTGCGATAGCAACACGCCACCGCCCAAATCCTTCCGGGCCGCATACATTTGGCGGTAATCTTCGTATTTATGCCATGCTGGCATGTATTCGCCCGCTTCCGCACGTACGGAAATGATTTTACCAATTTTCCCTTCCGCAAGCAGAGCATGCACGCGTTTCACCAGCGGATGAAACCGGAATTGATATCCAACCATGGCGACCAAATGGCCTTTTTCGACCAACTGGATCAATTCATCCACGCCGTCCATGTTATGCGACAGTGGTTTTTCCAGGAAAAGGTGGCACCCTTGCTGCGCGGACTTTATCGCAATGGGTAGGTGCATGCTACTGGGGTTGCAGATGAAAACAACTTCAGGTTTCTGCGCCAACGCTTCATCCAGATCGGAAAAAGAACGAATGTTGTATTTTTCTTCGATATTGCCACCGGATTGAATTTCCAAGGTGTCCGTCACCACATGTTTCAAGCGGCGCACGCGGTATGCGAGAAACTCTGCCTCGGCACCCAAGATAGCATTAAGATTACGCAGATGGCGTTGGCCAATGCCGCCCAACCCAACCATGAGAATTTTCATTCCACTTCTCTCCCATCCCGATCTTAATTGTTATTTTGGAAATTTTCCATCCAGCATTTCCAGAAGAATTTTCCTGTTATTCCCAAGCCAAGTCACTTCATTGCCCGGCATTTCCCGCGCTACCTGCAAAATATAGTCCCTGTCATAATTTACCTTTCGCAGACATTCAAACAATTCCCGAAAATTCGCATCACCCTTCCCGAGTGGCACGGTGCCGCCGCCCTTGATACGGTCCTTAATGTGGACGCTACCCACCCGGTTTCCATACGCGGCAAACTCCTCTGCTGGGTGGTAACCAAGTGATGAACTGTTACCAGAATCGTAATTAGCCATCAGCATCGGATGCGATAGTTGCTCCAGAAACGCCGCGAATGTCCGCGGCTCCAGCGAAGTTTCCAAGTGGATTTCCACACAGTTTGCTTCAGCCACGGGAAGCGCCTGTCGAATAATCCCTGTGACGATTACCCGGTCTTCTTCCGTTTCAATGCGGGAATTATCCACGCAGGGAAGTACTATCCGATTGATGCCAAGAAGAGGACAACGTCCCAGCAACCATAACAACATTTCTAAATGTTTTTGTCTATCGTCTGGTGAAACGCGGACAAATGTTTTCACCATGAAGTAATCCGCACATACGGAAAGAACCTGCACAGAATATTTCTTAATGAGTTCCCGCATTCTTGCAATACCTGCATCCGTGGCAATCGGATTCGCGTCCTCACCATGTACATCGTAAATCCACTCGATGCATTCCAGGCCAGCGGCTTGGGCATTGGAAAATTCCTGTTCCCAATTATTCCTAGGAAAGCATTGAAACTGGCCATCCTGTGGTGGAAGCAGGCGACCCTGCATGGTTCCGATTCTTCCAGCTCTCATTTGTGTCCGCCTTTTTCGGAGCAACTATTATTCTGGCAACGGGGGAACAATCATATTGGAATAAAATTCCTCGCGGTTGAGGAATGGCCAAAGATCCTCGAGCGGGCGTGAAATGATCTGTCCGCCCGGTTTCACCACCGAAGAGACACGCGGCCCCACCGTTTGGTTCGGGTCAACCATCACCTCGCATACCATGGGACCAGGCGTAGCCAGAATTTCTCTTACCTTTTCCGCCAGTCCATCTTGCTTTTCCAGCCGCATAGCAGGAATGCCATAGGCCTCGGCCTGTTTTAATACGCTGGGAAGCGTCAGTCCCGATGAGGCGTCGCACGCCACCAAGCGTCCCTTGAAATGGTTGCGTTGCATTTCCCTGACGGAGGCATAACCGTTATTGTTGATAACAAAATATTTAATAGGAAGGTTCAGTCGTTTGACTGTCTCCAGCTCCTGTATGTTCAGTTGAAAGCCTCCATCCCCGTCTACACAGACGATGCGTTTTCCGCCGCTCGCAATGCACCCACCCATCGCAGCGGGGATGCCAAATCCCATTGCGCCCAACCCTCCTGTGCTGAAAAAGCGCATGCCTTCTTTCATTTCAAAAGAAAGCCAGAAGGTGTCAATGCACACACCTGAACTACCCGGTATGACAAAATCCTCACCCGTCAGTTCCTTGGCAAGCGTAGCGCCGAATGCGTAGGTGTTAACATATTTATCAGATTTCCAGTATTCCGGCAAAATGACAGGATACTTTTCTTTCCATTCGCGGCAACGTCCCAACCAATTTGAAATGTCCCTGGGCTGGTACCCGTGCTTTTTACACAGCATTTCTCCGATAAAAACACCGGCGTCTGCATGCACGGGAACTTCTACGTTCATGTGGAACTTTTTGATTTCCGCAAGATCTACATCCACGACAATTTTTTGTGCCGCGCGGGCGAACTGTGTGTCATCAAAACCAATCACTGCCGCGTCCATGCGCGTACCAATGGCAAGTAACAAATCAGCATTCTGGATGGTGTAATTTGAGCCACGGGGCGCCACTGTGCCAGGTTTGCCAAAACAGAGGGGATGCGAATCAGCCAACAGATCCGCGCCCGCCCAAGTTCGTAATACAGGTATATTCAGCGTCTCAATTAGTTCCCGTAACGCTTCCTTGGCTCCGGCCAATCTCACGCCATTACCTACCAACAACACCGGACGCTCTGCCTCGTTTAGCAATTGGTATATTTTATCCACTTCTCTGCTAGGCGCCTGCGAAGGGGGTATGGTGGCAAACGATTCGTCATTTGCGGCAAAACCCTTCTGTTTTTCTGGATCAATTTGAGCAGCCTGAACATCCAGTGGAATATCAAGCCAGACGGGACCAGGACGGCCGGATTTGGCAAGGTAGACCGCTTTTTCCAAGTGGTAACGGATCGTTTCCGGGTCCATTATGGTGATTGCATATTTTGTAATATTTTTGACTATCTTGACAATGTCTAGTTCTTGAGGTCCTCGTTGTCGTATCCCGCTGCTACCCTTGAGGTCGGCCCGTTTCACCTGCCCGGAGACTACAAGGCATGGGGTAGATTCCAGCCATGCTCCCGCCACGCCGGTTATGGCATTAGTTCCACCCGGTCCTGTTGTAACAAGTGCAACTCCCAAATTGTTTGTCACTCGGGCATAGGCCTCCGCTGCGATGGCAGCAGCCTGTTCGTGCAGGACCGGAATATATTGGAGATTGTCACATGATCCAAGAGAATCCACCAAGTGCATGGCACCACCGCCCGGCAACATAAACACATGCTTTACGCCCTGATTAGCTATAAATTGGAAAACATAATCTGAAAGTTTCATTTTTCTTATCACTCACCCTTATTCGTCAAAATAAAATCCACTAACTCCCGTACAGCGCCTTGACCACCGCTATGTTTCGTTATCAGCATTACCTTCTCTTTGACACTATCATGGGCATTAGCAGGCGTGGCAGAGAAACCGGCCAAGGCTATTGCCGACAGATCATTCACATCATCGCCCATAAAACAGACTTCAGATAACGCGATGTTGTGCTTTTGTACAAATGAATTCAACGCAATACCCTTGTCTTTGCAACCCTTGTGGACATCTGTGATTCCCATTTTTTCCGCAAAGCGATCAACAAGGGGGCTGTTCTCCCCCGAAATCAACGCAAAGATGAGCCCGGCTTTGATTCCTAATGAAATACCCATCACATCAGCAAAAGAAAAACGTTTGTATTCTTCTCCGTTGGCACCCCACCAAAAGGTGCCATCTGTCAATACGCCATCAACATCCAGCGCGACTGCTTTAATCTTATCCACAAAATCACCCTTTACGCCGGAGTTTTTTTATAATTGGCTTCTCTCGTTCAATAACTTTTTTGATTCCATCCCCCATCGCCATTTCCATTAAACGAATGCCAGACACCATTTTTATGATACCTCCGGGACCAAGGGATGCAGCCTGATCAGATCCCCACATGGCCCTGTCCAGAGTAATGTGCCGCTCTACCACACAGCCACCCAATGCTACTACCGAAATGGATGACGGGATACCCGTTTCATGTCCCGAATATCCGATGGGAAGTCCGTAGCGTTTCTTTATAACGGGAATAACCGCTAGATTGAGTTCATCATATTGAGCAGGATAAGTACTTGTTGCGTGTAAAATCAACAGATTATCCTTGCCAAGCACTTCAACTGCATGATCAATTTGTTCTACAGTGCTCATGCCTGTTGATAGGATTATAGGTTTCCCTTTAGACTTGGTATAACGGATGAGATTGTCATCTGTCAAACTTGGTGATGCTATTTTATAACATGGCACATTAAACTGGTCTATAAAATCTACGGAACCTTCATCCCAGCATGAGGCAAACCAGGGGATTTTTTTCTCTCTGCAATAACGGTCTATTTCCTGATAGTCTTCAAGTTCAAATTCGAGGGCATATTTCAGATCGCCGTTTGTGTTTCCAAAAGGACTTTCACGAGGCGCAGCTAATTCTTCCGACTTATATACCACGTCGATGGTACGTTTTTGAAATTTAACGGCATCGCAACCCGAAAATTTAGCCAGGTCGATCAAT